>Ga0209474_10004596_pt1 | contig 11881 bp, 11 predicted proteins | sample GraSoiAngelo_145_FD_185902 | JGI IMG/M metagenome (GOLD analysis project Ga0209474, IMG submission 185902) | Grasslands soil microbial communities from the Angelo Coastal Reserve, California, USA - 14_1009_05_20cm (SPAdes) (version 2) | ecosystem: Environmental > Terrestrial > Soil > Grasslands...
CCCGGCTGCTCAAGACAGGCCGCCAACGATCGATGCCCGGCGGGAAAGCTCGATCCAGTTGCCGTCCGGATCGAGGATCATCGATATCCGCGCCACGTCTCCAAGTGTTATCGGTGCAAGGCCCTCCCGCACGCCCTTGCTTCGTAGCTCGGCATGCACGGCGTCGAGTTCGGCGATCTGCAGGGTGATGTAGCGCCAGCCCCGCGCCTGACGAATTGGATCGACGGTCGCGCCGACATCTTCCTCGAGAAGAAGCAGGCTGTCTCCCAGGCGAAAGCCCGGACCATCCGACCAGGACTGTTCGGCGAAGCCAAGAAGATCGCCAAGGAATCTCCGGTGTTCGCTAAGGTTTCGGACCCCCATGGCGACGGCGATCTGGGTGACGCCCCCATATCCCTTAGGCACCAGCTGAACACGATTGCCATCGGGATCGGCCATCCGTCGCGGTTTCTGCAGACCCTCTCTTGCGATAATCAGTTCGCGGTAACCGCTCGGTGCTGCCTCCAGCAAGGGCTCCGCGTGATGGTTGAGCTTGATGACGGAGCCTTGCTCCACGTGCCTGTACTGCTTCTGCCCGCGGCGAACCGGCAACACATGATCGAAGCGAAGTCCGACATCCTGCTGCCAGAACCGCAGCATTGGCTCCAGATTGTTCGTCGAAAGTCCGACGTCGATGACGTATTTTGCCAGCTGCATTTGCCGACCGCCTAATCGAACGGTGTACCCGCCAGTTTCCCGGAAACCTCCCAAAGTCTCGCGGCCGCTGCGGCGTCTCGTGCCTGCGGCATGATCAGCGCGCGTGCCGGTGCCCCTCGCAGTTCGCCAAATCCTCCGGGTCCGTAATAGCCGCCCGGCCTTGCCTCCGGGCTGGTCGCCGCGAACAGGATCGGCCGGGCGCCGTCCGCCGCGGAATGACCGAACAATGGAGCCGCGAAACCGCTTGCAAGAGAAACAAGACCGCCCGGACCGCTCGTGAACAGGTTGGTTCGGGCAAATCCCGGATGGGCCGCGTTACTGATCAGGTTCCAGCCCGCCGCGTCGCTCCGCCGTTGCAGCTCAAGCGCAAACATCAAACATGCGAGTTTTGATTGTCCGTAGGCCTTCCATGGCGAGTACACCCGTGCGCCCTCCAAATCATTGAAATCGATGAGCCCGGTACGGTGCGCCAGGCTGCTGAGGCTCACGACTCTTGCTCCGCTTGCCCGGCGCAACAGCGGCAGCAGCCGAGCCGTCAGAGCGAAGTGACCCAGATGGTTTGTTCCAAACTGCATCTCAAAGCCATCCGCCGTGGTTTGCCGGCGGGGCAGCGCCATCACGCCCGCATTGTTGATCAGGAGATCAAGGCACCGCCGGGCGTGCATCCGCTGCGCGAAGTCGGAGATCGATGCAAGGTTTGCCAGATCGAGATGCTCGTAGCTTAGCCTGGCGCCGATCACCTCGCGGCTGATCTTCTCGATAGCCGACTGTCCCTTGCGATCGTCGCGGCCGGTCAGAATGACCTCCGAACCGGCCTTGACCAAGGCCAGCGCCGTCTCGTAACCGAGACCGCCCGTGGCCCCCGTGACAACGGCCGTTCTGCCGAGCTGTGAAGGGATGTCCGAACCAGCCATGAAGCAACCTGCTCAAGGGATCGAATCGGTAACGTAGGCCCACTTTACTTTCGGATCAGCGGGATTTGCAGGTTGGTGGGGCGGTTCTGCTCGCTATCAAATCCGCGGCCGTCGATATTGCGGGCGCCCCAGAACAGCATATCCCCTCTGAGATACACGAGGTCGTACTCCATGAAGTTCGTTCCCTCTTTCAGAGCGAACGGAACAAAGCTCTTCCCGAATACGCTCTGCGGCGTGTTGACGGTCCACGCACCATATCCATCCGACGCAACCTTGTTGAGCACGTCGGCAAAGCCCTGGGCGAGGGGAGTGACCTCGTAGCTCTCATCGGCAACGAAGTCGACCTTCTGCGCGCCGGGAGCGATCGGATGTGAGCCCTGCCACAGCATGTGCCCCCCGATCTTGATGCGTGCGAGCGGCACCGCACCGTAGGGGTCGGCCGAGTTGACGATCTCGAGCTCGAACCGATCGGACGGCAGGTACTTGAAGGCGCGCTTGAGGTAGAATGGCTTGAGTGAGCCATCTGCATTCTTGCCTGCGCTCGGCCGCACCTCCGGAGCGATACTCTCCCAGTTTCCGAGCATTGCCTCCTTGATCTTCGGGACGTCTGCTTCCATGCCGCTGGCCCTCCGATGATTGCTGGGGGACTGCGCCGCGGCTCCGCCAATTCCCGTCAGCATGAGAAGGAAGAACAGCGATGCTTTGATGCCACTAGACATGCGCACGCTCCACCAGGGGTCAAAGCGCTGGCCGTCGTAACGACCCGGACGGATCAAGCTGGCTATGCGTCCTGCCTGTCAGGCAGACCCCGTGCCGCATCTGCTGTAGAGCCCGCTGGCCCGCCTGAAAAAGACTTTGTAAGCTGGCCCCATGCTTGCCAGATATGGGAGATTGGAATGGAGCTCCGGCATCTCCGCTACTTCGTCGCCGTTGCCGATGCTGGCAGCCTGACCGTTGCCGCCGAGCAAAAGCTCCACACCTCCCAGCCGTCTCTCAGCCGGCAAATCCGGGATCTCGAACAGGAGGTCGGGGTTCAGCTGATGCATCGTAGCGCTCACGGCGTTGAGCTTACGTCGGCCGGAAAAGCCTTTCTGGACCATGCACGAATGGCCCTGGTTCAAGCAGACGCAGCCAAGGAAGCAGCACTGCGCGCAGCGCAGCCGGCGAGGCCGACATTCGCTCTTGGCTTCATGTCTGGGGCCGAAATTGGTTTGTTGCCCGTGGTGGACCGCGTCCTTCGCGACGAGTTTCCCGGCATCGAAATCCGCCTGTCGAGTGACTATTCTCCGGTGCTCGCCAAAGCTTTGATGAGGCGCAAGCTTGATGCGGCTTTCATCCGGCCGGAAGAGCAGTTGGGAGATTTGAGCTACACGCGCGTGCGCACGGATCCGCTGATTTTTGTGTTTCCGAGCGACCACCGGTTAGCTTCGCAAGCGGCCATCGCGCCGCAAGAGATCGCGAACGAAAACTTCTGTCTTCCGTCCAAGTCCGCCCCTGCGGTGCGCCGTGCCGTTCTGGAGTATTTTGAGCGGGCCGGCATCGATCTCAAGCCGGAACATGATGTGCACAACGTCGTCCATGCAATAGCAATGATCACATCGACTCGCGCGGTCATGCTGTTGCCAGCTTACACAAAGCGCTATCTGCCCGAATCCATAACAACTCGTCCGGTGCAAGGAGAAGTACCTACGCTCGACCTGGTTCTCGCTTACCACAAGGCGAACAATTCGCCGATTCTGAGGCTGCTTCTTTCCAGAGTCGGCAAGCTCGTTGGAGCGGCGCCTTCCTAGGTACGACGCGCCTCTTCAGCCAGTCTCGAAAAATCACAATGGCTGGGTTGGAGTCAGAAGCGATCGGGTAAACTACATGGTGGCAGTAAGCAACGCGCAGGCGAACCAGCTTTCCCGCCGGAATATCCAATCGTGCGACCAACAAGCGCCCGAGCGCAATCCCCTGTCCTGTCACGCAGCTTCCATCAGCGTTCGTATCGGTAAAGAAGGTGCCTGCGATGTCGCGATCAAGCTTCGCACCAGCAGACTTGAACCAGGCGTGCCACGACAAGTTGCGGTCGATCAACAGTGGCTGCGATAGTATCGGGCGGGATTCTTTTGGCAGGCTGCCGCCGTTGATCCCGTAAGCCTCGCAATACTCACGCTAATTGAGCTCGCTTTGAAGCCAGGCGCGATGGTGCGCCCGTCAAAAAGCCTCGCCGTAACGTTCGCGAACTGACGACATCTCGTCCTCCACCTAAAAAATTCTCGGTGAGAACAATCGCGTCCGCGGCCGGACGAAACAAATGTGTGAGAAATGGACGCTTACCCTTTTACGGAAAATTCCTTGATCCTGCTTTAAAATTCCCTGCTTTCCCAAATATTTTCCCTGTTAATTTGAGTAGGGAATTGTCCGAGAAGTGCCTGCGGCGCAGCAGTTTTCGATCTCAGCAACGTGTTCTAGTCTCTCGAAATCGCGATTTTCCCTGTAAAATTCCCTGTTATCAGGGAATTGGCCTGGAGACCGGCGCGATCAGCACTGCGTCGCCAGGGCGGGAGTCTAGATCAAACCTCGATATTCCGATTCGTCAGGATTTGGCCCGAGCCGTCGCACGGCTCCTTGGAAGCTCGTCCGCGACCGGCTTTAAATCTTCGACTCTCGGCGATCCGATTTACAATCAGTTGGCCGGAACCGCCGCCTAGCAGCGACTTTCGAGAACGAAGTGTATCGCGCATGACGGGCCAGTTGGGCCACTTGGGGGCCGCTTGCGATCTACTATCGACCGACGCGCTAAGCAACGTGGAAGGCGTCGTAGGTGAAACACACGTCTCCTCGAATTTCAAAGCAAAATCGACAGCGCTTGGCGGAGGGTAGATCCGCCGATGTGGGGGCGGGCGGGGAAACAGAAAAACCTCTAAGCGGCGCCGAACAATTGCGTTCGATTTGAGCGAACTTGCCTGGCGGGTGGCGGCTGAAAGTTCGCGTTAGGTTTGTCCTTCAACATTTGCCGCGGCACTGGTTCAAGCTGAAACCGACCCGTGCTCCGACCAGTCTAGCTTTTTGGCCGTCGACCGCCCTTTAATAACACGGCCGCGGTGTCGACGTCCGGAACAGCGATGCTGCCGATGATCGGATAGGCATAATCGCGCAGGCTGTTTGACCATTGCCGCCGATGCTTTTCATTTTTCCAGCCGGCTTCCTTTCCCGCGATGTACTGCTTTGCGTAACCTTCGAAGCTAATCACTCCCGTTTCCGCCGCTTGCGCTTTGGCGCGCTCACTGATGCGGTTTTCGATCGGGTCGATATTGTTGCGGATCAGCTTTCGCGCTTCGTCGCGCGCGTCCCGCGCTTCGGCCAGCGTCACTTCGCTGGCGGAGCCGAAGCCGGCGTAGCGCTCTTTGCCGGTCGTCGGCGACGTGTACCTAAAGACCCACGACCGATTGCCGTTCTTGTCGACGTCGAGCCGCAGTCCGCCACCATCGCCAAGCTTGTCGCCAGGCTTGGCGTTTTTCACTACCAATGCAGTCAGATTTCCCATCGCTAATCTCTCCAAAGTGTCCGCCTAAACCCACGTCCTCGTCCACGTCGGCGACGTAGATGCGGGTTGACACGCGGAAACATTGAACGACGCAAAAGTACACTTTTGCGTTAAGTTACAATGGCTTGGGTGTCAGGGATGGACGTGTATAGAGACTGGTGGATTAGCAGGTGGCGGAAGGGGTGGGATTCGAACCCACGGTACCCTTGCAGGCACGCCGGTTTTCAAGACCGGTGCCTTAAACCACTCGGCCACCCTTCCGTGGCTGCGAGATCAAGCAGTTAGCAGCTATGACGTCAAGAACGATGCCGGAACAAAGGCAATCTTGGCCCCAACATCGTTCAGGATTTGAATGCGCCGGCCAAGCCGTGATTGCAATCGATAGTGATTCGTGGGCCTTCAGGCCCAGCTTCCGCTTCGCGTAGTCGCGCAGCAGAATCGCCGGGGACGAACTCGAAAACGGGTGCGTCGGCGCATGTCGGTGCTTCGTGGGGATGACATCACGGCTCATCGGCTCACCGATCAGAGTTTCCTGGCCCCGGCTCAGCGGCCGCGCTCTTATAGCCGCGGGAGCCAATACGACCTGGTCGAACGATCCGCGATCAAGCAGAAGGTTGCCGAGCTGCGTCCAATATTCTCCGCTAGCACGATCAGACCCGAGCAGGGGCAACGTGGCGACATAGCATTGTCCATCGAAGAAATTAAGAAGGCTGTACCCTCCAAACAAATACGTGGCGATCAGGAAGAATCGCGAACGAAAAGCTCGCGCGCGAGATGTGCATTCGAGCACCTGCAGACCTAATGTTTGAACAACGCCTCCCTCAATTCAAAATCCTGTTGGAGATGGGCCGGGCCCCATGCGGGGCCAAGAACAGCATCGCGATGGAGCCGGTGACCTGCGCTTCAAGCGCAAGAGAATGGAGAAGGTTCCGGGTGTCCACAATAGAACGTCTGGTACAACTCTGGTGCCAAACCGGAGCCGACAGGGGCGTGCGGACCACCACAGACGCCGACACGTCACTCGCTGTTTGCGGGATAAGGACAACAATTTACCAGAAATCCGCACTGAGCAACTACTCGGCCACCCTGCCTGTTGGCCTCGTCATGGGCGAACACGGCGCCAATTGCACGCCGCGGCGAAGCCGAAAATGCGTGACTCACCGATGCCACGGCAAGTATTGATTCACCACCCCAAGCCTCTCCCCATTTCCGCCAGCTTCGGAGTGCGATATCTTCATACCTTGATGCGGAGGTGGGCAGCATCGACGAAGAGCCACGGGCCTGGCGCAGGCGCGTGTGCGTTGGAATGGTAATTGGGGCAGATGGGGATTCGACCGTCAGATCAGATCATCCGGATGGCGCGAGGCGCTGCCGCCGCAGCGGCGTGTCTTGCGCTCGCCAACTGTGCCTCATCGGGCAAGTTCGCCAGCCGGGTGGATCCCAAATACGGTGTTTCCTCAAGCCCCCGGGTGGTCGAACTCGGGGAAGCGGTGCCAAAGGGCGGCGGCACCTACCGGGTCGGCAAACCCTATACTGTAGCGGGGCGGGTCTATGTGCCGGAGGAGGACATCAATTATCGGGAGGAGGGGATGGCCTCCTGGTATGGCAACGATTTCCACGGCAGACTGACCGCCAACGGCGAAATATTCGATATGGGCTCGCTGACAGCCGCGCATCCGACCCTGCCGATGCCGTGCTATGCACGGGTGACCAATGTCTCGAACGGCAAATCGTTGATTGTGCGCGTCAATGACCGTGGGCCTTACCACGGTAACCGGCTCATCGACGTGTCCAACAGAGCCGCCGAACTACTTGAATTCAAAGGTAATGGGGTGGCGCGCGTCCGCGTCGAATATGTCGGCAGGGCTCCACTGGAAGGCTCCGACGACATCCAGCTCATGGCGACGTTGCGCACCGGCGTGCCGGCGCCTTCACCGTCGCTGGTTCGGGTAGCATCGGCCCGTCCATTTGTCCCGGAAATTACAGCCCGTGCCAATCCGCTACGGGGCGAGATTCCAATGCCGGAAGGGCGTCCGTACAGTCTGGGCAACACGTCTTCCGATGTCGCCTCCGTCAACGCGACCTCCGAAATGTCCGCCTCGGCCCGCCGGCGGTCGGCTGGCCGCGCTCTCGAAAACAGGCGCGCCGTTCCCTACGAAGATGACGACCGTTATGCGTCCGGCTTCCGTCCCGTCTCCGCCTATGCGCCGCTGGTTAGCGAAGGTCCGCGCGAATTGCTGGCCGGTCGCGGACTTTACTGAGCGCGCGGGGCCTATCGAGCCGCCGTATTCGTTTTAAGAAAGCCTATCAACGCCGCATTGACCTCTTCAGCACGCTCCTGCTGAATCCAGTGGCCGGCACCTTCGATGATCAGCTTTTGCTTCAGGTTCGGCAGAACCCGCTCCATGTCGCCAACGCGCTTGGCGCCGATCAGGCCGGTTATCACTGAATCTTTCGAGCCCGCAATGAACAACGAAGGCTGCTGGATCTTCGCGTCCTGCCATGGCGCCGTCAGCTCCCAGTTACGATCGATATTGCGATACCAGTTCAGCCCGCCACGGAAGCCTGATCTCGTGTACGTATCGGTGAAGAAAGCCAGGTCGGCTTCGCTGAGCCAGCCTGGCAGCGGCCGATCGGGCCGCAGCTCGCCCAAGAAACCTTTGCCATCTTCAATGAACAGGGAGGCGGCAGGATCGGAAAATCCGCGGCCCAGCAAGGTTCGCATCGTCAACCCGATATCCCGCTCGAACTCGGCTTCGGCGGTGCCGGGTGGCTGAAAATACTGCCAATAGAAGTTGGTGATGCCACTCTCGCGCAGCGTATCGAGCGGCCGGCCGCGTCCACGCAACGGCGGTGGAACGCTCAGGCCGGCTACGGCGGTGAAAATGTCTGGACGGAACAGCGCGGCGTGCCAGGCAACCGGCGCGCCCCAGTCGTGCCCAATGATAACTGCCTGTTTTTGCCCAGTTGCGGCAACCAGCGCGACCATGTCGCCGACATTGTCGAAGATGGTGTAAGCGTCGATTTCGGCGGGCGCGGTGGTCCGCCCAAAACCCCGCATATCCGGCGCCACGACATGAAAACCGGCTGCCGCAATCGCCGGGATCTGATGCCGCCAGGAATAGGACAGTTCGGGCCAGCCATGGCAAAGCAGCACAAGCGGACCCTCGCCCTCTTCGATGACAAAAATCTCGATCCCATTGGCCGAGATGGTGCGGGAAGATGGCATGGTTTTTCCGTTTTCTTTGCAAGATTTTGGCGCTCGGGCACGAACGCATGATTTGCGAGGCTGTGGCGATGGCGAAAAACCTTGCGGTCCTACCCTATTAGACTCCGATTGGACACAAAACCGGTTTCTGCGGTTGTTTCCGCTGGCGCGGCCATCCAAATCGGCCCACGACATCGGTAAGGCCGTGTTGTTTGCGGTAATTCCAACTGGTAAAAGGCCGCTTCAAGGCAACACCGATGGCACTCGAAGCATCAACCTCCCGCAAGCTTCAGATTGGGCCTGCGCGCTCGCCTGGCCTGCTGGCGGCCCTTGTGGCAGCAGCGGTCGGGTTGGCCGGAATTGCGTATGCCGCCAACAACAGCGTGCAGGGTCCCAAAAAGGAAGAGGGTGGTTTCGATGGTGACGCGCCCACCGCGATCCTGATCGAAGCCTCCAGCGGCAGCGTGCTGTTCGAGAAGAACGCCGATGAGTTGCGGGCACCCTCGAGCATGATGAAGCTGATGACCGCCGAGGTGGTCTTCCGTGCCCTCAAGCAGGGTGAGATCAATCCGGCCGATGAGTACCACGTCAGTGAAAACGCCTGGCGCAAAGGCGGTGCACCTGCCGGCGGCTCGACCATGTTTGCGGCCATTCACAGCAAGATTTCGGTCAGCGATCTCCTGCGCGGCGCCATCATTCAGAGCGGCAACGATGCGTGCATGGTGCTCGCGGAAGGTATCGCCGGAAACGAGCGCGCCTTTGCCGAGACAATGACCAAACGCGCTCGCGAACTCGGACTGACCCGATCGACCTTTGCCAATTCCAACGGTCTGCCAGATCCCGGCAACAAGATGACCGTGCGCGAACTCGCAATGCTCGCCCGTCACATCATCCAGACCTATCCCGAGATGTACAAGCTGTTCGGCGAGAAGGAATTCACCTGGAACAAGATCCGGCAACAGAACCGTAATCCGCTGTTGAATTCGCTCGAAGGCGCCGACGGGCTAAAGACCGGATATACCAAGGAGGGCGGTTACGGCATGGTCGGCTCCGCCGTGCAAAATGGCATACGGCTGATCGTGGTGGTCAACGGCCTGGAGGACCCCGACGATCGCGCTTCCGAAGCCAAGAAAATGCTCGAATGGGGATTTCGCAACTTCGAAGCGCGGGCACTGTTCGCGGCCCGGCAGCCGATTGGCTACGCAAAGGTGTTTGGCGGCGAAAGCCGCTCGGTCAAGCTGGTGAGCCCCAAACCTATCGAGGTGATGGTCCACAAGAACGGCAACGATAAGCTGATCGCACGCTTGGTCTATAACGGACCGGTGCGCGCGCCCGTGGAGTCCGGCCAACAGATCGGTATCGTGAGGGTTTGGCGCGCTGGCAATATCGCCATGGAGGCGCCGGTTTATGCGGGAGAATCCGTCGGCATGGGATCTACGATGCGGCGGGCGATCGATGGTGCAAGCGAACTCGTCATCGGTGCGTTCCGCCTGGGCGCCGAGAAACTCTGAGATGGTCGAAGCAGCCGTGAATCGAACTCCGGTGCGCGGACGATTCGTCACCTTTGAAGGCGGGGAGGGATCCGGGAAGTCCACGCAAATCAAGGTACTTGCGGAACGTCTGAACACGGCAAGGCTGCGCGCGATCGTCACGCGCGAGCCCGGCGGATCGCCCGGTGCCGAAATCATTCGGCATGTCGTGCTGTCCGGCATGGGCAAGCTGTTGGGCGCCGAAGCCGAGACGCTGTTGTTTGCGGCCGCACGCGACGACCATGTCCGCACGGTGATCGAGCCCGCGCTCAGTCAGGGAATTTGGGTGCTGTGCGACCGGTTTTCGGATTCAACGCGGGCATATCAGGGCAGGCTGGGCAAGGTGTCGCCAGCGGTCCTTAACGCGATGGAGCGGGTCACCATCGGCGATCTCAAGCCCGATCTAACCATCGTTCTCGATGTGCCTGCAGAACTCGGAATGAGGCGCGCGAAATACCGCCGCGGCGCCGGTGCGCCTGACAGGTTCGAGGCCGAAGACGTAAGATTTCATCAGGAACTGCGCGAGGCGTACCGACAGATCGCCGCCGCCGATCCCCGGCGATGCGTGTTGATCGATGCGACGGCCGAGCCCGCTATCGTTGCGGCGCACGTGTGGGCCGCGTTGCGCGACCGCTTTTTCGCACCCGGGGCCGGCAGCTTGGCCAGTTCAGTATGAGCGCTCGTCAACTCGATCCGCAGATATCGCCCCTTCATCCGCGCGAGACCACCGCGCTGTTCGGGCATCGCGACGCAGAGTTGGCGTTGCTCAGTGCTTACCGTGGCGGGAGAATTCCGCATGCCTGGTTGATCGGTGGGCCGCCCGGCATCGGTAAGGCGACGTTGGCCTATCGAATGGCGCGGTTCGTGCTCGCGCATCGCAATCCGCTGGGCTCCGATGTGCAGGGCGCAGAAACGCTTTGGGTTGATGCATCCGATCCTGTCGCAATCCGGGTCGCTGCAGGTGCGCACGGCGGTCTGCTTACGCTGGAGCGGACGCTCAACGACAGGGGGGTAATGCGGAGCGTGATTACGGTTGACGAAACGCGGGAGACAATTTCGTTTTTCGGCTCGACCGCGGCCGCGGAGGGCTGGCGGGTCTGCATCGTCGATACAGTTGATGAGCTTAATCCGAACGCCGCCAACGCTCTGCTGAAGGTTCTTGAAGAGCCGCCGCAACAATCCCTTTTTCTTCTCGTCAGCAACGCGCCTGGCCGGGTATTGCCCACTATTCTGTCACGTTGCCGGAAACTGATGCTGCGACAGCTGGCAACGGGCGACGTGGTTCGCGCAGCCGCTGAAGCCGCAAACATCGCGCTCGAGGATCCCGCGCTCGTTGAGGCCGCAGACGCCTCCGACGGGAGCGTGGCACGCGCGCTAACGCTCCTCGGCGGCGATGCGCTCAAGATGAAGCAGCGGACCGCGGCACTACTGGCGACCCTGCCGCGGGTGGATCCGCTTGAACTGCATGCGCTTGGTGATGCGCTCGGCGGCACTGACCGGGTGGCGCTGGCCACGTTCATCGACAGCGTCGATCGCTGGCTAAGCGAACGCTTGCGTGCAGACGACGACAATGCCAACGCGAACCTTCCGCGCCTTGCACGGCTGGCGGAGGTGTGGGAGAAGATCACCCTCGCTGCGCGTGACGCCGAAGCCTACAATCTTGAACGAAAACCGCTGGTTTTCTCGGTGTTCGGGCTGCTCGCAGAGGCGACGCGCTAGACGCTCTCGCTGGCGGTCATTCCCCAACAATGTTGTTTGAGCAGTAAAAGGAATTTGTGGTGGCGATCGCCAAGAAAAAAGCCGCCAAGAGGCGCAGCAAGAAGAAAAGCCGCAAATCGCGTCCTGCCCGTGCAGCCAAAGCCTCGGCGGCCAACAAGCGCGGCACGGCAAAAAGGCGTCCGGCGAAGAAAACCAAGTCAGCGAAGAGAACCTCGGCTGCTAAGAGGGCTCCTAAACCGACAAAAGCAAAATCGTCGAAAAGGACCAAGCCGGCTAAACCCAGTTT
>Ga0209474_10004597_pt1 | contig 11880 bp, 12 predicted proteins | sample GraSoiAngelo_145_FD_185902 | JGI IMG/M metagenome (GOLD analysis project Ga0209474, IMG submission 185902) | Grasslands soil microbial communities from the Angelo Coastal Reserve, California, USA - 14_1009_05_20cm (SPAdes) (version 2) | ecosystem: Environmental > Terrestrial > Soil > Grasslands...
CAGGTACGCCTGTTTTCATAGAAGGATGACACTGTTTAGGAAATCGGAGGCACGATTGCCAAGGTTAGGCGGCGCTCGCATTCACCTTAGCGGCACATCCAAGACCTATAAGAACTGAAGTCAGATGACTTTGCCGCTGCGGTTTGCTGAACCTGCATCGAGTGGCGCGAGGGCTTGTATTTCATCGTGCCTAAGCACCTCCCCGACGAGCAGAATCGAAGGCGCAGGCAAAGCTCCCGAATTGGGAAGAGCGCCCAGAGTAGTCCGAAGAACTGATTGTGTCTCGTGCGAAACGGCACTTACCACCGCACAGGGAGTTTCGGCAGAAAATTTTTCCTGCAGAAGCTGATTCACTATCGTCGAGTAATCGGAACCAGGCATATACACCACGTGTGTCGCCCGGTCGTCGGAGGCTCCCTGGGAGCGATGCCCAGTGCTGAAGATCACTCGAGCGGCCTTGCGACGATCGGTAAGCGATGTCTGCAGAGCCGCAGCGGCAGCGAACGCCACGCTGATTCCGGGGATCACTTCGAATTCAATTCCGCGCGCATGTAGAGCATCAATTTCTTCCCCCGCCCGCCCAAACAACATCGGGTCCCCAGACTTCAGCCTCACCACGTTTCGTCCGACGCTCGCATAGGCGACGATCATCGCGTTGATCTCTTCCTGGGTAACGCGTGCAGCGCCGCAGCGCTTGCCAACGGAGATAATCGTCACTGTCCGCGGAATTAGTCCGAGAATCTCGCGACTGATCAAATCGTCGTGCAGTACGACATCAGCTTCGCGCAGCACGCGAACAGCCTTCATCGTGAGCAATTCCGGATCGCCCGGGCCTGCGCCTACCAGGAAAACCTTGCCGATGAGTGAAACCTTCACGTAGTAACTCCGCGCGGATAGACGAGGCCGCGTAAGAGCTGCAACCGCTCCGGTCCAGGCGCGTGCTCACGAAGAATTCGCCGGCGCTCGTCTCCGATTCGCTTGACGGTTTCGTCAAGATCCTCGGGCAGAAGCTGGCCGATCTCATCGCGCACGCGTTGTGCCAGCTGTGGGCTCTCGCCCTGCGACGAGACCGCAACGACTAGCGAGCCTCTACGAACTACCGCAGGGTAGTAGAAGTCACAAAGCGATGGCACATCAACCACATTGGCAAGAATCCCGCGCTGCTGCGCTTCGCCGTAAATCTGCTGGTTCACTTCTGGATCCGATGTCGCTGCGATGACAAGATGAACGCCGTCCAAATCGCCGGGCACATATTTTCGGGTATACCAGGTCACTCGATTTCCGAAAAATTCCCGCGTAGCAACCGCCGGCGAGGGATCGACGATCGTCACCTGCGCCCCTGCATCGAGCAAGCCCGCGATCTTCTGCGTGCCGACCTGCCCCCCACCGATGACCAGGCAACGTCGTCCATCGAGCTTCAAAAAGATCGGAAAGAGATTCATCTACTCCACTCCATGCGGCACTGCACGCGAGGCCAAATCGCGTTCGACGGGAGCAAACTGCGCTCCGGCAAGAAATTCGCGAAGCTCGAGATCGCTGTGGCGCGAGAACCACGCGCGCAGGTTCTCACCACTCTCCCGCGTCGTGAGGTAAGTGCGGAGCAGTCGCTCCAGCGCTTCGGGCACCTCGGTCGCCGGCACGCGATATCCCACCGGCCGCGCGGTTCGCGCCCATGCGCCTACTGATCCGCCTGCGCAGAAATAGTAGGCGTCCACCAGCTTGCCGTTATGCTTGATCTTCTTTCCCTCGAGCCCAATGTCCGCGATCCAATGCTGGCCGCAACTGTTGGGGCAGCCGGTGACGTGCAATTTGAGCTGCTGATCGAATTCGGGAATGCGCGACTCGAGCTCTTCAACGAGCCATCGGGCAAACGCTTTCGTTTCCGTAATTGCCAGCTTGCAGAATTCCGTGCCGGTGCAGGCGACGGCGCCGCGCCAGAAGGGTGTCGCTTCAACCTGCAGATCGATATGCTGCAGCTCCCGCGCGAGTTCAGAAGCGCGGCTCCGCGGCACATTGACGAAAATGAGGTTCTGCATCGTGGTTGTGCGCAGTTCGCCCGTGCCGAAGCGTTCGGAGAGCTCGGCGGCCTGGGCAAGCTGATCTCCAGAGACGCGTCCGCGGAGAACCGACGCGCCGACATAGGCGAGCCCAGGCTGCTGCTGCGCATGAATTCCAACGTGGTCGCGATAGATATCGGCCGGAACCTGCTCATACTCAGCAGCCTCGAGCTTGTAGCCCAATCTCCACTCAAGCTCGCAACGGAACCGTTCTTCACTCCACCCTTGCTGAAGAAACAGGTGCTTGAGCCGTGCACGTTCCCGGTTCTCGCGCAATGCTGATTGTTCACGAAAGAGTTCCGCCACCGCACGCACCACATCGACCGCTTTTTCCAGCGGAATAAATGCGTTCAGCCGAACTCCGAGATGCGGATCAGCAGAAAGCCCGCCGCCCACACGCAGAGAAAATCCTGCCTCTGTTCGGCCAATCCGGACTCGCTCAGTCGCAGTCAGCGCGACATCGTTGATTTCGGGATACGAGCACCACGTTCTGCACCCTGTTGCGGTAATTTTGAATTTGCGCGGCAAATTGTAGAACTCCGAATTTCCGGAGAGTGCGCGCGCGATTCCCTGCGCGATCGGCGACGCGTCGAAGATCTCATCGGCCGCAACTCCCGCGAGTGGACATCCGGTCACGTTGCGCACCACGTCTCCGCATGCGCCTTTGGGGCCGAGTCCCACGGCTGCGAGTGCATCCATGGTTTCGACCAGTCCTTCAATTGTCAGCCAGTGCAGTTGAATGTTCTGTCGGACCGTGATGTCAGCCAGATTGCGAGCATGTTTCTTCGCGACCGCTGCAATCGCACGCAATTGATGAGAGTGCAGAATGCCGTTCGGCAAACCGATGCGCATCATGAAATACTCGGTCGCGAGTCCCTCGCCGCCTTTGCCTCCGATAGCGCCTGCTCCATCGCCCTGCGTGTAAATCCCCCACCATTTGAAGTACGCGTTGGCCCATTGCGAAGGAATGCTGCCGCGCCCATCGCGAGCAAACTGCCGGATCTGTTCGACGTGATCCCAGGGGTTGAGTTCACGCTTCAGGCGCTCGATCTTCTGCGCCTTGGTTTCTTTCACGACTTGTGCCGCTTCTGCCATAGAGATCCTTAGAAATGAGCTACGCGGCTGGCGCCAAGCACCAATCCAAGCGTGAGGGTTGCAATTACGATTTCTCCCAGAGCTCCCACCACAAACGGACGCAGCCCTTGCTTCGCCATCGCGCGGATGTCGGTTCGTAGACCGACCCCTGCAAAGGTGAGCAGGAACGCCCAGCGCGAAAGATTCCCCAGCGCTGCCGTCTGCGCCTTGTCAAAGACATGGAAGCTCGCGAGCGCCGAGATGAGCAGGAAGCCGAGTACAAATTTGGGAAACTTGGTCCAGAGGAATTGAGCTTTGTTTGGCTTGAATTCCCTAGCCTTGCTGGCAGCCCAGCGCAGAGCAAATCCAAGCACTACAAACCCAATCATCGCGTTGCGGGTGGTCTTCGCCAGCACAGCAAATTTCTGCGCGATGTCGGAGTAGATCGCGCCGGTTGCAACCGCTTCTGCCGTGTTGTCTACGGCAAGGCCAGACCAGAGTCCGAAGGCGTGATCGGACATGCCGAGCGCGTGTCCGATGAGCGGGAATGTGAACAATGCAATGGCGCCGAGCGCCAGGATGGCGGCTATTGCGAAGGATGCATCCTCGTCGTCGGCGTCGATCGCGCCCTGCGTGGCAATAATTGCTGAGACTCCGCAAACTGACGATCCCACCGCGAGCAGTGCGCTGAGATTTCGGTTTAATCCAAACAGACGGCCAAGCCATGTCATGAAGGTGATGGCAAGCGCCAGCTCGATAACAACCAGCACAAGGCTCACGCTGCCCATTAGCGCCAGGTCGCCAACCAGAAAGCGGGCTCCGAGCAGGACAATTCCCGTCTTGAGCCAGAAATCATACGTGGCGATCCCGGCGCGAAAGACCTTCGGGACTCCTACGGTATTGGCAACAACCACGCCAATGAGAATCGCCCAAAGAACATATTCAATATTGGGAAGGTGCAAATGATGCGTCTTGCCGTAGAGCGCGATCCTCTGCTCGATGAATTTTCCGAGTAGCCCGATCGCGGCGAGCAGGGCAATGCCCGGCAAGGGTTCGAAAAGCCGTTCTGGGAAGGAGGCTAGTCTCGGTTGCGGTATCGCAGCGGTTGCCATCTCGATCTCCTCTACCAGGGAACTTTCTTGATCACGCCCAGGCGCACGATCACAGCCAGGGCCAGCGCTGTCCACACGGCGAGCGCATCCAGTGACAGGGAAAAACGTTTGCGAAGTTGCGTCATAGCTGCTCCATTTGCGGCTGAAAGTAAGAAAGCCCATCCGGTATGGATGGGCTCTGGAGACTTATCGGGAACTGCTAAGAAAGTCTAGGAATGCACCTCCACACACGAGCGCACACAAATCCGACAACAACACATGCTCGCGATGGAGAGGTTATGCATTAGCAAAATAAACTATCGGACGGAGGTCTGGTCTGTCAACTGCGCATGAGATTCGAGTGGAAGGTTGCGGGATTCACGGATTTTGGCAATACATCCCAAGTAGTTCTGTGACAGGGAAAAGGAGAGCCGGCCGCCTCGGCCGTGTTTGGGAGTGGCACCTCATCACAAGGTTGGATCGGACAGTCAAAAGTCAAAACCCGGCCGAGGGCGGCCGGTTCTCCTTTCAATTAGCGTTCCACTTTAATCAGCGTTCCACTGACATTTGGGATGTCACCATTTTCGTCCCTCAAACTCCCTGAACCTCGCATCGAGATCGCTCAACAACTTCGCTCTCACCGGCGGCTCAACGAAGCTATACGCAATCGAGTCCCTTACGATCTTCTTCAATTCCGCATACGTCAGCCCATAAGCCTGAACAGCCCGCACATACTCATGCGTCATATCGCTCCGCGAAACACCCTCATCATCGGTAGCGATCACGACCGGCACTCCATACTTGCGGTACACCGGGAAAGGATGCCGATCCCCTTTAACGCCGAGAATCAGATCATTGCTTGTGAGACAAATCTCCACCGCGATCTGCTTCTGCGCCATCTCTCGCAAGAGCTCGAGCGGACGATCTTCCTGCATCACATCCGCTCCGTGTCCGATGCGCTGCGCATGACCGGTATGGATCGCCTCGCCAATATGCGAACGCAGCCCGCTCGGCGGTACCTGACCTGGAGCGAGCTCACCCGCATGTTCCGTGAGGTGCACGTCGGGATAGAGCTTGTGGAAGTAATCAAAGATCCTCATGTGCAGGTCGTAATCGTGCATCGAGGTGTATCCGTCTTCCGGCATCACGGGATTCACAGCTACGAACCGCGGATCGGCCTTCACGACGGCAAACCCGGTCATGATTTCAGCAAAGACCTGCTCTTTCGCCGTTCCGCGATAGACCTCGTAGATGTAGCGGATCGTCACCTTGCATCCGGGATCGGTATGGGCGGCTTCGGGACAACCGAGCACACGATCTTTCTCCGCCTCGGCGTCGTTGAGGATTTTCAGAACGCCCGCGACGGCGCTCTGGATTCCGGCAGCATTGAGCTTCTCGCGTTGTTCGTCGAAGTTATCGCTCCAAGCCGTTTTGGAACCAATCGCTCCGGAGTTCCGGTCGAATCCGACTGTCATCTCCAGGTACGACTCATTCTGGTGTCCAGCGCGCGAAGCCACTTCAGCAAGCGTTTCTCCAGTGTGAGCATTTGCCACTGCGACGAAGCGCCCAAAGGTCTGGAAAAAATGATCTTCAGCCGACTCCGAGCTCCCCGGCATGGAGTATGGAACGAAGTCGCGCATCGAAAGCGCGTCGATCATCAAGCGGTAGAGCGTCGGATCACTCGTCAGCCGTTCGGCGGGAACGATATCCCGTGACTCGTCGCATGGAGGCTGCGCAAAGGTAAGATGTTTTTGATCGATGCACAGCTTGTCGTTGACGGCGAACTGCAGATAACTCTCCGCATAAATTGCGCCGATTAGGTGATTGTGAAGGTCTCCACCTTTCGGCATTTCCCGCAAGAAAGCCGCAAGCAGCGGCGGACTCTTGCGTATGGATTCCAGATAATTGGAAGTTCGCTGTTCAGGAGTTTGCGCGAAGAATAATGGTGAACAAACGATCAGAAGATATAGGCAAGAAATTACTCTCGACATGGGAATCGCAAAGGATAACAGTTTTTGCCTGCGTGGTTCCGGCCGCCCTCGGCCGGGCATGGGCTGGGGCTTCCAAAGGTTCGATCTTTTGATGGGAAATCATCAACGGGAAAGTCGCACGAACTATATTTATGGAGTCCCCGCACCGTACCGGCCGAGGGCGGCCGGAACCACGTAGGCAAACAAAAGCCTCCCAAATCGGGAGGCCTTGTTTTTTGATTTGCAGAGTTTATTTGGGGTTCGAGGTGCCAGCGGTGCTTCCCGAGTCCGTAGTGGTGGTGCTCTTCTTGTGCTTCTTGTGATGCTTCTTGGTGGTCGTGGTCGTGGTCTTGGTCGTGCTCTGGTCACCGGAGGCTGTCTGTCCCGAAGACGCAGTGCTTCCGCTTGTTCCGCTCTGTCCTGACGGGGCGCTGTCCTGAGCGAAGCTCAGCGACGCTGTCAGAGCGAGGGCAAATACCATGGTCAACAGTTTTTTCACTTGTTCCTCTCCTCTTGGGGTAAGTAGAGATAAAACCGAGTGACGCGATCTCTGCCCCATATTGTAGACAAAATTTGGCAATCGCACACAACTGGCTGGAAATGACGCGGATCGCGTCTAAGATCGCCTTCCTGCGATACCATTCCAGTAAATGAGCAGCACGGACGAGAGCTCCGGATCCTCGCCTGTCATTGAATTCCGTGAAGTTGGCTACAAACTCGCCAATCAGAGTTTGCTGTGCGACATCAGCTTCTCTGTTTCCGCAGGTGAAACTCTGGTTCTGCTCGGGCGAAGTGGCGCGGGTAAGACCACTGCGCTGAAGCTCATCAATCGCCTGCTTACGCCTACGTATGGCGAAATACAAGTGAATAGCCGCAGCACGATCTCGTGGGATCCAATTCTGTTGCGGCGATCGATCGGATGGGTGATCCAGGAGTCCGGACTTTTTCCTCACTACTCTGTGGAAGGCAATATCGCTGTGGTGCCGAGGCTTGAGCGTTGGCCGGAGGATCGCGTAAGAGCACGCGTCTCCGAACTCATGCAGCTTGTCGGGCTGGACGCGAATTTGCGAACTCGATACCCACATCAGCTCTCCGGTGGCCAGCGGCAGCGTGTCGGGGTGGCAAGGGCGCTGGCGGCCGACCCCCGCATTCTGCTGATGGACGAACCCTTCGGCGCACTCGATCCAATCACTCGCGCGGAGTTGCAGAAGGAGTTTCTGGATCTGCAACGGCGCCTGCGAAAGACGGTCGTAATGGTTACCCATGATCTTCACGAGGCCCTGCGGCTTGCCTCGCGTATTGCGTTGCTCGATTCGGGAAAGTTGATCGGCCTGTTCGGCAGTCAGGAATTTGCCCATTCACAGGACGAACGCGTGCTGAAGTATGTGAGCCCGTTTCGGGAAGCGGCGTTGCCGATCTAATATGCTCAACTTCTTCATCAGGAACCGAGGCCAAATCGCCTCGCTCACGCTCGAGCATCTGTGGCTCGTGGGCGTTGCTATGGCTTTTGCCGTGATTGTTGGCATTCCGCTTGGAATCCTCGTGAGCCGCAATCCATGGCTGCGTAAACCTGTCCTGGGCGGAACGAACGTTCTGCAGACCATTCCTAGTCTGGCGCTGTTCGGGTTTCTTCTGCCCGCTCCATGGCTGGGAGCACGCGCTGATCGCCTGGCCATCGTTGCGCTTGTGCTGTACGCGCTGCTGCCAATTGTGCGCAACACCTACACAGGGATCATGAGCATCGATCCCGCAGTAAGAGAAGCGGCGATTGGAATGGGAATGACAGGCAACGAGCTTCTCACGCAAGTGGAGCTCCCGCTGAGCGCGCCCTTCATGCTCGCCGGAATTCGCATTGCAACAGTGACTGCAGTAGGAGTTGCGACGATAGCTGCGGCCGTCGGTGCAGGAGGTCTCGGCGAACTTATTTTTCGCGGCGTCGCGATGGTGAACGATCAATTGATTCTTGCCGGAGCCATTCCCGCAGCCCTGCTCGCGATCGTGGCCGACATTGCGCTTGGTGCAGTCGAGAAGCGGCTCCGCGTGCCCAACCCATGAGAGCGCGTGCCCGCCCACGCTGCATGGTAGAGATGCGGCATGCTGCGTCTCTGCCATGCCGCTTGCACCATGGAATCTGTCATCCTAAGGCCCTGATTTGGCCGAAGGACGTCCCGGGATGCCTGAGAGTGCTGGGTCGCAGGTGCGGCTCTTTGACCAAAGATGCCGTATTGCAGGCTTTGATTGCAACGCTGCTCATCCTGACCACCGGCTGTCAGCCCTCACACTCCAACCGAATCGTCGTCGGCTCAAAGAACTTCAGCGAGCAGGTGGTCCTCGCAGAACTGATTGCACAACACATCGAAGCCAAATTGCACGTACAGGTCGAGCGACGATTTTATTTGGCAGGAAGCTATATCGCTCACCAGGCAGTGTTGGCGGACCGTATCGATCTCTATCCCGAATATACCGGCACCGCCTTCACAGCAATCCTGAAGCAAGCTCCAAACTGGGACGCGAACGTTGTTTTCAACCAAGTGCGCGAGCAGTACGAGAAACAATTTCACCTCACCGTAATCTCGCCGCTCGGATTCAACAACTCGTTTGCGATGGTCATGCGCGGCGCGGAGGCGCGCAGACTCGGCATATCGAAACTCTCCCAAGCGAAAACCTACTCACCGCAATGGACGTTCGGCTGCGGCTACGAGTTTCTCGAGCGTCCGGACGGCTATTCGGGCTTTGTAAGGAGGTACGATCTTACGTTTGCCGGCAAGCCGCGCGTGATGGACCTTGGCCTCTTGTATCGCGCTCTCAAGGATCACCAGATAGATCTTGCCGCCGGCAACGGCACTGACGGTCTGATTGCAGCGCTGGACATGGCGGTGCTCGAAGACGACCTGCACTACTTCCCGCCGTACGAGGCTGTTCCCATTGTGAACGACAAAGCCCTGCGCCGCTTCCCTCAACTCGCGACGACGCTGAACGATCTCACCAACACTATCTCTGACGGCGAAATGCGGCGGATGAACTATGCGGTCGATGGCGAGCACCGCGACGTGGTCGATGTAGTCAGGGAATTTCGGGAGAAGAAAGGACTGTAAAGAATCGGGCCATCGGGCCAAGTAAGAAGGCCATCGGCACTCGGCTGTCGGCTTTCGGCCTCTGGGTTGCTGTGTAACTCACAGAAGAGCTTCCTGGCAGAAAGCCGAACGCCGATAGCCGAACGCCTTTTGAGTTTTTACTTCACCCGATGGCCCGATCACCCGATTCTTTCTATAATCTCGCTCACTCATGCTCACTCGCCGCGACCTCACCAAACTTGCTGGACTCGGCGCAGCAACTGCGCTCCTCCCATCGATCTCGACAGCCCAGGAACAGAATGCGCCGAGTCTTCCTGCGCCGATTGCGCAGCTGAAGTCGCGCAAAGCTGAAGCCAAGCCAATCGCGATCGAGGAGCGGCAGCAGCGGCAGGAGCGGGCCCGCCAACTGATGCGCGAGAACAACCTCGACGCCATCCTGATGATCGGCGGCACTTCGCTGGTGTACTTCACGAACATTCGCTGGTGGAACAGTGAGCGGCTGTTCGCGGCGGTTCTTCCCGCGAAGGGAAATCCTTTTTACGTCTGTCCCGCATTCGAGGAGGACCGGGCGCGCGAGCAGATCGCCAATGGTCACGAAGGCAACAACGCCGACGTTCGCACGTCGCAGGAGGACGAGGATCCGTACCGCCTGGTCGCCGCCGGGCTCAAAGATCGGGGTATCAGCAGTGGACGCATTGGCATTGAAGAGCGCACGACATTTGTCTTTAGCGACGGCATCGCAAAAAGCGCACCCCAAGCGAGCATCACCAGCGCAACTGCCGTGACTGCGGGATGCCGGATGATCAAGACTCAGCACGAGCTCGATCTCATGCGCCTGGCGAATCAGGTGACGCTTGAGGCCTACGAGGCAGTTTACAAGTCCTTGCACGCGGGAATGTCGCAATATGACTTTGCCAACCTCATCGAAGCTGCCTATTCCAAATTGGGATTTCGTGGCGAAGCCAGTGTGAACACCGGCGAGGCTTCTGCCTTGCCGCACGGATCGGCGAAGCCGCAGATCATCCGCGAAGGCACAATCGTCCTCATCGACGATGGCTGTTCGGTGGAAGGCTATCAGTCGGACATCAGCCGAACGTTCGTTCTTGGAAAACCGACCGACAAGATGCGCAAGGTCTTCGATATCGTCCACCGAGCTCAAAGCGCCGCGCGCCAGCAGGCGCGGCCCGGAGTAGAAGCGCAATCAGTGGACGCAGCCGCGCGCAAGGTGATCGCCGACGCTGGCTACGGACCGGACTACAAATACTTCACGCACCGCGTCGGCCATGGCATTGGCATGGACGGCCACGAGTGGCCGTATCTAGTGCGTGGTGACACCATCGCGCTGCGCCCGGGCATGGCTTTCAGTGATGAGCCAGGGATTTACATTCGCGGAGAATTCGGCGTGCGGCTCGAGGACGATATGTACATCACCGAGAACGGCGCCGAGCTATTCACGCCGCAGAGTCCGTCGCTTGAGGACCCTTTTGGGAAGGGATGAAGAATCGCGTAATCGGGCCAAGTAAATGGCCATCGGCACTCGGCTGTCGGCCTTCGGCCTCTGTGTTACTGCGTAACTCACAGGAGAGCTTCCTGGCAGAAAGCCGAACGCCGATAGCCGAACGCCTTTTGAGTTCTTACTCCACCCGATCACCCGATTGTATTATTTCCCCGGCCCCTTCTGCGTCAGCTCGGCATCGATGTCGATCTTAATCTCTTCGCCAATCATCACCGCCGGAGCTTTTGCTCCGACGCCGAAGTCTTTGCGGTTGACGCTGGTCGATGCCGAAAGTCCACGACGCTTACCTCCACCGCGCTCAATGGGTGCTGATGGACCATCCACGTCGAGGGTAACTTCCTTCGTCACGCCATGAATGGTAAGGTCACCGACAACTTTCAGTTTGCCCTCCCCATTCTTACTGATGCTCTTCGACTTGAAGGTGATCTGGGGAAACTGCGCGGCGTCGAAGTAATTCGGACTCTTCAAGTCGCTGTCGCGATTCTCGTTGCCTGTGTCGATCGTATTGACTTCCATGGTCGCGGTGACACTCGACTTTGTGACGTCATTGTCGTCAATGATTGCCGAGCCGGCGGTCTTCACAAAGCGGCCATGAACATTGCTAATGCCCATGTGGCGCACGGTGAAGCCAGCCGTGGTGTGCGCGGGATCGATTTGCCACTCTGCGCCCTGAGCCCAGACAGCGGCGGTGAATAGTGCAACAGCGAACAAGCTGATTGCGTGTCGTTTCATTCGGTCTCCTGAAAAAATCGAATTAGTTCAATCAGAGATGCAGGACATTGTACGGTCTGATGCAAATTTTGCGCACGTTAACTTAGCATCACTTCGCGACTTTGGTCTGCTTCCTTGCATTCGCCGATGCTCCCACCCGCCGCATCTGAGGCTCGCCGTTCTGCTGCATGAGCTTGGCGATCAGACCGGTCCAGCCCGTCTGGTGCGACGCACCCAGTCCGGCGCCGGTGTCGGCGTGGAAATACTCATAAAAAAGCACAAGGTCTTTCCAGTAAGGATCGCTTTGGAATAGCGGATTCCGCCCGTGCGCCGGGCGCTTTCCCTCTGCGTTTCGCGTAAATAAGCCTGCTAAACGATCGGAGAGCT
>Ga0209474_10004598_pt1 | contig 11879 bp, 9 predicted proteins | sample GraSoiAngelo_145_FD_185902 | JGI IMG/M metagenome (GOLD analysis project Ga0209474, IMG submission 185902) | Grasslands soil microbial communities from the Angelo Coastal Reserve, California, USA - 14_1009_05_20cm (SPAdes) (version 2) | ecosystem: Environmental > Terrestrial > Soil > Grasslands ...
GGCGACGCCCGTACTGACGCGGCCGAGGAGAGCAATAGCCAGGAAAACGTTAATAATCACGCTTGCGCAAAGCGCCAGGAACAGGAAGAGCGTGAGACAGCCGAGTTTGCGATTTGCCATGACCCGCCGTGAAACTGGAGGAAAAGTGCGTTCCGAACAAGCGCTTTTCGCGTAACACAGCCATTCTTGACGGTGAGGCCGGCGGGCATCTTCCCTGTCGATCCCAAGCGATACAGGGACCAAGCGAGGTATGGGTCTAACGAAGTCTTCGACCTCAAACCAACCAGTGCGAGAGGGTAACGATATTTTGCCGGCTCAACACGCCAAAAGACTTGAACATTGGAAAAGTCGCAGAACACTGCCCACAAGCTCGAGCTTGTTCGTAGCTCCCTGAAAATTCGCGAACCGTCTCGGACTGCGCCCCGATCCTTTTACTTCAACCAAAAGGAGCGTTGCTGAGGCGTCAAGGAGAGCGCGTGCGCTTCCCCAAACCTGAGTCGTGCCCCATGTGGAATCGACGCTGCGCCCAAGGCGCTAATGTAATCGGGCATCATCTCCATTTGTTCTAGATTTACGCGATATACCACATATATTAGATATATCATATCTTTATATGTTTATTAGAGATTTGGCGGGAGCAACACGATGCCACCTAAGGACTTTTAGATGAGGGGATTGCGTTTAAAACGCCCTTCAGTGCCGGCCCGGACTGGCTTGGAAGCTGCTTAGAAACGAATCATGAACGGCAACGGATCGTTAACCATAAGCGAGACAGCGACCAAGCGCGTCCGCAAAACTAAAGCGAACGCACGCAAGCCCAAAGGACGTTCGCGCAACGGCTCAACGAAATCTGCTGCCGCTTCTCCCGATCTTCCGGCCGCTGGCACCCTCGCCCGCACCAAAGCATTGCTTCTTGCAGCGCTTCGGGTTTGGGAGTTAAAACATCGCGTCGGAGATTAACCCTCGTTTCGCGGCTCTACTTTCACGTAAATCTCCGGCGGCGCACTTTTGAAATACTTAAATAACGCCGGGCAAAGCCACCCTTCCTGGTTGAATTCGGGGCTGTAATACCAGTTTCCGCCAGACTCGGCACGACGCCATTCCAGTTTAAAATTTGCGCCAGGAAATTGTGTGCCACTAAAAATGGCACGAAAGCCGTGTTGCGCGTCCGGGATACTCGCCGTCGCCTTATCAATCAGTGTATCAATTCCCGCGATGAATGGTTCCTTGCTCAGCCCAACCGCTGCATCATCGAACACCCACAAGCCTTCGTACTTGTAAGGCACAATCACCATTAACGAGTTCATTGCATCGTTTTCTTTTCGATTTTCCGTGCGCAACAAGGCGAAGGCAACGGCCAGCCCAATCCCTGCAAGTCCGATTGCAAACATGATCGATTTCATCGCACGCTGCCCCGGAAAACTTGCACGTCACACTCGCTCGCGGCAACTTCGCTGCACAATTGCGCCCGTAGCTCAGCCGGATAGAGCAACGGATTTCTAATCCGTCGGTCGGGTGTTCGAGTCACCCCGGGCGCGCACCCTCTGAAAGGCGGTTTTTCCCTCGTTCGCGAGCATCTCGTCGTGCAAGCCGTCGTCATGGAGCTTCCCATCCTCGCCGATGTAGGCCAGGTCTGGTTGCATTTTTGGTTTCTTCATTTTCTTCGTCGCCATTTCGTAACCTCAGCGTCACAGTCTTCCGGTCGCCGCGCGGAAGCGCTCTGATTGACCAGTATTCGCGTGCTGCACGCGCCTCCACGATGTCGAAGTAATGCTTCATCGCGATAACACGAGTTGCCCGGCATTCTTGACCATTGCTTCGGGCTCATGCGCGGTAGACGCGTCCGCTTCATACGTGTATCTTCCCTGTCCACAGGAACAGCCAAGTCGCGACTCCGTTGATCGCGACCGATACGGCGAAAAGCGCGACCTCGATCACCGACAACCTGCCGTTGCCCGCCAAGATGAGAAACATCCACGGCAGCAGGATCATGGCATAGCGAGAGCTGAACATCCAGCCGCCCTGACTGCAATGACACCACAACACCGCCGTCAATAGTCCGATCGCCGTCCATGCAGCAACCTTATATTTGCCGCCTTCGCGAAAGAGCAGAAAGAGGAATGGGCTAGCCAGAAAGATGGAGCAACCCCACGGCGAGGGTTGCATGAAAGGAAAGGTCGGCGTTCCAATGAGTCCTTCAAACAGCATGTGATAAGCATTGTACGCCACCGGATAGATCGAAAACAACCCGTGCTGACACCAACCTTCCCTCATCAGGTTTTGACGGTGGTAACCGAACTCGAAAGGGGAGCCGAACCGCGCGAAGTTGTATCCCGCAGTTGCGAGCGCGATCACAGCCGGGACAATGAGGAAGCGCAGCCGGTCTCGCTTCATCAAGAACAAGTAGATCGGCAGGGTTAGAATCAACTCGGCCCGGTTACCGAAGGCCAGCGCGAAGAAACTCCCGGCAACGACCGGTTTGCGCTGCACCAAGGTAAAATAAAGCGCGCCCGCCTGCCCCGCCATGCCGAAGCCTTGCGAGAGGTCCCACGCTCCGCCAGCGCCGAAATCCGCCCAAACCCAAGTGCCGAAGATCGGAAAAATGGCGAGCATCATCCGCCGCGCTGTTGAGTTGCTCTCTTCCATGCTGCCCAAGAGGAAGAATAACGCGGCGCACGCCCCGGCGACCAACGCCGTCAGAAGGTGGCCCGAGAGAAAGAGGAATGGCATCACGCTCAAGACCGCCCCGAGGCAATAGTTCCCGGTGTAATACCTACTGCCGTCGATAGGGATGAGTTCGTTGAGCCACGATGGGTGCTCTGCCACTCCTAAGCGACCGTCCAAAAAAGCGAGGGCGAGCCGGTGCGTGTAGTTGAAATGAGCCATTATCGGCTTGGTCGTAAGATAGAAAACAAAAGCAGCAACGAGTCCGATTCCAGCGGCCTTATGCCATAGTTTGAGTCGCTTCATGGCCGCTTCGCTCGCGCCAGCGCGACCGTCGCGCGCTTCGCTGCCGTCGCCCCTTCCCATACGCTGCCGTTGTGCGGCGCCCGCAGAACGTGGTAGACCTTCGATTTTCTTGACGCGCTTTTTGATTCCTGTGCCCTTCTCGACGATGCTCTCCACGCGCCGGAACAGTTCGCTCGCTGGCATTTTTGGCTTCTTCATTTTTTTCGCCGCCATTTCGTCACCTCATCGACACAATCTTCCGACTGTCACCGCGCGGAAGCGGCCTGATGTTCCAGTACTCCTTGGCCGCGCGCGGCTCCACGATGTCGAAGTAGTGCCTCATCACGATTGCGGCGCTGTTGCCCGCTCCAGTGCGACTTGTCCGGCTATGATTTGCGTGAGGTTTCCATCCCCAAATCACGGAGCGAACGAGCTGGAATATCAGATACGGTGCTAAAACAAAACTCCAAGCGAGCAATGCATCACGCCCGCCAGCCACTACCGAATAAAATTGGAAGAAAAATTGTGGGTCCTCTTTATTGGAAAGAAGCCGAAATATCAGATACAGCAATGATGGAAATATTAGCAAACCGAAACAGAAGCACCCAAGAAAGTATAGCCACTCTTTAGCAACTTGTTTTTTGGTCATAAAGTAATGGCACGCTCTGCCGCCTAACGAGAAAAAGCTCAGCCACCGCTCGCGAGAGCGAGCTTTGCTTTCACTTCATCCTTCGTAATTCATGCTTCAGCCTTTCATTACGCCAGGCCAGCGGTTGGTTAGGCGATCATCCACGCAGCTCATCAGCTTTAACGCCTCGCTACTGCAGAACGCAGGTACTGCCGGACTCGCTCTACCACCGTGGTTGGTCCAATGCGGCGGCTGGTGCAGTATGGCGAAGCGAACCACTCGGCGAGGCGCTTTGTGCTGCGGCTCGAGTTGCATCGTCCTCACACCCTAACCAAGTGCTCTTCCCGCAAGCCCTCTGACCAATGGAAAGGGCCATGATGGTTAAGATGCTCGATGGTTGCCTTGGTGCCGCAAGTGCCTCTGAGACCGACAGGAGATCGGAATCTGCGACCGCAATACGCGCATGTTCTAAACTCGCGCCGAAGACGCCCCTCCACCTCGCGCGGAATTTGGAACTGGTTTGGCATGAATCGTCTAACGAGTATTCGATGGAATTATCCAGCCTTCCCTTACGGAATAATTCCGTCTAATCTGCTTGCTCTTCAGGCTGCCGCCCGTGTGAGACGGAGTCATGCTTGATCTTTTGCCAGAATCTCCTCGCTTAGAGCAAGAACAATCCCCGCGCTTGCGCAGCCAGCGAACGTTTAGTCTCGACAAACTTCGTCAGTTTGCTCAAAAACGCTGTCACGAAACGAAACTAGACACGCTGCTCTGCTCCCGGAACCATCCGGTCTAGTTTGCTGTTTGCAGGTTGAAACCAATAACACCGGGAGAAAAAAGAAAGCTCCCCATGAATTCTCCAACTCCTTTTAACATCACAGCGCCGTCGCTACGAACACCGGCCAACCGATCGCTTTTGCGAGACAGTTTGCTTCTCATCGCGCTGGTGCTCACATCGTTTGCGCTTTCCCCGACTGCGCGCGCGGTTAATCCACCACCGGACGGAGGCTATCCCAACGACAACACGGCTGAGGGTACTAATGCGCTCTTCAAGCTCACAATCGGCACCAATAACACGGCAATCGGTTTTGGTGCGCTCTTCAGCAACACAACCGGCAGCAACAACACGGCCAACGGGGTTAACGCGCTCTTTGGCAACACAACCGGCAGCGGCAACACGGCCAACGGTGTTAGTGCGCTCCGAGGCAACATTACCGGCAACTACAACACGGCCTACGGTGCATTTGCGATGTTCCACGGCTACCCCGGCGGCGGAAACACGGCGATTGGTTTTGAGGCGCTCACGAACTTGGGAGTCGGCTCCGCCAACACGGCCAACGGCTATCAAACGCTGCGAAACAACGCGGAGGGTTACGGCAATACGGCCAATGGTTTTCAAGCGCTCCGTGACAACAGGAGCGGCGGCTATAACACGGCGAGCGGTTTTGGTGCGCTCGTCATCAACACGACCGGCAGCCAGAACACGGCCAGCGGTGCTAATGCGCTCTTGTTCGACACCACCGGCAGGAGCAGCACGGCGAGCGGTTTTGGTGCCCTCCAAAGCAACACAAGCGGCTTTAACAATACGGCCAACGGGGTTAACGCGCTCTTTGGCAACACAATCGGCAGCGGCAACACGGCCAACGGTGTTGGTGCGCTCCAAAACAACACGACCGGCAAGGGCAACACGGCCAACGGTGATAATGCGCTCTTTAACAACACGGGCTCATTCAACAGCGCGGTGGGCTTCAGCGCCGGCGGCAACCTCACCACCGGCAGCAACAATATCGATATTGGCAACGCTGGTGTTGCGGGCGAGTCCAACACAACTCGCATCGGCACGGTCGGAAAGTCGACTGGCACCTATATCGCTGGCATCCGTGGGACTGCGACTGCAAACGCGAATGCTGTTCCAGTCGTAATAGATTCGGCGGGTCAGCTAGGTACGGTCAGTTCTTCGCGCCGTTTCAAAGACGAGATAAAGCCGATGGACAAGAGCAGCGCAGCCATTCTGGGACTGAAGCCAGTAACCTTTCACGACCAGAGCGACAAGCAGAATACCCCGCAGTTCGGGTTGATCGCCGAGGAGGTCGCCAAGGTGAACCCAGATTTAGTTGTGCGCGATGAGAGGGGCGAAGTTTACACCGTTCGTTACGAAGCAGTGAACGCAATGCTGCTCAACGAGTTTCTGAAGGAGCACCGGAAAGTCGAAGAGCAGGGGGCGATGATCGCGCAGCAGCAGAAGCAGATTGAAGCTCTCACTGCGACTGTCCAGAAAGTGAGCGATGAAGTCGCCCTCAGCAAACCTGCGCCACAGTTAGTCGCCAACCCTTAAATTCGCGCCACTTTCCAAAAAACATTCCGAAGCGGCAACGAAACGGCAACTAAGTTTTTCTGCCTAGCACGTAGACGGATTTCTAATCGGTCGGTCGGGTGTTCGAGTCACCCCCGGCCGCGCAGCTTCGCTCTATGGCACGATTCAGAAGAATGCAGCGTTGGTTGGTTTGCGTCTTTGTTTTGTTAGCGATTTCCAGCGCGGTGCCTGCTCGCGCCGTGGAATCGCTCGAGCAAACGATCGCCTTTCTTTTCCGTAGGATCGAGACCGCCGACGCCACCTTCATCCGCAACGGGCAAGCGCATACCCCGCAGGAAGCAGTGAGGCATGTCCGCGATAAGTATGAACATTTCAAGGGGCAGATTAAGACACCGGAGGATTTTATCCGACTGGCTGCGACGAAGAGCCTGCTTACCGGCCAGCCTTACCTCGTGCGCACTGGCGATGGCAAGGAGATGCCGCTCAATCTCTGGTTGAGCAACGCACTCCGGGAACACCGGGAAAATGAAGTCAAGTGATCCTCGATGCCGTTCCCGAGGCCGCCTTGGGAACGAAGTTAGCTGTAGCATTTATAGGAATGAATCGAAACAATTCGTGGACGCGAATTTTCGCGCTTGCGACTGCTGGGGGATTTTTGCTCTTCGGTGGTTGTGCTCTCAAGATGGGCAAGCAACCGCGCCAGGAAATCGCGCCGCTCTATTCTGCGCGCTCGCCCGAGTTTCGACAGGCTGCTGGATCATTGCTCGGGCCGAATTTCGTCCCGGGCAACAACATCACCACCCTGGTCAACGGAAATCAGATTTTCGCCGCCATGCTCGGCGCCATTCGATCGGCCAAACATTCGATTGATTTCGAAACTTATACGTTCTGGGACGGTGAAATTGCGCATCAGTTCACCGAAGCGCTGGCCGAGCGCGCCCAGGCCGGAGTGAAAGTGAATGCCATTCTCGATGCGCAAGGGACCCAAAAAATGGGCTGGCAAAATCTGGCGTGGTTACGCGGCGCCGGAGTCGAGGTTGTGAAATATCACTCCGCTCTTTGGCCGGATCCGCGTCGTTACAACAATCGCAGTCACCGCAAATTACTCATTGTCGATGGAAAAATTGCTTTCATCGGTGGGGCAGGAATTGCCGATCTATGGATTGGCAACGCCGAGTCGCCAAAACATTGGCGTGACAATCATTACAAGATCACCGGGCCGGTCGTAGCGCAGCTCCAGGCGAGCTTTGCAAGCAGTTGGTTAAAAACACGCGGCGAAGTGCTGCATGGCGCAGACTATTTTCCGCCTCTCGCACCCACGGGGCCGTATCTGGCACAGGCCATCCGAAGTAGCGCTCATAATGAAAATCTGGACCTCATGTATCTGCTGGCGATTGCTTCTGCGCAGAAAACCTTGCGGATCGAAAACGCTTACTTTCTTCCGGACGATCTGATGCGCAATGAGCTAACCGAAGCAGCAAAGCGGGGCGTAAAAGTTGAAGTCGTGGTTCCCGGAAAAAAGATCGATCAAAAACTCGTACGTCTGGCCTCGAGACGGCATTGGCCGGACTTGATCCGCGCCGGCGTAAGAATTTTCGAATATCAACCGACGATGGTGCACGTGAAGTTGATGATCGTGGATGATGTTTTTGTCTCGGTTGGCTCGGGTAATTTCGATAATCGCTCGATTCGTTTGAACGACGAGGCCAATCTTGATGTGTTGAATCGGAACTTCGCTGCGCAACAGACGCACTTGTTTGAAATAGACAAAGGCCAGTCACACGAAGTCACACCGGAAGAATTGGGCGCCTTACATTTTGCAAATCCGCTTGAACAAGGCGCGGGGCTGGTCGCTCCGCAATTGTAGAAGCGCTTGTTACTGCCAACCACGTTGTCATGACGAGCGAATACGTCAGTCCGCTTGGACCGAGACCTCTCTCACTATTCTCCGCCAAAAATTAGACTCCTCGACTGCGCTCGGAATGACAAGAAGAGCTGGTTTCGGCGCTTGACCCAAAGGTCGCTCCATCGACTACCAACGATGAAAAGCGGGATGACCTTCCTTCACTGCAACGAAAGTGCCGCGGCACGTCGCACAAACTTTTTCGTTTGCGCTCAAGGTTCCGTCGACCGTCGCTCGATCATCGGTCGAATCGACAACTTTCGCCGACAAAAAGACTGGTCCATTTGATGGTGTCGGCCGTAACAGTTTGATCGCGTAATCTGCAGTAACGGTACAAGGCGGACGATCTGCGCCAGCTTTCTTCATCAAGTGCCAGGCCGCTGTCCAGTTGCAGTGGCAATCCAGCAGCGTGCCGATGATTCCGCCGTTCAATATACCCGGGAACGCTTCGTATTTGGACTGCGGGATCCACTCTGCGACGACTTCTTCTCCTTTCGGGAAGCTGCGAATGCGTAGGCCCTGCGCGTTGGCTGGGCCGCAGCCAAAACACCAATTATTAGGCGCGTATTTTTCCTGGAGCGATCTATTTTCCATGCTGGCGGCGCTCTATCAGCGCCAAAATTAAACAAAGGCCGGCGGTCATAGGCCGCCGCTACAGACTCAATTCATGCGCCGTCTTTCGATCCGCCACCGTACGGGCGTGGCGCTGGCCCGGTGTACAGCGATAGCGGGCGGATCAAACGATTATTGTCATGCTGCTCGACCACATGCGCGCACCAGCCGGCCACGCGCGAGGCGGCAAAGATCGGCGTGTTCAGCGCCGGATCGAATTCCAGCATTGTGAACACCGGCGCGGCGTAAAGATCGACATTCGCGCACAAATGTTTTTCGCGCTCCATGGTTTGCTCGAGCTTCTCGCAAATTGGAATCCAGTTTTCCTTGCCAGTGCGCTTGCCCAGGTCGCGCCCGATCTCGCGCATGACCGGTACGCGCGAATCCCCTTTTTTGTAAACGCGATGACCAAATCCCATGATTTTCGCTTTCTTCGCCAGTTGGTCTTTCAACCAACCTTCAGCGCGATCGGGGCTTTTAATTTCATCGAGCATTCGCATCGACTGTTCATTCGCGCCGCCGTGCAACGGCCCTTTCAAGGCGGCGCATGCGCTCGTCACCGCTGCGTAAATATCCGCCAAAGTCGATGCCGTCACCCGCGCAGCGAAAGTCGAAGCATTAAACTCATGGTCGGCATACAAAATGAGGATCGTGTCCATCATTTGGATCTGCCAATCCTGCGGAACTTCACCGTGCAATTTGTAGAAAAGATTTCCCGCGATGGTCAGGTCCGCACGCTCTGGGAGCGGGTGTTCGCCGTGCGCGATGCGATAGCCATCTGTGATCAAAGTAGAAACCTTAGCAATTAATCGGATCGCTTTGCGAATGTTGGCCGCATGCGAATGGTCGTTCAGCTCCGGATCGAACGCCCCCAGCATCGACACGCCCGTGCGCAGCATGTCCATCGGATGCGCCTCTTTCGGCATTAATCGCAGCGCATCCAGCACCTGCTTCGGCAGCATGCGGGCCATCGCGATTTCGGAGGTAAACTTACTGAGCTCCTCTAGATCCGGCAGCTCTCCGTTAAGCAAGAGATACGCGACTTCCTCGAAGCTCGCTTTCTCCGCCATCTCGTGGATGTCGTAGCCGCGATACATCAGGCCCGCGTTTGGATCGACCCAGCAGATTTGCGTCTCGCCTGCGATCACGCCGGCGAGGCCGGGGCTGTAAGCTTGTTTGGTTTCTTTAGTTGCCATCGTTGTTCCTCCCACCGTGGTGGCACGCCTTTCCGTCAACCTGAGCGGAGCAAAGCGGATTTGAAGAATCCCGTAGCGTGACCTCGCAGTTTTCGCAACGGTTTTCCTCGGCTTCGCTCGGAATGACTCCCATTATGAGCGATAGCCAGTCCACGAATCTCTGCCTGGGTCGTAATCGAGCAATTGGTAAAGCTCCTCCCGCGTCTGCATTCTCTCCAGCCAATCGCGCTGATTCCCGCGCGCTTTTAGATCGCGCAAAAATTCCGCTGTCGCTTTCATGGAGACGCGAAATGCGCTTTGTGGAAAGATGATCATCCGATAACCCAGCTCGCGCAATTCATCGAATGCGAGCAAGGGCGATTTGCCGAATTCGGTCATATTCGCCAGCAGCGGAACCTCCATTTCCTTGGCGAAATCGCGAAACTCCTGTTTCGTTTGCAACGCTTCCGGAAAAATCGCATCGGCGCCGGCAGCGACGTAAGCTTGCGCCCGCTTCACCGCGCCGCCGAAATTTTCAATCGCCCGTGCATCGGTCCGCGCAATTAATAGAAAATCTTTATCGCGTTTCGCCCCCACCGCCGCAGCGATCCTCTCCTCCATGTCGGCTGACGCGATCAGCGACTTTCCGGCAAGGTGTCCGCACCGTTTGGGAAATTCCTGATCTTCCAGATGACAACCGGCCAATCCGGCGCTTTCCAATTCATAAATCGTCCGGGCTGCGTTCTCTGCGCCGCCGAACCCGGTGTCGGCATCAACAATCGCCGGAATTTTCACAGTCTTCGCGATGAATCCGGCCAACATCGCGACCTCAGTCAAGGTCAGCAACCCGATATCCGGCAATCCCGCAGTGCAATTCGCCAGTCCCGCGCCGCTGATATAAACTGCATCAAATCCGGCACGTTCCACCTGCCGTGCGATCGACGCGTTCGGCACTCCGGGCATCGCCACGCAATCCTTCGCGATCAATTGGCGTAATCTTTTTGCTCTCGTCATTTCGATCAAATCATCGTTATCCCGAGCGCAGTCGAGGGATCCCGAGGACGTTATCTTGAAGATTGCACAACGGGATCCCTCGACTGCGCTCGGGATGACGGTCTTTCGTTCACCGCATTTTCAGCGATTTCATCAAATGATGCACACCACTCTGCTGGTCGAGCGACCAAGCCTGGTCCAAAATTTTTGCCGAATGATCCCGCCCCAGCGCCGGCGCGACGAGATGCAAAAACTTCCTCTCCAGCTCAACATCCGAGACCGGGTTTTTCGCGTTGCCCAGCGGGTAATCGACACGCTTGGTCAAAGTGCGGCCATCTTTTAACGTCACATGCACGATGTTCGCAACCGCCCCTGGATAAAGCGAGCTGAGCTCGGCATTGCGCGTCACTTTCACGTTCTCCAAAAATTTCCAAATCGCCGGATCGGTAAATCGTGAGGGCTGAAATTGTTGGTCGGTCACTTTGCCATCGATCAGCGCGATCGCGGTAATGTATGGCAGGCTGTGGTCGGCCGTTTCGCGCGTTTCCGGTCTCCATTTTTCCGGTTCGCTCCCGATGATATCGACCGAGGCATCGTGCGATTCGATGTTAACTGACCCGATCTGCGAAACGTCGCCGATTTGTTCCCGCAAAAACAAGGCCGCTTCGATCGCGCTCTGGCTATGATATTCCGCCGGCCAATATTTGATGCTCGTGTTCAAAATCATCGACGCCGGACCTTGCGGATTTTGCGGGAACGGCACTGCGAATTTGTCGCCCACGTTTCCGAGTGAGACGCCGAGTTCTTTTTCAAATCCCATTTGTCCTTCGAAAATTGGTGCCGGCCCGGTCATTCCCGCGCGGGCGAGCAGCGCCGAGTAAACTCCGTGCCGCGCTGCGTTCGCGAATGCGACACCTTTCCAATGCGAAAGTTCACCAACCCGTGCCTGCCGCATCGCCGCACAGGCCACGCCCGCAATGTTGAGCGCGTGTCGCGTTTTTTCCCGATCAAGTTTCATCAGCTTGGCCGACGCGAGCGCGGTCGAGAATGCGCCATAGGTCACGTGGTCCCAGCCGCGCGCGCGAATGCTAGCCGCATCGCACAAACGGCATTGCACTTCATAGGCCAGCGCGGTCGCGGTGATGGCGTCGCGTCCGTTCGCACCCACGCTCTCAGCCACCGCCAGCACCGCGGAAATATTGTCGCTCGGATGGGCCGGTTCTTTTGAAAGATAGGTGTCGTTGTAATCGAAATAACGGATACAACAACCGGTCGCGAACGCCGCCCAATCCGGCGGCGCCTGAT
>Ga0209474_10004599_pt1 | contig 11879 bp, 9 predicted proteins | sample GraSoiAngelo_145_FD_185902 | JGI IMG/M metagenome (GOLD analysis project Ga0209474, IMG submission 185902) | Grasslands soil microbial communities from the Angelo Coastal Reserve, California, USA - 14_1009_05_20cm (SPAdes) (version 2) | ecosystem: Environmental > Terrestrial > Soil > Grasslands ...
CTCTTCTGGCCGTGCTTTTTGCGCGCGCCGAGCAGCGGGGAGTTACGAAACTTCGCGAGTTCGTTTCGCCACGATTGCTTCCGCAACTCGCCGCGACAGTGAATCGCTCCCGCCGCGTCTTGCGATTTGCTTTGCTCATGCTCGGACTCGCTTTGGCGATCGTAAGTCTTGCACGACCACAATGGGGTTACATTTACGAAGACGTGAAGCGCAAGGGTCTCGACCTCCTTTTTGCGGTGGACACATCACGGAGCATGCTTTCGAACGACGTGCAGCCAAATCGCCTCGAACGCGTCAAACTCGCGGCGCAGGATCTCGTTAATCAGTTGCAAGGCGACCGCGTTGGATTGATCGCGTTTGCCGGTCGCGCCTTTCTGCAGGCACCGCTGACAATCGATTACGAAGCGGCCGTCGAATCGATTAACGATTTGGACACAAAGACGATTCCCGAAGGCGGGACGAATATTTCCGAAGCGATCAATCTCGCCGTAAACACATTTGGAAAAAGCGCCGCCGGAAATCGAGCGCTGATCATTTTCACCGATGGCGAAGAGTTGAACGGTGACGCGGCGAAGACAGCGAAGTCCGCGACTGATGCGGGCGTGCGAATTTTCACGGTCGGGGTGGGCACGCCGCAGGGCTCGCTCATTCCAATCAACAGCGACGATGGCGGAACGGCGTTCGTGAAAGATTCCGCGGGACAAGTTGTAAAATCGAAGCTTGACGAAAAACGGTTGCACGAAATCGCGCAGATTAGCGGCGGTTTTTATCTGCATCTCGACGACGGGCCGCGGACGATGTCGCAACTTTATTCGCAGGGATTGGCGAACATGAAGGCGGCTGACATCGACGCGCGTCTGGGGCGGAGACCGATCGAGCGTTACGAGTGGCCATTAGGCGCGGCAATGCTTGCGCTGACGATGTCGATCTTGATCGGCGAGCGCAAAAAAGTGCACGTCCGCGCGCGTTCACCGCGATGGTCGAAGATCGCGGTCCCGGCAACTGCGCTGCTTTTTATTTTCGCGGGACCTGTTTTTGGAACTGCGACCGGATTGAATCTTTATCGCGAGGGCAAATACAACGACGCCTATCAGAGTTTCCAACAAGACCTGAATTCGCATCCGGATTCATCGGAAAAAGAAAAAATCGAATTCGATGCCGGCGCGGCAGCTTTCAAAATGGGCGATTACAACAAAGCGTTGCAATCATTCAGCGACTCGCTCCTCTCATCCGACAAAGCACTTCAGGAGAACAGCCATTTTAATCTTGGCCGGACTCTCGAAGATCGCGCCGACATGGACGAGACGAACGACAACACGCTAAAGGATCTCACCGATGCGGCGTCGCATTATGAATCCACTTTGAGGCTGAATCCGAAGAACGAAGCGGCCAAAGCGAATCTGGAGGAGGTCAGGAAGAAGATCGAGCGTTTGAAACAGCATCCGAAACAAAAACCAACGCCACCGCCTCAACAGCAAAATAAGAAAGACAAGAATCAGCAACAAAACGGCGGCGACCAAAACCAGGATCAGCAGCAATCGCAATCGCAGAGCAGTTCCGGCAAAGATCAAAATCAGCAACAGCAACAACAAAACCAGCAGGCGCAATCCCAAAACAAATCGGGCAGCAGCCAGAGCAAAAATTCTCAGAACAAGTCGAACCAGGCACAGGCAAAAAACGAGCCGCAAAAAAATCAACAGCCGCAACCGGGTGAAAGTCCGAGTCCATCGCCGGGCAAAGGTCAACAGCAAACGAACCAACCTTCGCCCGCGCCCGGAAAAGGAGAAAACAAAAATGCCCTCGCCACGGCGAGTCCGTCCGCCGGCGGACAAGACCGACAATCTTCGCGCAATCAGGAACAGCCGGAAGAATCGCCAAGTCCGGGTGGAGGCGAAGATCAAATGCCGTCGCCCTCTCCCGGCGAAGGCGAAGGTGAGGGAGAAAATGCGACGCCGTCTGCAACGCCGACTTCCTCACCACAGAAAAAATTGGCCGGTGAAATCAAAGGAGCAAATGGTGACAAACAACCGGAGTCGCCGCAGCAGGCCGCGCAACTAGGCGGGGCCGAACCGGAAAAGGAGGGACAGATGAGTGAAAAACAGGCCGAGCTCCTTTTGAAATCGATGAAGGACGAAGAGCAGCGGGTCCAGCTTGATGAACGCAAGGTGCGACGCCATGTCTATAATGACTGGTGACCGAAAATTTGAGGTCCGATGGGGAGATGTCGATCTACGCAAGAACCTTCAAAATTAGTTTTGCGCTGCTCGTTTTGATTTTAACGCGTAGCGTCACGTTCGCCGCGTCGCCGAGTGTGACGGCCGTGTTGAGTAATTCGCAGCCGGCGATCGGACAAATGGTGCAGTTGGAAATCAAAGTGAACGGCGCGAATAGTGCAAATGTTCCGGAAACGATTTCAATCGACGGCCTTGAGATTCATCAGACCGGAACGTCGCGCCAATTCGAGATGCATAATTTCGATGTCAGCAGCAGCGTGACTTACAATTACACCATTCTACCGTTGAAAGCCGGGCATTTTAAAATTCCCGCGCAGACAGTTCGGGTTGGAAATGATTCGCTGCACACACCCGAACTCGTATTGAATGTGGCGCAGGGATCGAGCAGTTCCGGCAGCTCGGCGGGTTCGGCGCAAAGCGGGCAAAGCACGGCTGCGAGTAAGCTCGCGTTTGCGGAATTGGTTGTCGCCAAAAAAGACGCGTATGTGGGCGAGATGGTGCCGGCGGAAATTCGATTGGGGTTCGATCCGCGCGCACACGGCCGGCTTGAGGATGGACCGGAACTTTCCAGCCAGGGTTTTACGACCCAAAAGTTGCAACAACCGCGCGAGAATCTGGAAACAATCGGTGGCAGAACTTACCAGGTCTACACATTTAAGACCGCCATTGCCGCCGCGCGGCCGGGGAAATTCGAGGTCGGTCCGGTAACGGCAAAAGCAGTTGTCGTATTGCCGCGGCGACCGAGCACGTCGCCGCGAACGCGTCCGCGATCGCCTTTCGATCTATTTAATTTAGATGATCCCTTCTCGGATCCATTTTTCAGCGATCCCTTTGGAAGCATGGGCGAGCGAACCGAGCTGCCGATTAGAAGCGAAACTGCGACGCTCAACGTGAAACCGCTTCCGACCAATGCGCCGCCGAATTTCTCGGGCGCGATTGGCAATTTTACCATGGCGGTGGACGCGAAACCGAAAACTGTGCAAGTGGGCGATCCGATCACCGTCACATCGACAATTAATGGTCGCGGAAATTTTGATCGGATGAATGGACCCGCCCTCGAGGACGAGCGCGGGTGGCACAAATATCCGCCCTCCGCGAAATTTAAACAAGACGACGACGTCGGCATTAGCGGCGAGAAAACTTTCGAGATGGTGCTCGCGCCTAACGAAAAGAAACCGGCGGTGCCGCCGCTCGTTTTCACTTACTTCGATCCAATCAAGGAAAATTACGTCACGCTGCGAAACGACGCTCTTCCAATCCAAGTCGAAGGCGGCGCCGCGCCAGCCCCAAGTGTGGCAGCGGCTCCGGCGATGGGGGCAAAATCGGCAACACCGCCGACTCCAGCCGCACCTGTAGTCGCTCCGACCGCAAAGCCGCAGGATATTCTGTATCAAATGAGCGATCTCGGTCGCGTTCGATCGTTCACTCCGATTTACGCACGTCCAGTTTTTTGGATGGCCCAACTTGCGCCACTGATTCTGTTATTAGGCTTCGTTGGCTGGAAAATTCGGCAAGCGAAGATCGACAATCGCGACGCGCAGCGGGTGGCGGCGCTGCGCCAGGAATCAAGCGAGCTTTTGCGAAAACTACGTCGTGGCGAGTTATCGCCGCAGGAATATTTTTCAAGTGCGTCGCGCGTCGTGCGCGTCAAAACGGCGCTCGCCAAAAATGTTAACCCGAACGCGGTGGACGCGGAAACAGCCGCGAAAGCTTTTGATTTGGCTGAGGACGAGCGCGCACAATTGCGGACATTATTCGAGCGCAGCGATGAGTTGCGTTTCAGCGGGAGCGGAAATGGCGCGGGAGCCATCTCGAATGACGAGCGCGAAGAAGTTTTAAGGTTGCTGGAAAGTTTGCGCGTATGAAAATCCGAATTGTACTCAGCTGCGCAGTTCTGTGGTTGGTTAGCGGCCCGTTTTTAATGGCGCAACCTGCCGCGCAATTTGCCAAAGCCAATCAGGAATACGCGGCCGGCAATTTCAAATCGGCCATCGCCGACTATGAGGAGCTGGTGCGTTCCGGGCAGGACACTCCGAATGTTTTTTACAATTTGGGTAATGCTTATTTCCGACAAAACAGTTTCGGCCACGCCATCCTAAATTACGAACGCGCCTTAGCGCTCGAGCCGCATCATCCAGAAGCCCAGGCCAATCTGCGGGTGGCGCGGGATGAAGGGCGCGCGCTCGAATTGATTTCAAGTAGATGGGAACGGTTATTTGGATTCGCCGCGGAAAATCAATACGTCGTCGCTGCCACAGTCGCATTTTGGATCGGTCTGTCTTCAATCGCAGTATTTATTTTTGGCCGGCGCCGCGCGCCCAGCGCGATTGCACTGTCGATCTTATCGTTATCGACCGTCGCGATCGCCGTCCTGGCGAGTTATCAACTCGGCCATGGGAAAAATGGTCGAGGACTGGCTATTGTGACCGGACAAAATGTCGAAGCGCGTCTCGCCACGGCGGACAATGCCAATCGCGTTTTGACTTTACCGGCCGGGAGCGAAATCCAAATCGTCAGCCAGCGCGGCGATTGGATTTACGCGGCGCTGCCGAGTAATTTGCACGGCTGGATGCCGGCGAATAGCACCGAGAAAGTGCGCTTCTAAAATTCGCTCCTTTTTGCGGCGGTCATGGACCGCCGCTACAGTGTTCATATGAAGGCGGAGATGGACGTGGGGACGAACCGGAAGGCGTTTCAGATCAATCTGGATCACCAAAAGTATGGGACGTTCGCCGAAATCGGCGCGGGCCAGGAAGTGGCGCGCCGATTTTTTCACGTCGGCGGCGCCGCCGGCACGATCGCGAAAACGATATCAGCTTACGACATGACGTTCAGTGATGCTATCTACGGACCAGCCGATCGCTACGTGAGTCGGGTGCGCTTGAATACGATGCTCGATCACGAGTACGACCTTTTATTGGAGCGTCTGGAGGCAAAGATTGGCAACGAACGCGCGTTTTTTGTTTTCGCCGACACGGTCGCGGCCAGAAGTTTCAAGGAGCACAACGAATCGCACGGCTGGTTGGGGGTTCGTTTCCAACCGGCGCCGCGCGGTGAACCAAGCCAGATCATCATTCACGTGCGCATGCTCGACGAATTGAACGTCGACCAGCAGGAAGCGCTCGGTGTGGTCGGCGTGAATTTGCTTTACGGCGCTTTTTATTATTCGGAACCGGAGCGCTTGATTTCATCGCTGCAGGAAAATCTCGCGCCCGGAAAAATTCAGGTCGATCTGATCAAATTTTCCGGACCAGCATTCGCTAACATCGACAATCGGCTGATGAGCTTGCAACTGGTGAGCCAGGGTCTAACCGACGCGGTGATGTTCACTGCCGATGGCGAGATGGTCCAGCCGTCTGAGATTTTGCACAAGAAAGCGATCCTGATCGAACGCGGCAGTTTTCGGCCGGTGACTTATGCGACCAACGACATGCTCGACGGCGCGCGGCGACAGTTTCTGAAAGAGTCGGGCTGCTCGGAAAAAGATCTGGTCGTGCTGATGGAGATGACACTCGAAAATTTGCTTTCGGAAGGACAGCTGAATCACGCTGATTTTTTGGCGCGGGTGGACATTCTGGGAGCGCTCGGACGAACGGTGCTGATCTCGAAGTTCGGCGAATACTACAAGCTGGCCGGTTATCTCTCGCGTTACACCAATCGAATGATCGGTCTGGTCATGGGCGTGCCGAGTCTGATCGAGATCTTCGACGAAAAATATTATCTCAATCTCGAGGGCGGAATTCTCGAAGCGCTGGGCCGGATGTTTAAACACGGGCTGAAGCTTTACGTCTATCCGATGATCGACGAAAAGACGGGCAAGATCACGACCGCGACACAGGTTGAAGTAGCCCCGAATCTTCGCTCGCTCTTCCAATACTTGATCGACAACCGCCACATCGACGAGATTGCCGATTATCAGAAAGATTTTCTACGAATCTATCCACCGGCGGTTCTGGCCAAGCTGAAGGCCGGCGACGGAAGTTGGGAAGAAATGGTGCCGCCGGAAGTGGTCCAGATGATCAAACAACGCGAGTTTTTCGGATATCGAGCAGCGGTAGCGGCTTGAACGGCAAGACTTAGCGAAGCACGGTCGAAGGCGAAGCGCAGATCGCCATTCAAAAAGCGTCTGCCTGGGGCACGTTTCCCGCTACAAGGCCCTGCAGCATCATGGCGAAACGCGCAGATTCTGTTGTCGGCATCGATTTGGGAAAGCACGTCCTCAAAGGCGTTGCTCTTCGGCGCAAAAGCGATTCGCGCTTTATTCTGACAAACTTCGCGTCTCGACCTGTCCCGGAGGAATTTGACTCGGCCGAGGACCTTTCCCGAGAGCTCAAACAGCTCCTTTGCGATCTGGGCGGCAGCGCCAAAGCTTGCGCGTTCGCGGTTTCCGATCCGAGCACGATTTTGCGCATCATCGAGCAACCGGACACGCCGGTCGATTTGCTCCGGAACGCATTGCGATTCAACGGACTGGCGGTGTTGAATCAGGAATGTAAAGACTTCGTGCTCGATGTCGCGCCGGTTGCCAGCCAGGTCGATGGCGGATCGATAATGGAAAACCCGTCGGCGGCTGGAAGCAAAAGGGCCGTGCAGAGCGGAGTTGTCACGCAGACGAAATATCTTGTCGGCGGAATGCTGCGAAGCCAGGTAAAGCAAATTGTCGCGGCTGCGAATAAAATCCGGCTCTCTGCCGAGATGCTTCAACTCGCCCCGGTCTGTTCCTTTAACGCATTCGAATTTGCCTATCCCGAAATTTTTGCGAATGACGCCTTTCTCCTGCTCGATACCGGACATTTGCAGAGCACGGTCTTGATCGGCAGCAGAAGCGAACTCGTGCTTGTGCGCAGCATCGATTACGGCGGCAAAGCGCTAATGCAAGCGCTCACTGCCGAAGATGCGCTCGATGCCGATGCCGCCTGGCTGATGATTCAACAGGGCGACGAAGGAATGACCGAAATTTGTCGCGGGTCGTTGGCGCGCCTGGGAACGGAAGTGCGCAATTCGATTGGATTTTTCGAAGGTCAACGCGAAGAAGGCATCAACCGAATTTTTGTTTCCGGGGGTCTGGCTCGCGCGGAAGCAGTTTTGCAGGCGTTGAGTGACGAGCTCAGCTTGCCCTGCGAAATTTGGGACCCGCTTGAAACCTGCGAGGTCGCGCTGCCGGCGGCGAAGCGGCAGACTTTGCCTAACGAATTCGTTTCACTCAACGTCGCCTGCGGGGCGGCCTTCGAATATTTCAAAACCTGACGAGCACCGATGGCACTTCACCTCAATCTCCTGCATGAGGAAATTCTCGAGCAGCGACAGCGGCAACGCGACCCGCTCAAAATTGGAATGCTCGTGCTTTCCAGCTGCGGAGCGTTGCTTTTTCTTTATTACGCCTGGAATGGGTATCGGATCTTCGAGATAAAAGCCAAGCTCAGCGGCGTCGAAGCCGAATGGAAAAAACTCGAACCGAAAGTTACCCAGGCGCAAAAACGCTCCGCCGAGCTGACCGACCTCATCAACACCACGCGCGTTCTCGATGATTACATCGACAATCGCTTCTTCTGGGGACCGTTCCTGGAAAAACTTTCACGCTGTGTTCCGCCAAACGCCCAAGTGACCAGCATGGAAGCGACGTTGTTGGACGACGAAAAGGGAGGTAGCGTCTCCGTCATGATCGACGGCGTGGCCGCCGCCCGTGAACCACGCTCAGCCGCGGAAGATTTACGTCAAATGTTGCTGGAGCAACTCGGCAAAAGTTATCACGACGTAAAAGCGGAATTCAAAACGCTCGAAGACGTCGAAACGGTGGCGAACATTGGCGGCACCAGCGTCCCGATGTCGCGATATCTTTTGTCTGTCACCTTTAATCCCAGCGCCGTCGCAAAACCCGCCGGCACGCCGGCGCCCGGACGAAGAAAGCAGAAAAGCAGTGAATCTTCCTAAATTCTCCAAGGACCAGATCAAGAAACTGTCGCTCAGCGCGATGGGTTTTGTGTTTCTGCTCTACGTCTATTTCACTTTCTTTCTCGGGCCATTGCAAAAAGCCCGCGCCGGCACATTGGCCCAAATCGCCGACCGGCAGAACAAAATCGATAGTTCCAAATCGGAAGTGGCCAAAGCAGCTGCTCTCGAGCACCAGGCCAAAGACGCGATGGCTCGCCTCGCCGCGCTCAAAGCTCTCATTCCGGAAGGCGCACCGATCGCCTGGTTTCCCCCGCGCACGAAAACCTTCTTCGCCAATCAGGGAATCGATCGCGCGGTCGCGCGCTTGGAAAGCAACACGAACTTCAAACAAACCGAGCTCGCCGCCTGGACGAAATACAATTGGCTAATCGATATGCCTCAGGCCGATTTCGCCGCCCTCGGCAAATCCATCGCCGAACTGGAGAACGCCCAGCCGCTGCTTTCCATTACTAAACTGAGCATTCACCTCCTGCCCGAACAGCCCCAATATCAACAGGTCGTGATCGCTGCAACTACGGTCATCGAAAAACGATGAACAAATTTTTCTCCCTCATCTGTATGTCGATCCTTGCAGCGCCGGCTTTGCTGGCCGCCGACGAAAAGCCGGCGCCGATCGCGCTGAAGAATAAATCGAAAGACGAACCCGCGCCGATCGAACTCAAGAATAAGTCAACAGAAGAACCACCGCCCATCGCGCTCAAGAACAAATCTTCCTTCAACATTGATGCCGGAACGCGGAGCCCATTTTGGCCGATTAGCTGGAAACCGACCGGAAAAGTTGCGACCGGCGGAACCGATCAGGGTGAAGTTCCACCTGGCGCATTTCTCGTCACCACCATCACGCTCGATGGCGCCACGCGTTTCGCGATCATCAATGGCAAGTCCATGTCGGAAGGTCAACAATTCGGCCTCCAAGTCGGCACTCAAGTTTACCAGGTTACGGTCAAGAGAATTGAAGATGGCCGGGTAATTCTTGAACGCCGCGACGAAGAGATCGTCGTTCCGCTTCGCCGCAAATAGTGGCGCATATTCGCCAGCGGCGCAAAGTAGACCGAAGCTGGCCTGCGCGCCGTAGCCTTGGCAAAGGCCGGTGCGCCTCCTGCTGCATAAATCGCTCTGCTCAGACGATTCCAGTTGAGTTTTTCCGCAGAAAACGGCAACCTCTTTGCCGCTCTACCCTCGCCACAGATGGCGACTAATCCGTAACGAATATGAGATCATCTTCCGCAATCCTTTTGGCCCTTTGTTTATGTCTCAGCAACAACGCCGGTGCGCTGAGCTTTAGTGATTTCTTTGGCCCGCGCCTCAACGGCGTTCAGACGACACGCACTGCGCTAGCTCCAAAAAATGCGCTCGACTCCATTCATCGCTGGAACGCGATCGCGATTAACGCCAGCGGACTCGATCACACGCCTGTTGCACCCGGCGAGATCCGGACGTTCGGTGAGCAACTCGGACCCGGTCGCTCCAGTCGCGCCATGGCTATTGTTCACATCGCAATTTTTGATTCCGTCAACGCCGTCCTTGGCGGCTACCGAAGTTACACTGGGATTCAACCGGCGAAGCCGCCAGTCTCGCTCGATGCCGCAGTCGCACAGGCCGCGCACGACACATTAATCGCGCTTTATCCGTCGCAAGCGCCGGCTTTTGATTCACTCCTGACTGACGATCTCGCGAAGGTCAGCAACAAGAACGAACGCACCAACGGCGTTTCGTTAGGCCAACGCGCCGCGTCGGCAATTCTTGCGCTGCGTGCAAGCGACGGCTCACAGTTAGCGGAGCCACACGTCGGCGTAAATTATTTCACCAGCGATCAACCCGGACACTGGCGCCAGGATCCGATCAGCGTGATCCCGCTCGCGCTCGGCGCGCATTGGGGTGATTGCAAAACCTTCGTCGTCCAATCGGCCAGAACAGCGCCGAGTATGCCGCCGCCTACGCCGAAGCGAAAGCGGTTGGCGGCGACGGCGTTTTCACACCGACCACACGCACGCCCGAACAAAGTTTTATTGGAATTTTCTGGGCTTACGATGGAACACCAAGCCTGTGCGCGCCGCCGCGGCTCTACAATCAGATCATCATCCACATCGCTGATCAGATGCATCTCGGCACTGCCGATCTCGCGCGACTCCTCGCCCTCGCCAACACCGCCATGGCCGATGCCGGCATGTCGATTTGGGAAAGTAAGTATTATTACGATTTCTGGCGACCGATCGGCGGCATCCGCGAATCCGATCTCGGCACCGGGCCAACCGGCCTCGGCGACGGCAACGCATCGACAACTGGCGATTTAACTTTCACGCCCATGGGCGCGCCCGCCAGCAATCTCACCGGCCCGAATTTTACACCGCCATTTCCGTCCTATCCGTCCGGGCACGGCGGCTTTGGCGGCGCGCTGTTTCAGACGTTGCGAAGGTTTTTCGGGACGGATAGTGTCGCGTTCACCATTGTCTCCGACGAATTCAACGGCGTGACCAAAGACAACGCCGGCAACGTGCGTCCCTACATGCCGCGCAGCTTCGCCAATTTCTCGCAGGCGGAAGAAGAGAACGGCCAGAGCCGGATTTATCTCGGCATCCACTGGTCGTTCGACAAAACCCAGGCCATCGCCCAGGGCCGCAACGTGGCCAACTACGTCTTCGACCACGCCTTCACGCCGGTCAGCAAACACTAACTCTTCATTAGACGTTGGATGTTCAGCATTCGGCGTTTTCTTTTTCACGAAACACCGACGCCACAGGTGTTGATTAACGCGAGCAGACAGGAGTGGTGTTGCCGCAGCAGTGCGAGTTCTCCCAGCAATTGCAGCACTAACGATGATTATGGCGCAGATTCACGCTGCGCCACCACCGCCGGGGAAAGTGACTCAAGCGAGTCCCAAAGATTCACCGGATCGCTTTTGGTACATGTACGAGGAAGATGGTCCTCCATATTATCAAAATACGACAATAATCGTGACTCAAGGGGGAACGCGCGGCGCTCAAATAGAAGCCATGCACCAATGGTACCCGCCAGGGCCGCCGCCGGCCAACAAACCTGATGTATGGTGGCCGCCGAGCTCAAGCGTACTAACGTGGTGGCCGCGCGAAAAAGCTCGCGCATTTCACCAAGCTTTGATCCGAGCCGGAGTATTTTCTTTAACGTTGTTCCGCCACAACAAATCAGACAAATTGCACGTCAAACTCGAGATGACCTTTGGCGGGAAATATTTTTGGACCGCGTTCAATGGCGGCGACAGCCAATCGGCGCTTGCGTTTCATAAGAAAGTTCTTGAACTCGTCAAGAAATTCGGACTGCGTGACGGTGAACAGCTTCACACGCGCAAGAACTCGCAAAGAGTGATCGTGCACTAAAGTTCAGCTGACGGTCTCGAGCTGCGCAACCGGTACAAACTCGCTTTCACGCAGCACGACCGGTTTCGTGCCGCGAATCAGCTGCCACCACTGCGCCGCTGAGCCGACCACGATCAGAAACACGAACAACATGAAAAATCCGGCGACAATTGCGTCGAATTGCCAAACCGTTGCTTGTCGCGTCAGCTCATGTGCTTTTGTTTGATCGACAATTCCCCTCGCCTGCTCTGCGAGCGATTGCGCGCCGCTCAAGAATCCAAGCTTCGGATCGGCGGAAAAGATTTTCAGATAACCGGCCGAGAACGTGACCGCGCACATGAAAAGCAGCGGCGCGAGCGTG
>Ga0209474_10004600_pt1 | contig 11879 bp, 12 predicted proteins | sample GraSoiAngelo_145_FD_185902 | JGI IMG/M metagenome (GOLD analysis project Ga0209474, IMG submission 185902) | Grasslands soil microbial communities from the Angelo Coastal Reserve, California, USA - 14_1009_05_20cm (SPAdes) (version 2) | ecosystem: Environmental > Terrestrial > Soil > Grasslands...
AGAAATCCTTCAACCACTTCCCACACCCGCTCGGGTTGCGGATACGACATCTCCAGATCGATTTGAGTGAACTCTGCCTGGCGGTCCGCACGAAAATCTTCGTCGCGGAAACAGCGCACGATTTGAAAATATTTATCGAAACCCGAAATCATCAGAATTTGCTTAAACAGCTGTGGCGACTGGGGCAACGCATAAAAGCAGCCTGGCTGCACTCGGCTCGGAACCAAATAGTCGCGCGCGCCTTCGGGCGTAGAACGCGTCATGAACGGCGTCTCGATCTCGAAAAATCCCTGCGATGAAAGATAATCGCGAATTGCAATAGCCACCTTGTGCCGCAACTCGATGTTGTACTGCATAGCGTCGCGGCGCAGATCAATGTAGCGGTACTTCAACCTTAGTTCTTCATTGGGCAGAACCGTATCGCCGGGAAGAAATTGCGGCTGTTTGGCTTCGTTCAGGATGCGAAGCTCTTCGGCAATCAGTTCTACTTCGCCTGTACCGATGTTCTTGTTGATCGTGTTGGGCTCGCGCAACTTGACCGCGCCAATCGCAGCAATTACGTACTCGTTGCGCAGTTCTCCGGCCTTTTGGTGCAGCCCAGGATTCCTTTCTTTGTTGAACACAACCTGCGTGAGTCCGGTGCGGTCACGAATATCGATGAAGATCAAATTTCCCAGATCGCGACGGCGGTTCACCCAGCCCATCAGTACGGCTTGTTTTCCCGCATCCGACGCGCGCAGCGCGCCGCACATATGAGTCCGCCGTAAATCGCCGAGGAAGTCGAGCAAGTCGTAACCTTTCGGACAGGAATCTTTTGGGAAGCTGAATCAGGAATTATAAATGCCTGGGTGTAGCCCGTCTTAATCAATCGGCCGGCGAGGCGTGGACTGCCGAAACTTCAACTTCCACTGCTCGCCTTGTTTGATCCATAAATCGGAGAAATGCTGATAACGCGGGGCGAGCACATCGTCCCCTTCAAGCTGCCGCAGAATGCCTTTATATGTGAGGATGACTGCATTGTCGCCCACCGGAATCAGTTTCGCATCGTACAAGCTATATTCTTTGAGGTAACCGTCGCCAACGTCATCAAGAAATTCTTTACGGTCGTGAAGCATTCCTTCGCTGCCTACCTGGCGAAAATCGCTCGCCAGGAATCCATCGAGCGCACTTGCATTTTTCGTTCTCTGCGCTTCGAAAATAGTCCTGGTGTCGTCAAAGAGCAGAGTCTGCAAGGAATCCGTCTGCTCTGAGCCAGCGGCGGTTTGCATACACACAAGCCCACTAAAAACGCAAATGGCTAACAACGCCAAGTTGTGCTTCATTCATCCTCCCGTTGGCCTAGCGGCCAGACTGAATCTTTCGTGCCAGCTCGGAGATCTTTTGTGCCAGCTCGGAGCGCGGCACCGAAACCTGCTCTCCGCTCTCTAAATTCTTCAGCGCAAACGCGCCTGCTTTCACTTCATTCTCGCCGACGACCAGGGCAAAGCGCGCGCCGATTTTGCTTGCGGTCTCTAGGGATTTCTTCAACCGGAAGTTCTCATCCCCTAGCTCAGTAATTACATCATGATGCCGCAGCTCGCGAGCGAGCCGCGCCGCTTCGCGATTCATGCCCGGCAGAGGCGCGATGTAAACATCCGGTTTGCGCTGCACCGCTTCGGCGGATTCCTTCAACGCCATCACCAGGCGATCTTCGCCAATGGCAAAGCCGATGCCTGGAGCGCTCGGGCCACCGAGCGATTCCGAAAGACCATCATAGCGCCCGCCGCCCAGAATCGCGTTCTGCGCGCCGAGAGCGCCGTGCGTGAACTCAAATGCAGTTCGCGTGTAGTAGTCGAGGCCGCGCACTAGGCGGTCGTTCAATTGAAACTCGACACCGACCGGTTTCAAGATTCCCTGCACTTCTTCGAAGTGCTTGCGGCAAGGCTCGTCGAGGAACTGGCTGATGCGCGGCAGCTTCTCGATGATCGGCTGGTCTTCGGGAACCTTGCAATCGAAAACGCGCAGCGGATTCGTTACCGCGCGGCGCTGACAATCGCTGCACATCTTCGAAACAACAGGCTCGAGGGCTTTTCGCAGCGCGTCATTATATTTTGCTCGATCGTTGGCGCAGCCGATCGAATTCAATTGCAGAGTCCAATCCGTGATGCCGACTCGATCAAGAAACGTAGCCAGCAATTCCAGCAATTCCGCGTCACGCGCCGGTGATTCACTGCCCGCAGTCGGAGGCCCGATTATCTCCGCGCCTATCTGATAGAACTGCCGGTAACGTCCCTTCTGTGGCCGCTCACGGCGAAACTGCGGCCCGATGTAGTAGAGCTTGTTCAGCCCACGATCCCACAGCTTGTGCTCGATGTAGGCACGGACGACGCCAGCAGTATTTTCGGGGCGAAGGGTAAGGGATTGGGGTGATTGCTCTCCCGCTAGATTAACGGACAGACTATCCAGGATGATTTCCCCCAGAGGTATTCTCTTCGCTCGGTCTTCTTCCCACGTAGGCACAGCGAGAATAAGCTTCGGCGGTTTTGACCCAGGATGAGCGGCTAACCAAGCACGCTTGCGCGCTTCTAGTCTGTCCACGACGCCCGCATCAGGCCTGAGTTTCAACTCAACCAAATAAGTATCGGCGCCACCCGAAATGTCAATAGTAATGAGATCCTGGCGAGCGGTTGTCCTTTGAAGGGATCCGGGGTATCTGGGTTTGCGCTGATCATACCAGGCGCCAAGCAGGGTCGTTTCAGGATCTGGGCCTTCCTCCCACGTATACATTTCTTTCGAGACAATATCTGTCTCTTCGCCTACGCTGCGTGCGAAGAGTTGAGTCTCCTCGAAAATTGGCGTGCGAATCTCGTGGAAGTTGTAGACGCGGAACACGTCTCGGACTGCCGCTTCGACAAAATTCCATAGGGCCGTTTCCGGCGGCAGGAGGTCGCGAGTTCCGCGGATAGCTTTGATCATGGAGCGTCCACCGACTGGCTTCTAGCTACTGGCTACGAGCTCAATACTCAAAATTTGTCATTCTGAGCAAAGCGAAGAATCTATGCATTGCTGGCGTCGGCAAAATCCATAGATTCTTCGCTTCGCTCAGAATGACATGGAACTTACTTCATCATTTGCAAGTACACGTCTTTGTACTCTAGATAATTCTTCGCGTGCCGCAGAATTGTTCCCTGATCTTTCTCTTCTAGTTTACGGCGGAATTTTCCCGGAGAGCCCATCCATAGCGATCCTGGCTCAACCACCGTCTTTTCTGGGATCAATGTTCCCGCTGCGATGATCGATCCTGCGCCAATCCTCGCGCCATTCAAAATAATTGATCCCATCCCGATTAGGCAGCGATCTTCAATCGTACAGCCGTGCAGCGTAACCGAGTGTCCGACAGTCACGTACTCACCGACGAACACTCCGTATTGCTCCTTCATTCGTGGAGCACGCTGCAATCCTGCACGTTGGAGTGCGCGCCAACACGGATGGAATGCACGTCACCGCGCAGCACGGCATTCATCCAAATGCTGGCGTGCTCGCCGAGCACTACGTCTCCTATAATCTGCGCCGAATCGTCAACATAGCACGATGCTGGGATTGTCGGCGTGATGCCATTAAACGAGCGGATCATTGGGGTATGGAAAGAGATTGAAGATAGCATGCGCGTGGGCTGGGAGGTAAGAGGCGACGGGCGAGGACGCCCGTCCTCCATCGATAAATGCTGTTAATTCTCTGTGGGCTCTACCGGCTCGGCTGGCTCGCGTGGCGGCTTTGGAACACGTGGCGGAGCGCTGGTTTCGGCCAAGGCAGAGCCTCTGCGAATTTCGATCGTTCCGTGCTCGTTGTTGATCACCAGGCGAGGACCGCCTATGCCAACCGAACCTGCGGCTGTGGCCTGATCATCGCCGGTCGCGATCTTCAGTTCGCTGAAATCGGACTCCACTTCGCCGCCGCGCGCCCGCGCCTGCACCTGGAAACCCGCCTTGTCGGGCAGATAAATCTGAACGTCACCGCTGCGGTTGTCCACCTGCATGCTGCCCAGCTTGCTCACGCGGATTTCAACCGCGCCATTCTCATCTTGCAGACGCAGATCGCCACTCACACCGGCAAGGCGGATATCCTTCGAGCGGGTCAACATGCGAAATGGCCCAATGACGTCGGTGGCGCGCATGTCCCCCGAATCCATATCGAGATCGCCATTGAGGCGCGAAAACTCCAGGTCTGTGCGCGCAGATTTGAAGCTCAGGCCACTAGCGACTCTTGCCAGTTTGACGTTATCGAACTCGCCGCTCAGCCGAGCCGCCCCCTTTATATCGGTGAGCGAAACATCGCCGCCGCGTCCCTGAATCGCAACATCAGAGCTGACGTTGGATATGCGCGCTGAGCCGCCATCCAGATTAACGTTGGCTTTTGCAGTTATGTCGGTGAGAGAAACATCGCCGTGCTGACTGGAAACTTCGGTATCGGCGTCGCGTCCGGTAACGCTTACGTCGCCGTGCCGCGTCGAAATCACGACCGCCGCTTTACGCGGAACGGAAACGTCCATATCGGTCGCCACCCAATGATCGCCCGCGCCCTGAGTATTCGCATTCAGAATCAAGGTATTTCCGCTGGTTGTGAACTGCGGTTTTGTACCGGCGTTCCACTTGTCAGCGTCACTCTGGTCGCGCGCGCTGACACGTTTCCGCACCACAATGTGGACCTGATTATCATCGGATGGATTCACGGTGACCGCGCCGCGATCGTCGATAATCCGCAGGCTGTTACCAGCAGGAAACTCCTGCTGAAGCTGATCGTCAAAGCTGTAGCAATGTCCAAACCACGAGCAATCATTTTCGCCAAAATTCATTTGATCGCCCAGTTCCCGCCAATTGACATGCGAGATCGGCGTGGCCGCCAGCCCAATTATGATCAGCATAATCAGCAAGAACACGCCGCCGGCGCCGATTCCCCGCGGACGAACTCCTTCACGCAGCGCGCGATGGTGTTCAACCAGTTTGATCACTCCCCACAGAATGATGAGCGCCGGCCAGTAAGTTCCAAACGCGCGCAGCAACGGCTCCCATTGCAGCACGCCCATCGTCGCCAGAAGGAGGACTGTCCCCAAAATAATCAGCACGACCGGCCCGGCGAACGAGCGGCGGCGCTGCAATGGAGGCGGTGCTTGGACTGGGCTAGCCATTGTGCACCTCGGTTGGTGGCGGTTGGACTTCACTAGGAGGAGGCTGAACGTCTGTGGTTGGCGGCGCTGTGCTTGGCCCCGACCCAATGTGACCAGCAGTTGACGCATTGCCCTGAAAAACTTTTACCAGACCGACGACAATCAGAATCGCAGGCCACGTGTGCGACAGTCGGGCGAACGGCACGATTTCGGCAACAAGAAAGAGCACACCCAGAGTCAGCAGGATGGCAGGCCCCATTATGCCCCGCGATTTGCAACGTTCACATGCACATTCCCCGGGAGCCAGGCCAAGCAGCCCAAGTCTTCGCGCCAGTAGCCAACCGCCTAGGGCGATCAGAATCAACGGCCAAAGGTGATGCACCCAATGGAATTCAAACCAGCCAGTGTTATCCAGCAAGAAGAGAACGCCGAGCACGATAAGAACAATGGCCCCTATCGGGGCTGAATGCCGCGGTCCACGTAGCTCAGCAGCCGCTGGAGTCACGGGACTAAGAGCAGTGGGTGGAACTGGGCTTCCAGGCACCGCAGAAGCGGTCGCACTCTGCCCTCCGAACATACGCTCCAAACCAAACGGATCAGGTACAGGCTGCCCCAGTTCAACTGCGTGTGCTGTCTTGTAAGCGTCGAAGACCGAATAGAAGAAATAGGCAAAGAAGACCGGCACCATAATTGGGCCATATTCATTCGCCATCCAAATCATGATCACGAAAACCATGACATGGATGAATCCCTTCAGAAACTGCCCGTTGTACATCGCGCCGACTCCGGGAATAAAGCCCAGCGCAGCAGCAAGGCCAGGACTCGGGAGACGGGTATCGGCCGGCATTGCCACTCGAGGCTGATTCGCGATCTGCGGTGGATGTCCGAGCCGAGCTGCGAGGCAGTTCTCGCAATAAATCACTCCTTGCACCGGTCGGGTGCAGTTGGCGCACAGCGCTTTCCCGCAGGTGCGGCAATAAGCCGCAGCCTGAACAGCGGGATGGTTAGCGCAGTTCATGAATTCCTCCTGTATGTGGTCGCCGACACTACAGGGGGCTGGTCTGGCGCAGCGGCTAAGACGGGATGGTTTTCCCACTGGCTGTAGTTGCGTTCCTGTTTTTGTTCGGGTTGTCCACTCGTGTTGTTCTTTCGCTCCTTTTCCTTTTTCTCCGGAGCGGGCTGGGCAGGCGTGGTCGCCCGCTTAAACTCCCGCAAGCGCGATTCGATTTGGTACACGAATCGAATGTTGTCGTAATACTTTACGATTCGCCCGGTGGTCTCGTAGTAAGTGCGGCGCAGGGCGCTGGGCCGCAAGTCGGCATGGCGAAGATTGCCGACCTTCACTCCTGCCACGCTCAAGGTAATCGAGAGCGAGAAGAAAGCCATACCGAATGACATTGCAAATCTGGGCTGCCGCGCCATCGCGAAAACCGGCGCGAATATTGGGCGCAGCCATCCGGTTGCGGCTTCTTTCCAGGAAATGCCTCCTTTGCGCGAGCGGCTGCTTTCCCGTCCGGTGGTCGCGACCAAGATGTTATGAACCAGGTTAGCCGGAGGCTCGACTTCTTCGAGCGACTTCAGCAAGCGGTGCCCCTCTTCGGCTTCCGCCAACAGAGGTCCACAAACTGCACAAGCTTGCGCGTGCGCCTGGAAGCTTTCCAGACGGCTGCCGCTCAACGCTCGTTCAACAGCGTCGCTCAACAGAGCTTCAAACTCTGTACATTGCATGCCGTTCTTGCTCTCTCCGGCCATCACATCACCTGCCTATATGTACGTTGAAGCAGGCGCGCAAGTTCCGCGCGTCCGCGATTGATTCGCGACTTCACCGTGCCTTCAGGAACCTTCAAAACTGTAGCAATTTCGCGATAGTCCATGTCCTGCAGGTCACGCAGCACGACCGCCTCCCGCAGGTCGGGCGATAATTTCTGCAACGCCCGATGCACTGTTTCCTTGGCTTCGCGATGCTGCACGCTCGCGTCCGGCGGTAGGGCCTTATCCTGAATCTGCTCGCTGAGCGGTTGAGCATCTTCGTGTTCGGAGGGCGCCGCATCCAGCGAGTCGGTCATTCGATCGTGCTTGCTTTTCCGGAAATGATCCACCAGCAGATTACGAGTGATGCTTGTTACCCAAGTCATGAATGCGCCGCGCTCCAGATCATAGGTATTCAGAGTGCGATAGATCTTGATGAAGACCTCCTGCGTGAGATCTTGCGCGTCATCAGCCGATCCTGCGAAACGATAGCAGATGTTGTAAATCCTCCGATGGTACCGCTGTACAATATCCTCCCAGGCCCCCGCGTCGCCGGCGATACAGCGACGGACCAGCAGTGCTACGACCTGGGCGTCTTCCAACCAGCACTCCCCGGAACTCCTGGTCTCGGCCGCAAGCGGTCGCGTCGATACACCGCAGCCTTAACACCACAATATAGATACGTTGTTGTGGTCCCAAAAGTTCAGGACTTCCGATAAAGCAAGGCATTTTAACAGGCGGAAAAATCATAGGCGAACAATTGGAGAACACCAGCCAGCATCCAAAATTGCCGTGTTCTCGGCATCTTAGAACTACACTGTCGCGCGCGGGCTTTCAGACCTCAACAATAGTAGAGAGACATTTATCGGCAAACGCATCTCGCGAGTCAGATAAAACCCGCGCCCCGTGCGAGTTCTCAGCGGTCTCGACCACGACAATGCAGACCCGAACTTGTTCTCGCAGTAGCGAATTACGAAAGGCGCATGCACGGGTGACATCTATTCGCACTGCAACGCGAGTGAGATGGTGAAATCTCATTAGCTCTAGAAAGCCATGGAACGAGACGATTACATGCACGATATCCACACTCGCATTGTGCGGGTGACTGAGGATCTGCGGGCCATTCAGCGGGAACTTAATTGCGCGGCGATGCAAGCCCCAACCGATCCGGAGCTAATGGAAGCGCTCAGCCAGTTGCCTGAAATGGAATCGCTGCAGGTCCTCAAATCGGCTGTCGACCAGATGCGACACTTTCTGTGGTTCTATATGCAGGTGATGACCAACGAATCAGAGGCTGGCGAGAGATTGCGGCAAACCATCCGGCAAAAGCCAGCCGGGGACGCGATGCTCAACGCGGAAGCGTCGTTGTTGGAAAAATTCAAGTGCGCCACCGATGCAGCGCTTCTACGGTTTCTATCGGATGGAAAGAATCGAAAACCGAACTGACTCCCGATCTTTCCACACTTACTCCAACATCACTGACTTCACCAAATTCCGCGGCCGATCTACGTCCAGTCCTTTTCGCACTGTCATGTAATAAGCGAACAGTTGCAGCGGGACAATCTCGAGAATCGGTGAAAGCAGCTCTTGCGCTTCAGGAACGAAAATCGTGTGGTCGGCGATCCGCCGAATTGTTTCATCACCCTGCGTAGCGATTGCGATCACCCGCCCGGATTGTTCTTTGAAGCCTTTGATGTTGGCGAGATTCTTTTCATAGCGAAGCACCGAGCCGGGATCGTTGCGATCACAAGTGGCAATCATGACCACCGGCAGGCTTTCGTCGATCAGCGCGTTCGGGCCGTGCTTGGTCTCACCCGTGGGATAGCCTTCAGCGTGAATGTAAGAAACCTCCTTCAGCTTTAACGCGCCATCCATAGCGATCGGGTAATGAATTGCGCGGCCGAGAAATAGGAAATCCTGAACCTTGTGGTACTTCTCCCCCAGTTGCTCGCATTCCGGCGCCGACTGCAACACAGTTTCGACATTACCCGGAAGCTCGAGCAGTTCGCGGATGTAACGCCGCATCTGTTCTTTGCTCAATTTTTCGCGCACCTGGCCGAGATAAAGAGCAAATAGAAACAGCACAGCCATCTGTGCTGTAAAAGCTTTCGTGGAAGCGATGCTGATCTCAGGACCTGCATTCGTATAAATGACGCCATCGGCCTCGCGCGCTATCGTGGAATCCACAACATTGGAAATCGCAATCGTGCGTGATCCCTTTGCGCGTGCTTCGCGCTGCGCGGCGGTCGTATCGGCAGTCTCGCCCGATTGCGTGATCACAATCGTGAGCTCGCCACGCCCGATCAACGGATTGCGGTACTCGAACTCGCTGGCGTAATCCACGTCGACAGGAATGTTTGTCAGCTCCTGAATCATGTACTGGCCGGCCATCCCCGCATGACGGCTGGTTCCGGAAGCGACTATATTGATGCGCCGCAGCGCTCGCAGCTCCTCTGGACTGATGCGGACTTCGTCGAGCTTCACGATGCCCTCTTCGAGCGAGACGCGCGGCTCAATGGCGTCGCGCAAACCCTGCGGCTGATCGAAGATTTCCTTGATCATGTAATGAGGAAATCTGCCTTTATCAGCCATTCTTTGCTCCTCGAAGTGAACTGCGCTTAGATTCCGACACCGCGAACAATTGTTTTTCTCACTTCACCACCCGGGCTGAGCACCACCAAGTCGGCTGGCGCACCCTCTTTCACCACGCCGTGGCTGTTCAAGCCTGCTACCCGCGCTGGGTTTACCGTTGCCAGCCGAAGGGCCTTCTGCAGGTCCCACTGGGCATACTGCATCACATTGCGGACAGCACAATCCATGGTGAGAATGCTTCCCGCCAGCTTGCCGCCAATGAGGGACTTCCCATCTTTCACCTCTACTTCACAAGATCCGAGACGATATCGGCCTGCCGGCATTCCCGTCGCAGCCGTTGCATCGGTAATCAAGACTGCAGCATCGGCCCCTTTAGTTTTCAAGAACAGGTTCACCACAGCGGGGTCGACGTGAACACCGTCGGCAATAATGTCGGCAGAAACCCGCGTGTCGGTCAGCACTTCGGCCAGGATCCCTGGGTCCCTGTGTGACAAGGGTCGCATGGCATTGAAGGTGTGAGTTGCGTGCCTCGCTCCGGCTGCGACTGCAGCGCGAGCGGAATTCAGATCCGCATTAGAATGCCCAAGACTTACGCACACGCCACGTCGCGCAGCCTCTGCGATTACTTCCGGCGCTCCAGGCAATTCCGGAGCGATCGTCATGATGCGAATATGACCACGGGCCGCGTGCCAAAAGCGTTCAAAAGTTGCAACCGTGGGCGGCAGCAGGTCCTCCGGTGGATGCACGCCGCGACGGATATGGCTAATAAAAGGCCCCTCGAGATGAATTCCAAGTGGAACGGCGCGAGCTTCGCCCGCGTGATGCTTTTGCGCAGCTTCGACAGCAGTAGCCAATCGCTTTAAAGCCGCGAGCGTCGCCTCGAGCGGAGCCGTGACCGTAGTTGGGAAATAACTGCTCACACCGTGACGAACCAGAAGCCGCTCCAGCGCAGGCAGAGCTTCTGGGTTGGCTTCCATGATGTCGTGCCCGGCGCCGCCATGAATGTGAATATCAATGAGCCCCGGCGCAAGGATTGCATCTTTCAAATCCACTACGCGGCAGTTTGGTGGAATCTCGCTGTTCGCGCGTGCGCTGAGTGTACGAATCACTCCGTCCTCGATCAACAGTAACGGCTGATCGAGGCGCTCCATCGGTGTGAACAACGTTGCCGCAGTCAGAACAATCATTAGATGTAAGGAGTGCAGCGGACGGAAGCATCATTCTATAGGAAATCTTTGAGGTGACAGTCGTGAGTGGACCCTGTTTCTTCAGGATGGCGTCCGGAACCCCGATCTTGCCGACATCGTGGAGCCGCGCTGCGACTTCGACTTGGTACAAATGTTCTTCAGGAATATTCAGCTTTCGGGCGACCCGGATCGCCCATTCGGCTAAACGAGTGCTGTGAACGCCAGTGCTAATGCTTTGAGATCGAGTAGCTGGTTGAACCCACAGACGAGCGAGTTGCGAAAAGCAAGGTGCTGCTCTTCGAGTTCCTTCACGCGCAGCTTCAACAATGCGGATTCTTCAAATCCGGGATTGGCAACTCCTGCGATCATTGCAGTATGTACGCTCTGAGTCGCCGTCCGCCCGGAATACGCTATTCCAGCCCGGTGGCTTTCAGCTTATTGGGATACACCGGGCGCAGCCATGGCCGAGGCGACCGATGCTCCACCAGATCGAATGCCTGGTGAATCGTATTGTCAGGGCAGATAAGAAAGTCCGCCCCAGCCTTCGCCAATTTTTCTCGCGGAATCTAGGACCGCGCCGCCGCGGCGTCAAACAAATTCAGAAAGGCAAGTTTCTTTTCTGGAGGAAGAAACGATGCTTCGAAAGAATTGCGCGCCAACTCCCGCAGATGCTCATCGCTGAAAGCGAACGAGTCCTGGGCCAGCTGATATTCGTGGGCTAGAGACGTGCTAAACATTGCCGGATCGTCGCTGTTAAGTGTAATCATGAGGCCTTGATCGAAATAGCTGCGTAATGGGTGCTCGCTGATCCCGGGGCAGCAGCCGGTCCGCAAGTTGCTGGTCAGGCAAATTTCCACTGGGATTTGCCGCCGTGCCAGTTCTTCCACAAGTTCGATATCCTGACAGGCGGTGAGCGCATGGCCAATCCGTTCCGCGCGCAAATTGAGCGCGCCCCAAATCGAATCCGGACCGGCATTTTCCCCCGCATGAACCGTAAGCCGCAGGCCATTATCGGCGGCGCAGGCGTAAGCATCGCGAAACAGTTCAGCAGGGCCTTTTTGCTCATCGCCCCCAATTCCGACTGCTACGACGCTGCGGTCGCGATAGCGCGCCGCAAGCTCGAAAACTTGTTGAGCAGCTTCGGGTCCGAATTGGCGCACGGCGTCGAAAATCCATAGCACGGAAATTCCGAAGTCGCGTTCTCCTCG
>Ga0209474_10004601_pt1 | contig 11877 bp, 11 predicted proteins | sample GraSoiAngelo_145_FD_185902 | JGI IMG/M metagenome (GOLD analysis project Ga0209474, IMG submission 185902) | Grasslands soil microbial communities from the Angelo Coastal Reserve, California, USA - 14_1009_05_20cm (SPAdes) (version 2) | ecosystem: Environmental > Terrestrial > Soil > Grasslands...
AGTGCATCCGGGTCCGGCACGTACACATAAGCATCCCATCGCGCACTCGGGTCCCGGTGCGAATTCGGCAGAGGATCTACACCGACATCTTTTAGCATCAGCATCGCGTGGTCGCGACGGACAATTCCAAAAAATGGATCGTCCGCCGGCGCGGTAAACGTCACCTCAAACCCTAGCTTGTCTCGATAGAAAGCCATCGCCGCCGAAAGGTCACGGATGATAAAGAAAGGAGAGATTCCTCCGACCGTTGCCTGGACTGGTGATGTCATACGAGCTTCGACGCCGAACTATCTATTTGGCGAGACTCGGCGGCAAGCACTCTTTATACGGCGTCTCATACCTTCTGCCAAGAGCTTTTCGTCCAGCGCTCCTGCAATGGGAGAAATTTTTTCTCAAGCCACCGCGGTGGAAAACTACGAACCTTTGCGGGGAAACTGCGGTGGCAAAATGCGCGCGATATTAATTACGAAGCGAGCGATGCGGGACGCGGCGCTGATTGAATCCGCACCGGAAGCTGAGGCGCGCAACAAACCTTTTCGAGTTTCTCGCGCTCGCGCTGCATCTGCTTATCGTTCGCCAGCCACGACATCACGTCTTTCAGCACGCGGGCAGCATCCGCATTCTCAGGTTCCATGACGCGGTAATGCATCCACTGCCCCTGCCGCCGCGCAGACACAATGCCCGCGCGCCGCAGATAAGCAAGATGACGACTGATCTTGGGTTGGTGCGTGCCCAGTATCTCAGTAAAGAAGCAGACACAAACCTCATCGCAGCGCATCAGGTTGAGCAGCCGCAGCCGCGTGTGATCCGCGAAAGCGCGAAAGAAGCGATCCATGCTGAAGGACTTCTTTTTAGTCATCCACGGGAAATCTTATCATAAAACATATACGCCTTGACATATGTCCTCTGGCGGCGTAGGCTGCGCACATACGCTTAGGCGTATGTAGTGGAGAGTCGGGTGAGAAAGGACTTAGGAAATGTCAGAGAACATCGAAAAGGCCGTGCGGACAAGATACGGAACGGTTGCGGTAGCGAATCTGTCGTCAGAGCATGAAGGCGTGCGTGCCGTGGCCGAGGCGTTTGGATACACGGCAGAAGAGCTGCAATCAATTCCAGCGGAAGCCAACATGGGCTTGTCTTGCGGCAATCCGACCGCGACAGCAAATTTGCGCGAAGGTGAAACCGTTGTGGACCTCGGTTCAGGTGGCGGGTTGGATGTCTTTCTGGCGGCGGCGAAAGTTGGGCCGACCGGTCGGGCAATCGGAATCGACATGACGCCGGAGATGGTTGAGCTGGCGCGGCGTAACGCGGCGAAGGCGAACGATGGCGCGGGTTATTCGAACGTCGAGTTTCACTTTGCGACGATCGACAAGCTGCCGCTCGCCGACAATTCCGTCGATTGCGTGATTAGTAATTGCGTGATCAATCTCGCGCCGGACAAGCCCGCCGTGTTTCGCGAAATCGCCCGCGTGCTTAAACCTGGGGGTCGTCTGGCCCTTAGCGACATTGCGTTGAAGAAGCTTTTGCCGCCCGAGGTGAGTAGCGACATCATGGCTTATGTCGGATGCATTGCCGGCGCGATTGTGATCGATGAGTACAAACAAGGACTCACCGACGCCGGCTTTTCAAATGTGCAGGTGATCGATTCAGGCGCCGACTTAAATGCTTACGCGAAAATCGACAATCAATCCGGATGCTGTTCGCCTGCGATGACTCAAATTTCTGCTGAGCCTCGGATATCCTCGGGCGGCTATGCTTGCTGCGCACCGATGCCTGCGAAAGCAGAGGATGGCCTGTTCGAAAAGTTCACTGAATTGCTGGAGCGATACAACGTCAACGACTATGCGGCGAGCGTGAAGGTGTTTGCGATCAAGTGAGCGACCACGCGCGCGCCCAAGCGACGCTGTCTCGCCGCGTTACTGCGGAGGGAATCGGAACTGCCTTCCTGTTAGCAGCTGTCGTAGGTTCGGGCATCATGGGTGAGCGTCTTGCTAATGGCAATGTCGCGATTGCATTGCTGGCTAACACGATTGCTACCGGTGCGGCGCTGGTCGCTTTGATTCTGACATTCGGGCCAATCTCAGGCGCGCATTTCAACCCAGCGGTAACGATAGCTGATGCTTCGCAGGGCGGTTTGCCGTGGCGTGAAACTCCTTTTTACGTGGCGGCGCAAGTCGTGGGAGCAATCATCGGTGTAGCCGTGGCGAACGTTATGTTCAGTCTGCCGTTGCTCTTTGCGTCTCATCATCAGCGCGCCGGTATCGCGCAGATCTTTAGCGAATTCGTTGCGTCCTTTGGCCTGTTATCGGTGATTTGGGGTTGTGTTAGGTTTCGATCTCAAGTCATTCCGTTCGCGGTCGCGGGTTACATCATGGCTGCCTATTGGTTTACCGCATCAACCTCGTTCGCGAATCCGGCAGTGACGCTAGCGCGATCGTTGAGCGACACCTTCGCAGGTATTCGTCCCGTCGATGCGCCAGGATTCATCGTCGCGCAGTTTGCGGGAGCGTTGGCCGGCACATTGCTTTTCCGCTGGTTGTCACCGCCACTTTCGAAAGAGGTAGAAGCAGTGGTGTTGCCACACAACCATGACTGAAAAGAAGAGGGCTTTGATTTTGTGCACGGGCAACTCTGCCCGCAGTCAGATGGCGGAAGGGTTGTTGCGCGAACTTGGAGGTAACGACTTCGAAGTGTTCAGCGCGGGCGTCGCGCCAACTCACGTCCGCTCGGAAGCCATTGAAGTGATGCGTGAGATTGGAATCAACATTAGCACCCAACGATCAAAATCTGTTGATGAATTTCTCGGGCAGGAATTCGATTACGTTATTACAGTTTGCGATAACGCGAATGAGCAATGTCCCACGTTTCCCGGCAAGACCAAGCGGTTGCATTGGAGCTTTGAAGATCCGGCCGCTGTCGAAGGCGATCACAATGTTCGACTGAACGGCTTTCGCAGTGTGAGAGACAAGATCGCTGAACAGCTAAGACTGTTCATCTCTTCCTTGAGCTGACGGATCTTCACCTCAGTTGATCGGGGTGAATGAATCGAGCGTCTTCATATAGTTTGCGCGCTCGAATGCCGCCGGCTCAGGGCAATGCTGCTGGCTCATACTCCCGATCATCTGCGCGACCGAAACGTACTCGTGCTCGTCCATCCAAGTTTCGATCTCAGACAGAATTTCCTTGATGCGTCGCAGTCCGTTCTGCAAAAGCTCTGACGCCATCATGGTGACTTTCGCGCCGGCCATCAGGCCTTTCAGCACATCTTGCGAACTGTGAATGCCGGTCGTGATGGCCAAGTCGGTCATCAGCCGGCCATATAGAATCGCCACCCAACGCAGCGGCAGCCGCAGCTCGTTTGAATCGCTGAGCACCAGCCGCGGCGCAACTTCCAGCTTTTCCAGATCGAGATCTGGTTGATAGAACCGGTTGAAAAGAACGAGTCCGTTGGCGCCGAAATCAACCAACCGCTTCGACATGTGCGCGATCGAGCTGAAGTACGGACTGAGCTTGATGGCCACGGGAATCGTCACGGACTTTTTCACTTGCCGCAGCATGTCTACATAAATGTCTTCGACTTCGCGTCCGGTAATCTCGAGACTAGTCGGGACGTAGTAGATGTTCAGCTCAAGCGCGTCCGCGCCCGCGTCTTCGATCAAGCTCGCATAGTTCGTCCAGCCGCCGATCGAAACACCATTCAAGCTGCCAACGATGGGAATGTCGACGGCTTCCTTTGCGCGCCGAATCAGGTTCAGGTACTCGTCCGGCCAGACGTTGTACTGGTCCATCTCAGGAAAGTAGCTGACGGATTCGGCGAAGCAGTTCGCGTTGTTGCTCAGATAGTAATCGACATAAAGGCTGTCGAAAGTGATCTGCTCTTCGAAGAGCGAATACATGACAACGGCCGAGGCGCCGGCATCTTCCAGGCGTTGAATGCTGTCGACCGTGTGCGACAGCGGAGAAGATGATGCGACGATCGGGTTCTTCAAAGGTAAGCCGAGATAATTAGTTGCGAGACTCATGATGTCTATCTCTGTGTCTCAGTGGCTCTCTGCGCCTCTGTGGTTAAGCTTTTCACGATAATTCACCACAGAGACACAGAGAGCGCACAGAGACACGAAGTTATGTCTGCGCGGCCAAATATTTGTACTGCTGCCAGCGATGATTCACCGATTGCTGCGCCTGCTGTAAGAGCACCTTTGCCGCTTCGGGGTCACTGCGCTGAAGCATGCGATAGCGACCTTCGGTGTAGATGTAATCCTGAAGCGGCATCTTCGGATCCTTCGAATCGAGCTGAAACGGATTCTTGCCTTCATTCTCCAGCGCCGGGTTGTAGCGATAGAGCGGCCAGTAACCCGACTCGACGGCGAGCTTCTGTTGCGTCATGCCTTTTGCCATGTCGATGCCATGCGCGATGCACTGGCTGTAAGCAATGATGAGCGATGGACCGTGATGTGCCTCAGCCTCGATAAATGTTTTGACTGTGTGCGCGTCGTTGGCGCCCATAGCGATCTGCGCCACGTAAACGTTGCCGTAGCGCATCGCGGTCATACCGAGATCTTTTTTGATAGTTGGCTTGCCGCCGGCGGCGAATTTGGCGACCGCGCCTAGCGGTGTTGCCTTCGAAGCCTGGCCGCCGGTGTTCGAATAGACTTCCGTGTCGAGCACGAGGATGTTGACGTCCGCGCCGCTCGCCAGTACGTGATCCAATCCGCCGTAACCGATGTCGTAAGCCCAACCGTCGCCACCGACGATCCAAACGCTCTTCTTTACCAGCGCATCGGCGACGCCCATCAAATCGCGTGCTTCCGCGGTACGCACGCCTCCGGCGTGCTGCGCGCCTGAGGCGATGGTACCGTTCAGTTTTGATTTCAACTCCGCGATCAATTCGCGCGTCTGGTTAATTCCTTCCTGTGTTTGCTGCTCGCCGTTAAGTAACGCATCGACAATCTCATCGCCGATCAATCCGCGATACTTTTCAACTAATTGCTTTGCGTAAGCATGTTGATGATCGAACGACAGGCGCATGCCGAGTCCGAACTCAGCGTTGTCTTCAAACAACGAATTGCTCCACGCGGGGCCCCGGCCTTCGGGATTGGTCGTGTAAGGCGTCGTCGGCAGGTTGCCACCGTAGATGCTCGAACAACCGGTCGCGTTTGCGATGATCGCGCGATCACCGAAGAGCTGCGTCATCAGTTTGATGTAAGGCGTCTCGCCGCAGCCGGAGCACGCGCCCGAAAATTCAAACAGCGGCTGAAGAAGCTGAATGTCTTTGATGTTCTTGAAAGTCAGCGCGCCGTTACGATGAATCTCGGGCAGCTTCAGGAAGTAATCCCAGTTGACGCGTTCGCTGTCGCGCAACGGCAGTTGCGGTTTCATGTTCAGCGCTTTGCGCGACACGTTGGTCTTATCTTTCGCCGGACAAACCTCGACGCAGAGCTGGCAACCGGTGCAGTCTTCGACGGCGACTTGGATCGTGTAGAGATGATCGGGAAGCTCTCGCCACTTCGCCGGCATTCGTTTGAACCCGGCAGGCGCGCTGGCGAGGTCCTCCGGCTTACAGACCTTCGCGCGAATCGTCGCGTGCGGACAGACGAGCATGCACTTGCCGCACTCTATACACAGATCCGTTTCCCAGACCGGAACTTCCTGCGCGATGTTGCGCTTCTCCCATTGCGCGGTGGCGACGGGATAGGTTCCGTCGACCGGAAAGGCGCTGACAGGAAGTAGATCGCCATGGCCACTCATGATCTCCATAGTGACGTTGCGAATGAATTCGGGCATCTCGGTTATCTCTGTGTCTCTGTGCGAACTCTGTGACTCTGTGGTGAGTGTTCTGTCTGCATTTTCACCACAGAGGCACTGAGAGCCACTGAGACACGGAGAGATTTCGTTCGGAACTGAAATCTCATGCAGATGCTCAAGGGCTGAATCGACTGCGGCGAAGTTCTGTCGCACGACCGGCTCGCCGCGTTTGCCGTACGTCTTTCGAATCGATTCCTTAATCTTCGTGATCGCTTCATCGCGCGGCAAGACACCGCTGATCGCGAAGAAGCACGTCTGCATAATCGTGTTCGTGCGATTGCCGAGCTGATTTTCTTTCGCAACCTGATACGCGTTGATTGAATAGACCTTGATCTTTTTCGCGATGATGGCTTCCTGAACCGAGCAAGGCAGCTTGTCCCAAACTTCTTGCGGTTCATAAGGACTGTTCAACAAAAGCGTTGCGCCATCTTCAGCCGCATCGAGAATTTGGTAACGCTCGAGGAAGTTGAACTGGTGCACCGCGATGAAATTCGCGTGTTGAATCAGGTAAGTGCTCTTGATTGGTTCAGCGCCAAAGCGCAGGTGCGACACAGTCATCGCGCCTGATTTTTTCGAGTCGTAAACGAAATATCCCTGCGCGTAATTCGGCGTCTCTTCGCCGATGATCTTGATCGAGTTCTTGTTCGCGCTGACGGTGCCGTCTGCACCCAATCCCCAGAAGAGCGCCCGGACTTGACCCTTCGCTTCGGTCGTGAAGTTCGGGTCGAAGGGCAGGCTGTTGAAGGTCACGTCGTCAATGATGCCAACACTGAAATGATTCTTCGGAGAATCTTTCGACATTTCGTCGAAGACGCTCTTGACCATTGCGGGCGTGAACTCCTTCGAGCCGAGGCCAAAGCGACCGCCGATGATGCGAGGTGTCGTGGCACGCGCATCCCGCGCGTGATCTTCACGGGCGAGACGCGCGTGCCACGCCTCGTGAAAGGCCGTGATGACATCCTGATAAAGCGGCTCGCCCGCGCCGCCTGGTTCTTTGGTGCGATCCAGGACCGCGATCGTTTCGATTGATAAAGGCAGGGCGCTGATGAAGTGATCGACCGAGAACGGCCGGTACAAGCGAACTTTCAACAGACCGATCTTTTCGCCGGCAGCAACCAGCGCGTTGACAGTTTCCTCGGCAGTTTCGCAGCCCGAGCCCATCATAACAATGACGCGTTCAGCGTCAGTCGCGCCGACGTAATCGAACAAGTGATATTGACGGCCGACGAGTTCACCGAACTTCTTCATCGCGCGCTCGACGATCACCGGGGTCGCGTCGTAGAACGAGTTTGCGCGCTCGCGAGACTGGAAGAACACATCAGGATTTTGCGCCGTCCCGCGCATGACTGGATGATCAGGCGTCAGCGCGCGCGAGCGATGCGCTTGCACCAACTCCTCGTCGATCATCGCGCGAATCTGTTCATCTGAAACCTCTTCGATCTTCATGACTTCATGCGAAGAGCGAAATCCATCGAAGGCATGCAGGAAGGGAACCCGGGATTCCAACGTAGCGGCTTGCGCGATCAGCGCAAAGTCCATCACTTCCTGAACGGAGTTCGAGAACAGCATGCCCCAGCCGGTCGATCGTGTGGCCATGACATCGCTGTGATCGCCAAAGATCGAAAGCGCGTGCGTCGCTACTGAGCGCGCGGCGATATGAAACACTGTGCTCGTCTGTTCGCCGGCGATCTTGAACATGTTCGGAATCATCAGGAGCAGGCCCTGGCTCGCCGTGAACGTCGTGGTCATCGCACCCGTTTGTAGACTGCCGTGAACAGTGCCCGCGGCGCCGCCCTCGGATTGCATTTCGCGAACGATTGGCGTCATACCCCAAATATTTTTCTTGCCTTTGGCGGCCCATTCGTCAGCGGACTCACCCATATTTGATGAAGGTGTAATCGGGTAGATAGCGATAACTTCATTCGTTCTGAAGGCCACGTGAGCGGCTGCTTCGTTGCCGTCGATTGTGACTGTGCGATTAGACATTGTGATTACTAGAGCTCCTCGCTTGATCTCCCTCTCCCTCTGGGAGAGGGCCGGGGTGAGGGCTTAGCGCGACCCCCCACTTATGAATATTTCTTTTTCAATTCCGGAGGCGCGAAAGAAAAGCAAGAAGAATGTTCTCAATTGCTTTTCCCTTAGGCCCTCACCCTAACCCTCTCCCAGAGGGAGAGGGAATCAGGATTTCAAAAATTGACGTGTCCTCTAATTACAAGTTCGCCGCAGGCGCCCCTCCCAGTGACCGCCTGCGGCGCAGACAAGGAAGCTTCCGTCTGACACGCTGGTGGCTCTGTCAGATGACCTTCACGTTAATTTGCTTTGGTCGCGCTTCCTCGTTTTTCGGTAACCTCACAGTGAGCACGCTGTCTTTGAAATCGGCGGTAATCCGCGCAGCGTCAACTCGCGCTCACCGCGCGCCTTTCAGTAAACGTCCTTCAATGATTGCTCATGAACGTTCGGCCTCGAGCTGGCTGATCTTCCCTTGCAGCCAGGTCTTAACTGCGTGTTGCATCCTCGACTCGTCGCCCTTCGTCTCGAACTCTTCAATCGTACTGCCAACATCATTCAGGGGGATGAAATGACAAGGAACAGATTGCGAGCGATCTTCGGGTTCGACGAAATCAATGAGACGACACTCGGCGCACGGATGAGCGCGATATGGATATCCATAGTTAAGACAGCTCAGGGAGTCCTGGAAGACGGACTTTGGTAACCAAGGCGTGCGGACCGAGCGTCCATACCCACCTTCCTCAATGAATGACAATTCCTGTTTGAGCAATTCGAGTAAGTCTCGATCATCTTTAGTCATAGCGCGGTCCTCCGTTTCTCCCTGAGTTTGTCTTGAGCAGCAAGCCGCTGCTCGCTGGCTCGAGCTTGGGTATCCCTCAGCGGCGACGAAGCAACAGATATGCCTGTCGAGTCACACGGCGCGTGGCGGCAAAAGATGAACGTTTCGACAGAAGACTCGACCCGGCGGCCTTTTGCCCGTGGGGAAAGTTCCGCACGCCGTGTGAGAAAACTCACAGTCACGCGCTGAGACCGTTGAAAAATTCTACAAATCGCAGTGAAACCTAGGGGCACGTCTCTTGCTCCTCCGCAGGCGTTCAATGGGGGTGCGCCGGTAAAGCACCAAGGTCTTATGGGTCGGAAAAACCACCTCGGAGAGTCATGCAAATGAACGTGGCGAGTAGAGCAGTTGCCGGTGACACTCATTCGGCAGTACCGGCCATGCGAGTGTTGCCATTCAACTCGCCATTACGTGCAATCCCCGGAATTGATCGAGTCAGTCGCAACCGGATTTATCCACGGGGCGCCGTTGTCTTTCATGAAGGCAGTGTCGCCCGCGGCATCTATGTTTTGTCTTCGGGCCACGCCAAGATTTCGATCTCATCTGCTGATGGCAAGAAGCTGATCATGCGAATCGCCGGCGGCGGTGATGTGTTGGGATTGTACGCGGGTCTAACCGGGAGGCCATTCGAAGCCACGGCTGAGATGCTGGAAGGCGGCCGCGTCGATTTTATTTCGCGGCAGGATCTTCTGAATCTGATCGGACGACAATCAACCCCGGGCTTTGATTTGCTCGAGGTGTTCAGCCATCAGTTCAGCGAGTTGGTCGATCACACGCGCATGCTGCTTTTGTCTGAGTCGACTCTAGAGAAATTGGCTCGGCTGATCATGCGTTGGGGCCGCGAGTTTGGCGAACGCACGCAGGATGGAATTCGGGTCCGGATGTTGTTAACGCAGGAGGAAATTGCGCAAATTATCGGCGCGTCACGTGAGACTGTGACTCGCCTTTTCAGCACGCTGAAGCGCGATCAAATTATTCGAGTCAAACGCGACTCGTTATGGATCCGTGACAGCGATGCGCTCGCCTCCTTAGCTCAACTGTCGCCAGAGATGTGTGGGTGACGGTGATGCGCATCACAGCACGCCAAAGACTCCGATACTAGGATGTCACCGGTCGCCCCAGCTCTATTTTGATAAGAGATTTTTGCCTGCAACGAGCGGCAGGCGCTACTTACCCAGAAAGAAGGAGGCTCCAAGTGAGACTCAAATCAATCAAAGCACTGCTCATCCTGGGATCAGTGTTGGCGGTCGTGGTCTGGCTGACGGCGGCGAGAAGCCCGCAGGCAGTTGTGAAAGCAACTGTTGACAACCAGCCGGGTGCAAACAACTACGTGGGCACGGACACGTGCAAGGACTGCCACGAAGACCAGTTCAAAGCTTATTCACACACTGCGCATGCTGCGCTGACGACGATCGCAAGTTGGAAAAACAAAGTCACCGGTTGTGAATCATGCCATGGTCCAGGCAAAGCCCACGTTGATGGCGGCGGCGACAAGACAAAGATAATTTCCTTCACCAACAAATCTTCAAAGGAAATTTCTGAGACTTGTTTGTCCTGCCACGCGGGCAGAGAAGAGCGGAACAACTTCCGGCGCGGAGAGCACTGGCGCAATGACATCGGTTGCACCGATTGTCACTCGCCGCACTCGAACGTCGCCGGCAAGAACGTGGCCAGCTCGAACTTCCTGGCGACCACAGCGAATGCCGAGAAGCCCGGCTTCTCGACGATTCGCATGTTGAAGGCCAATGATCCACAGCTCTGCGTGAGTTGTCACAACGAGGTCAGGCCGCAATTTTCGGCGCCCTTCCATCACAAAGTTCTGGAAGGCGCGATGCGCTGCTCCGATTGTCACAACCCGCACGGTGGATTTGAGACCAAGCAAACCAGGCTGGCGACTGGAGCGGATGCGGCTTGTATCAAGTGCCACGCCGACAAGCAGGGACCGTTCACCTTCGAACACGCTCCGGTGAAGACGGAAGGCTGCTCGGCATGCCACACGCCGCACGGATCGGCGAATCCGCGACTGCTGAAATACAGCGCAGTGAATCAGCTCTGTCTGACTTGCCACAGCGTGGCGCACGACGTCGGCGCTGTTGAGCCGGCCGGACCGCAACATAACCAGAACGCGCAATACTCGAACTGCACGGCTTGTCACGTGAAGATTCACGGCTCGCGAACAAGTCCTGTGTTCTTCCGGTGATGTAACGTTTAGCGCCTCTAAACGACGGAGTTGTACCCAAAGGATGGATGGTATGAAAACCACGATTAATTACTTGGTGCGCATAGTTTCGCTGACGCTGGGAGTGACCTTGATGATCGCGGTTGCCAACGCGCAACCCGCGCCTGCTCCCAATACGAGCGACGGGAAAGCAAAAGAGACCAAGGCGGCGATCGACAGCAAAACGGTGAAGACTGCCAAGCCCACGAAGACTGAAACTGAAACTACGTCGGTGATGACCGGCGAGGATGCCGGTAACTATACCGTCACGTCCACGATCGAGTTTGGCTATCGAGGTCTCCGGGTCGATGGCGACAACAACAAGTTCAAGAGCGATCTAAATTACAAGGCGGGACCCCGATTGTTCGATACGAGTTTCCTGGCCAAGTCGAAAGACGGCAAGGGTGGTCTGTTCGACACATTGCTTGTCACAGCAACCGGCTGGGGCGCTGATCCCTACGGCAACATGCGCATCAGCATGGAGAAGCCGTCAGCATATCGCTTCGAAGGAACTTATCGCCGCTTCAAGTACTATCGGTTCCTGAACAACCTCGCAAATCCCACTTGGCTGTTTACGCCTAATCCGCGACCGGCAAATCAGACGACCGGTCTCCACGGCTACAACACGAACACCCAAATGGGCGACTTTGATCTGACGCTCCTGCCTAAGAACGAAACGATTAAATTCACGTTCGGTTATTCACCAGAGCGTTACAGCGGGCCGGCCTACACGGACTATCACAACGGCGGCAACGAGTTTTGGTTGCTCTCGAACCTGAAATCGCGTGCCAATGACTATCGCGTTGGGGCGGAAGGTAGAATTGGCGGAGCAAATGGCGTCGACTGGACGTTCCTGCAAGGCTTCCGCCGGTTCCGCGATGACAGCACGATCGATACTGGGGTCGGCTTGAACACGAATGCGCTGACGAGCGTGGCACAGTTGACCAGCTTCAATCGTCGCGAACCAGTTCGTGGCAGTGTTGATTTCACCCGCGCCAGCATTCAC
>Ga0209474_10004602_pt1 | contig 11873 bp, 9 predicted proteins | sample GraSoiAngelo_145_FD_185902 | JGI IMG/M metagenome (GOLD analysis project Ga0209474, IMG submission 185902) | Grasslands soil microbial communities from the Angelo Coastal Reserve, California, USA - 14_1009_05_20cm (SPAdes) (version 2) | ecosystem: Environmental > Terrestrial > Soil > Grasslands ...
GCACGCCCTCGATCGTCCGCATGGCCTGGAGCAGCCGCGTCGCGTCGGAGGGGGCGATGGCGCCGACCAGGCGGCGCACCTCGTCGTTCGACCGCGCATCCAGCGGCTCGAACGCTGTGCGACCCGAGCGGGTCAAGGAGAGCAGATGGCGGCGGCCGTCCTCTTTCGACGGCTTGCGCTGGATCCAGCCCCGCTTCTGGAAGCTCTGCAGGATCCGGCTCACGTAGCCGGCGTCGAGACCGAGCTCACCGCGCAGGTCGGTGGCGGTCGCATCTGTGCGGTGCGCGAGTTCGTAGAGCACGCGCGCCTCGGTGAGCGAGAGCGAGCTTTCCAGCAGGCCTTCCTGGAGGACGCCAATCTTGCGCGTGTAGAAGCGGTTGAACCGACGAACGGCTTGCACGCAATCGTCGAGAGCACTGGACTGGAGCTGCCGGACCATGGCCCGGAGTGTGGAGCCAATCAGTTGACTCTGTCAACCAGATGGTTGCCGGAGAATAGCTTATCGCGACGCCGTCGCCGAACGGCGGACGAGAGGCCTCGTTGCGCGCCGATGTCGCCGTGCGGGCCGGACCCGATGACGCGAGGCCTTGCGCGGCAATTTCGCCTTCACTGGCTGCGGTTTTTGCGGGGCAGCAGGTTCCGCGGACTGTTGCTCGAGCTCGCCGATCATCTCGCGGAGGATCTGGACCAACCGCTTCCGCTGCGCGCGGTCGCTCGCGCTCCAGGTCGTCTTGTCGGCGCGCTTGTGCGCAAGCTTGTACTTCATGCCCGCCATCTCGGTCGTATAGCTGTTGGCGTCGAGCTTGGTGACCACCTGGTGCGCGAGGATGTACCAGTTGTAAGCCGTGCCGAGGGGCGCACCCGAGCCTTCCGGCGCCCGTCCCTTCCGCCGCTTGACGACCGAATACTGGAACTCCCACTTGTCGGGCGTGACCTTTTTCTCCGCCCAGTCCCCGGCCTCGTACTTCCATTTGTGACCGCGGCCGATCTTCATGCCGGTATAGCGCTTGCCCTCATGCTCCTTGAACTGGTCGTAGGCTGTGTTCGGCATGCCCTAACCTAGGAACTATCGTAGCCTCCGCGCCATGCGGGCACTCATCTTCGATCTCGACGGCACCCTGGTCGATACGGTCTATCCGCACGTGGTCGCCTGGCAGCAGGCGCTGGAAGAAGCGGGGATGACCATCGACGGGTGGAAGATCCACCGGCGCATCGGAATGAGCGGTGGCCTGTTCACGCGCGCCGTCTCGCGCGAAGTGGGCCGGCCGCTCTCGGCGGCGCAAGCGGAGCGGCTGCAGGCGCGCCATGGCGAGATCTTCCGCTCCCTCGCGCAGACGCGGCGGCCGCTTCCCGGGGCCGCCCAACTGCTGCAACGGCTGCGCGAGGTGGGCGTTCCGCACGCGATCGCGACCTCTGGCCGCCATCCCGAGATCGACGCATCCCTCGAAGCGTTGTCCGTTCCGCAGACGACCGTCGTCGTCGACCGCGGTGACGTCGCGCGGGCCAAGCCGGAACCGGATCTGTTCGTGATGGCGGCGAAGCGGCTGTCGGTGCCGGCCGAGGAGTGCTACGTCGTCGGAGACGCGGTCTGGGATCTGCTCGCCGCACGGCGTGGGCGGATGTTCAGCGTGGGTCTGCTGACGGGCGGGTACGGCGCCGACGAGCTGCTGGCGGCCGGCGCCTACCGCGTCTATCGCGACGCCGCCGAGCTCGATGCCAGCCTGGATGAGCTCGGCGTTCTGCCCTGATGCACCACTCCGGGAATCGCGTCAGGAGCGCCGGCAGACGAGCCAGATCCCCAGCGCGCAAAACAGGCCGCCAGAGATGGCCACCAGGATCGGGATGACCTTGTTCCACCGACCGCGATCGATGCGCGCATCCGCGGGACGACCGGGATCGTAGAGCACGCGAACGGCCTCGCCCATTCGATGGGACGGCGGATTGGAAGCGACGGAATCCTTGAACCTGTACGTTCGCCCGTGGTCCTCGAACGCCACGATGGGCGCATAGGTGGTGGTATCGCCCGAGTCGTTTGCGACCATGTCGACCACGACGCCGGCGGCCGGTACGGCTCGCTCGAGGAAAGACTCGGTCTGCTTGCGGAGGTGACTCCCGAGAAGGACCAGGCCCACGCCGGAGAGAAGAAAAAATGGAATCGCAAAGCGGTTCGCCGCTTTCTGGTTCGCCACGGCGGTCCGCAAGGCGGCTGGGTCCGCCCACGGGATTTGTCCCTTGGTCGCGTCCGTAAAGATGCGTGCGCGAAGGAGCCTGGCCTTGTAATCCCTCCAGGCCGCGAGGGACAGGGGCTTGTCGCGGATCGCGCCGTGGAGCTTCCAGGCGCCACAGCTCACGACCACCACCGCTCCGGCAACGGAGAAGGTGCTGATCCGGAAGATGGCGAAGAAGATGACGCACGACGCGAGCCCCATGAGAACGACGACGGCTCCGAGGATGTATGAGAGCGGCGACTTGATGACGGCCTTTTCCGGATCGTCTGGCTGAGCGAGCACGGTGACGGCGTCGCCGACGGAGTCGAGCGGCGACGAAGAGCCGACGGAGCCTTCGAGGTACCGGGTGGCGCCGTCGAGCCCCACGTATTGCGCCACCGCGTGGAAATACCTGGCACCAGACGCGCCACCCTCCGCCGTCGAAAATCCGACCACTTCGCCACGCACCTCGCAGGCGCCACGCCGTGTGCGGACTTCAGCGGCAAGGACGAGCAACCCGAAGGCGATGAAAAGCAGCCCGACAAGTAAAAAGAGGATCTCCATGTCGCTCCCGCGGTCGCGGTGAGAGACATTGTCCGCCACGAGGGCCGATCGAGCCAGAAATCGGAGCTCGCGTTTACTGCTCCCGCGCCGCAGTCGTCGGGCGCGGCGTCTCCACCGCCGCCGTCGTGGGGATCGGAGCCAGGCTGCGCTCCTGCAGAGCGGCATCCAGCGCCTTCACCTCCGTCGCCGCGAGCTGATCGAAGTCGCGTTGGACGTCGTCCAGCTCCCGCCGCAAAGCGCCGATGCGCGCCTCCTGGTACTCCGCCGGCTTCCCTTCGTACCGCAGCAGCGCTCCGTACAGATAATCGGTGTGCTCGCGGATGCGCTCTTCGCCGGTGATCGCCCCGCCCTCCTTGGTGGTGACGATCTTCCTCCTCACCTCTTCGAGCTTCTCACGCACGGCCGCAAGCCGCGGCACCAGGGGGTCACCCTTCGCCAGCTTCCCCGTCCGTTCCGCCGTGCCCTTCTGCGCCGCGTCGATGCGATCGATCAGCGTGCTCATGTCGCCGAACAGCGCCACCACCTTGAGCGCCGCGTCGTAGTTCTTGCGCCGGTCATCGGGCGAGTACGTGGCCCGCCGGTCGAGCGCGATCTCGATGCGCGACTCCACGGCCTTGTCGCCTTTGCGCAGCCGCACGGTGTACGTCCCGGGCATCACGCGAGGACCGCGAGAGCCCCAGTTCGTCACCGTCGCCGCGCGGGGGACGCGGGGCGGCTTGTGCTGCATCGTCCACGTCACCCGGTTGAGGCCCCGCCGCGTGCTCGCCGGGATGGCATCGACGAGCTTCCCCTGGCCGTCCAGCACTTCCAGCTCGATCGGCCCATAGAGGTGCCGCGCCCGCTGGTAGTAGGTGATGAGGGCGCCGCTCGGCGGGTTCTCGCCGATGAACGTGGCGTCGCCCTCCGACCAGCCGCCGCCCGCGAACAGGCGCTGCTGCGATGGACGTCCGGAAACGAACGCCACGTCCTTCGCCAGCACGTCGTTCGAGAGCGCGCGCAACGGCGTCAGGTCGTCGACGATCCAGATGCCGCGTCCGTGCGTCGCCAGCACCAGATCGCCGTCGCGGGGATGGATCTGGAGATCGCGCACCGCCACGCGCGGGAACTCGCCGCCGCGGAACTCCGCCCAGTTCCTGCCTCCGTCCACGGAGATGAAGAGTCCCAGCTCGGTTCCGAGGAAGAGCAGGTCCTTCTTCAGCGTGTCCTCCTTGATCACGTGCGCATAACCGCGCAAGGGAGCGGATGGACCGCCGATGCGCATCCATGTCTTCCCGAAGTCCTGCGTGCGGTACACCCACGGCGTCATGTCCCCGAAGTTGTGCCGGTCGAACGCCGCGTACGCCGTTCCCGGCTCGAAGCGGCTCGCCTCGACCCACGAGACCCAGCTCGCTTTCGGCAAGCCGGAGACGTTTCCGGCGACGTTGGTCCAGTGCCCTCCCCCGTCCCGGGTGAGCTGGACGTTGCCGTCGTCGGTGCCGACCCAGATGGTGTTCGCGTCGCGCGGGGACTCGCTGATCACGGTGATGGTCGTGTGGGCCTCCGCCGAGGAGTTGTCGACGGTGATGCCGCCCGACTCTTCCTGGCGCTGCTTCTCCGGATCGTTGGTGGTGAGATCGGGCGAGATGCGCTCCCACGTGTCGCCGCGATCCCTGGAACGGAAGAGGAACTGCGCCGCGATGTAGACGACGCCCTTCTGCGTCGGGCTCGCGGCGATGGGCGCGTTCCAGTTGAAGCGCAGCTTCTCCTTGTACAAGGCCTTCGGCTGCACGTCGCGCGACGACATCGTCCGGCGATCGACGCGCCCGATGAAGCCGCCCTGCGATTCGACGTAGACCGCCTCCGGATCGGAGGTATCGGGCACTGCCCAGAATCCGTCACCGCCGTAGAGGTTCTCCCAGCGCCGGTTGCTGACTCCGCCGCCGTAGGCGGAGTCGCCCACCCAGGTACTGTTGTCCTGCAGCCCGCCGTAGACGTGGTAGGGGTCCGCTCCGTCGAGAGCCACGTGATAGAACTGCGAGATCGGAAGGTTCTCCTGCTTCCACCACCGGTTCCCGCCGTCGAAGGACTGCCAGAGCCCGCCGTCGTCGCCGCCGATGACGTGCTTCGGATTCTGCGGGTCGATCCAGAGATCGTGCCAGTCGCCGTGCGATCCTCCGCTGGCGTCGGAGAAGCTGCGACCCCCGTCCTCGCTGACGATCAGGTTGAGGTTCGTCTTGAAGAGGCGGTCGGGATTGGTGGGATCGACGACCAGCCGCGCGAAGTAGAAGGGCCGCCAGACCATGGACTGACTGCGATCGAGCGCAGCCCACTTGGTGCCGCCGTCGTCGGAGCGGTAGAGCGCGGAATGCTCGGATTCGATGAACGCGTAGACGCGCTTCGGTGACGAGGGCGCGATGACGACCTCCACCCGCCCCCAAGGATGGGGCGGCAGCCCGTTGCCGTCGATGGTCTTCCAGGACCTGCCGCCGTCGGCGGTGCGGAGAAGTGCGCTGCCGCTCGGCGCGTTCGGCCCGTCTCCTCCCGAGCGGAACGTCCAGCCCTTGCGGCGGAAGTCCCAGGTGCCGGCGAAGAGCACGTCCGGATTCTGCGGATCCAACGTCAGGCTCGAGCAGCCCGTCGAGGCGTTTCCCACGTAGCTGAGGATGAGGGACCAGGTCTTGCCGCCGTCGGTGGTTCGGTAGACGCCGCGCTCCTTGCTGTCGCTCCAGAGCTTTCCCGTGACGCACGCATAGACGACGTTGGAGCTTTTGGGATGCACCACGATCCGCGCGATCCGCTCGGATTCGGCCAGCCCCATGTGCGCCCAGGTCTCGCCCGCATCGGTGGACTTGTAGATGCCGTCGCCGATGGAGACGGAGTTGCGCGTCCAGGTCTCCCCGGTACCGACCCACACCGTGCGCGGGTCCCGCGGATCGACGGTGATGGCTCCGATCGACTGGACCGGCTGCTTGTCGAAGACCGGCACGAAGCGGGTGCCGCCGTCCTGGCTCTTCCAAACGCCGCCACTGGCGGCGCCGACGTAGACCAGCGTCTTGCCGTCGACGTTCGCTGCCGCAACGGCGGAAACGCGGCCGCTCATGGTGGCGGACCCGATGTTTCGCGCGTCCAGGCCGGAGATGACGCCTTCGTCGAACGAGACCTTGGCCATCGGCGGGGCCGGCGGCGCCTCGAAGGAAGGCGGACGCGCGTCCGGACCGGCGACAATCTCGCGACCGATGGTGCCCTGCGGATACTCGAAGACGCGGTCGTCGACGGGCACGTTCGCCTCGGCCTTCTCGACGATGAAGTGCGCCGTCCTCGGAGCGCCTTTGCGGCCCTGGTTGATCGAGGTGGGAATCCAGACGCCGGCCACCAGGCCGTATGCGCCGAGGTCGGCTTCGGTGACCTGCTCGCTGCCGCGCACGCGACGTTCGTTGACGATGCGGATCTCGAGAAACGCGTCCGGATCGAGGAAGACGTATTGCACGTCGCCGTCCTTCAGGGCGACGCGGATCTTGTGCGCGGGCGTGCCGTCGACGTCTTCGACGCCCAGGTACTCCACCCGGCTTCCTTTCTCACGCCAGGAGATGAGGTGGCCTTCGATGTCGGCGTCCTGGGCGAGCGCGCGCGCGTCATCCTGCGAGGCGCGCTCCGGCTCGCGGCGGCCGCGGAATGGCGACAGCTTCCACCCTTCCTTCCCGTTCCAGGCCTGCACCGCAGTGAGTCCCTGTCGCGTCACCTCCGAGCGAAAATGGCCCGGACGCGTCTGTACCTGCGCCCACGCCATCTCGATCGCAGATCCGCGGCGTCCCATGCCGGAGAAGACGGCGCGCCCGGTGAGACGAAGCGTCTTGAGCTTCTGCACGTTCGCGGCGCCGCCGCGGGCGGCGAGGTTCTTTGCCAAGAGCTCGTCGAGGGTGATGGCGCGGGCACTGAAGGAAACGACAAACGACGCGACCAGCAGCAGGATTCGCATGCGACCTCCCGCAGAGGGGGTCGCAGAATGCAGCAATGGCACGGTTCCGCCAACGCCCGCAGTTCGATACTCAAAAGATATTACGCATTATCAGACTTTCATCGGGGCGGAAGCAAACATCGCGCTGAACAACACCAGCCCGGCGATTGCGGACATCGACCTCATCCGGGTGCAGTCGGGCGGCCTCGCGGCGTCCAGCGGCTTGAACCCCAGCAATATTCTCGACGAGTTGCTCAAGCAGAAGCGGTACTCGCTGCTGTTCGAGGGAGGGCACCGCTGGATCGACCTGCGTCGCTACGGAAAGCTGGACGCCAGCCACGTCGCGATCGACACGACGGATGACGTCATCCACGCCGCCTTCCCCATCCCGCTCACGGAGTCGTAAACGCCATAGCGGAACAGGTTCGGCGGTCAGTACGTGAGCGAGGGATCGAGCGCGCGCAGGGCCGTAGCCGGATCGTAAAACCGGCCGGTGTCGCTGAGCTGATCGCGCGTATAGATCCGAACCGGCGAAATCGTGTTCGCCAGCCCTGAGCGCATCTCGACCGTGCGCGGAATGTGGGAACCGGTCACGAGAATCCTCTCCATCTTCGGCTTCTCGTCTTTCGCGACGGGAGAAGGTGGCGTGTGGACGCAACCGGTGGCCACTCCGACCAAGGCGATGAGCGATGCCCCCACGAGCCAGCGCGAGTGAATCCTCATCGTTTGCATCCTCCTCGACCACGTATCCTAACGTGTCCATCGACGGACGGGGAGCGCCGCGTGTCGGACCCTCCTGCCATCCTCGCGCGCAAGGAGGAAGAGATGAAAACGACCATCCGGATTGCCCCTTTCGATGCTGCCCTGGTGCTCCGCGCCGATGGCAGGCTGGAGAGCTGGTTGCCGCATATTCACGGCGATCCACCGCCGAACGCCCTCGCCGCCAGCGCCCTGATGTGCGCCTATTTCGACAAGCGGATCATGGCCTACATCACCGAAGCGATGAGCGCCGCCGGATACGAGTACTCCGATCCGCCGCCGCGGTCGCCGGGCGGCCCGCGCGATCCTTCGCGTATGCAGTAGACGTCGCGACACGCGAGGGCGTTGCCGGTCGCTCCGACTAAGGTCTCATGCCGGCCAACTCGACAAATGATTCATGCTGCCGGCCCCTTTGCACCCGGAGCCGTCATCATGCGGAACCTGACTTTCCTCGCGGCGCTCGCCGCGCTCGTCATCACTTCATCGGCACAAGCAGGACTCGACCCAAAGGATCCCACCTGGTGGGACAAATACCAGTACATCCAGAACGGCGGCGCGCTCGCCGTGGGCGACGCCACGCAGTCGATCGCGTACGGCACGAACGTAGACGTCTCGAACGAATGCGGACCACAGTCCGAGACGTACATCACGATGAAGGACACGAAGGTGATCGCCGGCGGATCGAACGAGATCTTCCGCCTGCCCATGCGCGCTTACTTCTCGAGCGACGCCGGCAAGAGCTGGGGCGGAGCCGATCTACCGTTGCCGCCGGCCAAGGGGACCAATGGCATCGATTTCGGCTCCGACCCGACGCTGGCCTTCGACTCGAAGGGGAACCTCTTCTACGGATACATCGTCGTGTTCTTCGGTCACGGCAACGGGATCAACGGCACACAAATGGCGGTCGCGCGCTCCACCGACGGCGGACGTACCTGGCCGCAGGCGACGTTCTTCTGGTTCTCGGGTGGCACCGATCACTTCAACGACAAGCCAATGATCACCGCTGACCGCACCGCGGGCTCGCCCTTCCGCGACCGTGTCTACATTGCCTGGGACGCCGCGGCTGGCGGCTCGGCAACGGGCGGCGGTGTGCTGGTCGCGAGATCCAAGGATTCCGGCGCCAGTTTCAGCGTGGCCCGCGCCGACGAGCCGCACGGACCCGGCCGTGCCATCGGGGCGATCCCGTTCGTCGGTCCGAACGGCGAGCTGTACGTAGCCTGGAACGATTACGCAGCGAACACCATCGCCTTCTCCAGCTCGCTCGACGGCGGCGCCACCTTCTCGCCGCAGGTCGTCATCTCTCCCAAGACGATTCCCTTCGATGCCGGAATCCCGGCGGAGTTCAGCCGGCGCGCGCTCGTGTACCCCGCTTGCGACACGGACCGATCCGCCGGTCCAAACCGCGGGCGCCTGTATTGTTCGTGGATGGACGTAGGCGACATGGGGACCGACATTTTCCTGTCGACCTCGGGCGACGGCGGCGCGACCTGGTCGGCGGCGCGGGCGGTCGGCGACCGACTCCCGTTCGCCGTCGACCGGTTCAACCACTGGCTCGCAGTCGACGCAGTGACCGGCCAGGTGGTGATCGCGTTCTACGACACGCGCAACGACACCACCGGACAGCGCTACGGAACCGACTTCTATCTGGCCCGCTCGAACGACGGCGCCGCCAGCTTCGCCGCGGACATCCGCGTCAGTAATGCGACGTCGAACGAGCACGACTGCAACGGCGTCTTTCCCTGCGTCGGGATCAACTACGGCAATCAGCAGGGCGATTACGCAGGCGTCGCCTCCTACGGCGGCGTCGCCCATCCGTTGTGGGTCGACAGCCGGGCCAACCTCGATCCCGCGCCCGGGTGCTCGCGCGGGATCAAGATGGAGGAAGTCTTCACCGCAACGGTGAAGTAGGTCGAACAAAGGGGCGGCCCTCGCGAGCCGCCCCCTTCGTCACTAGGACCGCATCGTCGAGCGTCAGGGCCCGGCAGGATTGCACTTGCCGCCGTCGCCAGGCTGGTTGCAGACGTTGCTGTTCTGCGCCGCGGTCACGAGCTGCGCCCAGTCATCCGGGAAACCCGCGGGGATCGACGTCGTGCACTTGGCGCCCATCGCCTTCGCGTCCGGCCCTGCAAGCAGATACCCCTGGCAAGCGGCGTTATCCGCTGCAGCCTTGACCGCGGCGACGTACTTGGCGTGCGTCCCGTAACGCTCTTCCAGGGATGGCCGCAGGTCGTCCGCCGCTTTGTCTGACGTCTTCTTCGCGAACGGCACCATGCCGCCGACGTAGTTGCAGGTCTGCCCGGCGTGGAACGGCCGCCCGTCATAGTTGGGGTCGCCGGGGCCGGCGGTGATGTTCCAGCCTAGATACGTGCCGAGCGGGGCATCGCGCAGCACGGTGGGAACGCCGCCCAGCTCATTCCCGTCCGAATCCACCTTCGGCACCAGCATCTTGATCACGTTCTTGATCGGCGGCGGCTCGTTGGTCGGCGTTCCCGTCGCGTTGAACTCGTCGAAATCCGGGCCCCAGTCGTAATCGAGAACCGGGTTGACGAAGCTCTCGGGAGCGAAGATCGAGTCCGGAATGCCGGGGACGCCCCTCGGAAATCCCATCGCCGCTCTCGTCGGCTCGACGAGAGTGCGGTCATTCTTCGGTCCGCGCATCCTTGGCCAGACGCTGTCGGGCGGGAGCGTTCCATGCATCACCCACTCGCGCAGCGCGACGCGCAGGCGGTTGACGAGTTGGGTCGCCGGCACCGGATTGGCCCTGAAGTTTCCGACGCCATAGTTGTTGCCCGGGCATCCGGCTCCGACGTTCGGGATCGCCTCATTGAAGCCCCCACCGCCGCCACCATGTGTCGAGCTCGGCAGGTAATAGCGCCGCACGTTGTCCGGCAGAGGAATGTCATTCTTCGGATCGGTTCCGACCCAGGATGTCGTCATCTTCAGCGCGAACACCTCCGCGCCGCCGAACGTCTCAATGATCTTCGGGCAGGTGTCGGTCTCGCTGCATCGATCCAGAATGCCGCCCGGCGGAAGGTCGCGAACGCGGTCCGGAAACGAGTGCCACCACTGCGGCCCTTCGCTGCCCATCTGGTAAAGCTCGAGCACGCCGTCGGGCTGGCCCCAGCGCGAGTTGTTGGCGACCCGGCGTCCAGCGATCAGCGGCCAGGCGCCTTCGTGGACGATCCGGTTTGCTTCGTCCTGGTTCATTCCGAGGAAGATGAAGTGCCGGGTGAAGTTTCCCGACTGCGAGGAGCCGCGGATGATCGCCCATTTGATCTTGATCTTGCCGGGAACCTGCGCAAGGAGTGGGTTCGCCGTTCCGTGGGAATCCGCGGTCTCGTAGCGGAAGAACGACTCGACGTCGCGGAACGCCGCCGTACCGGCGCCAAGCACGTACGGGTCCTTTACGGTGTAGACGAGCTGGTACAACTTCGCCGGGTCGAAGCTGCGAACTGCGCCATTCAGGCAAACACGCACCGGCAAGCTCGGCGTCGTCGTGCCGGCCGAAGCGAACGTCGCGCCCGCGCCGTAGCAGAACTTCCAGTCGCTGTTCGGGATCGTGTCGCCTTCGGTCACGACGCCTGTGAGCGTCTCGTGCGTGTGCACCTTCAGGACCGCGTCCGTGTTGTCGGCCGAGTTCGCGGGGAAGTACGGAATCGGGTTGCCCATCACGTTCAGCGGTTGGTTGGTGCCGCTGCGGTTCACGATGCGGCCGAGGATTCGGCCCGTGACGCCTGTGAGGACCGGCGTCTTTACCCACTCGTTGGTGGTCGGCGTCACGGGCGTAAGGGTCGACGCGTTAGCGGGAACCGCGGTCCCTCCCGCGTTGTCGCCCTGCCAGCCGCTGCTCAGACCGACATCGTGCGAGTTGCGGAGATCGGGCGTAATCGTGATGCGGCCGCCGCGATTCGGGACGTCGTGCCACATCAGCCCGCTCGCCTGCGTCATGTCGACGGGCTTCACGATGAAGAAGGTGGTGATGTAGTCAACCTTGCCGTTCTCGTTTCTCGGCGCCAGCCCGATGTCGGTGATGAGGACGTTGTGCGGGTCTTTGGGATCCAGTTCACCGAACGCGCGCCCGGTGATCGTCTCGTACGGGATATCCTGGCCGGAGAGGGTCGCCGTCGAATCAACGATGATCCGGGTGACCTTTGCATGCGCCTGCGGGACCGACATGAGCATTGCGATGACCGCTGCGGCGGCGAATGCCGTTCTACGGAGCAGTGCGGGGATGCGGTGCAACATTACGGAACTCCTTTGGTTGTCTGAAGCGAACGCACGGGCACTGCGCGGCGACCGCCGTCGCGGATGAGTCTCCGAAATGTTCAGTGGCCCGCCTCGGAGCGGACCTGATGCGCCACGCGCTTCCTTTCGGTCAAGCCGCGATGAGTCATTTACCGTACGACTTC
>Ga0209474_10004603_pt1 | contig 11870 bp, 8 predicted proteins | sample GraSoiAngelo_145_FD_185902 | JGI IMG/M metagenome (GOLD analysis project Ga0209474, IMG submission 185902) | Grasslands soil microbial communities from the Angelo Coastal Reserve, California, USA - 14_1009_05_20cm (SPAdes) (version 2) | ecosystem: Environmental > Terrestrial > Soil > Grasslands ...
CGCTCAAAAGTTTATCGAAACCGCGCAAAAGCGCGCCGCCGCCGGCCAAAACCAGACCTCGATCGACCAAATCGGCCGATAATTCTGGCGGGCAACGTTCCAAGGTGATTCGCACCGAATCGACGATGGTGGAAATCGGTTCCAGCAATGCTTCGCGCACTTCCTGCGAAGTGATCTGCAAAGTTTTCGGCAGGCCCGCGACGAGGTCCCGCCCTTTCACTTCCACACTCGTTTCCTTGTCGGTGGGATAAGCCGAGCCGATTTTGATTTTGATTTCTTCCGCGGTCCGCTCACCCACCATCAAATTGTAAGCGCGCTTCATATATTGCACGATCGCTTCATCCAGCTCGTCACCGGCTACCCGCACGCTGCGGCTGAAAACGATGCCAGAGAGCGAAATCAACGCCACTTCCGTCGTACCGCCGCCGATGTCGATGATCATGTTACCCGCCGGATCCTGCACCGGAAGACCAACCCCAATCGCCGCCGCCATCGGTTCCTCGATCAAATAAACCTCGCGAGCACCGGCGTGAGTGGCCGATTCGCGCACCGCGCGTTTTTCCACTTCGGTAATGCCGGATGGAACCGCAATCACTACCCGCGGCCGTGCCCGCATACGCCGGCCGTGCACTTTGGTGATGAAATGCCGGAGCATTGCCTCAGTCACTTCGAAATCCGCTATCACGCCATCTTTCAGCGGCCGCACCGCCACGATGTTTGCCGGCGTTCGCCCGAGCATGCGCTTGGCTTCATCCCCCACCGCCAGAACTTTGTTGGTGCCTGCCTGCACCGCCACCACCGAAGGCTCGCGCAAGACAATTCCTTGGTCCTTGACGTAAACCAGGGTGTTGGCCGTGCCAAGATCGATGCCGATATCGCTGGATAACCAGCCAAAAAGTCCTTCGAACATTTAATTTAGGAGAAATTAGAATTGACTGCGCTGCAAGTTTCGAGCCAGCGAAAGCCGCACGGGAAAATAAACTCCTGACGTTCAATGCTCCCCAGCTGTTTCAGCGCCCGAAAACGCGTAGAACCTTGGAACAGAGCTGCCACCCGTCAAGGGAAAGCTTGCTGCAGCCAAGCCGCGGAGTAATGGAGTGTTGGAGTAGTGGAGTAATGTATTCTGCCCAACACTCCATCACTTCAAATACTCAAATACTCGAATGCTCCATGCATCGGATCCTTATCGCCCCATCCATCCTCGCCGCCGATTTTTCCCGATTGGCCGATGAAGTTCGCCGGGTTGAGGAGGCCGGGGCCGATTGGATTCATTGCGACATCATGGATGGACATTTCGTCGATAACATTTCCTTCGGCCCGGGAATCGTCGCGATTGTTCGCAAGCTCACAAATTTGCCGCTCGACGTCCATCTCATGATCGAGTACGCCGATCATTATCTACCGCGTTTTATCGAGGCCGGAGCAAATTCGATCACGGTCCACGTTGAACCGGAATCGAAACACGACGTTGCCAAAACCTTGGAGCAAATTCGCGGCGGGGGCTGTCGTGCTGGTCTGACCTTAAATCCGGCCACGCCATTTGCCTTGCTGGAGCCATTTCTCAGCCAGCTCGATCTTCTTCTCATCATGACGGTACATCCGGGTTTTGGTGGCCAATCGTTCCGCAGCGAACAAATGGAAAAAGTGCGTCGTGCTCGCGATTGGAAGACAAAAAACAATCCTGCGCTGGATATCGAAGTGGACGGCGGCATTAATCCGGTGACAGCACGCGTATCGATTGAAAGCGGCGCCAACGTCCTCGTGGCGGGCACATCCATCTTCAAATCCGAGGACTACGCCACGGAGATTCGCGCCTTGCGCGGGGAATAACACCTACCATCAATCCTCCGTCATCCCGAGCGCATGCGAGGGACCTCACCCAAGGTATTGGATCACACAAGATAGTTTTCGTTCGCCAACCGCTTTGGTGAGGTCCCTCACCGTCTGCGCGGTTCGGGATGACGAGCGGCGCGGTTAAACATTTCCGCCAAATAATTTTTTCGCGAGGTCCTCCCATTTCGGATTTAGCTTTCGCACCAAGTTATTTTCCTTCTCACGCCGCCAGGCTTTGATTTCTTTTTCGCGCGTGATTGCCGAGATGGGATCCGAAAATTGCTCGTAATAGACGAGGCGATCGAGCTTGTACTTTGAAGTGAAGCCTTTCACTACATGATTCTTGTGCTCCCAAACCCGCCCTTCCAACTTGCTCGTCACGCCGGTATAGAGCACGACCCGGCTTCGATTGGTCATCATGTACACATAGAACTCTTTCACGTTCCCAACCCGTCATCCCGAGCGCAAGCGAGGGACCTCGCCTTAGGTAGTCGGATCACTCAGTGTAATTTTGTGTAACCTATTTTCCAATTGTGAAGTCCCTCGCCGTCTGCGCGGCTCGGGATGACACGCGATTGGGCAGCTAGGCTGACGCAAAATTTCCCATCGCGCCTGCTCGCTCGCGATAAAAGCAAAAAATTCGCCCTAGCCCGCCACAACCGGCTCAGCTTCGGCGCTCGTTTCCGCCATCACTTCGTCAGTTTGCGTCACCCTAACCACTTCCTCGATAGTGGTGCTGCCCTGCGCTACGCGGCGCCAGCCGTCCTGCCGCAACGTTTCCATCCCCTCCGCAATGGCGCACTGCTTCAGCTCGCCCCCATCGCGCTTCTGCATGATCATTTTGCGCAGTGGCTCGGTCACGACGCAGATTTCGTAAATCGCGGCGCGACCTTGATAGCCAGTTTGCCGGCACTGATCGCAACCCTTGCCGCGCATGAATTTCGTTCCCAGCTCTTTCAATGGGAATCCGATTTCGCCGAGATACTCTCCCGGATATTCGACTTTCTCGGCACACTCAGGGCAGATGGTGCGGACAAGCCGCTGCGCAATGAATGATTTCACAACCGACGAGAGCAGGAACGGTTCGACATCCATATCGAGCAAACGGGTAATGCCCCCGACGGCATCATTGGTGTGCAGCGTACTGAAGACCAGATGGCCGGTCATCGCCGCCCGAATCGCAATGTCTGCCGTCTCGACGTCCCGAATTTCACCGACCATCACCACGTTCGGATCTTGTCGAAGAATGTGACGTAAACCGCGCGCAAAGGTGAAATCGATTTCCGGTTTCACATCCATTTGCAACACGCCGGGCAATTTATACTCGACCGGTTCCTCGATGGTGATGATGCGGCGCGAGACTGAATTGATCGTGCTGAGGAAACAATACAACGATGTCGATTTCCCGCAGCCGGTCGGGCCGGTGAGCAAAATGATCCCATTAGGCTGGGCCAGGAGACGGCGGATGACGTTTTCCTGTCGTTCACTGAGATCGAGGCGTTGAAAGCCGAACTGCTGACCGCCGCGGGCGAGCAAACGCAGGCTGATCGATTCGCCGTTCACCGTCGGGATGGTCGAAACGCGAACGTCGATCTCCTGATTGTTCGCGTGCAAATTCATGCGGCCATCCTGCGGCAAACGTCGTTCGGCGATGTCCATATGCGACATCACTTTCAATCGCGAAATAATCGCGGCGTGAAGCACGCGCAGCTGTGGCGGCACCGCCACTTCGTGCAGAATTCCGTCGATGCGGTAACGAATGCGGATGTCGTTCTCGAGCGGCTCGACGTGAATATCGGTCGCACGCTCGGCGATCGCTTCGCGGATAACTTGATTAACGAATTTAACGACGGAGGCCTCCGGATCGTCCGCGTTGATGTCCGTCGCGGTCTCTCCTTCATGCAAGACTTCAAAACCCCGATTGGTCTTGAGAATTTCATCGAAGGTTTCCGCGCCCACGCCGTAGAGCGTTTTCATGGCGCGCAGTAACTGCGCGCGCGGCACCAAGACCCATTCCGCCGGTTTCTTCAAGAGTTGCGTCACAAGCTGGCGGCCGGCGGAATTGAAAAGATCGTAGGTTGCGAGAACAACAGAATTCTCCTTTTCCGCGATCGGCAAAATGTGATGCTGAAAAACAAATCGCGAGGGCAAAATCGACAGTGTTTGCCGATCGATTGTCTTGGCGTCGAGCGTGACAACCGGGACGCGGAAGAAATTTCCAATGGCAGAGAGAAACCGTTGCTCGTCGACCTTGCCGGAATCGAGCACTTGGGTCGTCCAGGAACCGCCATTGAGATTCTGCGAAAGCTGGGCAGCTTCTTCGCGAGACTCCACGCCGCCAGCGATCAAAAGATCAACAATCGATTTGCTTACCGCCGCGTTCATCTTGATCCCTTTTTGTAGCGGCGGTCGGAGCCTGCGCTGGGCGGAGCCGAAGTGACCGCCGAAATTCCCAGGACTCGCCGCTCATAGAGCGCCGCTACAGCGCGCATCAAAAAATCGCAACTCGGCTGGCGGACGGGGGATCTCATTTTAACCCTCGAATTATGCCATTAGGCCGCCGTTTTGCCAGAGCGCGACAATGCTTTTGCTTCAGGGAGCGGGCGCGCCCCAGACTAGGGCAAATGCAATGCCCGTCGCACTGGATCGTTTAGCGTGCCACTCACACGTATTGAATAATTTTTCTGAAGACGCGCTATCGCGTCGCTCACCTCGTTGGAAAAGACGCCGTCAATCGGGCCGCAATAGTATCCCAGCCGGCGCAAATCTCTTTGCAGGGCGCCGACATAAGCTGGCTGCACCATCAATTGCTCGTTCGCCTTGAAATAATAGATCCAACGCCAGTTATATCGCCGGTCGAAGTCAGTGGCACGCACCGTGGGCATTTGGTGGAGCAGCCCATATTCGTCGCGCGGCGCCAGTGAATCGACGGAATGATAGGAAAAGATCTCCTCGTCTACGATGAATCCAGGAGCGCCATCGTAGGCGAGAAACATCGCGATAAAAACAATCCCGAGTCGTTTCATCAGCGCATTCCTACATCTTTGGGAGATGGGACATCCGGAGGCGGCAGTTGCTTTCCATCCCCCCGTTTCGGACAATCCGGACAATCATCCTGTTCAAGCTCAGGCCCGAAGTGCGACCGGTCCTCTGTCCTTTGACGAAGACGATACAGATCGAGTTTCGTCAGCGTCACTTCCGGACGCATGAGAATAACCAACTCCTGCCGTTGTTTACTTCGAACCGTATTTCTGAATATCGAACCGATATATGGAATTCGATCGAGAACTGGAATTCCAACCTTGGTGGTCTTCTTATCGTCGGTGATTAGCCCACCAAGAATAATCGTTGAGCAATTCGGGGCTGAGACATTGGTGCGAATATAGCGAGTCGCGATAGTCGGAATCTGGTTGCCATCAACGGTCGTCGTTTGGCCAGTCAAACTGTCGAGTTTCTGTAGAATATCGAGGGAGACTTCCTTTTCGGAGTTAATCAACGGCACTACTTCCAGCTGCAAAGCAACCTTCTTAAATTCAATGTTCGAAGCGACAGCGGCGGTGCCATTGGTCGCGACGGTGCTAGTCACATTACTTAGCGTACTGACTGGTACCGGAATCTCCTGGCCGCTCGCGATGATTGCCTTCTTATTGTTACTGGTGAAAACCATTGGCCGCGAAATGACATGAAATCGGCCAGTGGAATCAAGCATATGCACAATCGCGGACAACGTGCTACCCGCCGCAACATAAATATTGGTGCCGGCGGCTGCGCCGGTGACTAGCTGCGTAAAGGTGCCCAAATCACCGGGAGTAAAAACTCCCAAGGGGCTGGTGATGGTTGTGGAAGCCGGAGAGCCAGAAGGACTGCTGGTTGCGATTGGCACACGCGCAGTCGTGTTACGCGAAATTTCAGCCGCTTTCCTGCCATAGCGCAGAAAATAATCCACGCCGAATTCTTCGTCGTTGTTCAGCGTCAGCTCGCCGATGACAGTGGCAAGAGCGACTTGCGGCGCTTTCACGTCCATCTCGTCGAGGATTTTTTCTATCTTCACCACCACCTCGCGATTACCCAGAACGATGATGGTGTTGGCACGCTGATCAGCGATGATCTTGGAATTGCCAACGATCACAGCCTTCGGCGCGGTATCGACAGGTTGAGTTGATAACTCTTCGGAAACGTTAAGAGTGCTGCCAGTCGCAGTGCTGCCTTGTCCGACATTATATGGGTTGGTCACCGTGGGATTGGGCGTGCGCTGCGGCGTCGGTCCTGCCTGCGGCCCCGCGGCTCCGCCGGCGGCACCTTGTTGCTGTTCGCCTGGTTCGGTCAGGGCCTGCACCAACACCGGCAAAACATCACTAGCTGAAATATAGCGCAACGGCCGCGTCACCGGTTTACCAAACTCCACGTTGGCGTCGAGCTCCGCGATCAGTTTCCGGATAAATGGCATGTTTATCGGCCGAGTAATGACGTGAATGCGGTTCGTCCGCACATCGGGTGCCAGCTTAATTTTACCAACGATAACGGATTCCTCCGAAAGCGCGGTGAGCGTGCCAAGTTCGCCTTCGCCCTGAGCCACCGGCACGACTGGATTGGCAACCCCACGCACGCCCCGGACTGGTCCACCCCCTGGGCCGGCCGGCCGGTTTTGTTCGGCTCCTTTCTCGAAAATGTCCTTTAACGTATCGACCACCTTGGTGGCGTCGGCGCGTTCGAGCTTGATGAATTCACTCGTCACTTCAGCGGGAGCGACATCAATTTGATCGATGATCTTGGCTAACCCGCGAATGACGGTGGAATTTTCCGTTATTAATACGCTCGACGATTTCGGCAGCGGGAGCACCGATGTATAAGTTTGCGGCGGCGAAAGATACTGTCCGAGCACCTGCTGCAACTCGGCCGGATCAGCATAGCGAAGCTTAAAGAGATAGCTGATTATCTGATCGCCCGGAGGGATGTCGGCCTGATCCGAAATAATCGGCACGCCTTGTCCGCGTGGATTTTTCCCTGTTCCGATCACCTTCACGATATCAGGATCTTCCGGAACGAGTGAGAATCCATTCATCAATAGGCTGATCTTAATGATCTGAATCGCTTCTTCGCGGGTTGGATCATTAGTGAGGAAAATATTCACCTTGCCTTGCACGAAATTATCCATGATCACCCGTTTACCGGTGAGCTGCTCATACAGCCGAAGGACGTCCTGAACGTCGCTATTCGGAAATTGCAATTTCACCCGATCCTGAGAGCTCGGTGTAGCCGCACCTGTCCGCGCTGGCGCAGGGGGCGCGGGCGATACCGGGCGTTGCGCAAAAGCCAATGCTGCTGAGGTAAGCAGCACAACAACGACGAGGGGGTATTTCAACACTCGCAATATGTAAGAGGAAGCGCTCTCCGGGTCAATACCGCTCAGCTCGGTATATCCACCCTCGCCTGGCGCTAGGCAGGAACCCTGAATCCTTAGCTTTCGCCTTTCCAACTTAATAGTAAAGAAATGAAGTGAAGCCACTCCGGTTAGCATTGGTTCTGATTCTGGGCGCGGCAATTCTCGAAGCGGCAGATGAGAAATCCGGCAACGCTCCAGTCATTTCGGAAATTCGCGCCGTTTTGCGCGCGCAACAGGAGGCTTGGAACCGCGGCGATATTGACAGTTTCATGAATGGTTACGCCCGCGACGAAACCACCGTTTTTGTTTCCGGCGATGAAGTGAGGCGTGGCTGGCAAACGGTTCGCGATCGTTATCTCAGCAAATACAATGATCGCGCCAAGATGGGGACGCTTACGTTTTCGGATCTTGAAATCGAACAGCTTGGCCCGGATTCCGCCCTCGCGCTCGGGCACTGGGAGCTAAAACGCGCAAGTGACAACCCCCATGGTCGTTTCACTTTGATCTTCCGCAAAACCCCCGACGGTTGGCGCATCGTGCACGATCATACCTCGGCGGCTGCGCCGCCGTCGTAACTTGCGTTCTGTAGCGGCGGTCTATGACCGCCGGATCGCGATCACTCGGAGTAATATTCCAAATCAAAGATCTCACCACCAAAGGGCCAATCGTGCCATCGCTTCACCAGTCCGGCCCGCACTGGATTCTCACGGACATAGTGCCACTTCTCTTCGTATGAGTCCTCACTTCGCAAGACGTGGTCAAAGAAATCTTTTTGCCAATGCGGCGATGAGATTCCATCAAAGTGCAACCCCTTCGACAGCGCATTTTTTAATGATTTCATCCACCCGGGAAGGTCAATCTTTTGATCATTCAGTCCGACGAAAACATGAAGATGGTCAGGCATGAGTACGTACGCGCCGATCCATGCGCCGTGGCCCGGGCCTTTTTCAGCGAAGCGGATAAAAGCTTGGTGAACTGATTTTGTTGCCAATATCGCGCTGCGATTATTTGTGCGTGTTGTTACAAAATAGATCGCTGTGCGCAAGAATATCCGATCGCGGCGATGTAGCCGCTGCTTGCGGTCGTCGGCGGTCATGGACCGCCGCTACAGAATGCGAAAACTATCGCGAGACGCTTCAAAGTTTCAATTGCCGTAACTTTGTAACCTTTTTAACCCTTTAACTTATTCAGCAACTTCTCGTGTATCCCATCGAACCCGCCATTGCTGAATACAGTCACGATATCGTTCTTCTTTAATAACGGCACGATGCGCTCAACAATTGCGTTCGCGTTCTCTTCATAAAAGGCTGAACGCCCGGATTGCTTAATCTCTTTCACAACCGCCTCCGGATTCAATCGCTCCGCCTCGGGAATTTGCTCGAGTCTCGCCACCTGGGAGATGAAAACGCCGTCTGCTATTTTCAAGGCTTTAGGCAACTCGTGCTGAAAAACGGCACGCCGGGTTGTGTTGGAACGCGGCTCGAAAATCGCCCATAACCGATGCTTCGGATAACGATGACGTAGCGCCGTCAGCGTTTGGGCAATCGCGGTCGGATGATGCCCGAAATCGTCTATCACTTTCACCCCTCGCACTTCGCCACGGATTTCCTGACGTCGCGCGACACCTTCGAACTTCGGTAATGCCGCGCGAATCGTCTCCGCTGATACGCCATAAAATTTCGCAGCTGAGATCGCCATCGCGGCGTTGCGCACGTTGAACTCGCCAAACATCGGAACCTCGAATTCCTCGTCGCGTAACACGAAACGCGATTTTTTTGCTGAATAGCTGACATCACGAATACGCTGCGCACAGTTTTTGGAAAAACCGACCTCGACCATTGGTGCCAAGGAATCGCGCGTGACCTCGACGCAATTTTTGTCATCGCCATTGAGCACGATCATTCCGTTCTGCGGCACAATGTTCACCAGACGACGAAAACTTGTCCTGATCGCATCGAGATCCGGAAAGATGTCGGCATGATCGAACTCGATGTTGTTCACCACTAGAAGCTCCGGCAGGTAATGAATGAATTTTGAGCGCTTGTCGAAAAACGCGGTGTCGTATTCGTCGCCTTCGATGACAAAAAATTTGGATTTGTTGAAGCGCGCACCCTGCCCGAAATTGCGCGGAATACCGCCGATCATGTAGCTCGGCTGGTGCTTGGCGAAGTCCATGATCCAGGTCAGCAACGTTGTGGTTGTTGTTTTACCGTGCGTGCCGGTGACAACGAGATTGTGTCGCCCGCGGAGAAAGTAATTTTTCAAAACTTCCGGCAACGAAAGATAGAATAGCTTCCGATTCAGGACCGCTTCTGCTTCGGGGTTGCCGCGTTTAATCGCATTGCCGATCACAACCACATCAGCGTTTGCGGGAATATTTTCCGCGCGATAGCCGGAGGAGAGCGCAATTTTGCGCTTTTCCAGAAAGGTAGACATAGGCGGATAAATATTTTCGTCCGAGCCGGTGACCGTGAAACCGCGCTCGCTCATCGCCGCCGCGACGGACCCCATCGCCGTGCCGCAAATTCCGAGAAAATGAAAATGCCGCGGCGCTTCTTTCACAGCAATTCTTTACCCGGAGAAGCCAACTACGCTAGCGAAACGAACGCCCGTCATCGCGAACGAAGTCGAGGGATCCCGTGGCGAAAGCTTAAAGATAACTTCACCGGGATCCCTCGACTTGCGCTCGAGATGACAATCGCAAGGGATTGTCATTTCCGCTCGAATACTTCCACCGCATTCCATGCTTCATCGGGCGGGGCCTGTTCGTATTCCAGCGAACGGTCGAGGTATGTTTTTGCCAGGTAATCCTCGGGGTAAAATTCCAGGAAGCGCGAGAACAGAATTTTCGCCTGAATGAAATCGCGATCGCGAAACTTGCGAATTCCTTTCTCGTACGTTTCCAGCCAGATCAACAATTCCTGATCGAGCGCAGCGTTACGCGCCTCCACGATTGTAAAGACATCGACCGGCTCGGTCTTTCCTTTGACTTGTGCACGCGCGACGGAACGCAAATGAAATTCGTCGCGAATCAAATCCGCCGCCGCCGTGCCGACAAGAATGTCCACGCCGTAAATGCGCGTCAGCCCTTCCAAACGCGACGCCAGATTAACCGCATTGCCAATCACGGTGAGATCGGCGCGATCCTGCGAGCCAATGTTTCCCGCGAGAACGTCGCCATGATTAATGCCAATGCCCATTCCCAGGGTCATGCGGCCTTCCGTTTTCCAGGCGTTATTTAGTCTCAACAATTCGCGCCGCATCCCGAGGGCCGCGTGCGCGGCTGCCTTAGCATCTTTGGCTACCCCCTGGCTCTTGACGTTCCCCCATACCGCCATGATGGCGTCACCGATAAATTTATCGAGCGTGCCATCGTACTGAAAAACGACATTGGTCATTGCGGTCAGGTATTCATTCAACTGCCGAACCAATTCTTTTTCGTCCGCCTTCTCGCTTAAGGTGGTGAAACCGACGATGTCGGAAAACAAAATCGTGGCCGGCATGCGCGAACCCTTGAGCGAGTTGTAGTAGCCGCGGGGATTCTCGAGAATTTCTTTGACCAGGTTCTTGGAAACGTAACGCTCGAGCGTCCGCCGCGTGCGCAACTTTTCCATGCGCTCAATCGCGTAATCGATCCCAAGGGTACTAACGCCACAGAGCAGAAAAGTCGAGAGCACGGGTACCGATGCGAGAAGGAAGCCGGAGCGATCATAGGCCAGACGGGCAACCGCCAGATAAATCACAGCGATTGCGATGAGCGAGAACAGAGAAAGAATTGGACGCCGCAAAAAAGGAATTATGCCCCACCCGATCACCCCAGCGACGAGAACGAGGCCAAGCATGACCTGCGTTGGTGTTTGCCGCAGAAATTCGTGTGCCTCGGTCGCGGCCATTACCTGCAAATGAACCGCCGGACCAGGCGCGGCCGGATTCATCGGAGTAACGATGAAGTCGTGGCCGATTTGCGAAGATGCGCCGACGATTACGATTTTATCTTTAAAAATTGCGCCGTCGGCGTAGTTCGCTTTCCAAAAGCTCGGATGGAAAACCTGCCAAAGAGGGAATGGTGGATAAGCATCATTGGAGCTAAAACGAAAAAGATGATCGCGTTGATCCTGTGGAATATCAGCGCTGCGTCCAAGTTTCGTTAGCGCGCGCGCCGGCATCGAAACATAAATCTCGTCACCGGAGACAGGGGCTACCCCCGCGAGTTGACGTTCAGAAGTGAAGAAGCGCGCCGCGCGCAGTTTTCCGTCGATCTCGTCATTCCAATAATTTACGAAACCGACGCGACCGTCAGTTTGCGCTGGCGGCGGGATGAGCTGCGCGTTTGGCAGTACAATTTGGATGTTATTTTGCGTATCGATATTCATCGCCACAACAACCCGATCGCGATACCGATCGAGCGCCACGCGGAAAGCGGGATCACCGTCGTTTGGATTGTTGAACATCAGGTCGAACATGACCAGACGTGCACCGGCCCCAAACAAGCGATCCAGTAAAAGGACCCAAAGTTGGCGCGACCATGGGAACGGCCGCTCGGTCATCAATTCAAAGGCGCGATTACCCGCGATCTCCTCCGGTCCAACCGCATCTAATTGCAACGATTGCTGATCGATTCCCAGGAAAATAAAATCGTCACGCGTAGCGGTCT
>Ga0209474_10004604_pt1 | contig 11869 bp, 8 predicted proteins | sample GraSoiAngelo_145_FD_185902 | JGI IMG/M metagenome (GOLD analysis project Ga0209474, IMG submission 185902) | Grasslands soil microbial communities from the Angelo Coastal Reserve, California, USA - 14_1009_05_20cm (SPAdes) (version 2) | ecosystem: Environmental > Terrestrial > Soil > Grasslands ...
AGGCACTCGGCCAGGCCAAGCTGATGATGCTGTTGTTAGGCGTATTCGCCGGGGTCGCGCTCCTCCTCGCGACCGTTGGAATTTACGGCGCGGTCGCGTACAGCGTCGAGCAACGCACCGGCGAAATCGGCGTGCGCATAGCGCTCGGCGCCCAAACCCGCGACGTCTTGCGGCTGATTGTGAACCAGGGAATGAAACCGGTCGTCATCGGCCTTGCGATCGGACTCGCCTCGGCGTTTGCGCTCGGTCGCCTGATAACAACGCAACTCTATCAGGTTTCCGCGTACAACCCGGCGTTGCTCGGCGGTGCAACCATTCTGCTCGCCGCAACAGCACTGTTTGCATGTCTGTTGCCCGCCCGCCGCGCGTCGATGGTCGATCCGGTTCAGGCACTGCGAACCGAATGAAATGAACGATCTGAAGTTCGCTCTGCGCCAGCTTCGCAAATCACCTGCGTTCACCGTCACGGCTCTGGCGACCGTAGCGATCTGTCTCGGAGCGAACCTCGCGATTTTCGCGGTGATTAATTCCATCCTGCTCCGTCCGCTTCCGTTTCCGCAATCCGATCGGCTGGTAACGATCTTCAACACCTATCCGAAAGCCGGCGTCGAAAATGACGGCTCGTCGATTACCAACTACTACGAGCGGCGCGGCAACATTCCGGCCTTCTCGAGCCTTTCCATGTATATGGAGAGAGCCGAAACCGTCGGTGATCCGGGCTCCATGCAACAGGAGGAAATCGTGCGTATCTCGCCGGAATTTTTCACGACCCTTGGTGTAAGCCCCGCGATCGGCCGCAACTTCACCGATGAAGAAACGGACCCGCACAAGAACGTCATTATCCTGACAGACGCCTTCTGGCGGCAGCGTTTCAATTCCGATCCAAACATTTTGGGTCGTGATACCCGCATAAACGGTATCCCAAGAAAGATCGTTGGCGTCCTGCCTCCTACTTTTCGCTTTCTCTCGTCCGAGGCGCGCGTTTTTCTTCCGATAAAATCCGGTATGGAAGAGCGTGGGCCGAAAGCACGCCACTCTGGCGGCGACACGCACATGATCGCGCGATTGAAACCGGGCGCGACGATGGTTGAAGCGCAATCACAAATCGACGCGCACAACGCCGCCGTCGAAGAAGACAACCCGGAAGCGAAGATGATGACCGAAGCGGGCTTCCGATCACTCGTTAAGCCATTGCATGCGGAGCACGTTCGTTCGATTCGTCCGACCCTTTTGCTCATGCAGGCCGGCGTGTTTTTTCTTTTGCTCATCGGAGCGGTTAATCTGGTCAACCTCCTTCTGATCCGCGCGAGTGGCCGCGCGAAAGAAATGGCGATCCGCCGATCGATGGGTGCGAGTCGCGCGCATGTTGTGAGACAGGTAATGATCGAAACCGTTCTCCTGACTTTCGTCGGCGGATTGCTCGGCCTGGCGGTGGGCGCGTGGGGAATTCGATTGCTCGAAGTTCTCGGCGCGAATCGTTTGCCGCTCGGCGCACATATCGCGTTCGATGGATGGCTCGCGTCGATCGGCCTCGTCGGCTCGGTGGTTCTTGGGGTGGTGATCGCGATGCCGATCGCGTGGTTCAACCTCCGCAGTCAGCTCGCGAACGCGCTCCAATCGGAATCGCGCACCGGCACAATTAGTCGCGCCGCGCAACGGCTTCGCCACGGATTCATCGTCGCGCAGATTGCGCTCGCATTTGTCTTGCTCGCGGGCGCCGCGCTGCTCGGTCTTAGCTTGAAAAAAGCGATGGCGGTTTCGCCAGGATTTCGCCCAGATCACGTTCTTACCGCCGAGTGCACCGTCTCATGGGATCTGCAGCGGGAGCGAGTCGGCATCGTCGATCGCTTGCTCGAATCCATCCACCAGCAACCGGGAATCGCCGCCACCGGAACGATCACGAACATTCCGCTAAGCGGCGACAGCGGCAAAACCGCAGTCACACCCAAGGGCTATGTGCCACCTCCCGGTCAATCAGTGCACGGCCATTATTCCTATGCCGTTCACGGCGAGTACTTCTCGGCCCTCGGTATTGACCTGCGCGAAGGACGCTTCCTCACCTCGGCAGATTCTCACCGCGCGGAACGCGTCTGTGTGGTGGACGAAGATTTGGCCCGGCGTTACTGGCCTAACGGCGGCGCGCTCGGCCAAAGGATCGCGCTCGGCGACGAAAAAGACGACGCGCAGCTGTTTACAGTTGTCGGCGTCGTCGGCGCAGTTAAGCAAGCCGCGCTCACCGAAGCGCAGGGGCAAGGCGCGGTTTACCTGCCTTACGCTTATCGCGACAACGAGAGTATTTTCATCGTCACCCGTACAAGCCAGCGCCCGGAAGCGTTCGCCGAGACGCTGCGCAAGCTGGTGCGCGCAGCGCATCCCGCACTCGCGGTCGATAACATTCGTTCGATGGACACGCGCATCGCGGACAGCTTGATCACGCGACGCTCGCCAGCATTACTCGCCGGAATTTTCGCCGGCGTCGCTTTGTTGCTGGCGGCAATTGGAACTTATGGCGTCTTGAGCTATGCCGTCGCGCAGCGCACGCGTGAGATCGGCATTCGGATGGCGCTCGGCGCGCAGCGCGAACAGATCGGCGCGCAATTTCTCTCGTTAGGCCTGCGGCTTCTCGCCGCCGGAACTATCCTCGGTTGGATCGGCGCGTGGCTGGCGGGAAGAGCGATGCAGAGCGTTCTCTTCGATGTGCCCGCGCTTCCCGTTGCCACCCTCCTGGGTGTTGCGCTCGTGATGAGTGTCGTGTCGTTGATCGCCTGCCTCATTCCCACACGTCGCGCCGCCAAGGTCGATCCGGTGGAAGCGCTGCGCGCCGAATAATCAATCAACGATCTGTACGCCTTCGCACGACGTGCGCTGCGCGTAAAGTTCGCTCAATCGTTTTGTCATCGGCCCGACTTGGCCGTCGCCAATGTCACGATTGTCGATCTTAACAACCCCCGCGAGTTCGCCCATCGTGCCGGTGCAAAACATTTCGTCCGCGCCATAGACGTCGACCGGCGACAGATCCGCTTCGACGCAGCGGATTTTTTCTGCGGCGCAAATCTCGATCACAGTCGCGCGCGTGATTCCTTCCGGACACGCGACAACTTTGCTCGTCGCCAGATCGCCTTTGCGGACGATGAAAACATTCGTTGCGTTCGTTTCGGCAACGCATCCGTTCGTGTCGAGCATGAGCGCATCGTCCGCGCCGGCGTTGTTCGCTTCGATCTTCGCCAGAATCGAATTGAGCAAGTTCGCGTGATGAATCTTTGCATCGAGAACTTCCGGCGGCGGCCGGCGCGTTTTGCTGGTGATCAATGTAAGGCCGGTCTTTGCGTAAACCGGCGCCTTGTGTTCGGCGAGAATGATCAGGGTGGCGCCGGCTTGATTGAGCCGCGGATCCATTCCCGACGTGATCTTCACGCCGCGAGAAACCGTGAGCCGAATGTGAACTCCGTCGCGCATTTTGTTGGCGGCGAGGGTGCGTTTGAGCTCTTCGATGATTTTCTCGCGCGGCGGACGATCGACAATCGACAATGCGCGCGCCGAACGCTCGAGCCGGTCGAGATGCTCGTACAATTTGAAGATCCGGCCGTTGTAAAGCCGCAATCCTTCCCAAACCGCGTCGCCGCCTTGCACTGCCGAATCGAACGGACTGATCCCGGCTTTGTCGCGATGCACCAGCTGACCGTTGATGTTGACGATCAGATCACGGTTCTTGCGATTAAATTTCTGAAGCATCTCTATTGATCCATAGATTACATAGATTTTCGCAGATTATTCAGAAAGGATCTGGAAACGCATCTTTTTGAAATTCAAATCTGTGTAAATCTGCGAAATCTGCGGATGATCCTTTAACGCAGCCGTAATTTGTGGAGCTTCTTATAGCATTCCCGGCATTGCTCATAAATCTCGCAGAGCCGCTCTGGGACAACGCCTTCTCGTGGTGTGTAAGGCTGGAACAATGTCGATCTTGCCACCTCGTCGTACCAATATTTTGCCCAGATGCCATCGGTGTCGCGCAATCCGGGCGGCCAGGAAAGCATCGCCGCGTCGAACGAAACCCCAATCGTCTCACAAAGCAGTCGCAATGTTCGCTCGGGATTTTGCAGAACGTCTTTTGCATCCACGATGGTCGGAACCGAGTTTGCTTGCCCGCGAACGAAATCGAAAATTTTGAGTTGCTGGACGAACCCGAGATCTTCCAGCGTCGGCTCGGGATTTTTTTTGATGTAAGAGAGAATTACTTCCCGCGGGTCGCGGATGAGGAAACAATTCGTAAGCTCGACCATCCACCCGCGATCGATCTCCGGCAGCAAGTGATGCACCATTTGTTTTTGGAAGAAGATTGGTTTGCCGGACGGAACCGCATCAGTCAGTTGATTAACAATCTTCCGCCAATCGATTTCGCCGTGTGCGATGACTTCTTCGGCACCAGGGTGTTCCTTGCCGGTCCTCTCTAAATAGTAGGCGTAAAACGGCTCATCAATTACGGCGGTGTCGGCGCGATTGCCCCACGCCCGCATCATGGCCGTGGAGATGTTCCGCGGACCTGACCACATCGCGATGCGAACCGGGGAGGAAGTCACGGCTAGCCGAAGATGAGAAGCTGAATCGAGTCGGGCAGATGCTGAGCGACATTGGTGACCACGCTGCCGCGAAGAAGGTTCGCCAGCGCGGTTCGCTGAGTCGCGCCGATGACGAGATAATCGACGCCCATGGTGGCGGAAAGATCGACAATCGTAGCGGCGGCATCCTGGCTCACGGCATAAACCGGAATGACGCAAACATCTCGCTCGGTCCCGAGCTTCATCATTAAAGACATGATCGCGTTCGCTTCCGGATCATCGTGCCATTTGGCGCGGCCGAGCCTTGCCGGACCGCCGGAGAAATAAACGGCAACTTCTTTGACATAGAGCACGCAAAGAGTCGCGTTGCGCAGTTGCGCTTCATCGAGTGCAAACCCGAGCACGGGCGTAATGCCGCGCGCCGCAACCATGATCTTCTGACCTTCCCGCAAACGCGGTTGAACGCGAGCTTCGAGATCGGGCGCAACCATTTGCGCGACTTCGCGCGTCACGGTCAGCGTGGTCAGACCCTGCCGTTTTAACGTGTACGCGCGCAAGGCGAGTCCAGCGCCCAGAATCACCACCACGAAAAAGAGCGCGTCCGGTTTTGTGTGCGCCAACGTCAGCTCGACCAGGAACAAAATGCAAAACGTCACGCCGAAGAGAACACGATCGTACCAGGTAAAACCGACGGTGCGGTTGAATGCGCAGGAGCCGACATTCACCGTGATCGCGCCGACGACGCCGATCGCGTAGAGGCCAGCCAGCGCGGTGAAGTTTGCCACCAGAAGCAGGACGAGTGTCGGCACTCCGAGCCCGATGAGCAGCGGATAAATCGGAACGCCATGGCGGTTCAATCGCCGAAATTCCCGCGGCATCTCGCGATCCCGCGACATCATGTAAAGCAACCCAATCATTGCGACGATGGCGGTGTTGGCGGCGCTGAGCAGCAGGAGGAAGAAAACAATTCCGACAATCCAGCCGAAGAGATTACCGATCATCGGCGAAAATGTTGCGGTAGCGAATTGCTCGCCGATGAAACGCAACATGTCTTCGCTGCGTAATTGCAGGACGGAAGAGATCGATGACACGTCAGACAGGTGCAGGGTCTTTCCGAGTACTGATGGCAACGAGAGCATTGCCCATCCGAGCAAAGCGGTGCCGATTACAACTTCGATTGCCACCGGAATGATTGCCTTAAGCGATTCTCGCGCGACGCTTGGGCGATCCATGGTCGAGCCGGGATCGAGCTTCATAACGCCGGTCACGTTCGCGATCGATTCGGCGCCGGAGAGCGCGAGGATGACGCCAACAAATTGGACCCAAAGTGCCCCCAGACTTTCATGGCGCGGTTGAAGGAAATGCGTGGTCAGATGCGGCGTGCTAATCGCGATTAAAATAACGACCACGATCAACGTTGGCACCGCGAGCGCGACAGCAAGGCTACCGGAATGTTTCGGGCCGAAATAATTGATCATGCCCATGATCAAAAGAACCGCGATGGTGGTGAGCGCGATGTGATCGCGGAGAAATTTGATCCAGGCAATGTGTTCGGCGCCGGAAGTGATGTAGGTCAATGCCGACCAGCCGCTGAGTGCGGCAGTCACGGTTAAATCAGCCAACAAGAGAAGTGCGCCAATGACAGCGAGCAATCGCCCTTGCGAACGCGCCGCTGAGTAAACACCGCCGCCGTCGGGAAAATGGCGGCAGATCACAATGTAATTGATCCCGACCAAACCGGTCAGCGCACAGACCGCCAGGATGATCGGCAGAGACGAAAATCCGGCCGCCAAGAACGCAAGACCGATCACATAGGCCTTGCTCGTGCCCCAGTCCCCGTAAAGGAGCGCGGCGGCGCGTTTCCAATCGACATTGCGTGGGCGATGCACCGCGCCGCTCTCGGTAATAATCAAATCGGCCATTTGGCGTGGGATGACTGTTCACTGGGGCTTCCCGCGGTGACAAGCGGTTTATTCAGGAGCCCTGACGCACCGTCCGAAATAGTTCATCCTTTTGGAACTCTGCATGAATATCCTTAGGTCGACAATGTAGTATCGCGTCCGACTTTGTCCGAGTTGACGGAATCCGCCACCGATTTCAAATTTCCGCCAGTTCTTTGTTTCGCTTAATGATTCGACTGGATCGAGTCAGCGGGGGAACCAATTCCGAATGGAAGACGGATCGGGGCGAACGATGCGCGGCATCGAGAGCATTTAATGGCTCCAGCCCGACAGCTAACCTCGTCGGCATCATTAAAGTGCAAGGGATGTCGTAAATCCGACTCCGCTTGAAGTGAGGCGCCTCGTCGCGCGAGTGCGCCTCGTTTGAGCCGAATTAATTGATACCAACAAACGTTAAGCGACCGCGCAATGTCGATTGGAAGCGCGCGGCCGCGATTTTGTACGGCGACTGGGGGACGAGCAAAGCCTACGTGATCGGGCTTGCCTTTGCCGTCGCCGGTTACGCTTCATTCTGGCTGATCGCGGCGATGTGCGTAATCACGGCGCTGGTCGGGGTTAATTACATGATCATCTGCCGCCTTTATCCGGACGGCGGCGGCGTGTATGCGAGCGTGCGCCATCGCAGCGAAGTGATCTCGATCGTTGGCGCGTTTTTGTTGGTCGCCGACTATTTGGTCACGGCGGCGATCAGCGCTTTGTCCGCGTTTCAATATCTCGGCGTGCCGCACCCAGAAAAATTTGCGGCCGCCGCGATCCTCGCGATTGGGTTGCTCAACCTGCTCGGTCCGAAACAAACCGGCGGGCTCGCGTTTCTCGTTTCCATCCCGGCCGTCATCGTTGTTATCACACTCGGACTTTTCTGTCTGCCGCACATGAGTGAAGCGTTTGGGCATCTCCAACCGTTGCACGGAACGTTCGGGAAGAACTGGTTCGCCTTCGTCGGTATCGTGCTGGCGTTGTCTGGGGTCGAAGCGATTGCAAACGCGACCGGTGTAATGAAACTCGATCCGGGAACGACTGAGGAGAATCCGTGCGTCGTTAAAACATCCACGCCCGCGATTGTGATCGTGATGATTGAAGTCTGTGTCTTCACCGCATTATTCGGGCTGGCCGCTCACGCCTTAAACGGTCTGCAAATTGTGAATGGCGACGTGAACGCGCCAGGCGCGGAAGGCGTGCGCGATTACATGCTGCGTTATATGGGCCAAATCTTTGTCGGTGGCGCCCTGGGACCGGGACTCGGACACTTTTTCGCCGTCATCGTCAGTATTGTTTTTGGTCTGTTGCTTCTCTCCGCTGCCAACACCGCGATTGTCGATCTTATCGCGATCCAATTCCTCATGTCGCGCGACCGCGAGCTGCCAAAGATTTTCCAAAAACTGAATAACTGGGGCGTTCCGAACGCCGCGACCTTGCTGGCCACGTTGGTGCCGATGTTGCTCGTCGTCGCCGTCAAAGACATGTCCGGTTTGGCTGATCTGTATGCTGTTGGTGTCGTCGGCGCGATCGCCACCAATCTCGGCGCAACCGCGACCGATCGAAGACTCTCGATCAAATTGTGGGAACGGACGCTGATGTTCGCCACCTTCATCGTGATGGCGTCGATTGAAATCTCGTTGCTGATCGACAAACCGAACGCGCGCTACTTCGCGATCACGATTCTTGTTATTGGGTTGATCCTGCGCGGACTGGTTCTGGAACGCCGGATGAAAAAGGAAACAAAACCCGCGCTCATGCCGGAACGGATGGATGTCGATGTTGTTGCGCAAGCGCGCGAATCTTCGGTGGGACCAGCAATTGGCGGCGAAGCGATCTTGTGTGCAATCCGCGGCACCGGGCGCACACTCGACTTCGCCTTACGCGAAGCCCGCAAAACCGGGTCGCGTCTGTATCTGCTCTTTGTCCGTGAGCAGGCGTTCATGACTGAGCAGGATGCCAGACGTAAATGGCAGGATGACGAAGAAGCGAGCCGCGTTTTCAATGAGGCGAAACAAAAGGCGGGCGATCAGCCGCCGCTATTCGCTTACGCAGTTAGTCCGTCTGCCGCCGAGACGATTGTCGATATTGCTGCGACGCTTGGAGCGTCCCGGCTCATTCTCGGCGCGCTGCAGCGCAACGCGTTGATCAATCTTCTTCGCGGCAACGTGATCCGCGAAGTTTCCAATTCGCTTCCGGAGGAGATCGATCTCCTCGTTTACGCCTAAGCCGAAAATCAGGATCCGAATTTTCCGTAAACCGCGACGAGCGGGCAAAAGCGGCGATAATCGCTCACGAATCGATCCTTGGTTTAGATTTTCAACTGACATAGCTACGCATCGTCGCCGGTTTCTCCCGATTGAATCGTAAATAGTTTATAGAAAAAATTTGCGCCCGAGTGGGAACCAGTTTAGGGGTCTGCTCCGAATCTTAATAGAAAACCCTGTCTGTTCTGCAGGGTTTATGTCGAATGCTCGTTAGGGCGAATTCGTCAAAAAAATGGATACGAAATTTTTACTAACAACGCTTGGCTTCGCTTTTTTGTTCGCGGCTTCGGCTTTTGCGCGCGAAGAATCGTTGCTCGCGCGAATCACCGTCTACTGGCCGGGCGAAGGCCAGTTGCGCGCATGTTCCAACGGTGCGCGTTTATGCGCGGGACATTGTGCAGTCGATCCAAAACGAATTCCGTTCGGCAGCCGCGTATTATTTCCGGATGCGACCTGCACAGCCGTTGATAGCGGACCGGCGGTGGTCAGTCGCAAGGCCGCCCGCATGACCGGCCGCACGATTTCGCAACGAAACGCCATAGTGATCGATCGATTTTTTGAGTCGAAAGAAGCCGCGCTTTCCTGGGAAAGCAGGCATCCACATTTCATAACCGTGCGAGTGGTCCCGCCGGGATCTCGCAACGAATCAAGCGAGACGGTTGCTAGGTTAAATGGCGTCGAAGAACTTTCTGCATTCGAACCGGCCAAAGCGATTCCGAAACAAGCCGCGCCCGCGTCGCCGCTGCCAAAATTTGATTCAGCCAAGGTTGAGCTTCATTTGCCGCTTGATTCCTTCCTGCGACCAGCGGGACGCAAAACGTGAGCACCCTCGTGAAGCGACTGATCCTCATACCTTTGGTTGGGCTTGGATGGCTCCCACAGGGGTTCGCCCGGGACAATTCGCTGCTCGCGCGGGTCACGGTTTACTGGGCCGGCGGCGGACACGGCGCAGATCATTACACGCGACAACACAAATCCGCTACCGGGCCGCGATTGCGGCAAGGCCATTGCGCCGTCGACCCGAGAAGAATTCCTTACGGCAGCCGGGTCGTTCTTCCTGACGGAACCGCTTTGTCAGCCGTCGACACCGGGAGCGCTGTCCGGAACCGCAAAGCGGCGCGGCGATCGGGCCGCACCAATTACGAACGCGACGCGATCGTTATCGACAAATTTTTTGAAACCAAAGGCCAGGCGCTCGCGTGGGCGAACTCCAATCCGCCATTCATCAATGTGAGAGTGGTTCCGCCAAATGTTGCAACGGTGGCAAAGCCGAACATTACGAACTCCCAACCGATCGCTTTGAATCCAGCGACGGCGACGACCAATCTGGCGGCTCGTAGCTCTACCGGAGCCATTGCCGCGCCGGCGACGACCAATGCAGCGGCCGCCAGCCCTACCGGGGCCATTATCAGAAATCCGCTTGGCCGACTCGGCCGCTAACGTCTTTATTGATCTTACGCGACTTACGCGAAGATCGACATCAGCGGGCTACAACTTCGAATAAACGCCGATCAGCGGACGCGGCGAAGGCGTTTTGGAACGAAAGTCGCTCGCGAAACCGCTCTTGGTCCTTATCTCCACGTGACCTGCGCCTTTGTTCGCATTGTAAACCAGCACCGATCCAACCGGGGCTTTGTAGGGATCACGCACCGACAGCTTCTTGAAACCGTAATTGTTGACCAGCTCTTTCGCGGCGTCCTTGGCGTAAACGCTTGTCGGATATGAACTGACCGCGCCCGAAGCGAGCAATGCTCCTTTTACGTAATGCCAGCATTGCTCGCGCGAATGAGCATGGGCGCGTTCCTCGGCGATGGTCGCCGCCCGTCTCAATTTGGAGTCGTCGGAACTGTCCGTTTTTGCGAACGGATGGACGATTTTCTTCGAGGCATACTTGGTGACGACCTCGGCCGAGTCGGTTTTTCCATCGGCGTCTTTGAAAATGAACCGCGATTTGCCCGATTCAACAAGCTGGCCATGGGCCGCAGTCGCAAAGAGCAAACCCGCAGCAGAGATCGCAATCAAATAGGGGGCGAGGGGACTGGTTTTCGGCATAAAGAGCGCCTTCTATCGAGCAGGATCGCTGCCTCCGCAACCGGTTTTTTCGAAAAAACCGAAATTTTTTGAGGGGCAAAACCGAGACCTTCTTGAGGTCCAAGCTAGACGCCGGAGACGAACTCTATCATGCGCTGGCGCATTCGGGCGTCTGGTAAGCGCCCCGCTCCAGCCTGCATGTTATCCTCCAAATGACGCGGATTGTTCGTGGCCGGAATCGCGCAGGTCACCCCCGGATGAGCGACAATCCACTTTAGAAAAAACTGCGCCCATGACGAGCAATCGAATTCAGACGCCCAATCGGGCAGCGGTTTCGCACGTACGCGCGAAAACAAATCGCCGCCGCCGAACGGCCGGTTGATGATAACGCCAACCCGCTGATCTTGCGCGAGCGGAAGAATCCGTTCTTCGGCTTTGCGTTCCATGATCGAATAATTGATCTGAAGAAAATCCAGTTTTTCGCTACGCAAAACCTTTTCGACTTCGCTGAACGCACTTGCGTTGTAATGAGTGATTCCGATGTAGCGAAAGCGGCCTAGTCCCTTCCAATCGCGCATTATCGCCAATTGCGTGTCGACATCGACCAGATTATGCACCTGCATCAGATCAAGCCGCTTGATGTGCATGAGCGCGAGCGAACGCTCCATCGATTTAGCGCCCGCTTCCTTACCACGTGTCCAAACCTTTGTCGCAAGGAAGAGCTTTGGTTGAAGGCCGAGCTTTGTTGTCAGTTCACCAATTACTTCCTCCGCTCGCCCGTACATGGGCGAGGAATCGATCAGCCGTCCGCCAAGGTCGCTGAATCGACGCAGCACCTCGGCGAGTTGCGCAGCTTGCCGCTGGTCGGCCGTTCGTAAGTCAACATCGAACGTGTTCCAGGTGCCGAGCCCGATAACCGGCAACTGTTCGTTGGAAGATGGAATTGCGCGTGTCAGCATCGATAATGATTCGGTTGCGCCGAACAAGCGCGATGCACCGATCGGAAAAAGCAGTGCGCCGGAACTCGCGCCGATTAATTTAGCCGCCTTGCGTCGTGTTATTTTTGTCATATCGA
>Ga0209474_10004606_pt1 | contig 11858 bp, 11 predicted proteins | sample GraSoiAngelo_145_FD_185902 | JGI IMG/M metagenome (GOLD analysis project Ga0209474, IMG submission 185902) | Grasslands soil microbial communities from the Angelo Coastal Reserve, California, USA - 14_1009_05_20cm (SPAdes) (version 2) | ecosystem: Environmental > Terrestrial > Soil > Grasslands...
ACAGCTGCCGGCTCGTCGACCTCGTGGCGAAGATTGGGGCTTCGCTGCCAGCCGCCGTCGAAGCGTAGTGAGGTTGCCGCGCTCGGTCCGCGAGGCCGACGTCGCGGGGAGGACAGTCCTGGTCCGCGCCGACCTGAACGTCCCGCTCGAGGACGGCCGCGTCGCCGACGACACGCGCATCCGTGCCTCGCTGCCGACCCTCGAGCTGCTGCTCGAGCGCGGGGTCGCCGAGCTGCGCGTCTGCTCGCACCTCGGCCGGCCGAAGACGGAGGAGGACCGCCGGAAGTACTCGATGGCGCCCGTCGCGGCGCGGCTGCGAGAGCTCCTGCCCGACGAGCGCGTCCGTGTCCTCGAAAACACCCGTTTCGACGAGCGCGAGATGAAGAACGACGAGGGCTTCGCGCGCGAGCTCGCCGAGGGCTGCGACCTCTACGTCGACGACGCGTTCGGCTCGGCGCATCGCGCGCACGCGTCGACCGAGGCCGTCGCCCATGTCCTCCCGGCCTATGCAGGGCTGCTCCTGCTCGCCGAGCTCGAGCATCTCGGGCGCCTCCTCGGCGAGGTCGAGCGCCCGTTCGTGCTCGTCTCGGGCGGCGCGAAGGTCGAGGACAAGCTCGGCGTCCTGCGCAACCTCGGCGGGCGAGCCGACACCGTGCTGATCGGCGGCAAGATGGCTGAGGAGCTGCGCATCGAGAACCCACTCGACTTCGAGGTGGAGCTGCCGGTGGACGCCGTCGGCGCCTCCGAGTTCGCTGCGGACGCCGAGTCGCGCATCTGCGGCTACGACGAGCTCCCCGACGGCTGGCTCGGCCTCGACATCGGGCCCGAGACGCGAAAGCGCTTTGCCGAGCAGCTTGCGGCGGCCGGGACGATCTTCTGGAACGGCCCGATGGGGGTCTTCGAGTGGCCGCGCTTCGCGGCCGGAACGAAGACGGTGGCCGAGGCGGTCGCAGGGAACGACGCCGCGTTCTCGGTCGTCGGCGGCGCCGACTCGGTGCGGGCGCTCAACGAGCTCGGCCTCGCCGACCGCGTCTCCTGGGTCTCGACCGGGGGCGGCGCGAGCCTCGAGCTGCTCGAGGGCAAGGAGCTCCCCGGCGTGGCGGCCATTCCCTCCGAATAGGATCGCGCGGTGCTGATCGCCGGCAACTGGAAGATGTTCCGCGGGCCGGATCCCGCCGCGCTCGCCGGGCTCGACGCGGTCGTCTGCCCGCCGTTCACCCGCCTGCGCGACTGCGTCGAGGCGGGGCTGACGACGTACGCACAGAACGTCCACTGGGAGAAGGAGGGCGCATACACGGGCGAGATCTCGGCGCCGCTGCTGCTGGAGCTCGGCGTCGTCGGCTCCCTCGTCGGCCACTCCGAGCGGCGGCAGTACTTCGGCGAGACCGACGAGACCGTGGCGAAGCGCGCCTGGGCCGCGCTCGAGGCGGGCCTGCGCGTGATCGCCTGCGTCGGCGAGACGCAGGCTGAACGCGAGCGCGGCGAGACGGAGGACGTCCTCCGCCGCCAGCTGTCCGTACTCGAGCCGCATTCCGATCTTGTGCTCGCGTACGAGCCGGTTTGGGCGATCGGCACCGGCCTCACCGCCACACCGGAGATGGCGCAGGAGGCACACGCCTTCATCAAGTCGCTGCTCGAAGCGCCCGTGCTCTACGGGGGCTCGGTCAAGCCGGACAACGCGGCCGCGCTGCTTGCGCAGCCGGACGTCGACGGTGCCCTCGTCGGCGGCGCGTCCCTCGAGGTCGACTCCTTCAAGGCGATATGCGAGACGGCCGCACGTATCCCCTCGTAGCCCTCGTCATCCTCGACGGATGGGGGATCGCTCCGCCCGGGCCGGGGAACGCGATCGAGCTCGCCGACACGCCCGTCTTCGACCGGCTCTGGCGCGACTGTCCGCACGCGCAGCTCGCCGCCTCAGGCGCGGCCGTCGGCCTCCCGGAGGGCCAGATGGGCAACTCCGAGGTGGGGCACCTGACGATCGGCTCGGGCCGCATCCTCCTCCAGGACCTCGTGCGGGTGAACCGGGCGATCGAGACCGGCGAGCTCTTCGAGAACGAAGCTCTTCGCGGCGCCTTCGAACGAGGCGAGAACGTCCATCTGCTCGGGCTCGTCTCGCACGGCGGCGTCCATTCGCACATCGACCATCTCCGGGCGCTGCTGAGGCTCGCGCCGGAGAAGACCTGGATCCACGCGTTCACCGACGGGCGCGACGTGTCGCCGCACTCGGCGGTGCACGACCTTGCCGAACTGCCCGTCGACCGCATCGCCACCGTGGTGGGCCGGTATTACGCGATGGACCGCGACAAGCGCTGGGATCGCACCGAGCGGGCGCTTCGCGCGATCGTGAACGGTGACGGCCAGCATGCGGACGATCCGGTCGCCGCCGTCCAGGAGAGCTACAACCGCGGGATCACGGACGAGTTCATCGAACCGGTCGTCGTCGACGGGCGTCCGCGGCTCGATCCGGAGCGTGACGCCGCGATCGTCTTCAACTTCCGGCCCGACCGGGCGCGGCAGCTTTCCGAGAAGCTCGGCGAGCTCGGCGTCGACCTGACGACGATGACCCGCTACCGCGACGACTTCGATTTCCCCGTCGCCTTTCCGGAGCACGTTGTCGAGAACACGCTCGCGGAGGTGCTCGCGGCGCACGGCCTTCGTCAGCTCCACGCTGCCGAGACGGAGAAGTACGCCCACGTCACGTACTTCCTCGACGGCGGGCGCGAGGAGCCGTTCGCCGGCGAGGAGCGGATCCTCGTCGACTCGCCGCGCGACGTGCCGAGCTACGACCACAAGCCGGAGATGTCGGCACGCGAGGTCGCCGACCGGGTCGTCCAGGCCATCGATGACGACGGCTACGGCTTCGTCGTCGTCAACTTCGCCAACCCGGACATGGTCGGCCACACCGGCGTCATTCCTTCGGTCGTGCAGGCCGTGGAGACGGCCGACGAGTGCCTCGGGCGGGTCGTCGATGCGGTCGAGCGTGCGGGAGGCGTCTCCCTCGTGATCGCCGACCACGGGAACGCCGAAAACCTCCTGCAGAAGGACGGAATAAGCCCGCACACCGCCCACACGACGAACCCCGTGCCGGTCGTCCTCACCGCTGTGGATGGGCGGTTGCGCGACGGGGAGCTCGCCGACGTTGCCCCGACGGTGCTCGCGCTGCTGGGCGTCGAGGTTCCGCGGCAAATGACCGAGAAAAATCTCGTCTCGAACTCGTGAAAAATCGGTCTATACTGCGGCACCTTGTCGCTGCCCCAGCCTGACCACGGCGTCCTGCGGAAGGCGCAGCGGGGCGATGAACGAGCCTTTTCGATCATCGTCCGCGCATATCAGATCCCGGTCTACAACTACGTTCTGCGCATGGTCGGCGATCGGACGCTCGCCGAGGATCTGACGCAGGAGGTCTTCCTGCGCGTCTTCCAGGGCCTGCCGCGCTTCTCGCTCCGCTCGAAGTTCACGACGTGGCTCTTCCAGGTGACGAAGAACCGCGTCCTCGACGAGCTCCGGGCGACCGAGCGCCGCCCGCGGGCCGTCGTGGATCTCGACGACATCCCGCCGCTCGAGGTCGTCGACGCCCCGTTCGAGCGGCTCGAGGCTATCGACGCCGTCTGGCGCGCCGTCGAGCGGCTCAGCGTCGACCTGAAGATGGCGCTCCTCCTGCGGGACGTCGTCGGCCTTTCCTACAGCGAGATCGCGGATTCGCTCGAGGTGACGCTCTCGACCGTCAAGTGGCGGATCTGGAAGGCGCGCGAGGACGTCCAGCTCGCACTCGCACGCGAGGGGATCGAGGTCTTCGAGGAGCGTCACGTCGCCGAGATGGAAGTTCCCGACGTCGTGCCCGTGCTCGCACCGCCCGCGCTGCCCGCAGCCTAGGAGCCTCCGCTACAGCCCAAGCTCGAGTCGTGCGGCGAGCAGCTCCGGTAGGCCTGCGTCCCGCATCTCGCGCTGCGTGCGCTCGACGTCGTACTCGACGCGGCGGAAGCTCGCGCGCCGCGCGTCGAGGTCGAGGAAGAGGTAGGCGGCCCGCGGGTCGCCGTCTCGCGGCTGCCCGACCGACCCCGGGTTCAGGAGCGCCCGCACGTCGCCGACCTCGACCTCCGTGCCCGCCGGGGCGACCCCGCCGTCGAGCTCGTCGCCGGACTGCACGACGCGGAGCGCGACATGGCTGTGCCCGACGAGGACGAGTTGTGAGCCCGCGAGCTCGAGCGTGGCGAGCGCGGCCTCGTCGCTCAGGACGTACTCCCAGATCGGGTCGCGCGCCGAGCCGTGGTAGAGGGCCACGCCGTGGGCCGCACCTTCCGGCTCGAGCCGCTCGAGGAGCTCCTGCGCCTGCGGCTCGAGCACGTCGCGTGTCCAGCCGGCCGCGACCGCCGCCTCGCCCCCGAACTCGGCGAGGTCGATCGTGCCGCGAACGGCGAGGTCGTGGTTGCCTGCGAGACAGATGTCGGCCCGCTCGGCGATCGCGGCGCAGCACTCGTTCGGCCGCGGCCCGTAGCCGACGAGATCGCCGAGACACCAGAGCTCGTCAGGCGCCTCCGCCTCGATTGCGGCGAGAACGGCCTCCAGCGCGTGCAGGTTCGAGTGGATGTCGGAGACGACGGCGACGCGCATCGGCAGCGGCGAACGCTAATCCGGCGAGGACGGGGACCGTCGCCGCGACCTCCGACGTGACGAACAAGAGCAGGCCCCAGAGGCCCGCGGCCGCACCGGTGATCGCAGCTGCGCCGAGTTTCCGGCGTCCGGCGACTACGACGCCGAGCAGCGCGGGGGCGAGCAGGTCGAGCCAGCCCATCACGGCCGAGCCGAACGCCGCCTGCTGCAAGCTCGGCAGCGGTGTGCCGGCGGCGTGGGGGAGGGCGACGGCCTGGAGCGCGTTCGTGGCTTCCCGCACGCCGGTCGTCGCCCAGACGAGGACGACGTCGAGGGCCGCAAGGCCGACGAGGCCGACACGGATCGACCACGCAGGCGCGACCGCCGCCACGGCCCAGGCGGCGGCGAGGCAGGCGCCGGCGATGAGTGCGAGGCCGGCCGCGTCCTGCACGAGGCCGCTCGCCAGCCACGCCGCGACCCACAGCCCGGCCGCAGCGGGCGGCCAGAGCCACCAACGCGTGCTGCCGCGAAAGAGCCCGCCCACAGCGGCGAGCAACGGCGTCCCGAAAGTCGCGAGCAACGCGAGCGCATGCGGCCCCCGCGGCACGAGATCGATGATCGCGACGCCGGCCCCCAACAGCGCCGCCGGCGCCGCGAGCCACAGCCAGCTTCGTCCGCGGCTCCGCGCCTGCCGCCCGGGCGCCGCCGCCGTCGCGGCCTGCACCGCGCAGAGAACCGCGTACGACGGGACGAGGGAGAGCGTCAGTCCTCGGCCGAATCGTCCGAGTGATCCGGCGCCTCGGGAAGGTTCCGGATTCCCTCGCGCGTCACGTACTTCGACCACGAGTCCTGCAGCGCGGCGATGAGCTCCGGGATGAACCTCGCCGATGCGTTCACCCTGGCGACGACCGCACCGGGGACGTCGCCCTCCTCCACCTCGTGCTCGATCCGCGCGAAGGTCAGCGTGAACTCGTACTGCGAGAAGCTGACGTTGGCGAAGTTCGCGTAGGTGCCGCCCACCAGCTCCGCCGGCATCTGGATGTTGAGCCGCCGCTCCTCCGGCTCCTCTTCGGGTGGACCGAGCTCGTCCTCTTCCATGGCCACATACTAGGAGGATGGCCGCGCACGTTCGCCTGCGTCAGACGGTACGGCTGCTCGCAGCCGTCGCGGCCACGCTGCTCGGCGGGACGATCGCCTTCCGGGAGACCCTGCACGAGCCGTGGTTCCAGTCGTTCTATCGCGCCGTCGTCACCGTGACCCTGACCGGGCTGGACTCGGTTCCCGCCAACGACAGCTCGCGAGCCGCATCGATCGTCCTCATTGCCGCCGGCCTGACGATCATCGGCTACGCGGGTGCGGTTATCGTCGAGGCGATTTCCGGCGGTGTCATCTCGGGTGCGCTTGCAGAACGGCGGAGGGAGCGGACGATCGACCAGCTGCGCGACCACTTCATCATCTGCGGCTACGGCCGTGTCGGCCGGCGCGTCGCCGACGAGTTCCGGGCAGCGGACGTCCCGTACCTGGTGCTCGACTTCCACGAGGACGCCGTGGCAGCGGCGAACGAGGACGGTGCGCTCATGGTCGAGGGCGACGCGACGAGGGACGAGAACCTGCACCGCGCGGGCCTCGAGCGGGCGCGCGGCCTCGTCGCCGCCTCCGACTCCGACGCCGACAACCTCTACGTCGTCCTCTCGGCCCGCTCGGCGCGCCCCGACCTGACGATCGTCGCGCGTGCCTCCGGCGCGGACGCGGAGCACAAGCTCGCGCTTGCCGGCGCCGACCGAATCGTGCTTCCGTACACGACCGCGGGACGCGTGATGGCGAACCTCGTGCTCAAGCCGCAGGTGACCGCGTTCCTCGACGTCGTGACGACGGCGACCGGGCCCGATCTCCAGCTCGCGGAGATCGAGGTGCGCGAGACGTCCTCGGCGGCCGGGAAGACGATTCGGGAGCTCCGCATCCGGCACGAGACGGGGGCGCTCGTCGTCTCGCTGCGGAAGGCGGACGGCAGCTTCGACACTACGCCGGAGCCGGACACGCCGATCGGCGTCGGCGACGTCTTGATCGGCGTCGGCTCGCCGGACGAGATCCGAGCGCTGGAAGACCTCTTCGCGCCGCGCGAGACCGTTGCCGGCTGATCCCGTCAAGTCTCTCGCGGCCGCGCTCGCAGCCTCGGCCGGCGCCGAGCTCGAGCTCGAACGGCCGGGCGAGGTGGAGTACGGCGACTACGCGACGAACGTCGCGCTGCAGCTCGCGGGAGCGCGCAGGCGGCCGCCGCGCGAGATCGCGGCGGAGATCGCGGAGGCGGCTGCAGCCCTCGACATGGTCGAGCGGGCCGACGTCGCGGGGCCGGGCTTCGTCAACCTCTACCTCCGGGACGACTGGTTCGCGTCGGCCCTCGGCGAGATCCTCGAAGAAGGCGACGCGTATGGCGGCCGTGGCGCCGAGCGTGCGGAGCGTGTGCAGGTGGAGATGGTCTCCGCGAATCCGACGGGGCCGATCCTCGTCTCTCACGCCCGGAACGGCGCGTATGGCGACTCGGTCGCGCGCCTATTCGAGCTCGCCGGCCACTCGGTGGCGCGCGAGTATTACTACAACGATTCGGGCGGCCAGATGGACCGCTTCCGGGCGTCGGTTGAGGCGGTCCGGCGAGGCGAGGAGCCGCCGGAGGACGGATACCAGGGCGCCTACGTCCGCGACCTTGCCGCCTTGAAGGGCGATCCGGTGCCGCTGATGCTGAAGGAGATGGAGGGTACGCTCGAGCGTTTCCGCATCCACTTCGACACCTGGCGCCGCCAGAGCGAGCTCGAGGATCGGCTGCCCGAGCTATTGCCGCGGCTCGACACCTACGAGAAGGAGGGCGCACTCTGGGCGCGCTCGTCCGCGTACGGAGACGAAGAGGACCGCGTGCTCCTTCGATCGGGTGACGGCTCGCCGACCTATCGGGCCGCCGACGTGCCGTACCTCGTCGACAAGCTCGAGCGCGGCTTCGACCGCGCGATCTACGTCCTCGGCGCCGACCACCACGGCACCCGGAACTGGTACGCCGCCGTCGCGCGGATGCTCGGCTACGACCCCGACCGGATCGAGGTGCTCATCTACCAGCCCGTGCACCTGACGCGGGGCGGGGAGCAGACGAAGATGTCGAAACGCCGGGGCGACGTCGTCTTCCTCGACGAGTTCATGGACGAGATCGGCGTCGACGCCGCGCGCTGGTACCTCGTCAATCGCGGCCCCGACCAAGCGATCGACATCGACGTCGATCTCGCGGCCGAGCGGTCGCAGAAGAACCCCGTCTACTACGTCCAGTACGCGCACGCCCGGATCGCCGGGATCCTGCGCAACGCCCCTGACAACGCTGATAACAGTCTGTTACTTGCCGGACCTCTCGCGCCCGAGGAGCGGGAGCTCGTGAAGCGGCTCGCCGGGCTGCCGGCAGTCGTCGCCGACGCCCTCGTGAAGCGTGGCCCCCAAGGCGTGCCCGCCTACGCGATCCGCGTCGCCGACGACTTCCATCGCTTCTACCACGAGCACCGCGTGCTCGAGAGCGAGCAGGAGGCATTCCGGCTCGGCCTTTGCCGCGCGACGCAGACTGTCATCGCTCGCTGCCTCGGCCTCGTCGGGGTCGACGCGCCTGAAAGGATGTGAGCCGATGAGCGCTCGGCAGGCCCCCGACCGCAACATCGCGATGGAGCTCGTCCGCGTCACCGAGGCCGCGGCGATGGCCGCGGCGCGCTGGATCGGCCGCGGCGACAAGGAGGAGGCAGACCAGGCCGCGGTCGACGCGATGCGTTTCGTTCTCGACAGCGTCGCGATGCGCGGCGTCGTCGTGATCGGCGAGGGGGAGAAGGACAAGGCGCCGATGCTCTACAACGGCGAGGAGGTCGGGAACGGCGAAGGGCCCGAGGTCGACGTCGCGGTCGACCCGCTCGAGGGGACGCGGCTGACCGCGCTCGGGCAGCCGAACGCGATCGCGGTGATCGCCGTCGCCGAGCGCGGCACGATGCTCTTCCCCGGGGCCGCCCTCTACATGGAGAAGATCGCCGTCGGTCCCGCCGCGATCGACGCCGTTGACATCGAGCGGAGCCCGACCGAAAACGTGCGCGCTGTTGCCGAAGCGCTCGGCAAGACGCCGCGCGCGGTCGACGTCGTCGTGCTCGAGCGCGAACGGCACGACGACCTGATCGCCGAGCTGCGCGAGGCGGGGGCGCGTGTGCGCCTGATCCGCGACGGCGACGTCGCGCCGGCGATCGCGGCTGCCCAGCCGGCCACGGGCGTAGACATGCTCTACGGGATCGGCGGGACGCCCGAGGGCGTGATCTCGGCGGCCGCGCTCAAGTGCGTCGGCGGCGGCATCCAGGGACGGCTCTGGCCGCGCAACGACGACGAGCGGCAGCAGCTGCTCGACGCAGGCCTCGACCCAGCGCGCGTCCTGCGCACGGACGATCTCGTCTCCGGCGAAGACGTCTTCGTCGCCGCCACTGGCGTCACGACGGGCTCGCTCCTCCAGGGAGTTCAGTACACGCAGGGAGGCGCGATCACCGACTCGATCGTGATGCGTTCGCGCTCGGGCACGGTGCGGCGCGTCGTCGCGCAGCAGTCGCTCGCGAAGCTGTCCGCCCTGACGGGCTTCGAGTACACCTAGGCGTTCGCGGCGACGGCCTCCCGCTCCATCTCGGGTGCGTACGTGCCGGTGCGCGCGGCGGCGTTCATCTTCGCGCGGTGGTAGTAGGCGCGCTGGCCCGCCTCGACGTTCTCCGCATTGCCGCCCCACGCCTTCAGTGCCGGCGCCTGCAGGGCGCGGCCGTAGGAGAAGGAGAGCTGCCACGGGTGCGGCCCTCGCGCGTTCATCGCGTTCAGGTGCGCCGTCGCGTCCTCGTCCGACTGGCCGCCCGAGAGGAAGACGATGCCCGGCACCGCCGCCGGCACGTGCTTGGAGAGCGTGTGCAGCGTGGCCTCGGCGACCTCGTCGACGCCGGCGCGGCCGCTCGCCTCGTAGCCGGAGAGGACCATGTTCGGCTTGAGCAGCGTCCCCTCGACGTCGACGCGCTGGTCGAACAGCTCGGTGTAGACCGCGGCGAGAACGCGCGAGGTCACGAAGCCGCTCCGCTCGATCGAATGCGTCCCGTCCTGCAGCACCTCGGGCTCGACGATCGGGACGATCCCTGCCTCCTGGCAAAGCACGGCGTAGCGGGCGAGCGCGTGCGCGTTCGTCCAGATGCAGTACTCGCTCGGCATCGTGTCCGTGATCGAGTACGTCGCGCGCCATTTCGCGAAGCGGGCGCCGAGCTCGCGGTACTCCTCGAGCCGCTGCCGCAGCCCGTCGAGCCCCTCGGTCACCGTCTCGCCCTCGGCGTGCGCGAGCGGCTTCGCACCCTCGTCGACCTTGATGCCCGGAATGACGCCCTTCGAGGCGAGCAGCTCCGGGAACGGCGTCCCGTCGTCGGCCTTCTGCCGTATCGTCTCGTCGAAGAGGATCACGCCGCTGATGTACTCCTCCGCGCCCGGCGTCGTGAAGAGGAGGTTGCGGTAGGCGCGGCGGTTCTCCTCGGTCGACTCGACTCCGATCGTGTCGAAGCGCTTCTTGATCGTGCCGGTGCTCTCGTCGGCGGCGAGGATCCCCTTCCCCTCGGCGACGAGCGCGCGCGCGGTCTCGTGCAGCTCGGTGTTCGGCATGGAAACCCTCCCTGTCTCGCTGGCCCGCTGTCTGGGTTCCATTATGGCCGGGCTACAATCGCCGCATCCGGCGGACGTAGCTCAGTTGGTAGAGCATTGGCTTCCCAAGCCAAGGGTCGCGGGTTCGAATCCCGTCGTCCGCTTCGAGCGCGTCGCGACCCCTCCGGAAAACCGGTCCCGCGGCGGCCGCGTAAGACGGTGAAACGACTCCGCGAAAGGGAGGGTTCGCTATGCGACCTCTACACGCGGTCGTGGTTGGGGCAATAGGCCTGGTGGCCGTGTTGGCTGCCGGCTGTGGTGGCGCGATTCCCAGCTCGGACGGCGGTCCGGCGGTGCTGAAGGTGAGCAGCTCGGCCGACGGGCGGTACCTCGTCGACGGGCAGGGACACAGCGTCTACCTGTTCGAGAAGGACGAAAGCGGCGAGAGCTACTGCGACGGTGCCTGCGCCGCAGTCTGGCCGCCTCTGGAAACGTCGACGGCTCCGAGTGCCGGCGCCGGCATCGACAGCGGCGCCCTCGGGACGATCAAGCGTGACGACGGCGCCATGCAGGTGACCTATCACGGCCACCCGCTCTACTACTACGCCGCCGACGCGAGCACTCCCGGCAAGGACAAGGGCGAAGACATCGAGCAGTTCGGCGCCGGCTGGTACCTCGTCGGCGCACGCGGCGAGCCCTTCGAGCCCGAGTCCGGCTCCCGTTCCGGCTCAAACTCCGGCTCGAACACTGGGGGAGGTGGCTACGGATGACGCGGCTACGCGAAAGCAGCACCTATACGGCGCGGCCTGAGCCCGACGAGGCCGTCCTGTCCGGGCCGGCGGAGACTTCGAGCCGCGCATCAGCGAGCTTGCGGACGCTCGGCGCGGTCGCAGTGCTCGTCGTCGGGGCCGTGCACCTCGACGAGTACCTCATCGGCCCGCTCTTCGCGCTGAACTTCGCGGGGGCGACGCTGATCGGACTGGGGCTCCTCGTCCCGGCGGCGCGGCTGCGGCTCCTGCATCTGCTGCTGGCCCTCGGCGGCATCGGACTCGCGGTGACGTCGTTCGCGTTCCTGTTCATCAGCGAGCACCAGCCGTTGTTCGGCTTCCAGGACTACGGCTACCGGATGGAGATCGTCGTCGCGCTCGCAGCCGAGGCGGTGGCCGTCGTGGCGCTCGTGGCGTACCTGGCCACTCGTGCGCGCCGGCGTGCCTAGCTTCGGTCGACGAACAGCATGCGCGCGATGTCCCCGAGCATGAGGAGCATCACGACGGCAGCAACGACGTCTACAGCCACATGCTCGTCGTACCCCGAAATGCGATCGCCGACTCCGGCCTTTCGGCCGGGGTCGGCTACCGCTGCGGCCAGGCATCCGCCAGCTTGCGGCGCGTCTCGAGGAGGTGCTCCGGGATGACCTTGACGTCGGCCAGCACGGGCATGAAGTTCGTGTCACCATTCCAGCGCGGGACGACGTGGACATGGCCGTGGTCGACGATGCCGGCGCCCGCGACGCGGCCGAGATTCCAGCCCACGTTGAATCCCTCCGGCGTGAAGACGGCGCGCAGCGCCTCGATCGCCCCGACCGCGAGCCGCTGCACCTCCAGCACCTCGGC
>Ga0209474_10004607_pt1 | contig 11858 bp, 13 predicted proteins | sample GraSoiAngelo_145_FD_185902 | JGI IMG/M metagenome (GOLD analysis project Ga0209474, IMG submission 185902) | Grasslands soil microbial communities from the Angelo Coastal Reserve, California, USA - 14_1009_05_20cm (SPAdes) (version 2) | ecosystem: Environmental > Terrestrial > Soil > Grasslands...
CCCCAAAGACGGGCAAATTCATATCTCGTCTGGCAATGATTCGGACGAACAATTGCATGTAGAGATCGCCGACACCGGACTTGGAATTGAGCCGGATACTCTGCCAAAAATCTTCGATGCGTTCGAACAGGGTGCCAGGACCCAGTTCGGTGGTCTCGGTCTCGGTCTGGCGATCAGCAAAACGCTGGTCGAAGCGCACAAGGGATCTATCACGGCAGAAAGCAGTGGCCGTAATAAGGGCACCAAGTTCAGACTCGCTTTTCCCACGTGCCAAAAACCGGACCGAGATGCCGTGCCGACCGTTAGACGCCAAGCTTCGCAGCGTCAAAGCATGCGCATTCTGCTGGTCGAGGATCATGAAGATACCAACAAGTCACTGACCAACTTGCTGCGGCGGCGCGGATATTATGTGCAATCTGCGGCGAGTCTCCAGTCCGCGCTTGAGTTAAGTGCCAAAGAAGAGTTTGATGTGTTGATTAGCGATTTAGGTTTGCCAGACGGGAGCGGACTCGAGCTAATGCAGAAGTTAAGCTCCGCCCGCCCGCTGGTTGGAATCGCTCTAACCGGTTTTGGGATGGAAGAAGATATCCGAAAGACCCGAGAGGCCGGGTTCAAGTATCATCTCGTCAAACCAATTGATCTGACTAAACTCGATCAGCTTATTCAACAAAGCGTCGCCACGAATTCGCCCGTGTAAAACGCGTTACCGAAAGCGCTACCGATCCGGATAGCGCAAATTACTCGTGTTCTTGTCGAGGAAATGCAACTCGAAGTTAAGCGCGGTGATGCTAAGCAGTCGCTCGGATCATCGTGCCTGTTGTAAAAGCTCACGGTTACTTTGTCGCCGCCTGCGCCGTTCGATTCGACGCTGAGTGTCGGATGGAATTGATCCGCTGTACTGTTGTCATCATTCAGGACTTTCGGCCCTGACCAGTGCGCGTGAGCTAGATTAACAGCGTTTCACCGATAACCGCATCAAATTCCTTTCCTGCTTTTATGCCTTTCTGATAGACGTGTAAGAACCGATGCACATTGAGGCCATTGATCCAAAGAAGACCGCAATGATTGTGGTCGACATGCAAAACGACTTTGTGGCGTCGGGCGCAGCGATGGAAACGCCTGCCGCACGTCACATCGTCCCTCAGCTAGCCAAGGCGTTGAGAATCTGCCGCGAGACCGGAATCAAAATCATCTACACGGCGCACGTGCACCGCAGTGACGGGTGCGATATGGGACTCTTTGATGACATGCATCCGCCGATCGCCAATCGTCACGCATTGGTTGATGGCACGCCGGGCGTGGAGATCTACCCGGAGCTGGCGCCGGCAGTCGGCGAACATGTTATCAAGAAGCATCGATACAGCGGATTTTTTGGCACGGACCTCGACATTATCCTGCGGGAGTGGGGAGTCGATACCGTCATCATCTCGGGGACCACTACCGAGAACTGCTGCCAGGCCACGGCACGGGACGCGATGTTTCGCAACTACCGGATCGTCTTTCTGTCGGACGCGACAGCTACCTATGACTATCCAGACCGGGGATTTGGCGCGATGCCAGCCGACGACGTGCACCACGCGACACTGGTGATTCTCGCGGCATCAACGGCCCATGTGATGTCGGTCGAAGACATGAGGACGCGAATATCGAGCCGCGAGAAGACCAAGGCGGCCGCAATCGGCTAAATGACATTGGCTCGTCACGCTTTGGGCGGCCACTGCACACCGAGTAATTGCTTAGGCAACTGCTTCGGGTCAACGGGATAAATCAGCAACGTGTCGGGCTTGGTCTTTGCACCGGGCAGAAATTCCAATTCCTCTGGCGCCCCCACGATTAGCCAGAGCACTTCGGCATCGGTGTCGTTGAATACCTGGCGCAACTGTTCCGGCCCGACGAGTACGCCACCGTATTTCGGCACCGTCAACGTTTCGTCTCCCACGCGCAGCCGGCCCACACCTTCCAGCACGAAATAAAACTCCTCCGCACGGATGTGCTTGTGCAGCGTGTTCGCGCTCTTGGGCGGTAACCGCCAGAGCCGGGCGCCGAGATTCTCGCTCCCGGTGCGCTCCAGATAATCCGCATTGGGGATTTTCATCAGGTTGGAGGGCCGCCAGGAGAGATCTTCCGGCTTGATCAGATAGTAACCTTGAACGGCTTTCATGAATTGTCGGCGCTTCTGACTTCGACGTTCGGTGTTGGACGTTGGGCGTTCGCGTTTCCGAGATCCACTATTCTCCCCACTCATCGCTAATGCCAGTCCCATGCCAGTGCGCCTCGCACCTCGGACTTAGCGACCGGTCATCGCTTCCAGCTTTTCGGGATAGCGGGCGCCTTGCACTTTGATTTCTGATGAGGCGGTTTCGATTTCGCGGAGATCGGCTGGCGTAAGTTCGAGTTCGACTGCTCCGATGTTTTCCTCGAGACGTTTCAGCTTCGTTGTGCCCGGGATTGGAACAATCCACGGCCTTTGAGTGAGCAGCCACCCGAGCGCGATTTGAGCAGGGGCTGCCTTCTTCCGTTCTGCGATGCGGCCGAGGAGTTCAATCAACGCCTGGTTCGCCTTGAGCGCCTCCGGCGTGAAGCGAGGGAGAGTGCTGCGGAAGTCGGTGCTGTCGAACTTCGCGTTTTCGTCGATCTTGCCCGTGAGAAAGCCTTTGCCTAACGGGCTGTAGGGAACGAAGCCGATTCCCAGTTCCTCGAGAGTCGGTATGACTTCCTTCTCAGGAGTTCTCGTCCAGAGCGAGTATTCGCTCTGAAGTGCGGTGAGCGGTTGGACGGCGTGTGCGCGACGAATCGTTTGCGCCCCTGCTTCCGAAAGACCGAAGTGCTTGACCTTGCCTTGCTGAATCAATTCCTTCACCGCACTGGCGACATCTTCAATCGCCACGTTCGGATCAACGCGGTGCTGATAGAGCAGGTCGATAACATCGACCTTGAGCCGCTTGAGCGAGCCCTCGACCGCCTCCTTAATATGCTCCGGCCGACTGTTTAGTCCCGCCGCCCCCGGTCGCGTATCACTGCCGCTCAGATCGAACCCGAATTTCGTAGCGATCACTACTTGCTTGCGAAAAGGTGCGAGCGCTTCACCCACGAGTTCTTCGTTAGTAAACGGCCCGTAAACCTCAGCGGTATCAAAGAAAGTGATGCCGCGCTCTACCGCGGCGTGAAGAAGATCGGTCATCTCTTTTTTATCTTTCGGTGGGCCGTAAGAAAAGCTCATCCCCATGCAACCCAGTCCAATCGCCGAGACTTCCAGACCGCTCTTTCCCAGTTTGCGCTTCTTCATACTTAAAGATCGCAGCTCAGACCGCAGATTGGCTCGAGAAAAGGCAACTAAGCAAACCAAGGTCTTCGCTTTCTTCGTTTCCTTTTGTTTAAACTCCCAACTCCCAAACTTCTCGCCGCTCCTAGCTCCAGGCTCCGAGCTCATTCTCAAGGCGCGGCGCACGAGAAGATCTCGTCACGCCTTTCGGCTCCCAACTTCCATCCGGTATCGGGCCCAGAGCTTGTCTCGTTTTTTCGGCACGCAGCCGGTTTATCGGCTGTTCCAACAATCGCCACGACAACGCCGCGACGAACAGCGTAACGATCCCGAACACGACCAAACGCAGCGATGGTATCGTGATCAGGAATCGCATTTGAGACGGCAGCCAACGATTGACGACCATCGCCACCAGAATGTGATAAATGTAAAGGCCGTAGCTGATTCGTCCGGCGAAGACGAGACCGGCATTACTCAGGAAACGCGCGATGTTTCCATCGAAACCGGTCGCTGTTCGCGCAACCAATATCACAAACGCACCGGCCTCGAGCGGTTCGACCAAAACCGATTTCAGTTTCGTCGGGTCGCCATTTCGCAACACTGCAGCTACAGTTAACATCGATAAACAGAGCCACGCTAGCACCCAACCGCCGCGCGATGCTCGCAGTCGTCCGCCACACCATCCCAGGGCTGCGCCGGCGGCGAGTGAGTCGAGGCTCCCGAATGGCAACACCCATCGAGCAATGATCGGCACCGAGAAGATCACGCAGCCAATTCGAAACGCGACGCCGGCAAACGCGACCGCAATGATTGCGGACAGCATCCATTTGCGCGGTACCAGCAAAATGAGCAGCGGCCAGAACAGGTAGAATTGCTCCTGAACGCAGATCGACCACAGATGCGAGATCGCTAATGGCCATTGATCGTTCCAGGCAATCAGCCAGTTCACCGTGCCGGTGAAAACCCATGCCCAATTGTGACGAATTGCGCCGAGATCGAGCAGTAATGCAATCGCCGCGAACACCAGATAAGCCGGGCCGATGCGAAGAAAGCGACGCCAGTAAAATGCTGCCATCGTTTTGCCCGCCGACAACTCGCCTGCGTCCATTCGATCACGCGCGCGCCGCAGCGAGGCGGTAATAAAGTAACCGCTCAAGACCAAAAAGAGGCGCACGCCAGTTGCACCAAGGTGGATCCAGTCCGGCAACGGGAAATTCGGAACGTCCGCGCTGAAATGATCCACCATGACGGTGAGCACCGCCAGTGCTCGCAGTCCGTCAAACTGCGGCTGATAACCCTCCAGTGAGCGATCACGCGCTAAGGTTTGCCCCGACGTTAAAACATCTGTCCGACTCGATCCGACACCTATCCCAGCCCAAGTAGCCCAGCCCATGAGATATGTGACAGCTCCGGGGCAGTCTCGTTACCAACTTTCTTGAGTAGGCCCACAGAGGCCAACGAAGGGATCGAAGGTCAAAACGGCCGTTGTTTTCTTTGTTTCCTTCTATTCGAACTCCGAAGTTCTATCTGCCATCTTCCATCTTCGATCAGCTCGTCGCTCCTGACTCCGGGCTCCGAGCTGATACTGTTCGTCCTTTTCCATCCACTCGACCGGCTCGCCGTTCAGCGCCTCGTGAATGGCTCCGATCATTCAGACTTGAGAGAAGCCATGTCGATGGAGAACCGGTACTTCACATCGGACTTGAGCAGTCTTTCGTAGGCTTCGTTGACCTTCTGGATGGGAATAACTTCGACATCAGCGGTGATGTCATGCTTGCCGCAAAAATCGAGCATCTCTTGCGTTTCGGGGATGCCGCCGATCATCGACCCGGAAAAACTGTGCCGTCCCATGATGAGGCCGAACGCGGAGACCGCCAACGGCTTCGCGGGAGCGCCGACAAGCGTAAGATTGCCGTCGATGCCAAGTAAATTGATATATGCGTTGATGTCGTGATCGGCGGAGACGGCGTCGAGGATAAAATCGAAACTGCCGGCGTGCTTTTTCATCTCGTCGGCGTTGCGCGAGACAACGACCTCGTCGGCGCCGAGGCGGAGCGCGTCTTCTTTCTTGCCGGGTGAAGTGGTGAAAACCACGACTTGAGCTCCGAGCGCGTGAGCAGACTTCACCGCCATGTGGCCGAGCCCACCAAGACCGACCACACCAACTTTCTTGCCCTGGGCGACGCCCCAATGATGCATGGGGGAGTAGGTCGTGATACCGGCGCAAAGCAGCGGGGCGGCTCCAGCAAGATTGAGGTTGGATGGAACACGCAGGACGAAGCGTTCATCGACGACGATGCTCTCGGAGTAGCCGCCGTAGGTCACGCCTCCGAGATGCTTGTCCGGAGAGTTGAAGGTGAGGATCATGTTCGGGCAGAATTGCTCAAGGCCAGCCTTGCACCGTGGGCAGGTGCCATCCGAATCGACCATGCATCCGACCGCGGCGAGATCGCCGGGCTTGTACTTAGTAACTGCCGAGCCGACCTTGGTCACACGGCCTACAATCTCGTGACCGGGAACAATCGGGTAAGTCGTGGCCATGAACTCGCTCCACTCGTTGCGAACCGAATGCAGATCGGAATGGCAGATGCCGCAGAACAAAATTTCGATTTGCACGTCGCGGTCAGTTGGATCGCGACGGTTGATCTTGGTGGAAGCCAGCCGCGATGTCGCACTGGCAGCGGAGTAAGCTTTCGCGTTGTAAGTAGTCTTATGCATGATTGAACTTGTTTCTCTCGATCAAATATCGCAACTCAACGTCACGCCGCACCTAATACTGATCCCGTCGAGGTTAACAGCTTTAGGCGAGTGCAAGTCGTGCCTTGATCCGGTAAGTTCGCGCCGTTTTCGCAACCACTCACGACATTCTTTTACAGGGGCGCCCCTTCGAATGTCGCGTTTGATATAATCTCGGTGAGTCGTCATGGGTAACTTTAAGACAAACTGGCGCAGGGCGGCACTCCTTTTCGGCGGTTGGACGCTGGTTAGCGTTATCTTCGCGGCGATTTCTTATGCGGCTGCGATTGGGGAAAACAATAAAGAATTCGGGTTCGTCTCTGCACTCAGGCTGAATCTGGTTCAATTCTATCTTTGGGCGATTCTCTCACCGCTTCTCTTTCGCTTCAGCCGCCGCTTCCCAATCGAGTTCCGTCCCCTCAATCTTCGCAACTTGTTGCTCTATTTCCCGGCGCTAATTTCATTCGCCGGCATCCATCAGGTCATTCACCTGGCCGTCCTTTGGTCCATTACCCCGCGGTTGAGGCGACAGTTCCCCGCCCTCATCGACTGTTACCGCGCTTATTTCGGGTTCGGCTTCTATATCGATTTGATTATCGCTTCGCTAATCGTAATCGCGGTACATGCGCTACTCTATTATCAAAACTTTCGGGCGAGCGAGTTGGCGCAATCATCTCTCAAATCCCAACTCGCCCAGGCGCAGCTCAGAGCCCTGAAAATGCAGCTTCATCCGCATTTTCTTTTCAACACGCTGCACTCCATCTCATCACTCGTTTTGGAAGACCCGCCAAAAGCAAACAGCATGATCGCGCGGCTCGGCGACTTCCTCAGATTAACCCTCGAAAACTCCAACCAGCAGCTAGTCAGCCTCAAAGAAGAGACTGAATTCCTGCGCTGCTATCTTGAGATTGAACAGGTCCGCTTCGGAGATCGGCTGACGGTAGCGTTTGAATTGGAACCGGCAACGCTTTCTGCCCAAGTGCCCCATCTTATTCTGCAGCCGGTGGTGGAAAACGCCATCCAACATGCCATCGCACCGCGCGCAACGCGAGGTCATATCAACATTGAAGCAAAGCGCTTTAACAGCTTGCTTCGAGTCGAGGTCAGAGACGACGGGCCGGGGATAGCTTCAAACGGCGATTTGCTTAAGCCCAAGGGAGTAGGTTTGAGTAATGTCCGTGCCCGGCTCCATCAAATCTACGGGTCTGACTTTCGTTTTGAACTTATGAACGCCAGAGACGGAGGATTAACCGTCGTGATGGAAATTCCTTTCCAGCGAGACGCGGATTCTTGAATGAGCGACAGCAAATATGAAGAATGCGCCAATTAGAGCTTTGATCGCTGACGACGAAGTGCTCGCGCGCAAATTTATCCGTCGAATGTTAAAGGACGATCACGATGTCGAGATTGTCGGTGAATGCAGTAACGGCAAAGAGGCCGTCGCCATGATCAGGAAGCAGAACCCCGATGTTGTTTTTCTCGATGTGCAAATGCCGGAGATGGACGGGTTCGCTGTCCTTGAATCGGTCGGGATTGAACGGCTGCCGGAAATTATCTTTGCGACAGCCTACGAACAGTATGCCATTCGAGCGTTCGAGCTTCACGCGCTCGACTATCTCTTAAAGCCTTTCGATCAGGCGCGATTTAAGGATGCGATCAAACATGCAAAAGAGCGGTTCCGTTCCGAGCGGCAGAACGAGGGGCGTAGGCAGATAAGCGCTCTGCTGGAGAGTATCAAGAACAAGCCGCAATACCTCGATCGCCTTGTGATCAAGGCGGGCGGGCGCATCACCTTCCTGAGCACTGACGAAATTAATTGGATCGAAGCCGACGATAAATATGTGCATCTCCATACGGGCAAAATCAGTCCGATGGTGCGGCAAACCCTGAGCGCAATGGAGACACAACTCGATCCGAGAAAATTCAGGCGCATCCATCGCTCGGCTATTGTCAACGTCGAACGGATTAAAGAACTGCGACCGTTGTTTAGCGGAGAGCACTCAATACTTTTAGAAGACGGGACAAAGCTCAACCTCAGCCGAAACCACAAGGACAAATTGTTCGAGCTTCTGGGCAAACCACTTTAGTGCACTGATCGTGCCCTGATCCGGTAAGTTCGCGACGTTTCGGCGGCCACTCACGACATTTTTGTCGGCACATCGGCCTGTGTCCGTATTCTTCGTCCACAACAACAGAAAGTTATCATGCGCACGCCAATAATTTTGAAAGACATCGATGCACCTTGCACACGTAAGCAATTTCTTATCGGCAGCACCGCGGCCGCTGTTAGCCTTTTTTGTGGTCGAGCTCTGTTGCAGGCTCAGCCCCGAAACAGTCCAGCGCTGTCAGCAGCTCCGCAATCAGCCGACAATGTGCCTGATTTCCCCGAGCATCACCCGCAGTTCGATCGGGCGCGTGTGAAGCGTTTCGTGATTGCCGGTCACGTCAATCTGGCAGCGGTGAAAGCAATGCTGGCCGAAGAACCGAATCTGATCAACGGGGCAATCGATTGGGGCAATGGGGATTTCGAAACCGCATTAGGCGGTGCCTCTCACATGGGTCGCCGCGACATCGCCGAATACTTGCTCGAGCATAATGCGCGGATGGACATCTTCGCAGCAACAATGCTTGGCAGGCTCGACATCGTGAAAGCGGGAGTCGCCGCCTTCCCTAACATTGTGCATGTGCCCGGACCTCATGGGATCCCATTGATCGTGCACGCCGAGGAAGGCGGCCAAGCAGCCAAAGCTGTGTTGGAATTTCTGCAGCCGCTTGCCGGTCAACTGGTACCCGGACGATGATCAAGATGTATTCCAACAAAAATCGAGCGATCGCCGCCGCGTTAGTCGCTACTTTCGTTTCGCTTTCTGTTACCCAGGCGACTCCCGCTAACGATGCTGGTGAACAAGCCGCCCGGATCGTTGCGCGGATTCAACGAGCCGACTACGAGGGTGACCGGACCGCAATGCAACGTGGTTACGATGACTTAAAGCCGTTTTCAGAAGAAAAGGATATCGCCTCGCGCATCCGCTACTGGCGCGGCTTTGCTCAATGGAGGCAGGCCATCAACGGCTTCAACGATTCCGTCGATCCAAAGGAGTTGGAGCAGGATCTCAAGACTGCACTCGACGAATTCAAGATCGCGCTGGGGAAGGATCCTACATTCGTCGATGCCAAAGTCGGGACAATTTCATGTTTAGGTTACCTTGCTTTTATGAACCGGAAAGACCAGGCGCGCGCGAAAGAATTAGTTGGCCAGATCATGCCGCTGGTGAAGGAAGCGACCGATATGGCGCCCGATAATCCACGCCTGATCTGGGTGCGGGGCCCAATTCTTTGGAATACTCCACCTGAGCGCGGCGGTGGCCAGGATAAGGCGATCGAAAGTTATCGGCGAGGACTAGAAGTCTGTTCGAAAATCAAAGCAAGCGATGACTTGCTTGAACCGTCATGGGGCAAACCGGAATTACTGATGAGTCTGGCCTATTCCTATCTGAACATGAAGCCCGGCGACGTTGATGCCGCCGAACGCTATGCGCATGACGCGCTCGAAATTGTTCCCTACTGGCATTACGTGCGCGACATTTTGCTGCCGCAGATCCTCGCTGCTAAAGCAGAAGCAAAATAATTCGTCCCTGGCAGGATGAAGACTCCGAATCCAGTTGACCTCCTTTTCGCAGATATGGACAAGCTGAGTCCCGGAGACGATAGCCTTAGTCTTTATGTCTTGCGATCTTTGCCGCAACACTGGTTTGAAGTCGTTGTTGACGCGGGCTGCGGTGCGGGACGTCAAACCATGGTGCTGGCGAGCGAGCTTGGGACACCGATTCAGGCCGTCGATTCCTATCAGCCATTCCTGAATCGCCTGAAACGGCGCGCCAAAGAAAAAGGCCTCGGGCATCTGGTGCAGATGCATTGCATGGATATGAAAGACATTCCGAGTGTCTTTCCAGCAATCGATCTGCTTTGGGCAGAAGGCGCAGCCTACAACATCGGTTTCGCCAACGCATTGACCACCTGGGCAAAGGCGATCAAACCGAATGGTTTCGCGGTAGTAAGCGAACTGTGCTGGCTCCGCGAAAAAATTCCGGATGCAGTGACGAAGTTCTTCCGATTGGGGTATCCCGACATGCAATCTGTTCCGCAGAACATCGCGGTAGCAGAAGAAGCGGGTTACAAAATATTTAACACCTACACGCTGCCCAAAGAAGCGTGGGTGGAAGACTATTATGACGTTCTGGAGCCCCGCGCGAAATCGCTCGTAAATCATTCAGATGTTGCCGTCAGGGATTTCGCCCTCGAGACGCTCAAAGAAATCGAGACATTTAAAATTTCACAAGACAGCTACGGGTATGTTTTCTATATCCTCCAACGGTCAAACTGAGACCAGATGAAATCGTCGCCTGACAACTCAAACTTTCTGGGTCTTCGGACGGCCATCTATCACGTTCCCGACCTGGCCAAGGGAAAGGCGTGGTATTCAAAGATCCTCGGAATCGAGCCATGCTTCGACCAGCCGTTTTACGTTGGCTTCAACGTTGACGGTTACGAGCTAGGTCTCGATCCCGATCCATCCTCGTCCGCAGGTGCGGGCGGGGTCGTTGTTTACTGGGGCGTCCCCGATGCCGATGCTGCGCTGAAACGTCTGCTTTCGCTTGGTGCGACCGAGCGCACTAACGTTCAGGACGTTGGCGAAGGAATTCGCGTAGCCACCGTTCTTGATCCTTTCGGCAACGTCTTTGGACTGATTGAAAATCCACACTTCAAACTTCCGAAAGCGTAAAACCGTCGCATCACGCAACAACACTGGTTTGAGCGAAGCTTTAAGTCCCTCGCTAGCCGAGCCTGCAAGCGCGCGCGCTTGTTAAGATAACCGGAGTTATCCGCTCCCTACTTCTTAATTGAAACTCACTCGCCTCCCGGCTCACTCGCTTCTACCCTCGTCGCTTTACCTTCTATGTCGCGCGTCCCGCGCGCTCCATTCTTGCTTCCGCCTTCTTACTTTGCGCGGTACTGCTCATCAGCAACGTGCTCCATCCAGTCCACCGGTTTGCCGTTCAGTGCCTCCTGAATAGCGATATGAGTCATCGCGGTCGTCGGGATCGCGCCGTGCCAATGCTTCTCACCGGGCGCAAACCACACCATATCCCCTGGCCGGATTTCCTCGATCGGCCCACCCTCGCGTTGAGCCCACCCGAGTCCCGACGTGACGATCAACGTCTGACCGAGTGGATGTGTATGCCACGCGATGCGGGCACCCGGGTCGAACGTGACGCTTGCGCCATGAACACGTGCCGGTTCGGGTGCTTCGAACAGCGGATCAATGCGAACTCCGCCGGTGAACCAGTCCGCCGGCCCTGGACCTGACGGTTGTGAACCACTTCGTTTTATTTCCATCTGCCAATCTGATCGCTTGCTCGTCGCTCGTCACTTTTAGTTTCGAGTTCAACGGCAACCCCGTGTCTGCGATAATTTGTTGAAAGTCGTTGAATGCTCCGCGCTCGTTGCTCCGGATTCAATTTCATCTTCTATCTTCGATCAGCTCCTCGCTTTGTGTATTTCACAGTCAGCCTTAGCGTTTCAGACACGGCTTGCAAATGACTGACGAACAACAGGACGAACAGTTTTATCGCGATACAGAAAGTATCGCGTTTCCAAAACTGAACGATCATCAGCTTTCGCTCCTTGAGCCTTTGGCCGAACGCCGTGTGATGAAACGCGGTGACGTGCTCTTTAAAGCTGGGCAGCCGATCTCGGATTAGCGATTGTTTTGCGCGGTGAATTCGAGGCCTTCGAGACGCGCGATGGTACTGAGTATAACCTCGCCACCGCGCGTGAGCGCGATTTCATCGGCGACGTA
>Ga0209474_10004608_pt1 | contig 11858 bp, 10 predicted proteins | sample GraSoiAngelo_145_FD_185902 | JGI IMG/M metagenome (GOLD analysis project Ga0209474, IMG submission 185902) | Grasslands soil microbial communities from the Angelo Coastal Reserve, California, USA - 14_1009_05_20cm (SPAdes) (version 2) | ecosystem: Environmental > Terrestrial > Soil > Grasslands...
CGTAACGCTTGCGGGAAATCTCGAATTCGTGGAAGTGGCTGTCCGTCCAGCCCTGCGCGATCTGCCGCACGTGATGGCGGCCGTGCGGATACATCGCGCATCCCCTGAGCCGAACTGCTGATGCGCGTCTTCCGCGAGGACGTGCTCGCCTGCCCCTGTGGCTGGCAGGCTGCGCGTGGCGGCCGATCTGACGCTGCGAGACCTGCGGCGCCGCGTCGTGCTCGCCTATCTCACCCAACCCGGGCCGGTAAAGCCGGTTCTCGACCATCTCCGCCTGCCTTCCACCGGGTCACCCCTCGCGCCCGTCCGCTTCATGGCAGGACCAGCGGAGGCAACGTGGCAGGACGACTTACTCCCCGATCGACGCCGTCTCCAACGACCGCACTCCGGGAAGGGCCAGCGCCGGCGCCCGTCTTGGCTACCGGCTCTGGCGACCACGCCATGGTTTCGACGCCATGGTTTCGACGCCATGGCTCTTGCCCGCGCCGGACTTCCCATCACGCTCTCGCTCGCCCGGGCGGACCGTCGTTCACCCCGACGCGCCGCCACACGGCGGTATCGCTCGTCCGGACCACCACTTGATCCTCTTGCCGAGGGCTCGCCGTTCACGCCTGTTGGACCCCAGCCACACCTCGACTGGGACGCGCCTTGGGCGGGCACCTGCTTTGCTATCCGTCGAGGGTGATGCGTTCTGGCCTGCTGCTGCGTCTCGGCAATGGCGTCGCAGGAGGCTGACGGCAACACCGGGTGGGGGAGAAAGAGAGGACAGACATGCATGGCACGAACGTCAGACGAAGGCTGACGGGATTCGCCGCGAGGGTGATCTTGGTTACGGTCGGCCTGCTCTTGAGCGCCCTCCCAGCCTCGGCCCAGGTGCCGCCGTTCCCGCAGTGCCCGCCGGTCGGTCTCGACACAAGCTGTGCGATTCTGATCGTGTACAACCCGGACGGGAGCCGGGTTACCCTGGTCGATCCCAGTCAACCGCCCTACGACGGAATCGAGGACACCCTGATAGGTGTCCAGAACAACTCCAGTGCGTCCGTTTCGAGTCTTGCCTTGTCCGGCCCAGGCATATTCGGATTCGATGGCGATGGGCTCTGCTCAGTATTCCCCCGACCCAGTGGTTGCCCGTATGGCCCGACTGGCTATGAAGGGCGAGGAAGTACCACGGCGGTGGCTTCAACCGCCTCTTGTGGGGGTTGTGGCAACACCTTCACGGTCTTCGATGCCGACAACGGCAGGGTGAATTTCAGAGTTCCCATACCACCAGGTGGCTCCGCCTACTTTTCACTGGAGGGTCCGACGGCAAGCTTCGTGCAGCTGACGCCGGCGACGCTCACGCTGAGCCCGCTCGCCGACACGAACGACGTAGACACCCAGCACACGGTGACGGCGACGGTGACAGATGCCCAGACCAATCCCGTGCCGAACATCGTCGTTCGCTTCTCGGTGACAGGCTCGGTCAATACGACCGGCTCCTGCACGACGAACACGAGCGGACAGTGCAGCTTCACCTATACGGGGCCCTCGTTGCCGGGCGCCGATCGGATCCACGCCTTCGCCGACACCAACAATAACGGTACGCAGGACGTCGTGCCGTTCGAGCCGTTCGGCGACGCCACGAAGGTCTGGACCCCGCCCCTGAGCACCCCGCTCTGCGAGGTCGACGTCACCTACGGCGGATGGATCACGGCCAACAACGGCGACAGGGGGAGCTTCGGTGGGAACGCCAAGGTGGATTCACAGAACAACCCCCAGGGGCAGGAGGAGTACCAGGACCACGGTCCGGCCCAGCCGATGGACGTGCACTCGATCGACGTGCTGTCAGTCATCTGCACCACTTCGCCACCGCCAAAGCAGGCGAGTATCTTCGGCACGGCGACCATCGACGGCGCCGGCACGTACAACTACCGGATCGACGTCAAAGATGTGGACGAGCCGGGGAAGGGAGCCGACACGTACCGCATCCGACTGAGCACTGTTCCCCTCTACGACTCGGGGGAGCATACTCTCCAAGGAGGCAACATCCAGATCCACCAGTAGTACATCCAGACCGATCACACGCACGAGGGGCTCGCACCGAGGGCCTCTCGTGCAGTTCTGCGTGGTCGTCCAGTGCTCCGACGCGCTCGACAACTTCTGGGCGCAGCACCATTCGTAGACTGCGCGTTTGATGGCCGGGCCTGTCAAGGACGTCGCTTGCTGATGCAGTCCGCGCGTCCTGAGATCGCGACTCCGGCGCCGCTCGGTTCCTCATACGACCTACGCAACCTGGGTACGCTGTCAGTCCGAGAGGACAGCACGGATGGAGCAGGCAGCAGCGTAATCAACCTTGTATCTTCACCGTGGGGCGCGACGAGGTAGGCCGTCTCAACCCAGGTGGCGAACACCGTTGGACAGCGTAGGTCGCCTCGTCGACGTTCCCGGCCAGAGCCCGAACAGCTGACCGAGAGAGACTCGAATCTGCAAGAGAGGGCGGTGCCGGGAAGCGCCTCATGCGACGGACCAACCAATGAAGGAGACCACCGAATGACCCAGGCAGTGTTCGTGGGAATCGACATCTCGAAGGCGCATCTGGATGTCGCAATCAGACCAAGCGGTGAGCGGCATCGAGTTGCGAACGAGGAGACGGCGATTCGACGCCTGGTTCTGAGCCTGGTCGAGCGCTCGCCAACGCTGCTTCGGCTCCGTTTGCTCGCCGCCCTCGGAAGGTGCAGTGCCGGTGCAGTAAACACGAGCGGAGCAGGTGCACAGAACGGACGCACCGGACAGCCAGTCGACGACGTAAGCGCTGGAAAATTGGCTCCCCGAGCTGGGTTCGAACCAGCGACCCACGGATTAACAGTCCGTTGCTCTGCCAGCTGAGCTATCGGGGAACAGGCCGGCGAAGGCCGGCGTTTCTATCCGTGCACTCCAACCATGTCAAGATACACTGCGAGCGTGGAAGCGCTCCGTCCCGGCGATCCGATCGACGTCGTCGCTCCTTCCAGCGCCTTCGAGCGCGAACGGTTCGAGCGCGGCATCGGCGCGCTCCGACAGATCGGCCTCGTCCCCCGCTTCGGCGAGGAGATTTTTTCGCGTACCGGCCACCTTGCCGGAGACGACGCGCGGCGCAAGCGCGAGCTGGAGGCGGCGTTCCGCAGCGACGCCAAGGCGCTGATCCTCGCGCGCGGCGGATACGGCCTCCTCCGCTTCGCCAGCGAGCTCAAACGGTTCCCCCGCAAGCTCCTGGTCGGCTACAGCGACGCGACCGTCCTCCACGAGCTCTGGCGGCGCAAGGGGATGCCTTCGATCCACGGCCCGATGTGCACGCAGCTCGGCGAAGATCCCTCCGCGCTCGAGCGCCTGCGGGCGCTCCTCTTCAGCGAACCGATCGGTCCCCTCTCCTGGACGTCTCGCTCTGCGCACGGAGGGCGCGCCGAGGGACCGTTGGCAGGCGGCAATCTCGCGACGCTCGCCTCGATGTGCGGCACGCCGGTCCAGCCGCAGTTTCGCGGGTGCATCGTTCTGATCGAAGATCTCAACGAGCCGCCGTATCGCCTCGATCGCCTGCTCACCCAGCTCCTCCTCAGTGGCGCCTTCGAAGGAGCGAAGGCGTTCGTAGTGGGCGATCTCACCGCGCCCGGTGAAGCCCGGGAGGGCGGGGAAGAAGTCGTTGCCGAGCGCTTGGGCAAGCTCGCCGTCCCCGTGGCGTTCGGGGCGCCCTTCGGGCACGCCGACCGCAACCAGCCCGTCGCCTTCGGCTGCGCGCATGCGCTCGACGCCGACGCCGGCAAGCTCACTCCTCTGGAATCGCCGACCGTCGCTGCGCAAAGCTGATACGCTCGATCGCCGCATGCGCGTCTATCTGCTCGGCATCGCCGGCACCGGAATGGGCTCCTTCGCGGGTCTCTTGAGGAAGGCGGGTCACGAGGTCGCGGGCTCGGACGAGAACGTCTACCCGCCGATGAGCGACAAGCTCGCGGAATGGAAGATCCGCGTCTTCACGCCGTACTCCGCGGACAATTTGAAAAGGGCAGAGATCGATCTGGCGGTGGTCGGCAACGTGTTGCGGGCGGACAACGTCGAGGCGAAGGCGGTCAGGCGGCTCGGCATTCCGCACATGAGCTTCCCCGAAGCGCTCGAGGAGCTCTTTCTCACCAAGCGGCATCCGGTGGTCATCGTCGGCACCCATGGGAAGACCACCACCACCGCGATCTGCGCGCAGGTTCTGACGCACGCGGGGCGCGATCCGAGCATGCTGGTGGGCGGAGTTCCCTTGAACTTCAACGAAGGCTTCCGCCTCGGGGATGGCGAGCACTTCGTCATCGAGGGCGACGAGTACGACACCGCCTACTTCGACAAGGGGCCCAAGTTCCTCCATTACCGGCCGCGCACCGCCATCTTCACCGGCGCGGAGTTCGACCACGCCGACATCTACCGGGACACCGCCCACTACGAGAGCGCCTTCGAGAAGTTCTTCCCGCTATTGCCGCAGGACGGCTACCTCGCTGCCTGCAGCGCCTTTCCCAACTGGAAGCGGCTCGCCTCCTTCGCGAAGTGCAAGGTGGAGAGTTACTGCGCGCTGGAGGACGTCGAGGCCGACTGGCACTCGCGCTGGCTGAACCTGGGCCCCGCCGGCGCCACCTTTGAAGTCCACTACAAGGACAAGCTGGAGATCCGCGTCACGCTCCCTGCTGCCGGCCGGCACAATGTCGAGAATGCGCTCGGCGTCTATGCGGCCTGCCGTGCTTTGGGACTGAAACCCGACGAGATCGCGGCGGGCTTTCGCAGCTTCCGCGGCGTGAAACGCCGGCAGGAGCTGCGCGGCGAGGTTAAAGGTGTAGCCGTGATCGACGACTTCGCCCACCATCCCACAGCCGTGCGCGAGACCATCGCCGCCGTCCTCGCGCAGTACCCCGGCCGGCGCCTGGTGGCGGTCTTCGAGCCGCGCAGCAACACCGCGATGCGCAAGATCCATCAGGAGGAGTACGCGAACGCCTTCCGCGGCGCGGACGAGGCGATCATCAGCCAGCCTACCGCCATCGCCAAGGTGCCGGAGAGCGAGCGCATCGACGCCAAGCGGATGGCCCAGGACATCACGGACGCGGGCACGCGGGCGCGTTGGATGGAGTCGCCCGACGCCATCGTCGCGGCGCTGGCGAAGGAGGCGCGCTCGGGCGACGTCGTGCTCGCCATGTCGAACGGCGCCTTCGGCGGACTCCATGACAAGCTGCTGAAAGCGCTGGGGGCGAAAGCATGAACCCCGCCGCCTTGCGCGACATCTGCGTCGCCGCAGCGGAAGCCGGGGCCAGCGTGCTGCGCAATCTGCGCGATCGCCCGCGTGACGTTCGCTTCAAGGGCCGCACCGACCTGGTCACCGACGCCGACAAGGCCGCCGAGGAGGCGGTGCTGCTTATCCTGCGCGAGCGCGCTCCGGGAACGAAGGTGCTCGCCGAAGAGAGTGGCGCCCAGGGTGAGGGCGACATCTGCTTCGTCGTCGATCCGCTCGACGGCACCACCAACTACGCGCACGGGATCCCCATCTTCGCTTGTACCGTGGGGGCGGAAGAGAACGGGGTCGTGATCGCGGGCTGCACGGTCGATCCGATGCGCGGCGAGACGTTCGTGGCCGCTCGCGGTCTGGGCGCGGAGCTTCGCACCGAAAAAGGAACCCGTCCGCTGCGGATCTCGGCCGCCGCCGAGCTGGTCGAAGCCGTCGTCTGCACCGGCTTCCCGTACGGCGATCGCGACAAGCTCCCGCGCATGATCGCGGCATTCGGCAAGTTCACCGAGCTCGCCCGCGGCTCGCGCAGGTTGGGGAGCGCGGCGATCGACCTCGGCTGGGTCGCCGCCGGCCGGCTCGACGGATTCTGGGAGCTGGGCCTCAAGCCCTGGGACGTGGCCGCAGGTCAGCTGCTGGTGGAAGAAGCGGGGGGCGTGGTCACGCGTTTCGACGGTTCCCCGCACCGGCTGGCGGGCGGCGAGATCGTCGCCGCGCCGCCCTCGCTCCACCCGAAGATGCTGCAGGTCCTCAGCGCCTCGCGGTGAGGTCGTCGCGCCGGTTTTGCCGCCAGGCCTCTTCGTCGTGGCCGAGCGCCTTTGGCTTCTCGGCGCCGAAGCTGATGGCGGTGATCTGGCCGGAGCCCACTCCGAGGGTGGCAAGATACTTCTTCGCCGAATCCGCCCGCCGCTGGCCCAGGGCAAGGTTGTACTGGCCCGAGCCGCGCTCGTCGCAGTTTCCCTCGATGCGGACCTTCAGCTCCGAATGCGCCGAGAGCACGTTGGCGACGTTGCTCAGCTTCTCCTGCGCGTCCTTGGTCAGCGTCGCCGAGTCGAACTCGAAGAACACGCTGACCCCGCGCAGCTGCTCGAGCGCCTTGTCCAGGTCCGCCTGTCCCTGCGCGTGGTACTCCTCCGCGCTCGGCTTTGCCTCGGGCTGCGGTTCCTGCTTCGTCTCGTCCTGCTTCGCGCTCGCGTCTGGCGCAGGCTGGGCGTGCGAGCAGGCGATCATCCCAGCGAGCCCGATAGTCAGTACATGTCCGGTCATGTCCGACAGCTTCATCGATTACCTCCGAGTCTTGCCCAGGGAACAGCGGGCCCTCTTGGCGTATGCCCGCCCGCCCGCTTACCGCAAGCGGAATCTTTGCCTGAACATCGTTTGAGGTCAAAACAATTCCCGCGCACCCGGCCTTGGCCGGTGCGCGAGCGGCACGGCGCAACCGATCTCGTCGAGTCTTAGACCGCCTTTCGGCGGCCGGCGATCGCCATGTACGCCCAGAGGACGACGATCGCGCCGATGATCGACGAGATCCACCCACCCGGAGTGAATCCCCAGGTTCCGTCCGCCTGCGTGTTGGAGCCGAAGAGCGCGTGACCGATCAGCCCGCCGACGAGCGAGCCGACCATTCCCAGGATGGCGGTCGAGAGCCACCCCATGGGTTGGCGGCCGGGATAGATCGCGCGAGCAAGCAGGCCGATCACGAGCCCGAAGATGAGGAAGCCGATGATGTGCATGGGTCGGTTGTCCCGCTGTAGAGGTTCAGCAACAACCGTAAGCACGGCGGCTCATCTCAGGTAGCGGAGGCGGGCGATCACGATCAGGACGGTGCCCACGGCGGCGCCGAGCGCCCAACCGGCCAGCACGTCGGTCGGCCAGTGCACTCCCAGGTACACCCGCGACACCCCTACGAGCACGACCAGGGCAACTCCGAGAGCCGAGAGTCGGGGCGCTGCCCAGCTGAAGACTGCCGCTGCGGCCGCGGTATCGCTCGCGTGGCTGGAGGGGAACGACAGTCCGCTTCCACACCCGAGGGGATACGCGACGTGAACGGGGTCGGTGCTGCAGGGACGCGGACGCACGGCCAGGGGCTTGACGACGCGCACGCTGATCAGATCCGCAGCCCCGATCGCGGCCCAGAGCAGCACCGCCGCCAGCGCGCGGTGAGGCGACTTCAGCCAGAGATAGATGGCGGCGAGCGCTGCGATGGCGAGGAGGACTCCGCGGTTCGATGCCGCTCCCATCACGGAATCCAGCCACGGCGTCCCTGGCCGGTTGAAGAACGTGAGTAGCTCGACGTCGATGTCCGCGCTGACGAGCACGAAAAAAGGGTAGCACTTTCCGTCGCCTGGCAGGAAGGCGGACAAGCGCTTCGCCGTCTGGCGGCGCCGCGGTCTCTCTGGCGCCGGGATCGGGTTATACAGGGACGCCCACGAGGGAGACTGCGATGCCGCGGATCGTCAAATGCGCAAAGCTCGGGAAGGAATTGCCGGGCCTCGATTTCAAGCCGTGGAACAACGAGCTGGGCCAGCGCATTTACGACAGCATCTCGCAGGACGCGTGGAAGATGTGGCTGGAGCACTTCAAGATGGTCATGAACGAGTACCGCCTCGCCGGCGGCTCAGAGCAGGCGAACCAGGTGCTCTTCGATCAGGCCGAGAAGTTCTTCTTTGGCGAAGGCGCGCAGCTCCCGCCGGACTACAAGCCGCCTGCCGCAAAAGGCTGAAGCGTGCGCGGGGCCGGCGAGATTCTCGTCGTTTCTTGCTACGAGCTCGGACGCCAGCCCGTGGCGGCGGCGTCGGCGATCGCCGCCTTGGAGCGGGCAGGATTCGCTCCCGCCGCGCAGGACGTCTCCATCGACAAGCTCTCGCCGCAAGCGCTGTCGCGGGCCCGCCTGGTCCTGATCAGCGTGCCGATGCACACCGCCCTGCAACTCGGGGTCCGCGTGGCGGCGAAGGCGCGCGAGGCCGGTGCCCGGGTGGCATTCTTCGGGCTGTATGCCGCGCTGAATGCCGCTCATCTCCGCGAGCGCCACGGCGATTTCGCCGCCGGCGAGAACACCGCCGACCTTGTCGAGTTGGCGCGCGCCCTCGAGGACGGACGCGCACCGGCCGTCAGCGAAGACAACAAGCGCGACGTGGCGGTGCCCTCGCGCGGAGCGCTGCCGGTTCTCGATCGATACGCGAAGCTCGTCTGGAACGGGGAGGAGCACCTGGTCGCGTCGGTCGAAGCCTCCCGGGGATGCAAGCACCTCTGCCGGCACTGCCCCATCGTCCCCGTCTACCGGGGCCGATTCGTCGCCGTGCCGCGCAAGACGGTGCTGGCCGACGTGGCGCAGCAGATCGCGGCGGGCGCGCGCCACGTCAACTTCGGGGATCCCGATTTCCTGAACGGACCGACCCACGCGCTTCGAATCGCGCGCGAGCTGCATGAGCGGTGGCCGCGGACCTCGTTCGACGCCACGATCAAGATCGAACACCTCCTTCAGCATCGTGCGCTGCTTCCCGAGCTCGCGCGCTGCGGGATGATCTTCGTCACCAGCGCCGTGGAGTCCCTCAGTGACCGTGTGCTCGGAGCGCTGCGCAAGGGCCACGTTGCCGCTGACGTGCCGCTCGCCCTGGCCGCGGTCCGGGAGGCGGGCACCGAGCTTCGCCCGACGCTCCTGCCGTTCACGCCTTGGGCGGTGCTCGAGGACTTGCCCGCCCTCTTCGACTTCGCGATCGAGCATGATCTGGTAGGCGCCATCGATCCCGTCCAGTACACGCTGCGCCTCTTGCTGCCGCCCGGATCGCTGCTCCTGGAAGATGCCGGCCCTTGGCTGCGCGAATTCGATGCCGACGCGTTCACCTGGCGCTGGGAGCACGAAGACCCGCGCGTGGACGCGCTCTGGCGCGAATCGGTTGAGGCAGTGCGCAACGGCGCCGGATTCGACGAGCTACGGGCGCTTGCGGACCACGCTTTGCGCAGGCCTCTGGCCAAGCGCGTCGGCCGCTCGCGCCGGAGCGTCCCGCGCCTCACCGAGCCCTGGTTCTGTTGAGCAGAGCCCACCGCCGGCCAGTTCGGCCGGGTCTGATTCCTGGAGTGCTCTACGTCACCGGAAGCTTGGGAGTGACCACGGCTTCGATGCGGGCACCCGCCGCCCGCAGCGCTGCCTCGACTTCCTCGGGCGTGTCGCCACGTGCGAAGGCGAACCCGAGATACGACGCGCCCTCCGGAAGCGGAATGATCTCCTCGCGCAAGTGCGCGGTGATGACCACGTCTTCGATGAGAGGCACGCGACGTGCGCCGTCGACCCCGCGCACCTCCTGGAGCACGCCGCGCCCACGGATGGGCAGCATGAGCACACCGGACGAGCGCCTCTCCCGCGGAGGCGGCTCGCCCCCGAGACCAAGCGCGTGCCGGAGGATCAGCTCCTCCAGCGTCACGCCGACGCCGAAGCGCAGCGCCCGCCCGCACAAGCCGCCGATGCTCCGTGCAGCGATCTCGAGGATTCGCGGCCCGGCCGGCGAGAGGCGCAGCTCCGCGTGTACCGGACCTTCTACGAGCCCGAGCGCCGCGCAACCGCTCGAGACCTCGCGGGCAATGGCGTCCTGCAAAGGCGCCGGCTGCCGCGAAGGAGTGACGTAGAGCGTTTCCTCGAAGTAAGGGCCGTCGAGCGGGTCCGGCTTGTCGAAGAGGGCGAGCACGTGCAGGTGGCCGCGCATCAGTAATCCCTCGAGAGCGACCTCGGGCCCGGGGACGAATTCCTCGATCAGCACCCGCTCCAGATCGGGATCGCGCCGCTGTGCCACGTCGGGTGAACGGAGCAGGGCGGCGACCCGGAGAAAGGCCGAGCGGAGCTCTTCGGCGTCATTTGCGCGGATCACTCCGCGGCTCCCCGACAGCACGAGCGGCTTCACCACGCAAGGATACGGCGCGCGCCGCAGCAGCGCGTCCAGATCCGTTCCGGAAAGCTCGCGCGGAACGACCTCGAAGCGAGGCACGGCGAGGTCGGCCTCGCGCAGGCGCGCGCGGCTCAGCGCCTTGCTGCGCGCCGCCGCCACGGCTTCGGCCGGATTGTGCGGAAGCCGCAGCCTGGCGGCGGCGAGCGCGGCGACGAGCGCCGTCAGATCGTCCACTCCCACCACCGCCAGCGGCTTGCGCTCGCGGACGCCGCGCGCCAGCTCGTCGGCCGCTGCCTGGGCGTCGCGGAACCGCAGCGCGACCGGCGCTTGTTCCCAGATGTCGGCGAGCTGGTGGCAGACGTCGCTCGCGGCGATCACATCGACGCCGAGGTGCTTCGCGGCGGCGAGAAAGTCGTCGTTCCGGTACCCCGACTTGGGCAGGACGAGGACCACGGAAGGCATCGCGCGCCGATCATAACCTGCTCCGTCACCGATCGGATGTTCGAAGGGCTCTGCCCCGGATACCGTGATCGACGGACGGAGGCGATATGGCCCAAGCGATCCTCGCACTTTCGGACCGCGTCACCGCGGATTCCCCGCGCGACACACTGTCGCCTGCCACGCTCGCGCTGCACTTTCCGGGTGGCAGCATCGGGCTGCAGAGCACGGTATCGGTCGGCGCGGATGCGACGAATCAGGTCGTCCTCGAAGACCGCTACGTCTCGCGGTTCCACTGCCGGCTGGTGCCCCACGGCGGCCGCTGGGTCCTCAAGGATCTCTCCTCCACCAACGGCACCTACCTCGACGGCGCTCGCGTCGCGGAGGCGGAGATCGATACCGGCGCCCGGATCCGCGTGGGTTCCGCGGAGCTCCGCGTCGAGCGCGCTGGGCCGCGGCTGGAGGCCTCGCTGCCGGGGTTGGTCGCCTGCGATTCTGCGCTCGGGCCGGTCCTGGAGCTTCTTCGCCGCGCCGCTCCGTCGTCCTTGCCAGTGACCATCCTGGGCGAGAGCGGCACGGGGAAGGAGGTAGCCGCGCGCGCGGTGCACGAGCTGTCCCACCGCCGGACCGGCCCGTTCGTTCCGTTGAACTGCGGCGCCATCTCCCGCGAGCTGGCGGAATCGGAGCTGTTCGGGCACGAGAGAGGCTCGTTCACCGGAGCCATCACCAGCGCGCCGGGCGCGTTCACCGCGGCCGACGGCGGAACGCTGTTCCTCGACGAGATCGGCGATCTGCCCACGCCGCTCCAGGTCAAGCTGCTGCGCGCGCTGGAAGCGGGAGAGGTGAAGCCCGTGGGCGCCCCGAAGCCGCGCCGCATCGACGTGCGGGTGGTCTGCGCCACGCATCATGACCTGAGGATGCGGGTGCGCGACGGCACCTTTCGCGAGGATCTGTTCTACCGGCTGCGCGGGGTCACGGTCGAGCTGCCGCCTTTGCGCGCCCGCCCGCACGACATCCTCCCGCTCGCCGAGCATTTCCTGCCGCCGGACCGATCGTTCGCGCCGGATGCCCGCGCGGCGCTCCTCTCCCATCGCTGGCCCGGCAACGTCCGCGAGCTGAGGCACGTGGTCCAGCTGGCAGCCCTGCTTTCCGAGTCTCCGATCATCCGCGCGTACGCGCTGCGGTTCGACGACCCCGCGCCGGCGCCCTGGGCTCCTCGGGTCTGCGAACAGCCTGGCGACTCGGCGGTGGTCCTGCGCGGGCGCACGCTCGACGAG
>Ga0209474_10004609_pt1 | contig 11857 bp, 10 predicted proteins | sample GraSoiAngelo_145_FD_185902 | JGI IMG/M metagenome (GOLD analysis project Ga0209474, IMG submission 185902) | Grasslands soil microbial communities from the Angelo Coastal Reserve, California, USA - 14_1009_05_20cm (SPAdes) (version 2) | ecosystem: Environmental > Terrestrial > Soil > Grasslands...
GGAGATGGCGCCGCCACGGACGAGCGCGGCGAGCCCGGCGCCGAACGGCCACGGCGGCGGCAGCGGCGCCGCGGCGACCGCGCGCGCCTGGGGCGGGCGGCGGCGCAGCGCGCGCAGCGCGAGGAGGCCGGCGACGACGAGGGCGACGTCGAACGCCGTCAGCGCGCGCAGCTTCCACAGCAGGGGCCCCGCGCGCGACGCGATCGAGCGCCGCGCCGCCTCGCCCAGCCCCGGCTCGTCGAAGCGCACCGAGAGTCGGAGCGCCAGCGCGTCGGCGAACCAGCCGGGCCCGAGCGTCTCGAGCGCCGCCCCCACGTCCTCCGGATCCACCTCGTCGGCGTCGAGATAGACCGCCGCGAGCACGGCGGCGTAGCTCGAGAGCGGCTCGCCGCGGGTCTCCCACTCGCTGACCGCGCGCCGGAGCGCGTCGAGCTGGCCGGCCTCGCCCCGCAGCACCGCCAGCCGCAGGTCGACCTCGGGCGCCAGCGAGTAGTCGGCCAGCTCCTCGTACCAGGCGATCGCCTGGTCGATCTCGCGCCCGGAGTCGCCGAGCGTCAGGGCGTAGAGCCGCCGCTCCCAGCCCGGGGCCGCCGTCAGCGCCGTCTCGACGTCCATCGTGCGACCGACCAGCAGTGCCAGCGCGCGCTCGGGCTCGGCGACGCCGGCCAGGCGCGGCTCGGCCGTGTGCAGGCGCACCAGGAAGCCCGCGAAGGCCAGCAGCAGCGCCGCCGACAGGATCGTGATCGCGCGCGAGCGACGCGCGCGCGCCGGCGCCGCCGGCGTCGGAGCGACGACGACGGGATCGGTGACCAGCCCGGGATCGGACGGTGGAAAGTCCGTGGCGGTCGTTATTCGGCGGGCGGCAGCGCGTCGCCGGTGACGTAGGGAACGGTGCGGGCGCGGGGTCGCACGCGCAGGCGGGCGACGACCGGCAGGTGGTCGGAGGCGACGCGGGCGAGCCGGCTGCGGTGGACGTGGAACTCCTCGCCCTCCAGCTCGACGTCCCAGTAGATTCGATCGAGCCGGAACAGCGGGAACCACGCCGGATGCGTGCGGCGCATGCGTCGCATCGGCGACGAGAACTCGCGACGCAATCCGCGCGTCACCGGACCGCGATGCCACTCGTTGAAGTCGCCGACCACCAGCCGGGGCCCCTCGCAGTCGGCCGCCTTGAGGAAGCCCGCCAGCAGGTCGACCTGCGAGCGGCGCTCGCGGAACCCGAGACCGAAGTGGCAGTTGAAGATGTGCAGCGCGGCGTCGTTGACGCCGAGGTCGACGCGCAGGCACCCGCGCGGCTCGCGGCCGTCGCACGACAGATCGCAGCGCAGCGAGCCCAGCACCGGCAGCCGCGTCAGCACGGCGTTGCCGTAGGTGCCGGCGCTGCCGAAGGCCCGCGTCTCGCCCATCACCAGCGTCATGTCCAGACGGGCGGCCAGGTACAGGGCCTGGTCGGCCGCCGCCAGGCCGTTCTCGCGCACGACCTCCTGCAGGCCGATGACGTCGGGCGCGATCTCGCCGATGACACGCGCGATGCGCTCGAGGTCGCGCCGGCGGTCGAGCCCGACCCCGCGGTGGATGTTGTAGCTGGCGACGACCAGCGGCGTCACGCGGCCTCCTGGTAGCGCGCGAAGTACGGGTAGAGCTGCAGGGGATGGGTGATCGGCGTCGACAGCGCCGCGTCGGGCGGCACCACGACGAACGTCTGCATCTCGTCCGTGGTGAGGCCGGCGTGGGCGCCGATCTCCGCGATGAAGGAGACGTGGCCGGGCGGCGCCTCCAGCCCGTAGAGGACGAGATCGCCCGCGCTCGGCATGGCCATGAGATCGCGGATGCCGGCGGCGACGAGGGCGAGATCGGCGCGGCCGGCGAACGGTCCCTCGCCGAGAGCGTCGAGGCGATAGCGCTTGCCCCGCCAGATGCAGAGCGGCCCGCCGGCCGAGCGCACGAGCACGAAGCCGATGCCGGGCGCCCGCGAGAGCTCGTCGGACAGCGAGGGGAACCGCTGCTCGATGGCCTCGAGGGTGAGCGGCTGGGGATCGTCGAGGAAGTAGACGAACGCGTTGGGCCCGGCCGCGATGACGCGCACGCCGCCGCTCTCGCGCGCCTCCTTCAGCTCGCCGAGCAGCCGGGGGAAGTCCTGTCCCAGGTAGTTGAAGAAGCGCTGGATGACTCCCTGCTCCCGCCCACTGCGGATCGCCTTGATGCCGCTGCTCAGCCGGCGGCCCTCCGAGTGGCCGGGAGCGACCTCGTGGGCGCCGGAGGGGCCGAGGAAGTCCTCGAAGAGCACGCGCTCGAGGCGGCGGCCGCCGGTCAGCCGATCGAACGGGATGCAGTGGGCCTGGCCGTGATCGGACAGCACATAGAGGTCCCAGGCGTGCTCGCGCACCCGCCGCGCCGTGCGCCACAGCTGGTGGATCGAGCGGTCCACCGCCCGCAGCACGCGCACCGTGCGGCGGTCGCGGGGACCGTAGGCGTGCGACAGCACGTCGTAATCGAGATAGTTCACGTAGACGGCGGGGGCGCCGGCGTACACGTCGCGCGAGGCCGACAGCGTGAACAGCTCGCGCACCCACACCGAGACGCCGATCTTGAGCGCCAGCAGCTTCCAGCCGCGCGGCGCGTTCACGGGGTCGGCCAGGAAGCCGAGCAGGGCGCGGCCGATCCGTACGGCCGACACGATCGCGCTCTTCACGACGACCCACGCCAGCACGACGGCGGCCGACAGCGCGCGCACCAGGCCCGCGCCCGAGGGCCGCTTGATCATCGTCAGCGTGAAGAGCGTGTTCACGGCGCCGCCGGTGAACACGCAGCCGTAGGTGCTGCCGCCCGCCACGATGCCGCGGCGGCCGGTGGTGTGGGCCGCCTCCACTGCGGCGGCGTCACCGGCCCGCGGAAAGTACACGTCGGTATGGCGGCGCTTGTCGTGGTAGTGGAAGCCCGGGATGTCGGGCGACACGCCGTACATCGCCGCCATCTGGAACGAGGGCGTCGACGTCGGCAGTCCGACCGACATCGGGACCAGCCGATGGCCGCGCCGCTGCAGCAGGCGTTTGAGGAACGGCATGCGGCCCTCGGCGAGCGCGTCCTCGAGCACGGCGCGCGACAGGCCGTCGATCTGCACGACGAGCAGCCGGCGGCGACCCGGCGACGGCGCGCGTCCCAGACGGAGACGTCGCACGAGCCGGTCGAGCCAGTGCTGAAGCCACAGGGCGAGGTCGTCGAGAGACATCCGCGCAAATCATTGTACTATCCCCTCGCGATGGCCTCCTCGATCGTGGCCGCCGTGCGGCGCTTCGTGGACGAGGAGGTGCGGCCGGTCGCCGCCGCGCTGGAGCACGCCGACGCCTATCCTCACGGCCTCGTCGCCCGCCTGCGGGCGCTCGGGCTCTTCGGCGCCCTGGTGCCGGCCGAGTACGGCGGCCTCGGGCTCGACGTCACGACCTACGCGCGGGTCATCGAGGAGCTGTGCCGGGGCTGGATGTCGCTGGCCGGGGTCCTCAACAGCCACACGATGGCGGCGCTCATCGTCCTGCACCACGGCACCGACGAGCAGCGCCGGCGCTTCCTGCCGCCCTTCGCGTCCGGCGAGGCCCGCGGCGGGCTGTGCCTGACCGAGCCGCACGCCGGCTCCGACGTGCAGGCGATCCGCACGACGGCGCGACGCGCCGGCGACCACTACGTCGTCAACGGCAGCAAGATGTTCATCACCAACGGCCGCGAGGGCACCACGTTCGCGCTGCTGGCCGTCACCGACCCGCGCGCGCAGCCGCGTCACCGCGGCATGTCGTGCCTCCTCGTCGAGAAGACCCATCCCGGATTCCGCGTCGTGAAATCGCTCGCCAAGCTCGGCTACAAGGGCGTCGACACGGTGGAGCTGCTGTTCGAGGACTGCCTGGTGCCGGCCGCCAATCTCGTGGGCGGCGTCGAGGGACGCGGGTTCGGACAGGTCATGAGCGGGCTCGAGACCGGGCGCATCAACATCGCCGCCCGCTGCGTCGGCGTCGCCCAGGCGGCGTTCGACAGCGCGCTGGCGCACGCGCGCGCCGCCGGCGAGGCGCCCGCGGTCCTGGCCGATCTCGCCACCCGCGTCGAGGCGGCGCGGGTCGTCACCTACTGGGCGGCCGGCATGAAGGACCGTCAGGAGCGCTGCGATCTCGAGGCGGGCATGGCCAAGCTGTTCGCCTCGGAGGCGGCCCACGAGGCGGCGGTGATCGCGCTGCGCGCCCACGGCGAGGCCGGAGTGCTCGCCGGGCTCGAGGTCGAGCGCCACTACCGTGACACGCCGCTGATGCTCATCGGCGAGGGCACCAACGAGATCCAGCGCACGCTCATCGCCCGCCAGCTCGTCGAGCGTCACGGCGAACGGCTCGGCGCGCTCACCTCCCGCGAGGGCGAGCCGGACGAGCGGCGGCAGATCGTCCTGGCCGTGCGGCAGTTCGTCGAGAAGTCGCTGATCCCGGCGGTCGCCGATCACGAGCCGGCCGGTCGCTATCCGGAAGCGATCGTCCGCGAGCTGGCCGAGCTCGGCCTGCTGGGCGCGACCGTCGAGGCGCGCGTCGGCGGCCTCGGGCTCGACCCCGCCGGCACGGTCATGGTGCTCGAGGAGCTGGCGCGCGGCTGGACGACGGTCGCCGCCGCCGTCGCCGGCCATCTGGGCTGCGCGCGCGCGCTCGATCGCGCGGCGCCGCCGGCCGAGCGCGAGGCGCGGCTGCCGGCCCTGACGCGCGGCGAGCGCCTCGCCACCGCGGTCGTCGGCGGCGACGTGGCGGCCCGGCGAACGCCCGGCCTGCTGCTCTACGGCGCCACCGCGCTCGCCGACAACGCGCCGCGCGCCGCCTGCTTCCTGGTGCGCGCCGTCGACGAGGACGGCCGCGCGGTCGCCGCGCTCGTCGAGCGCGGGACGCCGGGACTCGGCATCGGCGAGCCGGAGGCGACGCTGGGCAGCCGTGGCCTCGGCTCGGCCCCCCTCACGCTGGACGGCGTGCGCCCGGCGCTGGTGCTGGGCGACGCCGAGCCCGTCGTGGCGTTCGCGAGCGCCGCCGCCGCCGCGATCGCCGTCGGTCTCGCCCAGGCCGCGTTCGAGGCCGCGCTGCGCTACGCCCAGCAGCGCACGACCTTCGGCAAGCCGCTCTGGCAGCACCAGGCCGTGCAGCTCAAGCTGGCCGACATGGCGACCGGCATCACCGCCGCGCGCCTGCTCACCTATCGCGCCGTCGACGGCGGTTGGCCCGATCCCGCCCGGGCGGCGATGGCGCGCCTGCAGGCGACGGCGGTGGCGATGCACGTCACGCTGGAGTCGATGCGCATCCACGGCGGCTACGGCTATGTCAGCGAGTTTCCGGTCGAGCGCTACTACCGGGACGCCGCCCGCCTCATGTTCGTGCCCCTCGACGACGACACGCTGCGCCGCGACCTGGCGGCCCGGCTGGCGGCGCGCGCGTGACCCTCCGTGCCCTCGCGGCGGCGGCGGCGATGATCACCGCCAGCACCTTCACGGCCTGGGCGCTCTACATCACCCTGGTCGAGCATCCGGCCCGGCTCGACAGCGGGGCCGCCGCGGGGCGCGCGCAGTTCCGGCCGAGCTATCGGCGTGCTGCGCCATGGCAGGCCTCGTTCGCCGTGCTCGCGTTCGCCACCGGCCTGCTGGCGGCCGCCCTCACGGCGCGCTGGGCGTGGCTGATCGGCGCGCTCGCGCTCGGCTCGGTGGTCCCGCTCACGCTGGCGGTGATCCGGCCGATCAGCCGGCGCCTGCTCGACGCCGACGCGCTCGGCGACGACGAGGTGCTCGGCCTGCTGCGCACCTGGGGCCGGCTGCACGCCCTGCGCACCGCGCTCGGCAGTATCGGCGTCGTGGCGTTCCTGCTCGCCCTGCGGACGCGCTGATGGCCTACGGACGCTGGTTCGAGGAGTTCACCGTCGGTGAGGTCATGAAGCACTGGCCGGGACGCACGATCGGCGAGGCGGACTGCACGTGGTTCGCGCTGCTGACGATGAACCAGCACCCGGTGCACAGCGACGCTCACTACGCCGAGCGCTTCACCCAGCACGGCCGGCGCCTGGTGCTGGGCCCGCTCGTCTTCTCGATCGGCATCGGCATGACGGTGGCCGACGTCTCCGGCAAGGCGATCGCCAACCTCGAGATCGAGAAGATCACCCACGAGGCGCCGACCTTCATCGGCGACACGATCTACGCGGAGTCGACGGTGCTGGCCACCCGCGAGTCGAGACAGGGCGATCGGGGCGTCGTGAGCGTGGAGACGCGGGTGATCAACCAGCGCGGCGAGCGCGTGATGACCTTCCGTCGCACCGCGCTGCTGCCCAAGAAGAACCACGCGACGCTGGGCGAGGGACAGTATCCGGCATGACCCGGGCAATGCTGGACGGCCTGCGCATCCTGACCGTCTCGCAGTTCGGCGCCGGGCCCTTCGGCACCCAGGTCCTGGCCGACCTCGGCGCCGAGGTCATCAAGATCGAGGATCCGGCCGTCGGCGGCGACGTCTCCCGCCAGGTCGGCCCCTACGCCGGCGCCGGCGACTCGCTCTACTTCCAGTCGTTCAACCGCGGCAAGCAGTCGCTCACCCTCGACCTCACCCACGCCGACGGCCAGGCCGTCCTGCGCGATCTCGCGCGGGTCTCCCACGCCGTCTACAACAACCTGCGTGGTGATCTTCCGGCCCGCCTCGGCCTGACCTACGCCGCGCTGAAGGACGCCAACCCGGCGATCGTCTGCTGCTCGCTGTCGGGCTTCGGCGCCACCGGACCCCGCGCGGCCGAGCCGGCGTTCGACTACCTCATCCAGGGCTACGCCGGCTGGATGTCGATCACCGGCGAGCCCGACGGGCCGCCCGGCAAGTGCGGCGTCTCGGTCGTGGATTTCGCCGGCGGCTACGCCTCGATCGCCGCCCTCATGGCCGGGCTGTGGGATGCCCAGCGCAGCGGCGTGGGACGCGACATCGACATCGCCCTGCTCGACACCGCGGTGAGCATGCTGTCGTACTTCGCGATCTGGACGCTCAACCGCGACTGGCAGCCAAGCCGCGTCGCCGACTCCGGTCACCAGTCGCTGGTGCCCGCCCAGAACTTCCGCACCCGGGACGGCTGGCTCGTCGTCTTCTGCAACAAGGAGAAGTTCTGGCTCGCGCTGGTGGAGGCGCTGGACCGGCCGGCCCTCGCCGCCGACCCGCGCTTCGCCTCCTTCGCCGATCGGCTCGCCCACAAGGACGCCCTGCTGCCCCTCCTGCAGTCACGCTTCGCGGAGCGGACGACCGCCCACTGGCTGGCGCGCCTGCGCGGGCGCGTTCCGTGCGCGCCCGTGAACACGATCGCCGAGGCGCTGGCCGACGAGCAGGTCCGGGCGCGCGGGATGATCGTCGAGGTGAAGCATCCGCAGCTCGGCGTGCTGCGCGAAGTCGCCTCGCCGGTCAAGACCGCCGGCGCCGACGCCACGCCGCGCCCGGCCCCGGGCCTGGGCCAGCACAACGAGGCGATCCTGCGCGAGCTGCTGCACTATGATCCGGCGCGCATCGCCGCGCTGCGCGCATCGGGCGCGCTGGGCGGCCCGTTCCCCGCCGACCGTTAGGAGGTTCCCCATGGTGCCCTCGAGATCTCTGGCCGTCGTCGTGCTGATCGTGGCCCTGCTACCCATCACCGCCCACGCCTGGGACCGCGGCAGCGTGCAGCGCTTCGCGACACTGCCGGCCGGCACCGCGCATCCCGAGGGCATCGCCGTGGATCGCAGCGGCAACGTGTGGGTGGCCGACTTCGACGTCACCAAGTCGGCCGGCCCCGGCGACGTCCTCGCCTTCCAGCCGGACGGCAAGCTGCTGCGCCACCTCAGGCCAACGGGCTCGAGCAATTTCCTGCTCGGGCTCGACTTTCATCCGATCACGGGAGCCTTCCTGGTCATCGACTTCGGCAACAAGAAGGTCATCCAGGTGGATCCGTCAACGGGCGCCACGACCGACTTCGCCACGCTGACGCCGGCGGACGCCGCCGGTGCCGGGCTCAACGCGCTCACGTTCGACACGGCGGGCAACGTCTACGTCTCCGACTCGTTCCAGGGCAAGATCTGGCGGACCGGTCCCGGCGGCGGCGTCATGACGGCGTGGGCGAGCGACCCGAAGCTGACGACCACCGGCGTGCCGCCGTTCGGCGCCAACGGCCTGGCCTTCAACCGCGCCCACGACACGCTGTTCGTCGCCAACACGGGCAACGATTCGATCGTGCAGATCTCGGCGGCCGACCCGACGGATGTCACCGTGTTCACCAACAGCATCAACGGCGCCGACGGCCTCGTCATCGACGCCGAGGACAACCTCTGGGTTGCCGCCAACCAGTCCGACGAGATCGTGGTGGTGAATCCTGCCGGTCGCGTGATCGCCAAGCTCGGCGACTTCGACGGCGTCGACGCGCACGGCTCCCCCCGCGGACTGCTCTTCCCGGCCAGCCCCGTCCTCCACGGCGGCTTCCTTTACATCACCAACCTGTCGCTCGACCTGAAGGCCGCGATCGGCCAGCCGGCCGTCGACGGTCCGTGGGCCGCGCAGGTGACGCGACACACCGTGTCCCGCATGCCGGCCCGCATTCCGCCGATCCAGGGTCTGCCGTGAACGATCCGCCGGACGCGTGCTGCGCATCGGCGCCGGCTCGGACGAGATCATGAAGTTCCTCATGGCGCGCGAGTTGCTGAAAGAGGTCGGGGCGCGGCGGTAGAATCGAGGGCATGACGGAACGGGTACTGCCGTCGCCCGACGTCGAGGAGGTGACCGGCACCGGGACGGAGCTCGCTCCCCCCTGGATGACCATCCTGCACAACTGTGACTGTCACACGTTCGAGCAGGTCGTGAAGCAGCTGCAGAAGGCCATCGCCTGCAGCGAGGCCGAGGGCTGGGAGATCGCCTGGCAGGTGCACAACACCGGCAAGGCCGTCGTGAGGATCGGCCCCGAGCCCGAGTGCGTCCGCGTCGGCAACATCCTGGCCTCCATCGGTCTCGTGGTGACCGTCGTGCAGTCGTGAAACAGCTGGCCATCCGGTCGTGGCGGCGATGAGCGTGAGCGCCCGCTCCCTCTATCGCGCCACCGCCTGGGTGCTGGTCGGCGGCAAGCTGCTCGGCGCCTGGGGGCTCACCTGGGACATCCAGTGGCACTTGCAGATCGGGCGGGACTCCTTCTGGATTCCGCCGCATCTCATGATGTACGGCGGCGTGACGGCGGGAGTCATCGTCACCTTCGCCCTGCTCGCGCTCGAGACGGCCCGCGCGCGACGGCGGCCGCCGGGGCCGGACACGATCCGCGTGCTGGGTCTCGTCGGCACCCGCGGCCTTCACCTGGCCGCCTGGGGCGTGGCGCTCGTGATCCTGGCGGCGCCGATCGACGACCTGTGGCATCGGCTGTTCGGTCTCGACGTGACGCTGTGGAGCCCGCCCCACCTGCTCGGCCTCCTCGGCTCCGGCGTCAACACGCTCGGAACGCTGCTGATCGTGACGGAGGTCTACGAGCGGCGCCGACGGGCGCGGCTCGCCGGCCTCGTGCTCGGCGGCGCGCTGCTGTACGTCGGCGTCCGGGTGGTGCTGGAGCCGGCCTGGCTGGTCGCGTGGACGCACGGCGGCGTGCTCTTCCATGCCTTCGCGCTGCTCGGCGCGCTGCTGCTGCCGCTGGCGCTCGTGCCGGCCGGGCGGCTGCTGGAGCGGCGCTGGGCGCCGCTGGTCGTGGTCGCCGTCGCCCTGGCGATCTCGGTGATCGGCGAGCAGATCGCGCGGGTCGGTTTCGCCGTCGTCCAGCCGGTCTCGGTGATCGGCCAGGCGATCCAGGACGATCCGACGTCGACGATCGCCCAGGCGGCGGCCATCCGGGCGAAGAGTCGTGGCGTCGTCACTCCGTTCTGGCTGCGCTTGCTGCTTCCGTTGATCGCGGCCGCGGTGATGAGCGCGGTGGACGTGCGGCGGCGGCCGGCGCTGGCCTCCGCGGCGTACGGGGTAGTCCTCGTCGCGGTCTACGGCTGGTCCACGAGCCGGAGCCCCGCCTTTGCGGCGCTGGTGCCGGCGGCCCTCGACACGGCCCTCGCGCTGGGGATCGCGGCGGTGGCAGGCGGTCTCGGTGCCCGTGGCGGCCGCTATCTCGCCGACGCCCTCGCGTCGACGACCAGGTCTGCCGTGGTCGTCGAGGACAGGATGGTGACGGCCGTCACGCGCTGAGCGGGCGTCTCACATCACGGGACCGATGATCCACGGTGCGAACTCTTCCACGCCGACGCCGGACAGCTCGCTCTTGCTGCGCTTGCCGGAAGCCACCGCGACGATCTCCTCGAAGATCTGACGGCCCACCGTCGCCAGCGGCACGCCCTCGAGAATCACGCCACAGTTGACGTCCATGTCCTCCTCCATGTGCCGGTACATGAGGGAGTTGGTCGCCAGCTTGATGGACGGCACCGGCTTGCAGCCGAACACCGAGCCCCGTCCCGTCGTGAAGCAGATGAGATTGCAGCCGCCGGCCACCAGGCCGGTGATCGACACCGGATCGTGGCCCGGCGTGTCCATGAAGACGAAGCCGCGCGTGCTGATCGGCTCGCCGTACTGGAACACGTCCATCATCGGCGTGGTTCCGCCCTTGGTGACACCGCCCAGGGATTTCTCGAAGACCGTGGTGATCCCGCCGGCCTTGTTGCCGGGGGCGGGGTTGTTGTCCATGGCCTCGATGCCACGGCAGTACCACTCCCACCACTTGTAGCGGTCGACGAGCTTCTTGGCGACGCCCTCGTTGATCGCCCGGCGGATCAGCAGGTGCTCGGCGCCGTAGATCTCGGGCGTCTCGGCCAGCACGCCGGTGCCGCCGTAGCGCACCAGCTCGTCGACGGCCCAGCCCAGCGCCGGGTTCGCGGTGATGCCGGAGTTGCCGTCGGAGCCGCCGCAGTTCGTCGCCAGCGTGATCTCCGACACCGGCTGCTTCGTGCGGCGGGCGGCGTTGGCGATCGGCAACAGCTTGGCCACCTCGGCCGCCGCGCGCTCGACCGTCTTGCGAATGCCGCCGGCCTCCTGGATGTTGACCAGGAACGGCTTGCGCTCGGGATGACCCGGCGCGGCCATGCGCTGGCGCTCCACCATCACCGCCGCCTGGTTCACCTCGCAGCCCAGGCCGATCAGGATGTAGGCGGCGACATTGGGATGCTTGGCGTAGCCGGCCAGCACGCGCTGCAGCGCCAGGTGGTCCTCGCCGAAGAGCTTGGTGCCGCAGCCCGACTTGTGCGTGATCGCGATGACGCCGTCGACGTTCGGGAAATCGCGGGTGACGTCCCGGAACTTGTCCTTGACGAACTGGCTCACGCTGGCCGAGCAGTTCACGCCGGAGATGATCGCCACGTAGTTGCGCGTGCCGACCCGGCCGTCCTCCCGCCGGTAGCCGTCGAAATGCCGCATCTGCTCCGGCGGATGGAACGCCACCGGGGTCACGTCGACGCCTACCTGGTAGCGATCCTCGGACAGCTCGCCGATGTCGAGGTTGTGGCTGTGCACGTGGTCGCCGACCTCGATGTCCTGGGTCGCGAAGCCGATCACCTGCCCGTAGCGCCGGACCGGCGCGCCGCGCCGCACCGCGTGCCGGGCCACCTTGTGGCCGGGCTTGATGTCGGCGCGCACCTCGATGCGGGCGGCGCCGTCCTCCAGCACGGTGCCAGCCGTCAGCTCCTTCTTGGCGATGGCGACGTCGTCCTCGGCCCGCAGCAGAATGGCGCGCTCGGTCAGCGGGATCGTGCTCATGACCGCGAGACCTCCTTGAGTGTTTCAAATATACATGGGGGCTTCGATATGGCCCCCGGGCTCCCCAGACATTCGTCGCGCCCGGCGCAGCCGTGGCGCGCCTCTAT
>Ga0209474_10004610_pt1 | contig 11855 bp, 13 predicted proteins | sample GraSoiAngelo_145_FD_185902 | JGI IMG/M metagenome (GOLD analysis project Ga0209474, IMG submission 185902) | Grasslands soil microbial communities from the Angelo Coastal Reserve, California, USA - 14_1009_05_20cm (SPAdes) (version 2) | ecosystem: Environmental > Terrestrial > Soil > Grasslands...
ACGCCGAGTGGCTCGCCTCGATTCATTGATCAACAGGTCGCAAGAAGGCCGGATTCATTCCGGCCGTCTCCACGCGCGCACCTTCCAATCGTCGCCAACGTCGCGCGGATGGAGGGGGTCCCACGGGGGAGGCCTGCCTCCCCCGTGCCACCCGACGCCGAGCGGCTAGAAGATCCGGCGCCTCCACCACACCATGATCCCGCCGAAGACCGTCAGCCCCGGCATCAGGAACGCGGTGATGAAGATGAGCACGCTCTGGTCCTGCTGCGTGAGCGCGATCGGCAGCGCGCGTTCGGGCTTCGGGGGCAGCGCGATCAGGGAGTCCTGGCCGGCCAGCCATTGAAAAGACCCGAGCGCCAGCTCGAGGTTGGCGTCGTTGTTGTTGGGCGGCAGGGTTCCGGTCTGGGCGAATGCTGCGGTGCCGGCCACCACGATGCGCGTCTTGCCGCTCCCGGCTGCCTGCTCGAGCGTCTCCATGATCGTGAATGGACCCGAGGTGTCCTGCGACTGGCGGGCAAGGCTCGACCGCTCAGCCGCGATCGCATACGAGCCCGAGGTGGTGGTCGCAATGCGCACCACCCTGACGCCGGCAGCCGGTGCGCCGGTGATGGCCGTCGTCTGCGGAAAGAACGAGACGATTCCCTGGACGTCCTTGGTGATCGGCGACTGACCATAGTTGACCACCGCGGGGTTCGTCGGGTCCTGCACCGCGGCCCGGCTCGGGTCGGTCTCGATGATGAGCGCTCCGCTGAACCCCTGCCCATACGGCCTGAGGATCGAGCTGAGCGTGGCGGTCGTCTTCGGATCGTGCGGCCACGGCTCAGCCGCGATCAGCAGCTTGCCCCCGCCTGCGAGGTAGGCGGTCACGATCTTCACCGTCTGGTCCGTAAGGGCGCTCGTCGGGTTGATGATCGCCAGCTCGTCGCAGTCGGCGGGCACCGCCGGGAGCTGGCTCAACAGGACGTCCTTGTGCGAGAAGTTGTTCTTCACCAGCAGGTCGGCCACAGCCGTGTACCCGGTCTTCTGGTTCGTGTCCGTGAGGCTGCGCTCCCCGTCCCCGACGGCCCAGCACACGACAGGCACGCGGTCGGACTCGAGCTTGAGCAGCGCAGACGTGAAGTCCTCTTCGGACTGCGTTCCCTGCAGCAGGAGCTGAGTCTTTCCTTTGTAGTCGAGCACGACGGTGTTCACCTGGGTGATGCCGTAGTGCTTCACATCGACCGTGTCCTGGTCCGCGTTGGCGCCGCGGTACTTCACATGCGAGCTTTGATCCGCGTAGAGCGCGACCAGCGCCTCGGTCTCGCTCTGTCCGCTGTTGATGCCGGGCCGGAACAGGCCGATGACCTGAAGGTCTGAGGTCAGCCTCTTGGCCGCCAGCACCGACTGTGGTGCGAGCGTGTTGTTGCCTGCGCGGGTGAGATCCCACGCCAGAGACGTCTTCGACACCAGGATGTTGGCCGCGGCCAGCAATCCCAGGACGACCGCGATCCCAATCGCGTTCAACACCAGTGAACGCGCGCGGCGGTTCAACCTATGCGCCTCGAGGCCAGCACTCGCACGGTCAGGAAAAGCGCGCCCAGAGTCAATGTGACGAAGTAGACGATGTCGCGCCCGGCCGCCTGCCCGAGGCTGAACGACTGGAAGCGGCTGTAACCGCCCACGTACTGGAAGAACAGGTTGGCCGGCGGTGCAACGAAGAACCCGATCAGATATCCGGCATACCAGATGACCAGCAGGGCAGCCATCGCGATGAAGAACGCGATGATCTGGTTGCGTGTGAGGCTGGAGGCGAGCACGCCGATGGCGATGGCTGCCGCGCCTACCAGAACGAGGCCGAGATAAGTCGCGGCGATCAGGCCCACGTCCAGCTTGCTGGCGTAAACGCGGAGCAGCACTGCGTAGACCAGGGTGGTTGCCAGCAGCAGCAGGTAGAAGACGAACGCCCCGAGCCACTTCGCGGCCACGAGCTCCCACTCGCGGACCGGTGAGGTCAGCAGCAGCTCGAGCGTCCCCTGGCTTCGCTCCTCGGCCAGCACTCGCATGGTCACCAGCGGGATGAGGATGACCATCAGAAAATTCGTGATCACCCCGAAAACGCCGTCCATCGTGGCGGCTTGACCGGCGAGCACGGTGGCTATGAACCCAAAGCCTGAGACCAGGAAGATGAAGACGCCCGCCACCACCCACCCGATCGGCGATACGAAGAGCGCAGTCAGATCCCGTCTCGCGATGGCGAGGATGTTGGGGAGCCCAGTTGGTCGAAAGGCCGCGTACAGCGAGTCCGCTGTCGAGGGCTGCGACGGCTCGGCTTCCGCCTGAGCAGGACGCTTGCGGGGAGGTGGAGCTGGTCGCCTCGCGGCTGGCGCGGGGCGGGCGGGCGGAACGCCGGCGTCGGCTCGCGCAGTCATCTGCTTCTTCTGCCTGGCGCGGGCCTTTCGGCGCGCAGACTTGCTCACTGGTTCTGCTCGCCGGCGGTGAGCTGAAGGAAGACATCCTCCAGGGTGAGCGTTCGCGCTTGAACCTCGAGCAGTCCGAATCCTGCGTCGATCACCGCACGCGAGAGCTCCTCGCGCAGGTCCGCTGATCGGGTGCTCACCACCGCCCTCACTGACCCGCCGTCAGCAGAAGTGACGACCAGCGCCTCTACACCGTGCACCGAGCGTATGGCCGCCTCCACGGCTTCCGCCTCGCCGCGGACGACGAGGACTATCTCGTGGCTCTTGCCGGTGCCCAGGCGCTGAGCCAGCCTGCCCGGCTCGCCATCGGCCACGATCCGCCCGCCATTGATGATCAGCACCCGCTCACACGTCGCCTCAACTTCGGACAGGATGTGGCTGGAAAGGATCACGGTGCGCTGCCGGCCCAGCTCTTTGATCAGGGCGCGGGTCTCGCGCGTCTGCCCTGGGTCGAGGCCGGCGGTGGGCTCGTCGAGGATCAGTGCCTCTGGCTCGTGGACGATCGCCTGCGCAAGGCCGACGCGCTGCCGCAGCCCGCGCGACAGCCGGCCGATGATGTCCGAGCGCCGATCCTCGAGGCCGCACGCGGTGATCGCATCGTCCACTCTGCCGCGGCGACGTGAAGGCGGAACGCCGCGCAGCTTGCAGACGAAGGTCAGGAAGCCGGCCACACGCATCTCGCTGTAAAGGGGTGCCGTCTCCGGCAGGTAGCCGATCCGGCGCCGCACCTCGAGCGACTGCGAGAGCACGTCGAACCCGCCCACGCTCGCCGTTCCCGATGTAGGACCGAGGTAGCCCGTGAGGATGCGCATGGTGGTGGACTTGCCGGCGCCGTTCGGACCGAGGAAACCGAGCACCTGGCCCCGCGGGACCGAGAAGCTGACGTCCTGGATGGCTGCCCGCTCGCCGTAGAACTTCGTCAGTCCCTGGACCTCGATCAAAGCGCGCAGATTCTCTCAGTACGTGAGGTCGAAGGGCTCCAGGCCGCCTGAGGCGGCTGACCATTCCGCATCGACGTCGGTCACGTCCGCGGAACGAGGTCCCTCGCGGGCGGCCTGCATGAGCTTTTCAAGGTCTGCCCGGGGGCCCTCGGCCACCATCTCGACGGAGCCGTCGGCCCGGTTGCGCACCCAGCCTTGCAGGCCAAGCTGGCGTGCGGTTCGCATCACGAAGTAGCGGAAGCCCACGCCCTGCACATCACCATGGATCACAGCATGCAGGCGTTCGATGGTTCTAGGCTAGCCCGCATGCTGTCGTCAATCGTTGCGGTCGGCGACGAGCTCGTAGGCGGGTTCACTCTCGACACCAACTCACACTGGCTTGCCGAGCGACTGCGGTTGCTCGGCCACCCGCTCAAGCGCGTCACCGCCATCCGCGACCGGCCGGCCGAGATCGTCGAGCAGGTCCGGCGCGAGCTTGCCGACCCAGAGCTCACGCACATCTTCTGCTGTGGGGGCCTCGGGCCGACACCCGACGACCGCACGTTCGCCTCACTGGCCGAGGCGCTGGGCCGTCCGCTGGTCGTGTGGGAAGAGACCCGCGCACGTATCGAGCGGCGTGTGAAGCGGATGCATGAGGCCGGGCTGCTCGACTCGCCCGAGCTGACTGAGGGCAACCTGCGTATGGCCCGGATCCCATCCGAGCCGAAGCAGGTGTTCAAGAACCGCCGCGGCATGGCGCCCGGAGTGGTCTATGAGCAGGACGGCAAGAGCATCTTCGTGTTGCCCGGGGTACCGCTCGAGCTGAAGGGAGTCTTCACCGAGGAGCTCGAGCCGCAATTCCTGGCCGGCGGGTCGGCGGCCACGGTGCGTGAGCTGCGCTTCATGTTTGCCGTCGAGGCGCGCTTCTATCCGCTGATGCGAGAGCTGGAAGAGAAGTATCCCGACGTATCCGTCGGTTCTTATCCCAACTTCGAGACCAAAGAGCTCGTGATCCGCTGCCTCGGTCTCGATTCCAACCAGGTTGACGAGGCAATAGAGATGGTCCGCCGCCGCTCCGGAGAGCTCGGCATGGCTCCACAAAGGAGTAGTTGAGAATGAGCGACCGGCCCCAGGTCATCTGCATCCCCGGCAGCGTGGCACCTGCCGCGCTGCGTTATGGGCCCCTCATGAACCACGTCGGCGACGATGCCGAGTTCCACCTCAAGGATCTCGAGGTCTACCGCGAGTCGGCGCCGCCGGCGGATTACTCGATCGAGGAGGAAGTTGAGGCGCTCGATCGCTTCGCAGATTCCAAGAGCCTTGACAGCTTCCATCTGGTCGCTTACTCGGGAGGCGGTTTCATCTCTCTGGCGTTCGGGGGCATCCATCGACAGCGCGTCATCAGCCTTTCGCTTTTCGAACCAGCCCGGATCCCCGGCGAGCTGACCGACGAAGAGAGCGCATTCTTTTCCGAGCTCGAATCGAAGCTTCGCGGCCTCCAGGGTGACCAGTTCATGGCGATGTTCGTCCGCGAGCAAGTGAAGGCGGGAGTGCAGCTGTCGCCGCCAACTGGCCCGGTTTCGCCAGAGATGCGTAAGCGGCCTGCGGGGATTGCGGCCCTCGTGCGCGCATTCCCCGAATTTCACTTTGACCGCAACGACCTGCGCTCGTGCGCCTTCCCGGTTTTCTACGCTTACGGCGATCTGTCGCACGAGGAACAGGCGGTAAAAGCCGGAATCCTAGCTCGACTGTTCCCGGACATCCGCGTGCAGCGGTTCGCAGGGATCCATCACTTCGTGCCGCCCGAGATGATCTACACGTCTGAGTACGCTCGATCGCTCCTTGAGCACTGGCGCCGCGCCGAGCAGTCAGCCCGCTAGCTTTCGTTCGAGCAGCGAGCGCTCGGCCGGGTTCTGGCAAAGCTCGAGTGCCCGCAGTCGAGCTTCCCGCGCGAGCTGGTGCTCACCCAGCTGGTCGAGCAGCTCCGCGCGGGTCGAGTGCAGCAGGTGGTACCCGGCGAGCGCTATCGCCAGGTCGTTGACCTCACCGAGCGCAACCTCTGGGCCGGCCACCTGGGCCAGAGCCACCGCGCGGTTGAGCCGGACCACCGGTGACGAGCTCATGCCCAGCAGCGCGTCGTACAGGCGCACGATCTGTGGCCAATCAGTCTCCTGCCAGGAACGCGACTCTGCATGAACGGCCGCAATCGCAGCCTGTAGCTGGTACGGCCCGGGAGCCCGCATCGAACCGGCCCTTTCGAGGGTGCTGATGCCTTCGGCGATCTTGGCTCGATCCCAAAGCGCACGATCCTGGTCCCGCAGCAGGACCATCTCGCCGGCGGCGTCGAACCGTGCAGCCGAACGCGCGAGGTTGAGCATGGTCAGCGCGAGCAGTCCCAGGACCTCTGGTTGGTTGGGCATCAGCCGGTCGACGAGGAGAGTCAGCCACTGGGCGTCCTCGGCCAAGTCCCGACGCATGGCGGTGGCCGGGCTGTGGCTGAGGTAGCCCTCATTGAACATCAGGTACAGAACGGCCAGCACGGCATCGACCCGCGGAACCAGCTCCGGGCCCTGGGGTACTCGATAAGGAATGTTGGCTTCGACGATCTTGCGCTTGGCCCGCACGATGCGCTGCGCCATCGTCGGCTCTGAGACCAGAAAGGCGGCGGCGATCTCCTGGGTGGTGAAGCCGGCCACTGCACGCAACGTCAGGGCGACCTGGGCCTCTGTCGCCAGCGCGGGGTGGCAGCAGGTGAAGATGAGCCGCAGCCTGTCGTCTGCCTCCGGCGGGTCAGGGTTCACTGTCGACCTCTCCAGCAGCGCGACCTTGTCGGCGTAGCGGTGATCCCGGCGCAGCAGGTCGATCGCGCGCCGCCGCGCCGTTGTCATCAGCCATGCGCCCGGCCGGTCGGGAATGCCCTGCTCGGGCCATGTCTCCAGCGCCGCGAGCAGGCTGTCCTGGACAACCTCCTCGGCGATGTCGAAGTTTCCGATGATCCTGACCATGGCGCCAGTAAGCCTCGCCGCCTCCTCTCGGAAGATGGCGACGAGCGCTGCATCTGTGGCTGTCCGTGTCTCGGTCAGGCCCTCATCGTTCCACAGCCGGCCACACCTCGACGGGACCGGCCGGCCACGACTTGGCCATCTCCAACGCCTCGTCCAGGTCTTTGACCTCGACGACGGCGAAGCCTCCGATGATCTCCTTCGACTCCACGAACGGTCCGTCGGTGACGATGGGCTTGCCGTCGTTGAACCGAACGGTGGTGGCTGTTTGAGGCCCCTTCAGCTGCTCGCCACCAACGATCTTGCCGGCGCGACTGTAATCCTCAAACCACTTCCCAGCCGCCTTCATGCCGGCCTCCATCTGGTCCGCCGGCATGTTTTCGAAGCGCTCCTGGTCTTCCATGGTCCCGACGAACAGCAGCACGTATTTCATGTCGCACCTCCATAAGACAGCGACGAACGAGAGCGCCCCGAATCGACAGGGTCAGGATCCCGTGAACTCAGGCTCCTGCTTGGACAGGAAGGACATGATCCCGACCGCCGCGTCGGTGCTGAGCGAGGCGCGAGCGAAGTTCTCGGCTTCGATCTCGAGCGCCTGTTCGATCGGCAGGTCGAACCCGCGATGGACGGCGTCCTTGATCATCGCTATGGCGAGGGTCGCGGCCTTGGCCAGCTTGCCGGCCAGCTCGTCGACCGCGGCCTTGAACTGGTCGGGCCCAACGGCCATGTCCACCCAGCCCACCGCCTCGGCCTCCCTGGCCGAGAGCCGCGTCGACTCGATGAGGAATCGCATCGCCCGCGCCTTGCCGATCAGCCGTGGCAGGCGCTGGGTGCCCCCGGCGCCCGGGATGATGCCCAGCGACGACTCGGTCTGGCCGATGCGGGAGCGGTCGTCCTCGACCATGACCCTGTAGTCGCAGCAGAGCGTGAGCTCGCTGCCGCCACCGAGGGCGTGGCCGTTGATGGCCGCGATCACGGGCTTGGGACAGCGCTCGATGGCCGAGAAGTGGCCGTTCATGCGCCTCATGAGCAGTGAGATCTGCTGGGTGGCGAACGGTGACTCGCGGTCAACTGTCGCCATCGAGGTGAGGTCGGCGCCGACGCTGAAGTACTTCTCGTAAGCCGACTCGAGCACGACCGCACGCACCGCCGAGTCTTTGCCCAGCTCGTCGAAGGCGGCGGCGAGCTCCTGCATCAGGTCCTCGGCGATCGAGTTGTTGCCCTTACGGTGCATGACGACGCGCGCGATCGCACCATCGCGCTCGACGTCGATGAGCTCGCTCACGCCGTGAAGAGGGGAATGCCGCCCGCGACCTCGATCACCGCCCCGGTGATGTAGCCCGCTTCGTCCGAGCAGAGGAAGGCGATCGTGTTGGCGATGTCCTGCGGCTCACCGAAGCGCTTGAAGACGGTGCGCTGCTTGAACCGCTCGTACATCGGGTTGTTCTCGGCCGCGGCCTTGCCGGCCTCGGAGCCGATGATGCCCGGGGCGATGGCGTTGGAGGTGATGTTGTGGCGGCCACCCTCGAGCGCCGCGGTCTTCGCGAGCCCGATCAGCGCGGCCTTGGTCGAGGAGTAGCTCGCCTGCCCGAATCCGCCAAGGGTGCCGGCGACGGAGGACATGAAGACGAGCCTGCCCCACTTGTTCTCGACCAGGTAGGGCCACACCTCTTTCGTGCAGTTGAAAGCGCCCGTGAGGTTGACGCGCACGTCGCGGTCCCACAGCTCATATGACTGGCTGGGGATCTGCGCGGCGTGGTCGAGAGTGGCCGCGTTGTTGATGAGGATGTCGATCTTCCCGAACTCGTCCCTCACCTTCTTGAAGACGTCCCTGACCTGCTCGCGATTGGTCACGTCCATCTTGATGGCGAGCGACTTCCGCCCCATCTTGCGGATCTCTTCCGCGGTCGCGTTGGAGTGGACCCATCCCTGCGAGATGGCGACCTGGGCCAGCACGCTGCCCTGGGCCTCTGCCGTCTTTTGCAGCTCCGGGTCGTCCTCGACCAGGACGTCGGTGATCACGACATCAGCGCCTGCCCGCGCGAGGGTCAGCGCGTCCTGGCGGCCAAGGCCGCGCGAGGCGCCGGTGATGACGGCGACTTTGCCGCTCAGATCGAACATCTTTCCCTCCAGCCGCTACGCGCCGTTACCTGATCCTGATCGTCGCACGCGAGCCGGAGATGGCGCGCGAGATGACCAGTCGCTGGATCTCGGCGGTGCCTTCCCAGATCTGGTAGATCTTCGCGTCGCGGAACCATTTCTCGACCGGGTACTCCTTGATGTATCCGTATCCGCCGAGCACCTGGATGGCGTCGGTGGTCACATCCATGGCAACGTCTGCCGCGAAGCATTTGGCCATCGAGCCCTCAGCTCGCTCGAACGGCTTGCCCTGCGTTGCCATCCACCCGGCGCGCCAGATGAGCAACCGCGCGGCGTCGATCTTCATCGCCATGTCGGCGAGCTTGAACCCGATCGCCTCGTGCTGCCAGAGGGGCTTGCCGAACTGCTTTCTGTCCTGCGCGTACTCGAGCGCAAACTCATAGGCGGCCCGCGCGATGCCGAGCGCTCCGGCCGCCACTCCTGGTCGTGTCGCCTCCAGCGTCATCAGCGCGCCGAGCGCGCCGGGACCGGCGTTGTCGCCGTCTGGCTCGCCTCCCAGGCGGTGGTCGAGCGGGATGTGACAGTCGTCCAGGATCACCTGCGCGGTGTGGCTCGCGCGCACGCCGAGCTTTTTCTCCTTGCGGCCCATCTTCAGCCCGGCGCGCCCCTTGGGCACCAGGAACGATGCGATCCCTGCCGGCCCTTTGCTCGGGTCGGTGTTTGCGTAGATGACGTGGTAGTCGGCGATGCCACCGTTGGTACAGAACTGCTTGGTGCCGTTCAAGACATAGCCGTCGCTGACGCGCGTGGCACGTGTCTTCATCGCCAGCGCATCCGAGCCTGAGTCAGGCTCGGTGAGACCAAGCCCACCGAGCACGAGCCGGTCGGGGTCCGTGAACTCCGGCAGCCACCTCTTCTTCTGCTCCTCAGTCCCGCTTGACCTGATGCCCGCGATGGCGAGCCCCATTGAATGGATGCACACCGCGATGCCGGCACAGCCCCATGACAGCTCTTCGTTGAGCATCAGCTCGGTGAGAAAGTCGAGGTTCTGCCCGCCGTATTCCTCAGGCAGGAATGCTGCCGGGCTCAGGCCGAGCTTGTGCGCCTTCTTGACGACCTCGTACGGAAACTCCTCGGTCTCGTCGAAGTGGGCGGCCACGGGCCGGATCTCGTTGGCAGCGAAATCGTGGGCGAGCTCGCGGATAGCCTGCTGCTCGTCGGTCAGCGTGAAGTCAAGCGGCATCGTCATCGTCCAGCGGAGGCAGCCCAGGCTCGAACTCCGCGTAGGCCTTGGTGAGGATGACGTCGCCGTGCTGGTTGACGGCGCGAACTTGCAGACGTCCGGGCTCGGTTGGCTCCGCGCTGAAAGTGACGGTGTCACCGGGCTCGACCATGCCCGCAAAGCGGCATGCGAACCTGCGGAGCCGCTGCGGACCACCCGCGGCCTTGCCGGCAACCACCGCGGCGATGCTCATCTGAAGCATGCCGTGCGCGATCACGCCCGGCAGGCCGACGGAGCGAGCGAACTTCTCGTCCAGGTGGATCGGGTTCATGTCGCCGGAGGCACGCGCGTACGCGGCAATCTGTTCGGTCTGAAAGAGCACGCTGTGCTGTGTCACGACCGAATCACGAACAGCGCGCGTGATGTGCAGACGGGCGAACCATCGCTCGAGGTGGTGTCGGTCTCGAGGGTGACGAACCGAAGGCCGCGGCGGCTGACGTCAGCTGCCACCCGCGCACGCGAGGTGACCGTCTCGCCCACGTTTGGATGCCGCTTCCACTCGAATTCCTGCTCCGCGTGGAGCAACTTTCCGAAATCGATGGCCGCCTCCTCGTCCCCGAAAAGCTGCGGCGCGGTGGCGCCCAGCGAGTAGACGGAGGCATAAGTGGGAGGTACACCATCATCGGGGTCGGCGCCGATCGCCCAGGCGAACGCATTGACGTGCTCGGCGTCGATGTCGACGGTGACCGGCGGGTAATCGCGACCTTCGATCGACATTTGCGACCGAAGGTTACTAGTTCACGCGCGGTGGGGTCTGAGTCTTCGAGCCACCCGCCGCAGCATGAGCGGACGCAGCGCAACCCAGGCTTCCAGGACCGAGGTGCGCGCCGATGGAGCCAGGTCGGGGGGAGCGTAAGCGGCGACCACGAACCCCCGGGCGACATCACGTACCGCGGATGCCGCCTCCGGAAAAACGCTCGACAGCCGCCGGCTCAGCTCGAGCGGGGTCTCGCCAGGCTGGAGCCTGGTCCCGGCCAGGCGTGCGAGCATCAATGTGCGTTTCCACACGCCCATGACCGTTCGTGGCCGCAGATAGCGAGCGACCACGCCGAACACGATCAAGATCAGCGCCAGCAGACCTCCAGCGATGCGGGTCACGGTACCCGCGTCGAGCGACTTCAGCGTGAAGCCTGTAGTGCCGTCGCCGGAAGGACCGTTCGGCTCCTGGAACCCCGGCGCGCCACCAACCCGCGGGCTGCCTGATGCCGACGGGGTGCCGCCAGGGACGCACAGGTTGTCGCGAAGGCAGAGAGGGACGGTCTGCGTCTTGCGCTGGATCGGGTTCCACGTCTGCTCGTGGTCATTCGTCGGCTCGAATGGGATCCAGCCGTATTTCGGAAAGTAGGCCTCGACCCACGTATGCGCGTCAGAGTCGTGCACTGTGTAGAGGCCGGTGCTCGTGCTGTAAGAGCCTGGCCCGTAGCCGTTGACGAGGCGGACCGGGATGCCGAGGGAGCGCAGCATGTCGCCCATCGCCGTCGCGTAGTACTGGCAGTAACCCTCGTGCGAGTTGAACAGGAAGAAGTCCAGGGGGTCCTGTCCACGGTCGGGCAGCCGCGGCGTCAGCGTGTACCGGAACAGATCACCTCGCAAGTACGCCTGGATTGCGTTGGCGGCGTCGTACTGGTTCGTGGTGTTCTTGACCAAGGAGACGGCCAGGTCGTGGATCCTTGTCAGCGTGTCATTTGGCCGGTAGCCGGTCGTTCTCACAGTCATGTAAGGGAGGATCCAGGCCGGGTAGTCGCTGCCGGCCGCGCGCAGCTCGTCCTCGCTCACGTCGGGGTAGCCGACGGTGATGCTGTAGGCGCCGTTGGACCGGCTGGGATTGAAGACCGACAGCTTGTCGACCGTGTACAGGCTCGATGAGGTGACGGTGTCCGGCGAAGCGTGAACCTCGCTTGCCACTGTCGCGCGATCGACGCTGAAAAACTGTCCTGGGTAGAACAGAACGTCACCCGAGCCCCGAGGTGGCGAAACCATGTTGATCCTGAAGAGCGCCAGGGCCATCGGTGAGTAGTCCTCGCCGTACACCGGGCTCTGGCCTTTGGCGATCGTGGCCTGCCAGTCAACCGGGAAGGTCGGGTACGTCCAGTAG
>Ga0209474_10004612_pt1 | contig 11852 bp, 8 predicted proteins | sample GraSoiAngelo_145_FD_185902 | JGI IMG/M metagenome (GOLD analysis project Ga0209474, IMG submission 185902) | Grasslands soil microbial communities from the Angelo Coastal Reserve, California, USA - 14_1009_05_20cm (SPAdes) (version 2) | ecosystem: Environmental > Terrestrial > Soil > Grasslands ...
CGCGTCGAACCTTTACGGATCGTACGAGCGCATGTGCCTCGCGCTCGGCGTGCAGACGCTCGACAATCTCGCGAAAGAGATCGACGAGCTGATGACGCCGCAGATGCCGGCCGGCATCATGGACGCGATCAAGATGCTGCCGATGGTCGGCCGGCTGCGCGATCTCATGCCGAAGACGGTGAACGACGCGCCGTGCCACGAGATCGTCGACCGGAACGGCACACTCGACGCGCTGCCGATCCTGAAATGCTGGCCCGAGGACGGCGGGAAGTACATCACGTTCCCGCTCGTCTTCACGAAGGATCCCGAGACAGGCGTGCGCAACATCGGCACCTACCGCATGCAGGTGTACGACGGCCGCTCGACGGGCATGCACTGGCAGCGCCACAAGGGCGGCGCGCAGCACTACCGCGTCGCCGAGCGGCTCGGCCGGCGGCTCGACGTCGCCGTCGCGCTCGGCGCCGAGCCGGTGCTGCCGTACTGCGCGACGGCGCCGATGCCCGAGGGGCTCGACGAATTGCTGCTCGGCGGATTCCTGTCGCGGCGGCGCATCGAGCTCGTCAAGTGCGTCACCGTCGATCTGGAGGTGCCCGCGAGCGCGCATATCGTGCTCGAAGGCTACGTCGAGCCGGGCGAGCGCCGGCGCGAGGGGCCGTTCGGCGATCACACCGGCCTGTACTCGCAGCCCGACGACTTCCCGGTGTTTCATCTCACGTGCGTCACGCGGCGCAAGCGTCCGACGTACCTGACGACGGTCGTCGGCGTGCCGCCGATGGAGGACTACTATCTCGGGCTTGCGAGCGAGCGCATCTTTCTGCCGATGATCAGGAAGACGCTGCCCGAGATCGTGGACATGCACTTCCCGGCCGAAGGGATCTTCCACAACCTCGTACTGGTGTCGATCGACAAGCGGTATCCCGGCCACGCGCGCAAGATCATGAACGCCTTCTGGGGCCTCGGGCAGCTCATGTTCTCCAAGACGATCGTCATCGTCGACAAGGACGTCGACGTGCACGATCTCGGACAGGTGGCGTGGATCGTCGGCACGCATTACGACCCGCTGCGCGACGTGCAGATGACGAAAGGTCCCGTCGACGATCTCGACGATGCGGCGGATCTGCCGGCGTACGGCGGCAAGATGGGGATCGACGCGACGCGCAAGTGGGCGAGCGAGGGCTATACGCGCACATGGCCGTCGCGCGTCGCGACGACGGAAGCGGCAGGGAAGCGCGCGGCGGAGATCCTCGCGCGTCTGAAATTGTAGAAACGGTAGGGGACGGCTCAGAGCTTTCGCACCGTACGTGCCGGGTGGTGAAATGCCGGGCGCTCAGGCGCGGCTCGCCGGATTTCTCGCGAAGTCCCCGCCGGAGGTTCGCAGGACGGCGGGCAAGCGGCAACCAGGTTCGGCACATCAGGCTCGTCCCCGACGTGTCGGTCCTCGACGAGCCCGCCGTCCGCGCGCTGATCGCGCAGGCGATCGCGACGTCGGACGTTCCGCTGAATCCGAAGCAGCGGCGCAAGATGGTGATCCGATCGGTGTCCGCGAAGCAGCGCCCGCGCCGTCCGCGGTCGAAGTGAGGCCGAGCGGTCGGGTCAGCGCTCTCCGCGGTTGCTGTCCTCGCCGAACTCGATCGTGACGTGCTTGAGCGCCTGGCTGACGCGGCGCTCGTGCGCGCGCTCGCACCACGTCGATTCTCCGCTACGATAGCGGTGAATCGTGGCGGCTATCTCGCTCCTCTTCTTCGCGTCCGGCGTGAGCGGGCTGATCTACCAGGTCGTCTGGGTCCGCACCTTTGGCAACATCTTCGGCAACACGGTGTACTCGGCATCGCTCGTGGTTGCCGTGTTCATGCTCGGACTCGGCATCGGCAGCTACGTCGTCGGCAACTGGGCGGACCGGCAGTATGCCGCGCGTCCCGAGTCGCTGATTCGCTGGTACGGTCTCGTCGAGATGGCGATCGGCTTGATGGGCCTCGCCATTTCTGCGTTCCTGCCTCACCTCGGAGCCATTTCGGCGCTTGCCTCGTCGAACACCCGTGGCGCAAACGGCTGGTACCACCTTTCGGTGTCGTCGTATGCCGCCCGCGTCGCGATCGCGACGCTCCTGCTGACGCCGATCACGCTGTTGATGGGCGGCACGCTGACGCTGCTGATTCGCTACTGCGTGCGGCTGAATCTCGAGATCGGCGCGTGGCGAATCGCGCTGCTCTACGGTGTCAATACCGCCGGCGCCGCCCTCGGCGCGTTTCTCACCGATTTTGCGTTGGTTCCGCTCGTCGGTCTCGCGACGACGCAGTGGCTCGCGGTGCTGATCAACCTGCTCGTCGCCGCCGGCGCATTCCTGCTCGCGGCGCGGCCGATGCCGGACGCCGCCGACGCAGGGAGCCGGACGGCGAACGGCACGCACGACGCCGTCGGCCGGGAAGTCTCATCGCTGGCGTTGGCCTCGACCAGTCTCGCGCTGGCGCTGTCAGGCTTCGCGGCGATGGGCATGGAGATTCTGTGGTTCCGCCATTTCACGCTGGTGCTGGGTGGATTCCGCGCGGTCTTCTCGCTGTTGCTGTCGGTCATCCTGATCGGGATTGGCGCCGGAGCCCTCGTCGGCGGCTGGCTCAATCGCTTCACCCCGCGACCGGTGCAGTGGCTGATGCTCGGAGAAGGACTCTTCGTCGCCGCGACCGTGTTCGGATTGGCGACGACCGACGTTCGCAACCTCCTCACGGCCGAAGCCCATGTCGCCGCGATGCCGCGGGCACCGGACGAACCCTGGCAGTGGGTGCGCGCCATCCGGGAACTATGGCTGATCGCGAACCCCATGCTGCTCGAGGTCGGCATGCCGGCGCTGATCATGGGGCTGACGTTTCCGATGGCGAACGCGATCGTGCAGCGTGCGGAGGGCAGCGTGGGCCACCGCGCGGGCGTCCTCTACTTCTCCAATACGCTCGGTGCCGTGTGCGGCTCGTTGGCCGCCGGCTTCCTGCTGTTGCCGGTGCTTGGCATCCAGGCAAGCGCCGCCGTGCTGATCGTCGCCGCCGGCCTGACGATCGTTCCACTCTTCATCACCGCGCGGCAGAGTGAGGACGCGACCGCCGGAGCGGGTCGAGCATCGCTCGCGGCCGCCGCTGCAGTGACGCTCGTCAGCGGGACCGCAATCGCGTTCTGGCTCCTGTTGCCGCCCGAGTTCGTGATCACGCGCGCGCAGATGCCGCCGGGGAAGGACGAGCGGCGGCTGTCGCTCGTCGAGGGCGTCAACGAGGTCGTGTCCGTGGTGGATCTCGGCGACCACCAGGGTCGGCTGCTGCTGACCAACGGCCACCCGATGTCCTCGACGACGCTGCCGGCCCGCAGGTATATGCGCGCCCTCGCGCACATTCCGCTCTTGTCGATGGATCGGCCGGAGACAGCGCTCGTGATCGGTTTCGGCGTGGGCAACACGACGCACGCGATCACGCTCCATCCCACGATTCGGCGCGTCGAAATCGCCGATCTGTCGAGGCAAATCCTCGAGCACGCGCGGTTCTTCGAGGAGTCCAACCACGGCGTGCTGAACGATCCGCGCGTCGTCGTGTACGTCAACGACGGGCGTCAACACCTGCGCATGCAGACGGGCGGCGCCTACGATCTGATCGCGCTCGAACCGCCGCCCATCGCGCAGGCCGGGGTCGGCGCGTTGTATTCGCAGGAGTTCTATCGTCTCGCGCGCGCGCGCCTCGAGCCCGACGGCTACATCAGCCAGTGGCTCCCTGCCTACCAGGTGCCGCCGTCCACGACGCTCGCGATGATCCGCGCGTTCATCGACGTCTTTCCGCAAGCCGTGTTGTTGTCCGGCTCGAATCAGGAGCTGCTGCTCGTTGGAACCACGCGTTCGCGGATCGAGTTCGACCCGGAGCGCGCGGCAAACGCGCTCGCGAACGCCCCTGCCGTTCGCGCCGACCTGGAGCGAGTCGGTCTCGGCACGATTACCGAGATCGTTGGCACCTTCCTCGCGTCACCCAAGACGCTCGATGCGGCGACGAGCGGCCGGGCGCCAGCCACTGACGACCGCCCGATTCAGGAGTACGGCGCGAAATCGCGACTCAACCCTGGTTATCAGCGGCTGCCGGCGTCGATCTTCGACCTCAGTCAGGTTGCCGTTTGGTGCCCGCGCTGTTTCGTCGGCGACAAACCGACATCCCTGGCAGCCGGTCTCGACGCGTATCTCGATCGTCTCGCCGGGCTGTACAAGCGGACGCTGCTCGAGTCGCAGTAATGCTGTCGAGGTGAGGCCGCCGGCTCGGCGGTCTGGCACTCAGCAGCCGCCTTGCATAGACTTGAGCGATGGCTTCAACCGCCCAGGCGACGGCGTTTCCCATGCGGCTCATCGGCGCGATGGCGCTCGATCCGGTGATTTACGAGGAAGTGGAGGCCGACAGCAGCGCGACGACGCAGGCGCTGATCGTCGTCGTGTTGTCGAGCCTGGGCGCCGGCATCGGCTCGCGAGGCCTGGGGGGCGGCTCGCTCGCCAGCATTGTCTTCATCAGCGCGGTGGCGCTGATCGCGTGGGCGGCATGGGCGCTCGTGACCTATGAAATCGGGACGCGGCTGATGCCCGAGCCCCAGACGCGCGCCGACGTCGGCCAGCTGCTGCGAACGATCGGCTTCTCGGCGGCGCCCGGCATGTTGCGCGTCTTCGGCATCGTGCCGGGCGCGTCGGTGGCGGCGTTCGCGATCACCGCGATCTGGATGCTGATGGCCATGGTCGTGGCCGTGCGGCAGGCGCTCGATTTCACGAGCACGACACGTGCGATCGGCGTGTGTGTGCTCGGGTGGACGCTGGCGATTGGAATCGCGGTGACGCTCGGATTGCTCTTCGGTCCGACGCTGTCTTAGAGTGCTTTTCAAGGGTCAGACGTAGGGCGACCCCTTTCTGGGTCGTCTGGCGAGGCTGAGAGCCTCGCTCGCTGCTCGCTGCCATACTTCTGTCACAGCTTCGACGTCATAATAGGACCTTCTTTCCTATGCGATCGCTTTTTGTTTGCCTGTTCGCGCTCTCGCTCGCGGTTGACGCCGGCGCTCAAAGCTCGAAGCTCACGACGGTTCTCGCCGACCTCGTTCGCGCCTCCTCGGGCTCCGGCGGCGGCCAGACGGCCTTGTCGGCCGACGCCCTGCCGCAGTCGGTGCAGGATGCGATGCGCAGCCGCCGCCTCCGCATCGACGCGAACGACAACGTGCAGGTCTACATCCTGCTGTCCTCGGTGACCGACGAGACGGTGAAGCAGCTCACCGACGCCGGCGTGACGATCGAGATCCGCGACGAGGCGCGCCGGCGCGTGCAGGCGCGCCTGCCGGTGTCGCGGCTGAACACCGTCGCGGAGCTCGCCGTCGTCGATGCGATTCGGCTGCCGACCTACGCCCGCCGCCGCGCCGGCAACGTGACGAGCGAAGGCGACGCGATCCTGCATTCCGATGCCGTCCGCCAGCAGCTCGGGCTCGACGGCACCGGCGTGCGCGTCGGCGTCGTCTCCGACGGCCTGAAGGGCGTGTTCGCGGCGGGATGCACCGCGCAGTGCCTCGGCGTGGACGGCGGGCCGATGGCGACCGGCGATCTGCCGGCCGCGAGCGGCGTTCGCAACGCGAGGGGCGTCCTCACGAGCGCGGCCGGCGGGATCATCGGCCGATCGTTTCAGGCGAACGGCGATCTCGAGGGGCTGCCGCCCGCGACGCCGGCCTGCTCGTTTCAGGGCGCCGGCGCGGAAGGGACGGCGCTCCTGGAGATCGTCCACGACATCGCGCCGGGCGCGAAGCTGTCGTTCGCCAACTTCGACACGGATCTCGCGTTCAACCAGGCCGTCAATTTTCTCGCCGCGTCGAACGACGTTGTCGTCGACGACATCGGCTTCTTCGGCGAGCCGTACGACGGGACGAGCAGCGTGTCGCGCAACACGGCGGCTGCGTTGAACAACGCGGACTTTCCGATCCGCGCGTACTTCACGAGCGGCGGCAACGATGCGGACGAGCATTACATCGGCACGTACGCGAGCTCCGGCGTCGATGGCACGACGATCGCCGGCATCGCCAATCCGGGGCGCCTCCATCTGTTTCAACGTGCCGCCGATACGACCGACGTCCTCGGCCTCGGGCCGCAGCCCTACAACGTGATCTCGCTGCCGCAGAACGGCGAGGTGGCGATTTTTCTGAGCTGGAACGATCCGTTCGGCGCCTCGAGCAACAACTACGACCTCTACCTCGTGCAGCAGAGCACCGGCCGCGTCGTCGCCAGCAGCACTGACGTCCAGAACGGACGACAGGATCCGGTCGAGTCGATCGACTTCGTCAACCGCGGCGCGCAGGACACCTTCCGCATCGTCGTGCAGAACGTGCGCGATGCGGCGCAGGCGCGGGATCTGAACCTCTTCTCGTTTCAGCCGGAGTGCGCGCCGAGCGGGCCGCAGGTGCTCGCGCCGCCGCGCCACGAGCGGCACAACTTCAATACGGCGACGCGCAGCGTCTCTGCGCAGAGCGATGCGGGCGGCGGCGTCATCTCGGTCGGCGCGATCTGCTCCGCGTCGGCGAACGCGGCGAACTTCTTCTCGAACCGCGTGCCGGACGAATCGTGCCTCGACACCTCGAACCGCACCGCGGAGTTCTTCAGCAGCCGCGGCCCGACGCTCGACGGCCGGCAGAAGCCCGACATCGCCGCGATCGACGGCGTCTCGATCACCGGCGCCGGATCGTTCGGGACCACGTTTTTCGGGACGTCGGCCGCGGCGCCGCACGCGGCAGGGATCGCCGCGCTGATGCTGCAGGGCGCGCCGTGTCTGCTGAACCGCAGCACGTCCACGATTGCTGCCGCGACCGCGCGCGGCAACATTCGCACGCTCCTCCTCAGCCACGCCGTCCGGCTCAGCACCGACACGCCCGACAACGTGTTCGGCGCCGGCCTCGCCAATGCGCTTGCGTCGGTCAACGCGACGCTGCCGTCGTGGCGCGGCGCGAGCGCGAACCTCGCCTTCGAGGCGAACTCGACGTTCGGTGTCGCGCTGACGCCGCAGCAGCTCGGGTTCAGCGATCCGAACAGCTGCGGCCTCACGGCGCTCACCTGGACCGGCGGCTGCGGCACCGCGCCCGGCACGACCATGACATGTCCGGCGGGCACGACGGCCGTCAGCGTGGCGGCGAGCAACAACAACTTCGCGTACGGCGCCACGCAGGATCTGCAGATTACCGTCACCGATTTTTCAGTGAACGTCGCGCCGCCGCTCGCCACGCTTGCGGCCGGCGCGACGAGCAGCCACGTCGTCACCATCACGCCGGTCAACGGTCCGTACAACTCCGAGATCACATTGAGCTGCGCGAGCGGGAATCTCCCGCCGCAGACGACCTGCACGTTCGATCCGCCGACGGTGACGCCGGGCCGAACGGCGGCGCGGTCCACGCTGACGCTCTCGACGACGGTGCGGACCGCGTCCGCGACGACGTCCGCGGCGAAGCCCGCGCCGAGCGCGATCGGTCCTCGCGCCGCCGGCTCTGGCGTCGCGCTCTTTCCGGGCACGCTCGCCTTCCCCACGCAGACCATTCAGACGACTACGCCGCCGCAGTTCGTCTTCCTGACGAACATCGGCACCGGCGCGCTCGCGGTGGGGTCGATTACCGTGAGCGGCGATTTCACGTCGGTGAACAACTGCGGCTCGACGCTCGCGGTCGGCGCGAACTGCGCGATCGCGGTGAGCTTCACGCCCACCGTGGCGGGCGCGCGTACCGGGACGCTCGCCGTCGTGGACGACGCGGCGAACAGCCCGCACACCGCGAGCCTCACCGGCACGGGCCAGGCGGCGCCGAGCTCGACCGGCGGAACGCCGGCCGGCAGCTACACGATCGGCGTCAGCGGCACGGTCGGCACGCTCTCGCATTTCGTCGGCCTCATCCTCAACGTGCAATGAACAGGTATCATTTGAAGACCATGCAGCGATGTCTCGCGCTCGCGATTGGCGCCGCGCTCTTCGCGTCCTCCTGCAGCGATCCCGTCGCGCCGGCGACGCCGACGCCAGCCGCGCCGACCGTCAGCGAAAGCTTCACCGGCACGCTCCTGCCGCTCGGCCCACCGGACACGCATCCGTTCTCGGTGTCGCAAATCGGCGGCATCGAAGTCACGCTCACGGGCGTGACGCCCAGTGCGGCCGTTGGTCTTGGTATCGGCACCCCGAGCGGCGCGAACTGCCTTCTGCTCGACAACCTGGCGCCGATCGTCGCGGCGCCGAATGCGCAGATGCGCGGCACGGCGACGGTCACCGGCAATTTCTGCATCTCGGTGTTCGACGTCGGCAACCTCGTCGAGTCGGTGAACTACACCGTCACCGTCCTCCACTCATGAGGCCAGCCGTCGTCGCGCTCGTCGCCGCGGCGGCGTTCGCCGCGGCCACCTGCAACAACGACACGACGAGCGGCACCGTGAGCGCGGCGACCACGACGCGCACGACCGACACGTTCACGGGAACCGTGCCGGTTGGCGGCTCGGTGTTCCATAGCTTTCCCGTGTCGAAGACCGGCTCGACCGACGTCGATCTGACGGCGGCGTCGCCGCCCTCGACTGTCGTGATGGGCCTCGCGCTCGGCACGCCCGGCGACGCCGGCTGCACGCCGATCGCCGGCGCGTCCTCGAACGTCGTCGCCGGCTCGACGCCGCAGATCACCGGCCTGACGACGGCCGGGACGCTGTGCGTGCTGATCCGCGACGTCGGCAACCAGACGGCGCCCGTCGCGTACACGGTCACCGTCACGCACCCATAGCTGCATGCCCGCGACCGATCACGACCTCACGAGCCTCGCGAACAGCCACGACATCATCTCGATCGGCATGCTCGCCGACGACCTGCGGCGCACGCTGCACGGGACGAGGACGACGTTCGTGCGCGTCGCGACGGCGTCGGCCGAGGCCGGCGCGCCTGTCGCGCGCGCCAGCGCCGCCGGCGAGCTGCGGATCGTCGGCGCGCCCGCGTCTCTGAGCGCCGCCGTCGCGCGCACGGGCGAAGCCGCCGCGGCCGCCGGCGACGCCGTCGTCACCGGTTTCTCGCTCCAGGATCTCGAGCGCCTGTCGGTGCAGGAAGGCGTCACCCTGCGCGCGCTGCTCGAGGAGCTGCGCGCCGCCGGCCTCGAGCTCGTCGGCGACGCGGCGGTGGACGCGCTGCAGGACGCGCGCCGATCGATCGAGGAAGTGAATATCGCGGGCCTCGCGCTCGCGCGTCTCACGGTCGATCGCGCGGAGTCGCCCGACGCGATGCCGCTCCTGAAAGCGGTGGCGGAGCTCCAGCGCGCGGTCGGGGTGCTGCGCGCGTTCGCGCCGCTGCCGCGCCGCGTCAATCCCGCGGCGCCCACCACCGGCTACGACGACGTGAAGCGCGTCGCGATGGCGCGCCTCGTCGTGGACAACGTGCCGTCGATTCAAGTCGACTGGTCGCTCTACGGACCGAAGCTCGCGCAGGTGGCGCTCACCGTCGGCGCCGACGACGTGGACGCGGTGTCGCCCGAAGAGGCGACGGCTGAAGGGCGCCGGCGCGCGCCGCTCGAGGAGATCCGCCGCAACATCCGCGCAGCCGGCCTCGATCCGGTGGAGCGCAACGGCCGGTTCGACGTGCTGACGCGATGATTCGTCTGGGCGCAGTCGGCTACCTGAACGCGCGTCCCCTCGTCTTCGGCCTCGAGGCGAACCCGCGCTTCGACGTCCGCTACGACATCCCGTCCGAGTGCGCGCGGCTCCTGCACGCGCACGAGATCGACGTCGGGTTGATCCCGTCAATCGAGTACTTGCGCGGCCCGCATCCCTACACGTTTGTCGCGGGCCCGGCGGTGACCTCGTGCGGGCCCGTCGCGTCGGTTGCGATTTACACGCGCCGCGAGCCGCGCGACATCCGCACGATCGCGATGGACACGAGCTCCCGCACGTCGGTCGCGCTCGCCGAGATCCTGCTGCGGCGCCGCTTCGGCATCGCGCCGACCTCGGTGCCGATGCCGCCCGATCTCGATGCGATGCTCGGCCGCGCCGACGCCGCGCTGATCATCGGCGACACGGCGCTGTTCCTGGATCACGCGGCGGCCGGCGTCCGCAAGATCGATCTCGGCGACGCCTGGACGACGATGACGGGGCTGCCGTTCGTGTACGCGTTCTGGACCGGCTGGCCGGACGCCGTCAGCGCCGAGGACGCCGAGGCGCTGGAGCGCGCGCGCGACGCCGGCGCTCGGCACGCCGACGAAGTCGCCGCGGCGTACTATCCCGACGACGTCCGCCGGCAGGCGATCGCGCGCGGGTATCTGCGCGATAATATCCGGTACTTTCTGGGAGACGCGGAGATCGAAGGCCTGCGGACGTTCTATGCGTACGCGAGCGAGCTCGGCCTCGCGGCGTTCGACGGAACGCTGCGCATCTATCATGCAGAGCATCACGGCGCTCGCTGACAAGGTCCGCGCCGGCGCGCGCGTAGCGCCCGACGAGGCCATCGAGCTCTATCGCCGCGCGCCGACGGCGCTGCTCGGCCGCCTCGCCGACGCCGTCCGCGCGCGCAAGCACGCCGACGGGATCGTCACCTACATCATCGATCGCAACGTCAACTACACGAACGTCTGCGTCGCGAAGTGCACCTTCTGCGCGTTCTACCGCGACGTCGGATCGCCCGACGGCTACGTCCTCGGCTTCGACGAGCTGTTCCGCAAGATCGACGAGACGATCGCGGTCGGGGGCGTCCAGCTGCTGCTGCAGGGCGGGCACAATCCCGATCTGCCGCTCACGTGGTACGAGGATCTCTTCCGCGCGATCCAAGATCGACGAGACGATCGCGGTCGGGGGCGTCCAGCTGCTGCTGCAGGGCGGGCACAATCCCGATCTGCCGCTCACGTGGTACGAGGATCTCTTCCGCGCGATCAAGACGCGCTATCCGTCGTTCAAGCTGCACGCGTTGTCGCCGCCCGAAGTGATTCATCTGTCGCGGCTCTCGCAGCTGCCGGTGCCGCGGGTGATCGATCGCCTGATCGCCGCGGGCCTCGACAGCATTCCGGGCGGCGGCGCCGAAATCCTGGTCGATCGGGTCCGGCGCCTGCTGCACTGCTACGGCAAGGCGAGCGCCGACGAGTGGCTCGACGTGATGCGCCACGCCCATCGCGCCGGCCTCCGCACGACGGCGACGATGATGTACGGGACGCTCGAGACCGACGAGGAGCGGATCGAGCACCTGCTGCGGCTGCGCGCGCTGCAGGACGAGACGGGCGGGTTCACCGCCTTCATCACGTGGAGCTATCAGCCCGATCACACCGAGCTCGCCGGATCGGAGGCGACCGGCGTCGACTACCTGCGCACGCTCGCGATCGCGCGCATCGTCCTCGACAACTTCGACAACCTGCAGGCGTCGTGGGTGACGCAGGGCGGCAAGGTCGGACAGCTGAGCCTCGCCTACGGCGCCAACGACATGGGCAGCGTGATGATCGAGGAGAACGTCGTCCGCGCCGCCGGCGCGAGCTACTGCATGGACGAAGCGGAGATCGTCCGCAACATCGAGGCCGCCGGCTTCACGGCGAAGCGCCGCAACATGCACTACGAGATCCTCGGCGATCCGATCTGCCGCGAGCGCGACGTGCCGCGCATGCTCGAGCTCGCCACGGCGCGCGAGGCGGGCGACGCATCGGTGCCGGCGGAGCTGCGCGTGTATCCGGCGCGCAGCCAGGCCGGCAAAGCGGCCCGGCTCCAGGACTGAGAACTGCCTTCGCGGCCTCCGCCTTTGCGACCTTTGCCTCCTCTGCGTCCTTGACGCCGTAAGATGATCCGGTACCACGCCGCCTGGGTGCTTCCGATCGCCGAACCGGCGATTCGCGACGGCTGGATCGCGGTC
>Ga0209474_10004616_pt1 | contig 11848 bp, 10 predicted proteins | sample GraSoiAngelo_145_FD_185902 | JGI IMG/M metagenome (GOLD analysis project Ga0209474, IMG submission 185902) | Grasslands soil microbial communities from the Angelo Coastal Reserve, California, USA - 14_1009_05_20cm (SPAdes) (version 2) | ecosystem: Environmental > Terrestrial > Soil > Grasslands...
GGAAGGTATCAAGATTCAGAGCTTGATTGTAATCGGTGTCGGCAAACTCTCCGATCTCAAAGAGAAGGATTTCCTCAAATTCGGCGGCACAGCCGCCGGCAAGCTGCGTCCGGGCAACGATACGCTGACCGTTATCGCCGAATTGCCTGACGGTGCCATGAAGCCGGAATCCGCGGCCGCGATCGCGGTCGGCGTGCGGCTTCGTGCCTATAAATTCGATCGTTACAAGACGAGGAAGAAAGACGGCGAGGAAGGCGCGCTGCGTGCCGACGTTGCGATCGCGGTTGATGATTCGACCGCGGCGCGAAAGGCGTTTGCGCCGAACGCCCATACCGTCGACGGCGTCATTATGGCGCGCGAATTCGTCAACGAGCCGCCGAACGTGCTTTTCCCGGTCGAGTTCGCGCGCCGCGCGGCCCAGTTGAGCAAGCTCGGCGTCGTTGTCGAGGTCCTTGACGTCAAGGCGATGACGAAGCTTGGAATGGGTGCGCTGCTTGGCGTGGCGCAAGGCTCGACCCGGCCCGGCCGCACCGTGATCTTGCGGTGGAACGGCGGCAAGCGCGGCGATCAGCCTGTCGCCTTCATCGGCAAGGGCGTCTGCTTCGATACCGGTGGCATTTCCATCAAGGGTGCCGCCAACATGGAGGACATGAAGGGCGATATGGGCGGTGCGGCTTGCGTCGTCGGTCTGATGCACGCACTGGCTGCGCGGAAGGCGAAGGTCAATGCGGTCGGCGCCATCGGACTTGTCGAGAACATGCCGGACGGCAATGCGCAGCGCCCGGGCGACATCGTGACCTCGATGTCGGGCCAGACCATCGAGATCATCAACACCGACGCCGAAGGCCGCCTGGTGCTGGCGGACGTGCTCTGGTATGTGACGAAGAAGTTCAAGCCAAAATTCATGGTCGATCTTGCGACGTTGACCGGTGCGATCATGGTGGCGCTCGGCACCGAATATGCCGGTTTGTTCTCCAACAACGACGAACTGGCCGAACGACTGATCAAGGTCGGGCTTGAAACCGGCGAGCGTGTGTGGCGCATGCCGCTCGGTCCCGAATATGACAAGCTGATCGATTCGCAGTTTGCCGACATGAAGAACACCGGCACGCGCAACGGCGGCTCGATTACGGCGGCGCAGTTTCTGCAACGCTTCGTTGACAACACGCCGTGGGCGCATCTTGATATCGCGGGAACGGCGATGGGTGCGCCGAAGACCGAGATCAACCAGAGCTGGGGATCCGGTTACGGGGTTCGCCTGCTCGAGCGACTGGTTGCGGAATACTACGAAAGATGACGGAAGTCCTGTTCTACCACCTGCAAAACATGTCGCTCGAGAATGTGTTGCCGCCAATGCTTGAGAAATCGCTGGAGCGCGGCTGGCGCGTTGTCGTGCAATCGACCTCGCAGGAGCGCACTGAGGCCCTCGACGCACATTTGTGGACCTATCGCGACGATTCATTCTTGCCGCATGCGACCTGGCGTGCCGGCGACGCGCAGGAGCAGCCCGTGGTGCTCGTGGTCGAAGAGGGCAATCCGAACGGCGCCAATGTCCGGTTTCTGATCGACAATGCAGCGTTGCCGGCCGATTGCGGCTCCTACGAACGCATGGTGCTGGTTTTCAACGGCGACGACGACGACGCGCTGGCTGCCGCCCGCGGCGCCTGGACCGAGTGCAAATCGCGCGGTTTCGAAGTGACCTATTGGCAGGCCGACGAGCAGGGCCGCTGGCAGCGGCGGGATTAGCGCTGTGAGGCAATTAATGATAATCTGTGGTTTTCGTCGATGACGTTGGCCGTAAGCCACGGTCGTGCCGCAAAGTGGTGTTGGGACAAACGTTTATAGCGCGGTCTTGGGGTCGGAACTCAATTTGTGAGCGATAAAGAAGCCCATTGGAAGCAGCTGTTGGCGCTGCTGGTGCTGGCCCCGCTTGTCACGGGCTGCGGCGGCGCGTCCAATTTGTTTCAGTCGGACCTGTTGTCGAAAGACGCGGAATGGTTCTCTCGCCCCGGCCGGCTGTTTATCAAGAACGTGTCGATTGAAACGCCGCCGCTGACGCCGGACAAGGCCGTCACCGCCGAAGACCTCGTCAGCGCCGATGGCGGTTGTCCGGGGATGGCGCCCGCCGATGCCAATGCCCTGAGCGACGGGGCCGCCGGCGCGCCACCTGTTCAGAGCGGGACGGTGGCGCTGGGTCACACCGAATGCGACGTCGTACGCGGCATCGGCGCACCCGACAACGTCAATATCTCCAATAACGCGCGCGGTGACCGCGTTGTCGTCGTCAACTGGTCGCGTGGACCGCGCGCTGGTATCTACACCTTCACCGCCGGGCGCCTGACTTCGGTCGAGCGCGGCGCCGAGCCCGTGGCGCAGCCGAAGGTTGCAAAGCCAAAAGCGAAGAAGAAGCCGGCGGCGACCTAAAGCGCGATGAGATTAAGTTAGACCGTCATCGCGCTTTAGGTTTTTGATTGAGCATGATCTTTTCGGAAAACCGGTGTCCACTTTTCCGGATCATGCGTTAGCCCTGCACCACGCGAGCGGGCATGAACCGGCTCAGCTCGTCGTCACCTCATATTGGCTGCTTGCCTCCAGCCATGCTTCTTCGGCCCGCCGCAGCGCCTCCTCTGCAGCGGCGCGCGCTTTGGCAAGTTGTGCGGCCTGCTTCGGATCGCGGGTAAATAGATCGGGCAAAGCGAGCGCGGCATCGATTTTCGAGATAATGCCGTTGATGCGTTCGATCTCGGCCTCGGCTTCCGAAATCTTCTGTTTCAACGGGTTGCGCTTTTCGGCTTTGCCGCGCTGAGGTTTTTCGCGCTCGTTGCCGGTGCGCTCGCGCGAACTCGCGCGCATGCCGCGCGCCGACAGCACCATGCGCCCGTAATCGTCGAGATCGCCGTCGTAAGCGGTGACCGCGTGATCGGCGACCACCCACAGCCGTTCGGCACAGGCCTCGATCAGATAGCGGTCGTGCGAGACCATGATGACCGCGCCCGGAAATTCGTTGATCGCCTCCGCAAGCGCGGCGCGGCTGTCGATGTCCAGGTGATTGGTCGGCTCGTCGAGGATGATCATATTGGGACCGAAGAAGGTCGCAAGGCCCAACAGCAGCCGTGCTTTTTCGCCACCCGACAGGCTTTTGACGGATGTATCGGCCGCCTTGCCTGAAAATCCGATCGCACCGGCGCGACCGCGCACCTTGGCCTCGGGCATATCCGGCATCAGCTTGCGGATGTGATCGTAGGGCGAGCCTTCTTCATTCAGCTCGTCGAGCTGATGCTGCGCAAAATAGGCGATGGACAGCTTGTCCGCGCGCGTGACCGCCCCCGCGAACGGCTGCAGACGGTTGGCGAGCAGCTTGACGAGCGTCGATTTGCCGTTGCCGTTGGCCCCCAGCAGCGCGATCCGGTCGTCATTGTCGATCCGCAGGGTGACGCGGTTCAAGACCGGGCTTTTGGGGTCATAGCCGACCGACACATTGTCGAGCGCGATGATCGGCGGCGACAACATTTTCTCGGGCGCCGGGAAGGAGATCTCGCGCACGTCCTGCGTCACCAGCGCTGCGACCGGCTTCATCCGTTCCAGCATTTTCACGCGCGACTGGGCCTGGCGCGCCTTCGAGGCCTTGGCCTTGAAGCGATCGACAAAGGCCTGCAAACGCTTGCGTTCCGCGTCTTGCCGCTTGGCATGCTTGGCATCGAGCATTTCGCGCGTGGCTCGCTGTTCTTCGAACGAAGAATAGCTGCCGCGGTAAAGCGTGAGCTTGCCGCGGTCCAGATGCAGGATCTGGTCTACCGAGGTGTCCAGCAGATCACGGTCGTGGCTGATGACAATCACGGTGCGCGGATAATTGGCCAGGTGGTCCTCGAGCCAGAGCGTTCCTTCGAGATCGAGATAGTTGGTCGGCTCATCCAGCAGCAGAAGGTCGGGAGCCGCGAACAGCGTTGCGGCGAGCGCGACGCGCATTCGCCATCCGCCGGAGAATTCCGAACAGGGCCGCCCCTGATCGTCGGCCGAAAAACCGAGGCCGCTGAGGATTGCGGCGGCGCGTGCCGGCGCGGAATGGGCGTCGATGTCGACCAGCCGGGTCTGGATTTCCGCGATCCGGTGTGGCTCGTGCGCGACGTCGGCTTCGCGCAACAGCGCGTCGCGTTCAAGGTCGGCCTTCAACACTATCTCGATGAGGCTTTCCGGACCGTTGGGTGCCTCCTGCGCGAGACTGCCCACGCGCCAGCGCGGCGGGATCGTGATGGTTCCGCTCTCGGTCGGCAATTCGCCGCGGATCGCCTTGAATAGCGTCGATTTGCCGGTGCCGTTACGCCCAACCAGACCGACCCGCGCGCCCGGTATGATTTGGGCGGTGCCATGATCAATCAGAAGGCGTCCGGCAAGACGGATCGATATTTCGTTGATGGAAAGCATGCGCGGTTGTCACCGCACGGGCCGCCAAACGCAACCGCTTTATGCGCGAAAATCGCGGGCCACCGTGCTGGAGATGTGATGCAAACTAGTTAGGCACTGCCGGGCGGCTCCCGCTGTCGCGCCTGCGCAACTCCTCCAGCAGGCGCTGGAGCCGAGCGGACGGCTCTAGCGGCTCCGGACGCAGGCTCTGCTGTAGCCGCTCGCCCACGGCATCGCAGATCGATCGGCTGGTCTTGCCGTCGATCGCTTCGCGGTTGTCAACGATTCGGCCGTTCATGACGGGTTCCGTTCCAATTTCCCAGGCGACTTGCTGGCGAACCAAGTCACACCCGCAGAAATGGTTTCCCGTCAGGCGATCATTGCATGCCTCTATCGTAAAAAATGCGTGACACGGGGGTTGTCAAAAACGAAGCCCCGGCATGGGACCGGGGCTTGTTGAACCGCGAGACTTAATAGCAGCGGTTGACCAGCCGCCAACGGGGTCCCCAGGGGGTCGGGACCAACCGCCGCACATAGCAGCCGCCATATCCGTAACCGCCGTAGTAGGCGGGACCGCCGACAAAGACGCGCGGACCCCAGAAGCCGTGGTGCCATCCGCCGTGGTAACCATAGCCCCAGGCGGAGGCGGAGGTCGGTGCCAACGCAGCCGCGCCCAGCGACGCCGCGGCGACTGCAACAAGCGAAAGTTTGCGTAACATGGTTGTCTCCTCAAGGTGAAAGCGCGGACGCCCCGCGCCATCGGTGAATCTGCTGCCCGGTGGCGCCTCCGACGTAAGAGGCGTTCGGTCGATAGCAGCCTACGCCTGCCAAGCTGAATGCAACCGCGACGGCTATTGCAGGGTGGGTTCATAATCGTGAAATTACTGTAATTCCGGGCGTTAGCCTCAATGCCGGTGGCGCCCGCGAGAGTCCGGATCGCTTGCCGTCCGCCGATGGCGCCGATATAAGCGCCGCAATTCTTAAACCCCGCTATTCAAGGACGAAATCATGGCGATTGAACGCACCTTCTCGATCATCAAGCCTGACGCGACGGCGCGCAATATCACCGGCGCGATCAACGCGGTGATCGAGCAAGCGGGCCTGCGCATCGTCGCCCAGAAGCGCATTCGCATGACGCGCGAGCAGGCCGAGATCTTCTACGCCGTGCACAAGGCGCGTCCATTCTTCGGCGAGCTGGTGGATTTCATGACCTCCGGCCCGGTCGTGGTCCAGGTGCTCGAAGGCGAGGGCGCCGTGCTCAAGCACCGCGACGTCATGGGCGCCACCGATCCCGCCAAGGCGGCTGATGGCACGATCCGCAAACTTTTCGCCAAGTCGATCGGCGAAAACTCGGTGCACGGGTCGGATGCGCCCGAGACCGCCGCGGTCGAGATCGCGCAATTTTTCTCGGGTAACGAAATCGTCGGCTGATTGACACCGGCTGACGAGAGCCGCTGGGGCAGGGGGCCAAGCCGTGAATTTGCTGTTGCAGGTCGCCGATCCCGCCAATGTCGGCGCGTTCTTCACGCAGCTTCACGCCGACATTCAAAGGCCGACGTTCTGGCTTTCGGTTGGCAAGATCATCTGGATCAACGTGTTGCTGTCCGGCGACAACGCGCTCGTCATCGCGATGGCCTGCCGCGGCCTGCACGGCCGGCATCGCCTGTGGGGCATGGCGATCGGCGCCGGCATCGCCGTGGTGCTCTTGATCGCGTTCACCGGCATCGTCGTGACGTTGATGTCGCTGCCCTACCTGAAGTTGACGGGTGGAATTGCGCTGCTGGTCATCGCGGCCAAGCTTCTCGTGCCGGAAGACGAGGGCGACGAAATTGCCGCCGGCACTACGCTGTGGCATGCGATCCGCATCGTCGTGATCGCCGACATCGTGATGAGCCTCGACAATGTGATCGCGGTGGCCGCTGCCGCCAACGGGCAGCTTTCCCTTCTGATCCTCGGCCTTGCCATCAGCATTCCCATGATCATCGCGGGAGCCGCGCTGATCATGCTGGTGCTCGACCGCTTTCCGCTGCTGATCTGGTTCGGCGCCATGCTGCTCGGTTGGATCGCGGGCGACGTGATCGCAAGCGATCCGGCTATCGAGCCCTTGCTGAAGCATTTGCTCGATGGCCAGATGGTGCTCAATGTCGATGTGCAATCGGCGCTGTTCGGCAGTTCGCATTTCAGCATCGACGGCGATCTGATGGGATCGATTGCATCCGTGCTGGGCGCGATCGTGGTGCTGGTCGCGGGATCGATCTGGCGGAAGCGCTCGCTGAACGCCGCCAAATACGCGGCCCCGGCTGCGGTCGAGGCGGCGCGGCAGGCCGATCTGCCTTAACGTCGCACGATCGATCCCGCGCGGCCGACCAGCCGCGCGAGCTGCCTGAAGCGGCTGCCGACGCGATCGGCGACCAGATCGACCATTTTGTGCTCGAACATCAGCATCAGCTTGCGGTCTTGGCTGCGAAAATGGGTCGCCGGCAACACGCCTGGCCGCGCTGCCGAGATCAGATGCGCGACGCGAAATGCTGCACCGAGCACGCGGGCGCGCTCGAGTTGGGCTGGCGACAGCAGGTCGCGCATCACCGCCGGTGGTTCATTCTCCTCGCTCAGGCCGGCATAGCGGAAGAACACCGAAAGTCCGACGAAGGCCCGGCCCTGATGGCTGATCGAGCCGAAATTTCCGTTGGTGATGAGGCTCAGCGTCTGTTCGCCGCGATGGTCGGGATGCACCCGCCAGCCGATATCCGATAACAGGCAGGCGGCATGGCGCAGGCGGCGGTCTTCCTCGCTTTCCCGCAATCCCACCACCCGGACCAGCCGATCGGTCCATCCAATCAATTCCTGGGCGTGGCGTGCGGATCGCGACAATAGCTCGTTCAGCGTCTGCGCGCCGCACAGGAACCCGTCCATCGCGCGCTCGGCCTCCGGCAGCATCGAGTAGAGCAGGCCTTCGCGCACGCCGAAGGTCGAAAACACGACGGTCTTCGGCTGGGCGACGCGGATAACGTATTCAAGCACCAGCGCCGCATAAGTCAGCAACGGCCGCCGCGCCTCGGCGATGGCCTCGATATCGGCGAGCATGTTGGCAGCCGCAAGACGCCGCAGCCGCTGCGCGAAATCGAGCGCGTCGGATGCCAGTATCGAATAGCCATGCATCACGCCAAGCGGATAGCCGCTCTGGATGATGTGGATGCGCGCCAGCGCACGCCAGGTGCCTCCGACGGCATAAAACGAACGGGCGCGGCCGCCCTTGAGCTGCGTCAGATCGGACAGTTCGCTCTTGACGATGCGCTCGGCGCGCTTGAGCGATTTATGCGACAAGTCCTGCAAGGCGAGGGTGCCGAGCGGCAGCGTGACGCCGCTGCGGACACCGTTGCCGCGCACATCGATCAGCTCGAGCGAGCCGCCGCCGAGATCCCCGACGAAGCCATCCGGTTTGTGAATGCCCGAGATAACGCCGAGCGCCGATAGCTTCGCTTCGCGCGGTCCGGACAGAATTTCTATCTTTACGCCGCAGATACGCTCCGCTTTGGCGATGAAGTCGGGACCGTTGGTCGCGTCACGGCACGCGGCGGTGGCGATCGCATGGACGCGGCCGACCTTCTGTACCTTGCACAGCGCGCGAAACCGCCTGAGCGAGGTCAAGGCCCTGGCGACCGCATCCGGCGCCAACAGGCCCGTGCTTTGAACCTCGCGGCCGAGACCGCACAGTGTCTTCTCGTTGAAGACCGACACCAGGCTTCGCGACATCCGCTCATAGACGACGAGACGAACCGAGTTCGAGCCGATGTCGATGACCGCGACGCTGGAAGCGTGCTTGCGCGGCCGCTTCACCGAAAAAATCCCCTAGGTGGGGTGATGACGTTCGGTACGGCGCGTGAGGCGGCGCGGCGAGGATTCCTTAAGCGACTTTCCACGGCCTGAGAGACTCGGATTGGTCATGAAATAATTGTGCAGGTTGAAAGGCTCTTCGCCTTTCGCGGCCTTCATACGCGTTGACGACCCATCCGGCAACAACTGCCAACTCTGCTCATTGTCCTTCAGGTTGGCGACCATGATTTGTTCGAGAACCTGCTGATGTACCGTGGGATTCTGCAGCGGACAGAGCACCTCCACGCGGCGGTCGAGGTTGCGCGGCATCATATCGGCAGAGGAGATATACACAGCTGCTTTGGTGCTTGGCAGGCCCTGTCCCATGCCGAAGCAGTAGATTCGGCCGTGTTCGAGGAAGCGGCCGATCACCGATTTGACGCGGATATTTTCCGATAGTCCGGGCAGGCCGGGCCGCAGGCAGCAGATTCCGCGCACCACCAGCTCGATCGAGACGCCGGCTTGCGATGCCTCATACAGCGCGTCGATGATGTCGGGGTCGACCAGCGAATTCATCTTCATCCAGATCGCACCGGACCTGCCGTGGCGGGCGTGGTTGGTTTCGCCGCGGATATGTTCGATCATGCGCTTGCGCAGCGTCAGCGGCGACACCGCCATCTTCTCGATGTCGCTCGGCTCGGCATAACCGGTGATGTAGTTGAACACCCGCGCCGCGTCCCGTCCGATGGTCGGATCGGACGTGAAGTAGGACAGGTCGGTGTAGATGCGCGCGGTCACCGGATGATAGTTGCCGGTGCCGGTGTGGACGTAGGTCGTGAGATTGCCGCCCTCGCGGCGAACCACCATCGACAGCTTGGCGTGGGTCTTCAGTTCGAGAAACCCGTACACGACCTGCACGCCGGCGCGTTCGAGGTCGCGCGCCCAGCGGATGTTGGCTTCCTCGTCGAAGCGCGCCTTGAGCTCGATCAGCGCGGTCACCGACTTTCCGGCTTCGGCCGCTTCCGCCAGCGCCCGCACGATCGGCGAGTTGTTGGAGGTACGGTAGAGCGTCTGCTTGATGGCGACGACGTCGGGGTCACGCGCTGCTTGCTGCAGGAATTGCACGACGACGTCAAAGGATTCGTACGGATGATGGACGATCAGGTCCTTCTGCCTGATTGCCGCGAAGATATCGCCGCCGTGGTCGCGCACGCGCTCGGGGTGGCGTGGAACGTAAGGCACGAATTCGAGATCGGGTCGGTCGAGCCGGGTCAGTTGCGACAGCTCGTTCATGGCAAGCACGCCGTCGACCAGGAAAACCTCGTCATCCGAAGTCGAAAGCGCCTGCTGCACGAAGGTGCACAGCTCTTGCGGCATCTTGGCGTCGATTTCGAGCCGGATCACCGATCCGCGGCGGCGCCGCTTCAGCGCGGTCTCAAACAGCCGCACCAGATCTTCCGCCTCTTCCTCGATTTCGAGCTCGGAATCGCGGATGATGCGAAAGGCGCCCTGGCCGTTGACGGTGTAGCCGGGAAACAGCCGGCCGATGAACAATGCGGTCGCCTGCTCGAGCGTAATCAATCGCACCACGCCATCCTTGCCCGCGGGAATGCGGATGAAGCGGTCGATCTTGCCGGGCATGCGGATCAGCGCATTCATCGGCTTGCCGTCGGAGGTGCGCGTCAAATGCAGCGCGATGGTGAAGCCGAGGCTCGGGATAAATGGGAAGGGATGCGCCGGGTCGATCGCAAGCGGCGTCAATAGCGGGAAGATGTTGTGGAGGAAATGATCCTCGATCCACGCCCGTTCGGCCTTGGTGACATCGCGGCCATCCACCAGCACGATGCCGACGTTGGCTAGAAAGCCGCGTAGCTCGCGCCAGATCGCCTGCTGATCGCTTGCGAGTTGCGAGACCGTTTCATTGACCAGGACGAGCTGTTCGGCAGGGCTGCGGCCATCCGGACTGCGCTCGGCGATCCCTTCGCGCACCTGCGCCTTGATGCCGGCCACCCGAACCATAAAAAATTCATCAAGGTTATTGGCCGAAATCGACAGAAACCGCACCCGCTCAAGCACGGGATGCCCGGGATTGACCGATTCCTCGAGCACCCGGCGATTGAAATGCAGCCAGGACAGCTCGCGGTTTATGAACCGTTCGGGGCTCGCGGCGATCGAAGGGGTAACTTCGGAATCGGCTTCTTTTTCTTTTATTTCAATAGTTTGTACGGATTCCATCAAGTTTCGATCCATCTGGGTGCGCGAAAGCACCACCATCTAACAAATGCCACCCAAAGCATGTGTTACCGCGATGACGTTTCCATGACATTGACGTTCCAGCAACCCGCACCGTCAAGACCGGGATTGCCTAACAATCAATCCCTGCGCAGCAGTTCCGCGGCGAGCGCGCGCGTCACGGGCCGGCCGAGCCGCAGCGCTTCGCTGTCGAGGAGTTCCACAACCTGGCGCACGGCTGCATAAGACCGCTCAATCCGGGTGGCGAGGTAGCCAACCACGGCCTCGTCGACGGCCAATTGGCGGTCGGTGCAGAACTTGACGATCAGCGCGCGGAACAGGTGATCGTCCGGCGGCAACAGCGGGTTGGTGGGGGAGAACGTGGCGCCGGCGAGCAGGATGCCGTAGTAGACGATGGGGTAGTCGATGCAGTTCGGCGCGTGTACCGCGACGACGTCGCCGCGGCCGATCAGGTGAAACAACGCGCGCTCATCAAAATCCGCTGGCTTCAGGTCCTCGACAACGAGCGCGCCGGTTGCCAGCGCCCCCGGTACCGAGGCGGGGGCAAGCGCGTGGGCCGCGGTTGCGCGCGCGCCGGCCTGCTCGGCCCAGATGGCGGCGAGATGGCTTTTGCCGGAGCCTTCCGGGCCCACCAGCAGCATGATCCGGTTCGGCCATTCCGGCCACCCGTCGACCAGCGCGACACCGGCAGCATTGGCCGGCCCTTCCAGGAAATTGTCGCGCGTCAGGCTTTCGGCATGCGGCAGCGCAAATGCCAACTGACGGGGTTGTACGCGGCCTGTCACGCAAAGCTCCATGCCGGGACCAGCCGGCGCTTGATCCCTAGCGCTTTCAAGCGAAGTGGACACCGGCGCGCGTGAAGAAAACGCATCAAGCAATTCTCTACATTGTTTCGATCGTACTCATGTGCCGCACCCATTCCACGAGATAAAGCGACACCGACACCAGGGAAAAGACGGTAACAAATCCCATCAGGATCAGATCATAGGGCCTGGGTTTGAAGCCGAAGCCGAGCGCCGCAAGCACCAGCGCCGCAAACGCCACCTGGGCCACCGTATTGAGCTTCGACACCATCAACGGTTTCATCGGAACCGGCTTGCCGAACAACCACGAGACGATCACGGCGGCAACGATCATGATGTCGCGGGAAACCACGAGGATGACGATCCAACGCGGTATCGCACCCCAGATCCCAAGCGCCACATAGATCGAGACCAGCAGCGCCTTGTCCGCCAGGGGATCGAGCAGGGCGCCCAGCTCGCTGGTCATATTGAAGCGCTTGGCAAGGAAGCCGTCGACCGCGTCGCTGACGCCGGCGATGACGAAGATCGCAAATGCGATCTCCATTTCGCTTGACGCAATCGCCCAGACGATGATCGGG
>Ga0209474_10004617_pt1 | contig 11847 bp, 12 predicted proteins | sample GraSoiAngelo_145_FD_185902 | JGI IMG/M metagenome (GOLD analysis project Ga0209474, IMG submission 185902) | Grasslands soil microbial communities from the Angelo Coastal Reserve, California, USA - 14_1009_05_20cm (SPAdes) (version 2) | ecosystem: Environmental > Terrestrial > Soil > Grasslands...
CCTGGCGGGCGAGTATCACGTCTCAAAACAGGCTATCATCGCGGCCAATCATCTGGAGCCGCCGTATAAGATCAAACTCGGGTTCCGCCTGATCATTCCGGGAACCGCGGCGTCCCCGGTGCAGCAGGCGATGGTGCCCGCGCCGACACCGGACGTGATCCCGCTTGACGACCCGCCGGCGCCGCGAGCCAGTGCACCGCTGCCCGTTGCTCCGCCGCCCGCCGCCACCCTGTCAGCGCCGCGGCCCCCGGCGCCGCTGCCGCCGCCAGCGCCCGTCGCGGCTTTGCGCCCGCCATCGCCCGCACCGCAGCCGGCGCCGGCCCCTGCGGCCGCGCCGATGCCGCAATCTTCGCCGCAGTTAGCCGCGCCATCAAAGCCGATCACCTTTCCGCCGCGCGAGCCGAGCGCCGCCGAGGAGGCGCGCGCCGAAGCCCCCGCTCCGGTGATTCCGCCAAGCCAGGGCGGCGGGCATTTCCCCTGGCCGCTGCGCGGCCGCGTGCTGGCCAGCTACGGCGTCGCGACGGATGGCACGCATAATGACGGGATCAACATCGCGGCGGCACGTGGGACACCGATCGAGGCGGTCGAAGCCGGCATCGTCGCCTACGCGGGCAACGAACTGCGCGGTTACGGCAATCTGGTGTTGGTCAAGCATGCCAATGGCTGGATCTCGGCCTATGCCCATTGCGACGAGTTGCTCGTCAAGAAGGGCGATCCGGTCTACCGCGGCAAGGTGATCGCCAAGGTCGGCGCGACCGGCGGAGTGAGCGAGCCGCAGCTGCATTTCGAGCTGCGCCAGGGTAAGCGGCCGGTCGACCCGCGGGGATTTCTCCAGCCCGCGCCTAGCGCCTAGCGGCGCAAGCCGGCTGCTCGTCAGGTCGTCGGTTTGCCGAGGCGACCGGCGAGATCCTGAATGAACTGCCAGGCGACCCGGCCGGAACGCGCGCCACGGGTGATCGACCACTCGTTGGCTTCGGCTTTGAGCTGCGCCTCCGGCACGTCGAGCCCGAAATGCTGGGCATAACCGCGCACGATTGCTTGGTAGGTCTCCTGGTCGACATTGTGGAAGCCGAGCCAAAGGCCGAAGCGGTCTGATAGCGAGACCTTCTCTTCGACCGCCTCGGCTGGGTTGATCGCGGTCGAGCGCTCGTTCTCGATCATGTCGCGCGACATCAGGTGCCGCCGGTTCGAGGTTGCGTACAGCACGACATTGGCCGGCCGGCCCTCGATGCCGCCTTCCAGAACCGCCTTTAGCGATTTGTAGCTGGTGTCGTTCTGGTCGAACGACAGGTCGTCGCAGAACAGGAGACAGCGCCGAGGGCTGCCGCGCACCAACGATAAAAGGCGCGGCAGCGTTGGGATGTCCTCGCGATGGATCTCGATCAGCGCCAACGCGTGCGGTTTGGCTTCGTTGATCGCCGCATGAATGGCTTTGACCAGCGCGCTTTTGCCGGTGCCTCGCGCGCCCCACAGCAGCACGTTATTGGCCGGCAGCCCGGCGGCAAAGCGCTGGGTATTTTCGAGCAGGATGTCGCGTACCCGGTCGATCCCGCGCAACAGGCCGAGCGCGACCCGGTTCACCACCGGCACCGGCTCGAGCCACTCGCGATCGGCATGCCAGATAAAGGCATCGGCGGCCGCGAGGTCGTTGACTGCGGCAGCGGCCGGTGCCAGCCGTTCGAGGGCGTCGGCGATGCGGTAAAGGAGCGGGCCGAAATCGGCGTCGGATTTGGTCTTCACTCGCGGACGCTATCACAGCCGCTTCCGACGCGAAAACGCGCGAGTTGCCCGAGCATTGCCCTTTTTCAGGGCATCGCGTACCAATGCGCGCCAGATCGCATTCCGCGCCGCGTTTGCCGCGTGAAAGCGCCGCGCTCGCTTGTCCGCACCGGGGCGAGGCGCCATTTCGAGGTCCATGCCGATGCTTATTTCCACGGCCTATGCCCAAGGGACAGGCCTTCTCGATCAGAGCGCGCTGATCCAGTTCCTGCCGCTCGTGCTGATTTTTATTGTCTTCTACTTCTTGTTGATCCGGCCGCAGCAGAAAAAGGCGAAGGACCAGCGTGCGATGCTGGACGCGCTGCGGCGCGGCGACCGCGTAGTGACCGGCGGCGGCATCCTGGGCACCGTTTCCAAGGTGGTCAGCCCTGAGGAGGTCGAGATCGACATCGCCTCCGGGGTGCGGGTCAAGGTATTGCGCAGCACGATCACCAGCGTGCTCGCCAAACCCGACCCGGCGGCGGCGCGCGAGGCGGCCAAGGAAAAGGAGGGCGCTCGCCGCGAAGCCGACAAGGTTTGACCGGCACCATGAGGCCGCCGATCGTGACGACCCGCTTCAGCCCTGCCGCACCAACCCAACCTTTCGCGTCATTGCCGGGATTGAGCCGGCAATCTAGATATCCGCTGCTCACCGGCGCGCCGCGCCGGACCGGGACTGCATAGGCATGCTGTATTTCGCCAATTGGAAGGTTCTGCTGATCTGCGGGATATGCCTGCTCGGCGTGCTCCTCAGCCTGCCGAACCTGTTCACCCCAGCGCAGCTCGCATATTTGCCTAGTTCCATGCGGAAGCAGGTGGCGCTCGGGCTGGATCTGCGCGGCGGGTCCTACCTGTTGCTCGAGGTCGATATCGCGGCGGCGCAGCGCGAACGCCTCAACACCACGATCGACAGCGTCCGCAACACGCTGCGCGACGCGCATATCGGTTATACGGGCCTCAATGTCGAAGGCGATGCGATCGCCTTCACGATCCGCGAGACCGACCGAGTTGAGGAAGCGAAACGCGATCTGGCTAAGATAGCCCCGGACATGACCGTCGAGATCGCGCCGGACGGCGCGGGCACGATGAAGTTCAGCACGGTCGCCACCGAGACGCGCCGCCGCCAGGCCGTCGAGCAGTCGATCGAGATTATTCGCCGTCGCATCGACGAGACCGGCACCAAGGAGCCGACAATCCAGCGCGAAGGACAGGACCGCATCCTGGTCCAGCTGCCTGGGGTCGACAATCCGCAGCGCATCAAGGAGCTGTTGGGAAAGACCGCAAAGCTGACCTTTCAGCTGGTCGACCAAGGCATCACTGTCGAGGATGCACGGCGCGGCCGCCTGCCGCCGGGCGACGAGATCTTGCCTTCGGTCGATGAGGGGCGAGGCCGCGGCGGTGGCGCCGGTTCCTACGTGGTAAGAAAACGCGTCATGGTCGGCGGCGACACGCTGACCGACGCGCAGGCGACGTTTCAGAACAACGAGCCGGTGGTCAGCTTTAAGTTCGATTCGATCGGCGGGAAAAAATTCGGCGACGCGACGCGCGAGAACGTCGGCAAACCTTTCGCCATCGTCCTCGACAATAAGGTGATCAGCGCGCCGGTCATTCGCGAGCCGATCCTCGGCGGCAGCGGCATCATCTCCGGCAGCTTCACGGTGCAGTCGGCCAGCGATTTGGCGCTGCTGTTGCGCGCCGGTGCGTTGCCGGCGCCGATTCAGATCCTGGAGGAGCGCACGGTCGGCGCCGAGCTCGGCGCCGACTCGATCCATGCCGGGGCGATAGCCAGCATCGTCGGCGTGGTTCTCGTCATTGTTTTCATGGTGCTGTTCTACGGCCTGTTTGGCGTATTTGCCGATATCGCCTTGCTTTTCAACCTGTGTCTGATGCTGGGCGCGCTGTCGCTGCTCGGCGCGACCCTGACATTGCCGGGCATTGCCGGGATCGCGCTGACCATGGGCATGGCGGTCGACGCCAACGTGCTGATCTACGAGCGCATCAAGGAGGAATTGCGCGGTGGACGCTCACTCCTTTCTTCGCTCGAAGCTGGGTTCACCCGCGCCTTTGGTACGATCCTCGACAGCCACGTGACGACGCTGGTTGCCGGCATCCTGCTCTATTGGCTGGGCTCGGGACCGGTCAAAGGCTTCGCGGTGACGCTCAGCATCGGCGTGTTGACCTCGCTGTTCTCGGCGATCCTCGTGACGCGGCTACAGATCGTCACCTGGCTGCGCCGCTACAAACCAAAGGCGATCCCTCTGTAATGCGACCGCTCATTGTCATTCGGCGGGTGCCGAAGATCGATTTCATGCGATGGCACCTGTTCGGCTTCGCCTTCTCGGGTCTTCTGTCGATCGCGACGGTGGTCCTGTTGCTGACGGCCGGTCTCAATTATGGCATCGATTTCACCGGCGGCACGTTGATCGAGGTGCGGGTGACGAACGGTGCGGCCGATCTTGCGGCGATGCGCTCGAAGCTCGATGCGCTGCATGTCGGCGAGCCCTCGCTGCAAGCATACGTTGATAAGACCACCGCGGAGTGCGCAACTTCACCTCCGGCTTGCGTGCTGATCCGTTTGCCCGAGCAGCCGGGCGGCGATGCGGCGCAGCAAAAAGTCGTGCAGCAGGTTCGGGGCGCACTCGGTCCCGATGTCGAATATCGCCGCACCGAAGTCGTCGGGCCGAGCGTCGGCAGCGAATTGATCCGCGCCGGCGTGCTGGCAACCGTGCTCGCGCTCGGAGCGATCATGGTCTACGTGTGGTTTCGCTTTGAGTGGCAATTCGGCATCGGGGCGACGCTTGCGACCTTGCACGATGTCATCACGACCGTCGGGCTTTTCGCGATTTTCCAGCTCGAGTTCAATCTGACGACGCTGGCGGCGATCCTCACGATCGCCGGCTATTCGATCAACGACACGGTGGTGATCTACGATCGCGTGCGCGAGTCGATGCGCAAATACCGCACGATGCCCTTCCGTGACCTGATCAACCTCGCACTCAACGAGACGCTGTCGCGGACGATCCTGACCGTCGCTACCACCGCCTTGGCCGTGTTGGCGCTGCTCTTCCTCGGTGGCGAGGTATTGCGCGGCTTTAGCATTGCGATGTTGTGGGGCATCGTGATCGGCACCTATTCCTCGCTCTTTATTGCCGCACCGTTGCTCTATTACGTCCAACCGAACCGGCGCGCGATCGCCCGCACGGCCGACAGCGACGACGCCCCGGCGGAGCGCGCGTCGCGCTGACGGCCATGGAGCTGACTCCGGTCAACCCGGCCGGCCGCCAGATCATCGAGCGCTATGGGGCGAGCGGTTTCCGCGTCAGCGGTGTGATTTATCAAGGCCCGGTGCTGGTCTTCTCGGATCGAACATTGCCATGGCCGGCGGCCGCGCTGACCGCCGAGAGCCTTGCCCCGATCATTGCGCATGGCGGAGTCGAGCTATTGCTGCTCGGGCTCGGACGTCGCATGGCCCCGGTCGCCGCCAGCCTGCGCGCCTGGTTCAAATCCGGGGGGATCGCGCTCGAAGCTATGGATACCGGCGCGGCATGCCGCACCTACAACGTGCTGCTCGCCGAGGACCGCCGAGTCGCCGCCGCCCTGCTGCCGCCGTTCTAGCGGACCCGCCGCGGGAAGGCGCTGGCACGCTCCTTGCTTGTATAACAGGCGGAGAGGAGGCGGCCCGATCATGACGCCGGCAGACGGCGGCGCGGCTTTTGCCGCTTTCGGCATCGGTCACAATGGCGGTCCGCCACTCGATCGCGGCGCCGGTTGGCGACATTTCTGCTGGAAAAAGGCGCATGCGCGCGCCTGGAAGACACCGCCGCGCGAGATCGCGCTCGCCCGGCTTGCGCGTGCCGAGGCGCTCGGCATGAGCTATCGCGAATATACCGCGATCGTGCTGGACACCGGCGTGCGCCTATAAAGCCCCTCTCCCGCGTTGCGGGAGAGGGAGGGGCCCAGCGCGGCAGCGCTGGGAGGGTGAGGGTATATGGGACGCGATCACCTCACCTGCCTTCGTGCTTCGCCCTCAGCCACCCTCTCCCGCATTGCGGGACAGGGGCCTTCAGAAAGCTTAGCGCGCCTTCGCCTTCGTCAGGTTCTGCGCCACGAAGTCCCAATTGATCAGGTGATCGAGAAACGCTTGCACGAAATCCGGGCGGCGGTTCTGGTAATCGAGGTAGTAGGCGTGCTCCCAGACATCGCAGGTGAGGAGCGCGGTCTGGCCGAGCGCGAGCGGGTCGACCCCATTCAAGGTGTGGGTGATCTTAAGCTTGCCTTTATCGACCACCAGCCAGGCCCAGCCGCTGCCGAACTGGTCGACCGCGGCTTTCTTGAAATCGTCCTCGAATTTGTGCCAGCCGCCGAGGTCGCGTTCGAGCGCCTGCGCGAGGTCGCCCTTGGGCGCGCCGCCGCCATTCGGTTTCAGGCAGTTCCAGAAGAAATTATGGTTCCACACCTGGGCGGCGTTGTTGAACACCTTGGTTTTGGACTCGTCCTTGTAGGTGGCCTTGACGATCTCTTCGAGCGACTTGCGCTCCAACGGCGAGCCTTCGATTAGCTCGTTCAAAGTCGTGACATAAGCCTGGTGATGTTTGCCGTGATGAAACTCCAGAGTTCGCGCCGAGGTATAAGGTTCAAGCGCGTTTTTGGGATAGGGCAGGGGCGGTAATTCGAAAGCCATGATTTGTCCTTTCACCGTTGTTGCGGGTGATATGTCTGCGAGCGCTGGTGCGAAATCTTATGCCTGATGAAACGCGCTCGCCGGGCCTGCGTTCCGACCCTGCGGCGGACGAGCCGTCGCTCTCGGCGCTGGTGCGCCGACACGATCGCGACCGGTACCAGACGGCGTTATTTGCTGCCGGAGATCGGCGCGAGGCGCTGCTGGCGCTTTATGCCTTCAATTACGAGATCGCCCGCATTCGCGAGACCGTGACCCAGTCGATGCTGGGCCAGATCCGTTTGCAATGGTGGCGCGAGGTGGTGGACGCCGCCTATGCCGGCACGCCGCCGCGCCAGCATCCCGTTGTCCTCCCATTGTCCGGCGTCATTCGTGAGTTCCGGCTGACTCGCGGCCATTTCGACCGGCTCATCGATGCTCGCGAAACCGATCTTGCCGACGAGCCGCCCGCCAGCCTCGCCGCGCTGCAGGACTATGCCGAGGGGAGCTCGGCGCCTCTCGTGCAGCTGGCTCTCGAAGTGCTTGGCGCGCGGGAAGCAATGGCGCAGGCAGCCGCGCGGCAGGTCGGGATCGGCTATGCCCTCGCCGGTCTGCTGCGGGCGATGCCGTTTCATGCCTGCAACGGGCGCTCATACATTCCGGCGGATATCGCCGAACGTGAAGGCCTCGATGCTGCGGATTATGAGGCCGGGCGCGGCACGCCAGCCCTGCGCTGCGCGGTTCGCGAGATCGCGGACATCGCCGCGGCACATTTGCATGCCGCCCGCGAGCGCCGCGCCGCAATCCCGCGATCGGCGCTCGCCGCGGTGTTGCCGGCCATCATCGCCGATCGGTTTCTCGCGCGGCTGCGCCGCGCCCAATACGACCCGTTCGCGCCGGCGCTCGTCGCGCCGGATCCGTTGCAGATCTGGCGCCTCGCCTTTGCCGCGCTGGTCGGTCGGTTCTAGTCGGAAGCGGCGGGATCGAAGCGCTCCACATCGATCTCTTGCGCCCGCTGCCGCATCCAATAGCTGTCGTGCCAAGCCTGCATGCGCAACAGCGTGTCCATGTTCACGCCGAACCCCTTCTCGATCCGCAACGCCATTTCCGGCGAGAGCGCCGCTTTGCCGTTCAGCAGGTCGGAGAGTGTAGCCTGCCTTACCTTGAGGATTTCGGCGGCGCGAGCGACCGATAGCCCCAATTCGTCGAGAATTTCCTCGCGAATGAAGGTGCTGGGGTGAGGCGGTCGCATGCCGATCTTCACAAGCGGGTTCCTCCTCTGCGAAGCGGGGGAGGTGGCGCGCGAAGCGAGCCAGAGGGGGCAACAGCTTGTTCGATGGCCAGCAAAACCCCGCCCCTCAGCAAATGGGTGGCGCGATGGCCCAAGACCCGCACCTCTTCTCGCGAACGCCATTCCCGGCGCTCGCATGCCTCTCCACCATGCGTCGTATGGTTCCCCTCCGCCCGCGGAGCGGGGGAGGATCTGCTAACCGTCGCGCTCCTGATACGACTCCAGCGCGCCGGCTATGACCCGTTCGCGCCGGTGCTCGCGACGCCCGATCCGCTGCAGATCTGGCGCCTCGCCTTCGCAGCCCTGCTCGGTCGCCTTTAACCCTCAAACGGCGCCGGCCGGTTTTTCGAGCGGAAACCTGACGCCGGCATCGTGCAGGTGACAGGCCGCCCAATGACCCGGCATCGCCTCGCGCAGGGCCGGGATCTCGCTGCGGCAGCGCGCCATCGCATAGGCGCAGCGCGTATGGAAATGGCAGCCCGACGGCGGATTGATCGGGCTCGGCACATCGCCGGTGAGGATCACGCGCTTGCGGCCCTTGGCCCGCGCCTTCGGGATCGGCACCGCCGACAGCAACGCCTCGGTGTAGGGGTGTAGCGGCATCTCGAACAAGCTCGTCTTGTCGGTCAGCTCGACGATACGGCCGAGATACATGACCGCCACCCGGTCGCTGATGTGCTCGACCACAGCCAAATCATGAGCGACGAACAGATAGGACAGTTTGAACTCGTCTTGCAGATCCATCAGCAGGTTGATGATCTGCGCCTGGATCGAGACGTCGAGCGCCGAGACCGGTTCGTCGCCGACGATCAGCTCCGGGTTCAGCGCCAGCGCCCGCGCGATGCCGATGCGCTGGCGCTGTCCGCCTGAAAATTCATGCGGATAGGAGCGGGTCAGCTCGGGCCGCAGGCCGACCCGCTCGAACAGGCCCGCGACCCGCTCGCGCCGTTCCGTTGCATCGCCGATACCGTGGATTACCAAGGGCTCGCCGACGATCTCACCGGCCGACATGCGCGGATTGAGCGAGGCGTAGGGATCCTGGTAGATCATTTGCATCTGCCGCCGGTAGGGCAGCATCTGCGCCGCGTCGAGTTCGGTGATGTCGCGGCCGCGAACGATGATCTTGCCCTCGGTCGGTTCGAGCAATTTCAGCAGGGTGCGGCCGACCGTCGATTTGCCGCAGCCGCTCTCGCCGACCAAACCCAGGGTCTCGCCCCGCCTGATGTCGAACGACACCCCGTCAACGGCATAAACCTGGCCCGATACACGCGAGAAGACGCCCTTGGTGATCGGGAAATGCTTTTTGAGGCCATGCACCGCGACCAGCGGGTCCCCACCCGTACTCGGCTCCACCTCGGACTCCCTCCCCCGCACCCTTTCAAACCCTCCCCCGCTTGCGGGAGAGGGCAGGGTGGGGGTGCGGCGGGGCACTTCAGGCACAGAGCTCGTACCTACCTCGCTGGTCATGCGCTCTGCCCGTCAAGCCCGTCGGCATGCCAGCATGCAACCCAATGACCCGGCCGGCGCTGCTCGAGCGGCGGGGCGACGACGCGGCATTCCTCAGTCGCGAAGCGGCAGCGCGGCGCGAAGGTGCAACCCTGCGGCAGGTCCGCCAGCGATGGCACGATCCCCTTGATTTCGTTGAGACGCGCCCGCTGGCTCCTGAGATGCGCAGCCACCTCGAGGTTGGGGACCGAACCGAGCAGCCCCTTGGTGTAGGGGTGAAGCGGCGCGTCGAACAGATCGTCGGCGCTCGCTTCTTCGACCTTATGCCCGGCATACATGACGACGACGCGATCGGCGTTCTCGGCGACGACGCCCATATCATGGGTGATCAGCACGATCGCGGTGCCGGTCGTCTCCTGCAACTCCCGCATCAAATCGAGGATCTGCGCCTGGATCGTCACATCGAGCGCGGTGGTGGGCTCGTCGGCGATCAGCAATTTTGGGTTGCATGACAGCGCCATCGCGATCATCGCGCGCTGCCGCATGCCGCCCGACAGCTGATGCGGATAGGCGTGCACCCGGCGTTCCGGTTCCGGAATGTGGACGCGGCGCAGCATTTCGGTGGCCTCGTCCATTGCCTCGCGCCACGACAATCCGCGATGCTGCACCATCGCCTCGCCGATCTGCCGGCCGATCGTCAACAGCGGGTTCAACGAGGTCATCGGCTCCTGGAAGATCATCGAGATCTCGTTGCCGCGGATCGCCTCCATTCCGCTTTCGCTGAGATCGAGCAGGTTGGTGCCGTCAAAATAAATCGCGCCGCCGACGATCCGTCCTGGCGGGCTGGCGACGAGGCGCAGCACCGATAGCGCCGTGACGCTCTTGCCGCAGCCGGACTCGCCGACCACCCCCAGCGTCTCGCCACTCTTGACGCTGTAGGAGACCCCGTCCACCGCCCGCACCACCCCGCCGGCGGTGAAGAAATGCGTCTGCAGATTGTCGATCTGAAGGATCATCGGGCCCGGCGTCGCATCGGGCGCAATGACCGGCTTTTCGATCGCGGATATTTCATTCAAGAGTGACACCTGCCCGTTCAATGATATTTTCACGCGGCGAATCAACCGGAAGACAATCAGAGCACGCCGCGCTTTGTCCTGAAAAGACCCAAAAGGAGGGGGAACGCATGACCGACCGTCCTGGCAGCTTTTCGCGGTGGAATCGCCGCGATTTCTTGAGAACTAGCGGCGCGGCGGCGGCGAGCGCCTATGCGATGCGCTGGGGATTGGCGCCGGCGGCCGAGGTGCCGTTCGAATTCGACGGCTCGAAATTCCAGCTCGCCGCGCCCGAGCCGAACCCGAAACGGGGCGGCGTCCTGCGCTACGGCATCACGATGCGGCCGCCGCATTTCGACGTGCATCAGTCCGGGACGATCAACAATCTCGGCTCGCAAGGCTGCATGTTCGACAATCTGATCCGCCGCGACCCGCGTGACAGCGGCAAGACGATCATCCCGGACCTCGCGCATAGCTGGGAGATCGCCAAGGACGGCAAGACCTACACCTTCCATTTGCGCCAGGGCGTGCAGTTTCACGACGGGGCGGAGCTGACCGCCGAAGACGTCAAGGCCACCTTCGACCGCATTTCCAAGCCGCCGCAGGGGATCAGCATCCCGCGCAGCGTGCTGTTCAAGGCGGTGTCGGAGATCGCCGCCCCCGACAAATACACGGTGCAGTTCAAACTGTCCGAGCCGCGACCGGTCAATTTCATCATGTCGGCGATCGCCAGCGGGTGGAATGTCATCGTCCGCAAGAAGACGCTCGACGACAACAACTACAATCTGCGAAAGGTCGAGATCTATCCCGGCACCGGTCCGTACCGCAGTAAGCAGCGGGTCGAGAACGAGAAATGGGTCATGGAGAAGAACCCGAACTATTGGAACAAGGGGCTACCGTACCTCGACGGCATCGAGTTCTATCACGCGCTGCCGTTTTCGACCGACCTCGGGTCATCGGTGCTGTCGGGCCGGACCGATTACGTCCGGATCACCGACCCGGTGACGGCGCGGAAGGCCAAGGACATGCCGGGGCTGAAGACGATTGCGTTTAATCAGAGCGTGATCCAAGGCTGCTGGGCCAACAGCAAGAAAAAGCCGTTCGACGACCCGCGGGTGCGCCGCGCGCTGCACCTCGCTTTCGACCGGCACACGCTAGTCGACGTCGTCAAGGATGTGGCGCCGATGCAGGTCGGCGGCTTCATCTACCCGTTCTCCGAATTCGCCACGCCGAAGGAGGAGCTGTTCAAGCGCGTCGGCTACCAGACCGACTCAACCGCTGCGGCGAAGGAAGCCAAGTCGCTGCTCACCGCTGCCGGCCATCCAAACGGCATCCAAGGGCTCGACTTCCTGGTCCGCGATGTGCCGACTTTCAAGCTGTGGGCGCAGGCGATCCAGGCGATGTTGCAGGAGACGCTGAACGTTCAGGCCAACCTGCGCACCGTCGTCGAGTCGGTGTGGTTCGACGACACGCAGAACGGCCATTTCGACCTGGCTGTCGGCGCGATTGTCTCGACGCTGCTCGATCCATCGGACTACTTCAACGCCTGGTACCGCACCGGCGGACCGCAGAATTACGGCTTCTGGAATAACGAGAAGTTCAACGCGCTGGTCGAGCAGATCGATCGCGAGCTCGATGCCGCC
>Ga0209474_10004618_pt1 | contig 11847 bp, 12 predicted proteins | sample GraSoiAngelo_145_FD_185902 | JGI IMG/M metagenome (GOLD analysis project Ga0209474, IMG submission 185902) | Grasslands soil microbial communities from the Angelo Coastal Reserve, California, USA - 14_1009_05_20cm (SPAdes) (version 2) | ecosystem: Environmental > Terrestrial > Soil > Grasslands...
AAAACCGACTTGATGAAATCGTGCGCGAGCGCTCCGACCACGGCGGCCGGGAGGAACGCGAGCAGCACGCCGGTCACGAAGCGGCGCGGCGCCGGATCGCTGAACATGCCGATCGCGATCTGCCAGATGCGAAGCGAGTAGATCGACAGCAGCGCTAGGATCGCGCCAAATTGAATCAGCACGGCGAAAGTCTTGCCGAAGTCGCCGTCGTCGAAGCCGAAGAAGCGCTGCACCAGGAGCAGGTGGCCGGTCGAGGAGACCGGCAGGAATTCGGTGAGCCCCTCGACGACGCCGAGAACGAAAGCCTTGAACAGATCGAGTGACATCGGCGCACTCGGCAATCGGATTGTGACGAAAAAGCGCCGGACCGCGCCCAGCGGAGGAGGGAACCCGCTTTTCCCGCATCGTTAACCGGGGAGCAACGGGAGCCTCGCAAGATTGCACAGCCTCTGAGGGATCGCTCTGTTCAAAGCCTGGGACGCAACGTAACGTGACCGCCCTCGCTGCCCTCGCCGGCCGCGCTCGCGATCGGCGCCATCCGCACAGCCGAATGCCGACGCTGTTCCATCATCCATTCTGCCCGCACTCGCGATTCGTGCGCCTGGCGCTGGCCGAGTACGGCATTACCGCTCAGGTGGTGGAGGAGCGGGTTTGGGAACGGCGTCAGGAGTTCCTCGCCCTCAATCCGGCCTGCACCACGCCGGTGCTGGTGGAGGAAGGTCATCCCGCCGTTCCCGGCGCCTCGGTCATCGCTGAATATCTCGACGAGACCCGGGGCGCCGATCTCGGCGAGCAGCGCATGCTGCCACGTGATCCCGGCACACGGGTCGAGGTGCGTCGGCTGGTGAGCTGGTTCAATGACAAATTCTTTGCCGAGGTCAGCGGTCCGTTGACGATGGAGCGCCTATATAAGCGCCACATGCCGGAGAACGCCGGCGGCGGCCCGCCCGAAGCCGATGTGATCCGCGCGGCGCGCCACAACCTGCGCTATCATCTGGCCTATATCGGCTGGCTGGCGCGCATGCGCGATTGGCTGGCGGGCGAACGCATGAGCTATGCCGATCTCGCCGCCGCTGCCCATTTGTCCGCCGTGGACTACCTCGGCGACGTGCCATGGAACGAAGACGAGATCGCGAAGAACTGGTACGCGCGGATAAAGTCGCGCCCGTCGTTTCGCCCGATGCTGGCCGAGACGCTTCCGGGCGTGCCGCCGTCCGAGACTTACGCCGATCTCGATTTCTGACCGATCCGACATCGCTGAAGACCGCGCTCGTCGATGCGGCGCGCGAACACGGCTTCGATGTCGTCGGTGTCTGCCCGCCCGACGCGATTCCGCAAGCGGCGGCGCGCCTGCAGCAATTTTTGGCCGAGGGTGCCCACGGCGACATGCATTGGATGCAAACGAGTGCGGCGCGGCGCGGCGATCCGCGCGCCCAATGGGCCGATGTGCGCTCAATTGTGATGCTCGGCGTCAATTACGGCAGTGACGACGACCCGCTGGCGATCTTGCAGCGACGCGATCGCGGCGCGATCTCCGTCTATGCGCGCGGCGACGACTACCACAAGGTGATCAAACCGCGGCTCAAGGCGCTGGCCGCCTGGCTGCAGGCGCAAGCGGGCGGCGCAGCCAAAGTCTTCGTCGACACTGCGGCAGTGATGGAGAAGCCGCTCGCCGCGGCAGCCGGGCTCGGCTGGCAGGGCAAGCACACCAACCTGCTGTCGCGCCAATTCGGGTCATGGCTGTTTCTCGGCGCGATCTTCACGAGCCTTGATTTGCCGCCGGACGCACCCGAACAGGATCATTGCGGCAGCTGCCGCGCGTGCCTCGACATCTGCCCGACCGCGGCGTTTCCCGCCCCGTATCGGCTCGATGCCCGGCGCTGCATCTCTTATCTCACCATCGAGCACCGCGGCCCGATTCCGCGCGAACTGCGCGCCGCGATCGGCAACCGCATCTATGGTTGCGACGACTGCCTCGCGGTATGCCCATGGAACAAGTTTGCGCAGTCCGGACGGGAGGCGAAATTTGCCGCGCGCGAGGCGTTGCAAGCGCCGCGCCTCGCCGAGCTCGCTCGCATTGACGACGCGGCTTTCCGCAAACTTTTTTCGAAATCGCCGATCAAGCGTACGGGACGTGATCGCTTTGTTCGCAACGTGCTGATCGCGATCGGCAATTCAGATGATGCCGCGCTCGCGGACGAAGCCGAGCGGCTCGTCGCCGACGCATCGCCGCTGGTGCGCGGTGCGGCCGTATGGGCGCTCGGTCAGCTCGATCGGGATCGGCTTGCACCACTCGCCGCGACGCATCGCTGCGCTGAGAACGATGTGTCCGTGCGCGAAGAGTGGGCGGCGGCACTCGATGGCGCGTAGGAAGGGTTGAGCGCCAGCGAAACCCATCAACTCACGCCGCAACACATTGATGGGTTTGCGCCCGCTCTCGCGGGCGTCAATCCATCCTACGCAGTCAAAACTCCGCCACGGCGGCAATGAGCCGCTCGATGTCCTCAGGCCGCGACAGACGGTGGTCGCCGTCCTTGACCATGGTGACCACAACGTCGTCACGAGCGAAGCGGGCGGACAGCTCGAGCGCATGCTGCCACGGCACGTCGGCATCCTGCACGCCTTGCAGAATGCGCACGGGGCAGCCGGTCTCGATCATGCCGCCGAACAGCAGATGATTGCGGCCCTCCTCGATGAGCGCGCGGGTGATCGGATAGGGCTCCTCGGAATATTGCGACGGCCGCGCCCAGACTCCGTTCTGCTCGATCTCGCGTCTGACCTCCGGCGAGAAGCGCTTCCACATCAGCTCTTCCGTGAAATCGACCGCCGGCGCAATCAAGACCAGCCCGGCCAGGCTCGCATACGGGTGGGGGCGCTGCGCCAATTCGGCGCTGAGCAGGAGCGCCAGCCATCCTCCCATAGACGAGCCGATCGCGACCTGCGGACCGCGGCAAAGCGCATCGAACACGGCGCGGGAGTCTTCGAGCCAGCGGCCGATGGTGCCGTCAAGAAAATCGCCGCCCGATTCGCCATGGCCGGAATAATCGAACCGGACGATGGCGCGGCCTTTTTCGCGCGCCCATTGGTCGAGCGCTTCCGCCTTGGTGCCCTTCATGTCGGACTTGAGGCCGCCGAGCCAGAACAATCCCGGCGGCGCGCCTTCGCGCGCCCGCGCCGCGATTTGCCGGCCCCCTTTGCCGGTTCCAACGGGCAGGAATTTCAGGCAAACATTGCTCATCGAATCGGCGTCAGAAAACGGCTGGATTGGCGCACCCCGTGCTGCATGGAACACAGCTGCAGCCTGCCGGAGATAACACTAGCGTCGCGATTCCAAAGTTCGCACATCTTTGCGGCAGACTCGAATGCGAACTTCGCAATCCAAGGGACACTAGCAATTCTATGGTTGTAGTGCCGCTTTTGAACCCGAAGTTCGCAAACGCAGGTCCGGCACGATGTGTGCGAACTTGGGGTTCGCGGCACTAGCGCCGGTCGAGGAAACGGGGTCCGTGAGCGACAGGCGCGGCGAAACCCATGGCTCGCCCCGCACCTTGGCGGGCGCGACCGTCCTGCAGATCGTACCGGCGCTGCGCGAAGAGCCCGCGGCACGCAGCGCGCTCATCGTCGCCCGCGCCCTGCTGCAATCGGGCGCGCGGGCCCTGATCGCCGGCGCGGCGGGCCCGCTCGTCGCAGAGCTCAATGGTTTCGGCGGCGAGTGGGTGCCGCTGGTAAACGCCACGGCCAACCCGTTCAAGCTGCGGAGCGGCGCACGCCAGCTGGAGCAACTGATCGCCTCCGAGCGAGTCGATATCGTGCACGCGCAAAGCATCGGCGCAGCCTGGATCGCGAATATGGCGGCAGCGCAGATCGCCGTATGGCTCGTCGCCACGCTGCCCGACGTGTCCGCCGCATCGGGACTGCGCGGCTATTGGGCGAGCGCGTTGGCCCGCGCCGATTGGGTCATCACGCCCTCGAATTTCGCGGCGGCACCTATGATCGCGCGCTACAAGATTCCACGCGAGCGGCTCACCATCGTCCCGCGTAGCATCGATCTAGACGCGTTCGACGCAAGCGCGATCGTGCCCGAGCGCGTCGCCGCGCTGCGCAAATCGTGGCGCATTTCCACGAATGAACGGATCGTGCTGGTGCCGGGGCGCGTCGCTCCGTGGAACGGGCAGCTCACGCTGCCCGAGGTTGCGCGCGCGCTTCTTAACGGCGGCGTGCGCGGATTTGTTTTCGTGCTCGCCGGCGAACATCAGAGCCATGGCAAATATGCGCGCTTTGTCGCGAGAGAGGCGCAGGCGAAGGGCGTCGGCGCGTTGTTTCGCCTCGCCGGCCACTGCCGCGACATGCCGGCGGCGTTCGCCGCAGCCGATACTGTCGTGCTTCCCGCGATCGAGCCGCCCCTGCTCGGCCGCACGGTCGCGCAAGCGCAGGCAATCGGCCGGCCGGTAGTCACCTCCGATGTTGGCGTTTTGCCCGAGCATGTGGCGGCGCCACCGGAATTGCCTGAAGACGTGCGTACCGGGTGGGTGGCCAAGGCCGGCGACGCGAGCGCATTTGCCGGCGCGCTGAGCGCGGCGCTTTCGCTCGACGATGTCGCCTATCGCGCAATGGCCGCGCGCGCCCGTCAATTCGCGCATTACATGTTTTCTCCCGAGAGCGTCGCGACGGCTACGCGGGCGATCTATACCGCGCTGCTCGCGCGCGAGCCGTAAGCCGGATGTCAACGATCGGAACGGACGCTGCGTCGCTGGGCCGACGCTGACGCACGCGCCGGCGACGTTCGCTGCAGCTTCGAAGTTCCGCCGAGGCGAACTCGATTGGCCGTTGACTTGGGCACGGTTTGAATTGATTCTTCATCAGCCCGCGCGAGCGGGCCTCCCTGAAACAACCCGAGGAGAGCAAAGCCATTCGTCGCCCGATGAAGCCTGCGCAACCCGTCCAGAAGGATGGTCCGCGCGTCAACGAGGAGATCCGTGTCCGCCAAGTCCAATTGATCGATCCGACCGGCCACAATCTCGGCCCGGTGGACATCCAGGCCGCATTGGACAAAGCCCAGGAGGCCGGCCTCGATCTCGTCGAGATTGCCCCAAATTCCTCCCCGCCGGTCTGCAAAATTCTCGATTACGGCAAGTACAAGTACCAGGCGCAGAAGAAAGCGGCCGAAGCGCGCAAGAAACAAAAGGTGGTCGAGATCAAGGAGATCAAACTCCGGCCGATGATCGATGACCACGATTACAACGTGAAGATGCGCTCGATTCAGCGCTTTTTCGAAGAAGGCGACAAGGTAAAGGTCACGCTGCGCTTCCGCGGGCGAGAAATGGCGCACCAGGAACTGGGCTATCAGTTGCTCAACCGGGTGCGGGACGACACGTCGAAACTCGCCAAGGTCGAGCAGGAGCCTCGGTTCGAAGGCCGCCAAGTGGTGATGGTGCTGGCGCCGCGGTGACGATCAGCGAATCCAGTAAATCTGTCCGCATGTCATGGCCGGGTATAGTGCGTGCACAAGGGCGTTTGCGCCCGGCTGCGGCGCGCGATGCACGCGCGCAAATGCGCTGGGATCGATACGCCCGCGGTTGTGTTTTGCCGGCGCCTCTGCCATAAGGCGGCCCTCCCGCCGCCCGGCCGATCAGGGCTGCCGTGGCGGCGGCGAAGTGCTCAATCAGCACGCTTTGTCGATGGAATCCGGCGCGCCGGGCATGGGCTCGTGGCCGTCGCCGGCAAGGAGAGCCAAATGCCCAAGCTCAAGACCAAATCCGGCGCCAAGAAGCGGTTCAAGGTGACCGCGGGCGGTAAGGTGCTTTATCAGCAATCCCGCAAGCGCCATGGCATGATCAAGCGGACCAACAAGCAAATCCGCCAGCTGCGCGGGACCGCCGTCATGTTCAAGACCGACGGCGACAAGATCAAGAAATACTTTTTGGTCAACGGCTGAAGGCCGCGGCTTTCGCCATCTGTCGGCGTCGATCCTCTCGCGCAATCGTAAAGGAGAATGAATCATGGCACGCGTCAAGCGCGGCGTCACCGGCCATGCCAAGCACAAGAAAGTCTTTAAAGCGGCCAAAGGCTATTACGGCCGACGCAAGAACACCATCCGCGTCGCCAAGCAGGCGGTCGAAAAGGCGAACCAATACGCCTATCGCGATCGCAAGCGGCGCAAGCGTACCTTTCGGGCGCTCTGGATCCAGCGCCTCAACGCGGCGGTGCGCCCCTTCGGCCTGACCTACAGCCGGTTCATCAACGGACTTGGCAAGGCCGGGCTGTTGGTGGACCGCAAAGTTCTGTCCGACCTCGCGATACGCGAGCCGGCCGCCTTTGCGGCGATCGTTGAAAAGGCCAAAGCCGCGATCGCAGTGTAGAGGGCAGAGGACGAAGGTCAGACGGCAAGGTGAATGGGTCGGATCGTGTTATTTCTGTCCTCCGTCCTGTGTCATCCGTCATCGGTCCTCTGAACGAAGCGATGATCGACATCGGTTATGTGCAATCGATGGCGCGGTACAACCGCTGGCAAAATGCCAACCTGTACGGCGTCGCCGATACGTTGTCCGATGCCGAGCGGCGGCGTGATCACGGCGCCTTTTTCGGTTCGGTTTTTGCCACGCTCAACCATCTGCTCTGGGCCGATCGCATCTGGATGAGCCGGCTCGCCGGCACGGCGAAGCCCGCGGGCGGTATCCCGGAATCGGTGTCGCTTCACACCGATTGGGCCGACTTGAAACACGAGCGATCCGCGTTCGATGCGGCCATGATCGAATGGGCCGATCGTCTCGATCCAGCAGCGCTCAATGGCGAGCTCACCTATTATTCCGGCGCCATCAAAGCAGAGGTGCGCAAGCCGCGCTGGCTTCTGGTCACGCACATGTTCAATCACCAGACGCATCATCGCGGCCAAGTCCATTGCATGTTGACGCAAGCAGGCGGAAAACCCGGCGACACCGATTTGCCGTTCATGCCGATGGCATGAGCCGGAGTTCGAGCCTCCGCGGATCACAGCGATGCAGGATCTCAAAGCGGAACTGTTGCGCGGATTGTGGTACGTGGCGCTCGTCGGCGCCGATTTGCGCGCCGGTCGCATCGTGCACAAGACGCTGCTCGGCGAGCCCGTTCTCATCGGCCGCGCGCAGGATGGGAAAGTATTCGCACTGCGCGACATCTGCCCGCATCGCGGCATTCCGCTGCATTACGGACGCTTCGATGGGGACACGATCGCCTGTTGCTATCACGGCTGGCGCTTCGACACGGCTGGCACGTGCGTCGAAATCCCGTCATTGCGCGAAGGCCAGGAGATCGATCTCGGCAAAATTCGCGCCGCGAGCTATCCGTGCGCCGAGCAGCAGGGCCTGGTGTGGATTTATTTTCCCAGGAATGGCGCGGCCGCCGACACGAGCGCATCGCCGCCACCGCGCATGCCGGTGTTTTCAACGAACGCGAAACCTGCGGCCGCCATCATGCAGCCGTTCCCCTGCTCGACCGATCATGCCGCGTTCGGTCTCATGGATCCGACCCACGCCGGTTTCGTGCACACGTCGTGGTGGTTCAAGCAGCACGCGACCAAGCTGCGGCCGAAGGAAAAGCAATTCGAACCAATCGAGCTGGGCTGGCGCATGGTGCGCCACACGCTGCCGCCGCAGAACCTTGTCTACAAGGTGCTCGGCCGCAATGTGGAAACGGAGATCTCCTACCAGCTGCCGGGATTGCGCATCGAGGAGATCCACGGCGATCGTCACAGCGTTGTCGGGTTGACCGCGATCACCCCAATCACCGACGAAGCGACCGAGGTGCATCAGATATTCTGGGCATCACCGCGTTGGGTGGCACCGCTCGCGCCCCTGATCCGGCCGTTCATGCACACGTTTCTTGGTCAGGACCGGGACGTGGTTGTGAAGCAGCGCGAAGGGCTCATGCACAAGCCGCGGCTGATGCTCATCAACGACGCGGACACCCAGGCGCGCTGGTGGATGCGCATCAAAGACGAATGGATCGCGGCGCAGGCGGAAGGACGCGCCTTCGTCAATCCGCTCGAACCCAAGACCCTGCGCTGGCGCAGCTAGTAGGCCTATGACCGATATTCGCGCGCTGGAAACCGAGCTTCTCGCTGCGATCGCCGCAGCCAGCGACGAGGCCGCGCTCGAAGCGGTGCGCGTCGCCGCGCTCGGCCGCCAAGGCTCGGTTTCGGCCTTGCTCAAGACGCTGGGCACGATGACGCCCGAGGAGCGCAAGCAGCACGGCGCGGTGATCAACGCTGTCAAGGACTGCGTCACGGCCGCGATTGCTGCGCGCCGTCAGGAGCTCAAAGAGGCGGCGCTCGCGCAGCGGCTCAACACGGAAGCCGTCGATGTCACGCTCCCGGTTCGCGAGCCGCCGGCGGAAATGGGGCGTATCCATCCGATCAGCCAAGTTATCGACGAGTTGATCGCGATCTTTGCGGATATGGGCTTCGCCGTCGCGGAGGGACCCGACATCGAGACCGAGGATCTCAACTTTACCAAATTGAATTTCCCGGAAGGGCATCCCGCCCTCGACATGCACGACACGTTCTATCTCAACGCGAAGGCGGACGGCTCGCCCCTCGTCCTGCGCACTCACACCTCGCCGGTGCAGATCCGCACCATGCTCGCACAGAAGCCGCCGATCCGCGTAATCATTCCCGGCCGCACCTATCGCAGCGACAGCGATCAGACCCACACGCCCATGTTCCACCAGGTCGAAGGTTTGGTGATCGACAAGAGCTCGCATCTCGGCCATCTGAAATGGATCTTGCAGGAGTTCTGCAGGGCGTTCTTCGAAGTCGATCGCGTCAACATGCGCTTTCGGCCCTCGTTCTTTCCCTTCACCGAGCCCTCGCTCGAGGTCGACATCCAGTGCAAGCGCGACAAGGGCGAGATCCGCTTCGGCGAGGGCGCTGAGTGGATGGAGATTCTCGGCTGCGGCATGGTGCACCCGAACGTGCTGCGCAATTGCGGCCTCGACCCCGACGAATACCAGGGATTCGCCTGGGGCTTGGGCATCGACCGCATCGCCATGCTCAAATACGGCATGCCGGACCTGCGGCCGTTCTTCGAGGCCGACGTTCGCTGGCTCGCCCACTACGGCTTCCGTCCGCTCGACTTTCCCACGCTCGCCGGCGGACTGAGCGCGTGAACCATGGCTGAGCAGGTGATGTAGCGTCATGAAATTCACCCTGGCGTGGCTCAAGGAGCACCTCGACACCGCCGCGCCGCTCGAAGCGATCGTGGACAAGCTCACGATGATCGGGCTCGAAGTCGAGCGCGTGGTGGATCGCAGAAAACTGCTGGCGCCGTTTACTATCGCGCGGGTAATTTCGGCCGAGCAACACCCGAACGCGGACCGCCTGCGCGTCTGCATGGCGGATACCGGCTCCGGCGATCCGGTGCAGGTGGTGTGCGGCGCGCCCAACGCGCGCGCCGGCATGAAGGGCGTCTTCGTGCCGCCCGGCGCGTTCATTCCAGGCAAGAACATCACGCTCGGCGTCGGCACCATCCGCGGCGTGGAGAGCCGCGGCATGCTGGTGTCCGAGTTCGAGCTCGAGATATCCGATGACCACGAAGGCATCATCGACCTGCCGGAGGACGCCCCGGTCGGCGCCAATTACGCGGCCTGGGCGGGACTCGACGACCCGATGATCGAGATCAACCTCACGCCCAATCGCGGCGATTGCACCGCCGTGAGCGGCGTGGCGCGCGATCTCGCCGCGGCCGGCATGGGCAAGCTCAAATCCGCGCCGGTCACCCCGGTCGAGGGGCGTTTCACTTGCCCGGTGAAGGTGACGCTCGAATTCGGCTCCACCACGCCGCTCTGCCGTGCTTTCGCGCTGCGCCTCGTGCGCAATGTCAAGAACGGTTCCTCGCCGCAATGGCTGCAGCGCCGGCTGCGCGCGATCGGCCTGCGCCCGATCAACGCGCTCGTCGATATCACGAACTTCATTACCTACGACCGGGGGCGGCCGCTGCACGTGTTCGATGCGGCCAAGGTGCACGGCGATCTCACCGTCCGGTGCGCGCGCAACGGCGAAACCCTGCTCGCGCTCGACGCAAAGACCTACACGCTGGGCGAGACGATGTGTGTCATTGCCGACGCGAACGGCGTGGAGTCGCTCGCCGGCATCATAGGCGGCGAGGCGACGGGTTGCTCGGACGCCACCACCGACGTGCTGATCGAATCGGCGCTATGGGAGCCGGCAAATATCGGCCGTTCCCCTCCTCGCCGGCGCGGCCAGCATGAGCGGGGCGCCGTGGCTCGTGGTGTCCGGGGTCCCCTCGGAATCGGCGTACGGGCCGGCGGCCGCCCGATTCAAGCGCGATCTGTTCGGGCTCGCCACCGCCATGGTGCTGGACCTCTGCGGTGGCGAGGCCTCACAGATCATCATTGCCGGCAACCCAGAAGCGCCGAACCGCACGATCGATTTCCCACTGCGCGAAGTGCCGCGGCTCGCCGGGCTCGAGGCTGATCGCGGCGAGATCACCGGCGTGCTCGCCGGGCTCGGCTTTTCCGTCGCCGTCGCCGACAGCACCCTCGAGGTGAGCGTGCCTTCCTGGCGCGGCGACATCGAAGGCAGGGCCGATATCGTGGAGGAGGTGGTTCGTATCCTCGGTGTCGACCGCATCCCTGCGACGCCGTTCGAACGCGGCGAGGCGCCGCGCAAACCGGTGCTGACTGCGATGCAGGTGCGGGTGCGCAAGGCCAAACGCGCGCTCGCCGCGCGCGGCATGGTCGAGGCGGTCACGTGGTCATTTATCGCCCATGAGCACGCCGAGCTGTTCGGCGGCAAGCCGGAGCTTGCGCTACTCAACCCGATCGCATCGGATCTTTCCGACATGCGGCCGAGCCTCGTTCCCGGCCTGGTCGCCGCCGCGCAGAAAAACGCCGACCGCGGCCATCCCAATGTGGCGCTGTTCGAAGTCGGACAGATTTTCCGCGGCGAGCGCGCGCAGGATCAGTTCACCGCGGCCGGCGGCGTGCGCCGCGGCCTCGCCAAAAGCACCGGGCTCGGCCGGCACTGGTCGAGCCGCGCAACCGAAGCCGACGTGTTCGATGCCAAGGCGGACGCGCTCGCCGTGCTGGAAGCGCTCGACGCACCCACGGTTCACGTGGTGCCCGGCGGGCCGGCGTGGCTGCATCCCGGGCGCAGCGGCACCATTCAGATCGGCCCGCAGAACGTGCTCGGCTATTTCGGCGAGCTGCATCCGCGCGCGCTGGAAGCGCTGAAAGCGGAGGGGCCGCTCGTCGCGTTCGAGGTGATCCTGGAAAAAATTCCGCAGCCGAAGGCAAAGGCCACGCGCGCAAAGCCGGTCCTGGAACTCGCTCCGCTGCAGCCGGTCGAGCGGGATTTCGCCTTCGTCGTCGACCGCACCGTGAAGGCCGCCGACCTCTTGCGCGCCGCGCAGGGCGTGGATCGCAAGCTGATCACCGATGTCATGGTGTTCGATGTCTACGAGGGAGAAGGCATCGATCCCGGCAAGAAATCGATCGCGATCGCGGTGACCCTGCAGCCGCGCGAGAAAACGATGACCGACCAGGAGATCGACGCGATCGCCGCGAAAATCGTTGCCGAGGTGGGCAAGCGAACCGGCGGCGTGTTGCGCGGGTGAGCTACTGCTTCGATTAGCAGAATCAACGAAGCGTAAACTCGGTTGTACAAGTGTGCATCAACTGACCGCCTCGTCAGCGTCCGCGGATTGCTCTCACAGCCGCATCGGCGGCGCGTTCGCCCGAATCCCACGCCCCGCCGACGGTGCCCCACACGGTTTCGTGCACGGCTTCACCAGCGAACCAAATGCGTTCGCGAACCGACTCCATCAACAGCCGGCGACCCGGCTGACCGCCGGG
>Ga0209474_10004619_pt1 | contig 11847 bp, 7 predicted proteins | sample GraSoiAngelo_145_FD_185902 | JGI IMG/M metagenome (GOLD analysis project Ga0209474, IMG submission 185902) | Grasslands soil microbial communities from the Angelo Coastal Reserve, California, USA - 14_1009_05_20cm (SPAdes) (version 2) | ecosystem: Environmental > Terrestrial > Soil > Grasslands ...
CCCGTTACGGGCTCGGGCGGCGGCGGCGGCGGCTGGAACCCTTCCGGCGGCTCGATCTCGATGTCGTGATACCGATAGATGCCCGTCCCCGCCGGGATGAGATGGCCGATGATGATGTTCTCCTTGAGCCCCAGCAGGTCGTCCCGCGCGCCGCGGATCGCCGCGTCGGTCAACACCCGCGTGGTCTCCTGGAACGACGCCGCCGAGATGAACGATTGTGTCGTCAGGCTCGCCTTGGTGATCCCCAGGAGCAGCGGCTCGTTGGTCGGAGGCTTGCCGCCCTTCTTCACGACCCGGTCCTTCGCGTCGGAGAAGGTCTGCTTGTCCACGTTCTCCCCTTCCAGGAACTCCGTGTCCCCGGGCTCGACGATCTTCACCTTCTGCAGCATCTGGCGCACGATCACGCCGATGTGCTTGTCGTTGATCTTCACGCCCTGCAGCCGGTAGACCTCCTGGACCTCGTTGAGCAGATACTCCTGCACCGCCCGCGGGCCCTTGATTCTCAAAATATCGTGCGGGTTCACCGGTCCCTCGGTCAGGCGGTCGCCGGCGCGCACGCGGTCGCCCTCGTGCACGCGCAAGTGCTTGCCGGCCGGCACCTCGTACAGCTGCGGCTCCCCCTCCTCGGGGTGGACGTAGATCTCGCGCTTGCCGCGCTTGATCTCGCCGAACCGCACGGTGCCGTCGATTTCGGAGATCGTGGCCGGATCCTTGGGCCGCCGGGCCTCGAACAGCTCGGCCACGCGCGGCAGGCCGCCCGTGATGTCCCGCGTCTTGTACGCCTCGCGCGACACCTTGGCGAGCACGAGCCCCGCGTACACCTCCTGGCCGTCCTCGACGGTGAGCTGCGCCCCTTCGGGGATGACGAAGTCGCGCAGCCGCTTTTCCTTCTCCCCCTTCTTCTGGATGATCTCGATGTGCGGGTGCAGCTTCTTCTCCCGGTCCTCGATGATGACCCGCTGGCGCCGCCCGGTGAGCTCGTCCAGCTCCTCACGCACCGTCTCTTCCTCGACGATGTCCACGAACCGCACCACGCCCCCCACGTCCGTCATGATCGGGTTGGTGTAGGGGTCCCACGTGAACAGCACCGACTCGCGCGCCACCTTGGCGCCGTCCACCACCATCAGCGTGGCGCCGAGCGGCACGTGGAAGCGCGAGTGCACCGAGAGCTTCCCTCCGGTCTCGCCATGAGACGCGGCCTTGAGGATCAGCTCACCCTCGTAGCTCGTCACGATCTTCTGCTTCTCCGGCGTCTCGACGAAGATGAGCCGGTCGCCGTACTCGATCACGCCTTCGACCTTGGTCTTGCGCACCGTCTGCTCGGCGATGCGCGCCGCGGTGCCGCCGATGTGGAAGGTCCGCAGCGTCAGCTGCGTGCCCGGCTCGCCGATCGACTGCGCCGCCAGGATCCCGACCGCCTCCCCCAGGTCCACCATGTCCATGGTGGCGAGGTTGCGGCCGTAGCACATGCGGCACACGCCGCGCTTCGCCTCGCAGGTGAGCACCGAGCGGATGCGGACCGCCTCGATCCCCGCGTCCTCGATCGCCTGCGCGGTCTCCTCGTCGATCAGCTTCCCGGCCTCGACCAGCACCTTGGCCCGCTCGTCCTCGTCCAGCTCGTGCGGATCGCTCACCTCGTCGAGCGCGACGCAGCCCACCAGGCGCTCGCGCAGCGGCTCGATGATGTCCTCGCCCTCCTTCAAGGCCGACATCTCGAGGCCCAGGATCGTGCCGCAGTCTTCCTCGGTGATGCTGACGTCCTGCGCCACGTCCACCAGGCGGCGCGTCAAGTAACCCGCGTCCGCGGTCTTCAACGCCGTGTCCGCCAGACCTTTGCGCGCGCCGTGGGTCGAGATGAAGTACTCGAGCACCGACAGGCCTTCGCGGAAATTCGACTTGATCGGACTCTCGATGATCTCGCCGATGCCGCCCGTGAGCTTCTTCTGCGGCTTCGCCATCAGCCCGCGCATCCCGGCGAGCTGGCGGATCTGATCGCGCGAGCCGCGGCTCCCGGAGTCGAACATCATGAACACCGGGTTGAACCCGCCCTTGGAGCGCTGCATGGTCTTCACCATGGCGTCCGCGATGTCGTTGTTCGCGTGCGTCCAGGCGTCGATCACCTTGTTGTAGCGCTCGCCGAAGGTGATCTGGCCCGTGGCGTACGCCCGCTGGAACCGCTCGACCCGGCCCTCGGCGTCGTGCAGCAGGGTCAACTTGTCCGCCGGGATCTCCAGGTCCTCGACCCCGATCGACACGCCGCCCATGGTGGCGTAGCGGAAGCCGAATTCCTTGAGATTGTCGAGGAACTGCACCGTGCTCGCGAGCCCGGCCCGGCGGTAGCTGTTGAACACCAGCTCCGACAGGTCACGCTTGCGCATCACCTGATTCAGGAACCCCTCCCGCCGGATGCCCTCGGGAAGGATGCTGTGGAAGATCACCCGCCCCGCGGTGGTGTACACCCAGCCCGTCTCGTCCCAGAAGTGCACCGGCGAGTGGTACGCCAGCCGCTTGGTCGCGAGCCCCATGTCGAGCTCCGCCACCGAGCCCACCCGCCCCGCCTTGGCCTTGACCTCCGCCTGCTCGAAGTCGGCCGGCTCCTTCGTCAGGAAGTAGCAGCCCAGCACCATGTCCTGCGACGGCTCGGCCACGGGCCGGCCGTCCGACGGCTTGAGCACGTTGTTGGACGAGATCATGAGCAACCGGCACTCGATCTGGCTCTCGAACGACAGCGGCACGTGCACGGCCATCTGATCGCCGTCGAAGTCCGCGTTGAACGCCGCGCACACGAGCGGGTGGATCCGGATCGCCTTGCCTTCCACCAGCACCGGCTCGAACGCCTGGATGCCCAGGCGGTGCAGCGTGGGCGCGCGGTTCAGGAGCACCGGATGATCCTGAATGATTTCTTCCAGGATCTCGTACACCTCCGGCGACTCTTTTTCGACGATCTTCTTCGCCCGCTTGACGGTCTCGGCGATCCCCTTCTCCACCAGCTTGTGGATGATGAACGGCTTGAACAGCTCGACCGCCATCGCCTTGGGCAGGCCGCACTGGTGCAGCCGCAGCTCCGGGCCCACCACGATCACCGACCGGCCCGAGTAGTCCACGCGCTTGCCGAGCAGGTTCTGGCGGAACCGGCCCTGCTTGCCTTTGAGCATGTCGGACAGCGACTTCAAGGGCCGCTTGCCGCGCCCGCGGATCGCCTTGGAGCGGCGGCCGTTGTCGAACAGCGCGTCCACCGCCTCCTGCAGCATGCGCTTTTCGTTCCGGAGGATGACCTCCGGCGCCCGGTGCAGGATCAGCTTCTGGAGCCGGTTGTTGCGGTTGATGACGCGGCGGTACAGGTCGTTCAGGTCGCTCGTCGCGAAGCGCCCGCCGTCGAGCGGCACCAGCGGCCGCAGGTCGGGCGGGATGACCGGGACGACATCCAGAATCATCCAACGCGGGTCATTCCGGCCCTCGCCCGCGTTGCCGGAGTTCCGGAACGCGTCCACGATCTTCAGGCGCTTGAGCTGCTGCTTCTTGCGGTGCTGGCTCGTCTCGCTCGCGACCGCCTCGCGCAGCTCGTCGGCGAGCTTGTCGACATTGAGCCGTTCGAGCAGTGCCCGTACCGCGGGCGCGCCGATGTCGGCCTTGAACGCTGCGTCGCCCTCGGCCTTGGCCTTGGCGCGCAGCTCGAGAAACCGGTCCTCGTCGAGCAGCTCCTTGTCTTGCACCTCCTGCTCGCCCGGCTCGATGACCACATAATTTGTGTAGTAGATCACCCGCTCGAGATCCCGCAGGGTCATATCGAGCAGGTTGCCCATGGGCGACGGCAGCGTCTTGAAGAACCAGATGTGCGCCACCGGCACCGCGAGCTCGATGTGCCCCATGCGCTCGCGGCGCACCTTGGAGAGCGTGACCTCCACCCCGCAGCGGTCGCAGATGACGCCGCGGTAGCGGATGCGCTTGTACTTGCCGCAGTGGCACTCCCAGTCCTTCACCGGGCCGAAGATGCGCTCGCAGAACAGCCCATCCCGTTCCGGCTTGAAGGACCGGTAGTTAATGGTCTCGGGCTTCGTGACCTCGCCCCACGACCACCAGGTGCGCTGGCCCTGCAGCTCGAGGCGCTCGCGCTCCTTCGAATCGCGCGGCCCCCGGATCTCCTCCGGGGAGGCGATCCGGATCTGGATATAATCGAAGCTCGAGCTCTTCGGCTCGCGCCCGCTTCGGAAGTCAATCATCGAGTCTCTCCCTCCCCTTACTCTTCAACGTCCTCGGTGGTGCCCAGGGTCACCTTCAACCCCAGGGCCTGGAGTTCCTTCACCAACACGTTGAAGGACTCGGGGATGCCGGGTTTCGGCAGGTTCTGCCCCTTCACGATGGCCTCGTACACGCGGCTGCGACCGTTCACGTCGTCCGACTTGACGGTCAGGATCTCCTGCAGCGTGTGCGCCGCCCCGTACGCTTCCAACGCCCACACCTCCATCTCGCCGAACCGCTGGCCGCCGAACTGCGCCTTGCCGGCGAGCGGCTGCTGCGTCACCAGCGAGTACGGCCCGATGGAGCGGGCGTGAATCTTGTCGTCCACCAGGTGCGACAGCTTCATCATATAGATCGACCCGACGGTCACGTCCGACGCGAAGAACTCACCCGACCGCCCGTCGCGCAGCCGCGCTTTTCCCGTCGGCGTGAGACCCGCCGCCTTGAGCAGCTCGTTCGCCGCCTGGTCCACGTCCGCTTCGGACTTGGGCCCGAGCAGCGCGGCGAGCGCCGGCAGCTCCATCGCCTCGAGCACCTCGGCCGGCTTGTCGTGCTCGAGGAACTTTTCGCTCTCCTTGAGCCCCGCCTTGAGCGCGGCCTGCTCCGGTTTCGGCAGCCCCTCGCCTTCCAGCCGGACCTGGTGGAACTCCCGCTCCGCCCGCCGCAGCTCGAGCTGGCGCTCGGCCAGCTCCTTGGCGGCGGCACGCAGGAAGTCCACGAACTGGTGGTGCACGTCTCGCGTCTCCTGCGCGAGCGCCCGGCTCGCGAGCAGGGCGATCCCCGCCTTGCCGAGGTCCGGCCGCCCGCCGTTCGTGGCCGGGAGCCGCCGCAGGTCGTCGGCGATGCGTCGCACCGTGTCCGGGTCGAGCTCCGGCGGGCGCGTGGCGAGCTGCAGCCCTTCGGCCGCCCAGGTGAGCCCCGCGAGCCGGAGCAGGACGCCGATCTCCGTCTCGTCCGCGCCCTGGAACACGGGCGTCTTGGCTTCGAATCCCAGGATGGCCGCCGCCCAGCCGAGGTGCGTCTCGAGGATCTGGCCCACGTTCATGCGCGACGGCACGCCCAGCGGGTTCAAGACGATGTCCACCGGCGATCCGTCGGGGAGGAACGGCATGTCCTCCTCGGGCACGATGCGCGCGATGATGCCCTTGTTGCCGTGGCGGCCGGCCATCTTGTCGCCCACCGAGATCTTCCGCTTCTCGGCGACGTACACCTTCACGAGCTGGATCACGCCCGGCGGGAGCTCGTCCGGCTGGAGGATCTTGTCGATCTGGTCCTCCGACTTCTCCTCGATCTTGGCGCGCTCGGCCGTCGCGGCATCGAGCACCGCGCGGATCCGCTCGTTCACCGGCTTGTTGATCACCCGCAGCGTCTTCAGGTCGACGTCGGCGAAGTTGATCTCGGCGAGCTGCTGCCGCGCGAGCTTGGTGCCCTGCGGCAGGTACTCCTCCACGGTACCGGCCTTGAGCATCAGGCCGACGTCCTGCCCCGCGAGCAGCTCCCGGAGCTCCGCAAACATCGCCTCCGAGATGCGGGCCTTCTCGTCCGCCTCGAGCCGGCGCACCTCGCCGATGCGCTCGCCGCGGTCCTTCTCCACCACCTGGTCCTCGATGCGCGAGAAGATCTTCACGTCGATGACCACGCCCTCCATTCCCGGCGGCACCTTGAGCGACGAGTCCTTCACGTCCTTCGCCTTCTCGCCGAAGATGGCCGTCAGGAGCTTTTCCTCCGGACTGAGCTCGGTTTCGCCCTTGGGCGTGATCTTGCCCACCAGGATGTCGCCCGCCTTGACGTGCGCCCCGATGCGGACGATGCCCCGCTCGTCCAGATCGACGAGCGACTCCTCGGCCACGTTGGGGATCTCGCGCGTGATCTCCTCACGGCCGCGCTTGGTGTCGCGGACGTGGAGCTCGAGCTCCTGGATATGGATCGACGAGTACACGTCGTCCTTCACGAGGCGCTCCGACAGGACGATCGCATCCTCGAAGTTGTGCCCGTACCACGGCATGAACGCGACCACCACGTTCGCGCCCAGCGCCAGCTCGCCCCGCTCGGTGCCCGCGCCGTCGGCGACGATCTGACCGGCCTTCACCTTCTGATCCAGCTGCACCAACGGCCGCTGATTGATGGCCGTGTCCTGGTTGGTGCGCCAGAACTTCTTCAAGCGGTAGCGATCGTGCTGCTTGAGCCGCGCCAGCGGGTGATCGCCGGACTTCGCCTCTTCCTCACCCGCGTCGATGATGATCTCGTCCGCGGTGACGCGGGTGACCACACCGGCCCGTCGAGCGATCACCACGGCGCCCGAGTCGCGGGCCACGGTCTCCTCGAGCCCCGTCCCCACGAGCGGGGCCTGCGGGAAGAGGAGCGGCACCGACTGCCGCTGCATGTTCGAGCCCATGAGCGCGCGGTTCGCGTCGTCGTGCTCGAGGAACGGGATCAGCGCGGCGGCGATCGACACGAGCTGCTCGGGCGCCACGTCCATGAAGTCGATCCGCGCCGGCGCCAGCAGCGGGTAGTCGTCCCGCTTGCGGCACAGCACCAGCTCGTCCGCGAAGTGGCCGTCCTCGGTGAGGCGGGCATTCGCCTGCGCCACGGCGTATTCCTCTTCCTCCGAGGCCGACAGCCAGCGGGTCTCGTCCGTCACCTTGCCGTTCTTCACCACGCGGTACGGCGTCTCGATGAAGCCGAGGTCGTTCACGCGCGCGTAGCAGGAGAGGCTCGTGATGAGCCCGATGTTCGGGCCTTCCGGCGTCTCGATCGGGCACATCCGGCCGTACTGGCTGTAGTGCACGTCGCGCACTTCGAAGCCGGCGCGCTCGCGCGTGAGCCCCCCCGGTCCCAGGGCCGAGAGGCGCCGCTTGTGCGTCAGCTCGGCGAGCGGGTTGGTCTGATCCATGAACTGCGACAGCTGCGAGCTGCCGAAGAACGCCTGGATCACCGCGCTCACCGTGCGGGCGTTCACCAGATCGTCCAGGGTGATCCGCTCCGGGTCGTTGTTGATGCTCATCCGCTCCTTGATGAGCCGCGCCATGCGGGACAACCCCACCGAGAACTGGTTGGCGATCAGCTCGCCCACCGAGCGCACCCGCCGATTGCCGAGGTGGTCGATGTCGTCGGTGTAGCCGCGCCCTTCCCGCAGCTCGATCAGGTAGCGGATGATCGCGATGAAGTCGTCTTCGGTGAGGACCGTGTGGTCCTTCGCGACGTTCACCTTGAGCCGCTGGTTGATCTTGTAGCGGCCGACCCGCCCCAGGTCGTAGCGCTTGGGGTGGAAGAACAGCCGCTCGAGGGCCTGCCGGGCCGTCTCGAGGTTGGGCGCCTCGCCCGGCCGCAGCAGGGCGTAGATCTGCTCCAGCGCTTCGGCCTCCGTGTGCGTCGGGTCCTTGAGCAGCGTGTTCTTGATGAGCGGCGACTCGCTCCGCCCCGCCGGCAGCAGCACGTCCACCTTGGTGACGCCGGCCTTCAGGAGCTTCTTCTTGAGCGCGTCCGAGATCTCGCGCCCGCCCTCGGCGAGCACCTCGCCGGTCTCCGGATCGGCCACGTCGAACGCCAGGATGTACGCGCCCTGCCGCTCGCGCGTGGTGGTCGGCTGCGCCTCGTCGCGCAGGTCGAGCGAGGTGTAGCCCGCGAACACCGTGACCTTGCTGATGCCGGCGCGGCGGAAGGTGTTGAACTTCTCCAGCGTGAGCTCGTCGCCGACCTTCCCGAGCGGCTCGCCCTTCTTGTTCTCGGGGTCGGGCACGTCCGTGGCGAGCAGCGTCCCCAGCACCTCGCGCTTCTGCGCCCGGCCTTCGAGCTTGCCGGTGATGTCGATGTCCTTGGTCGCGTAGAAGAGCTTCAGCACGTCCGCGTTGGTGCCGTAGCCGAAGGCCCGGAGCAGCGCCGTCGCGGGGAACTTCTTCTTCTTGTCGATGTGGACGTAGATCACGTCGTGGATGTCGATGGTGAACTCGACCCACGAGCCCCGGAACGGGATGATGCGCGCCGAGAACAGCCGCTGGCCGTTAGGGTGGATGCTCTCTTCGAACACCACGCCCGGCGAGCGGTGCAGCTGCGACACGATCACCCGCTCGGCGCCGTTGATCACGAACGTCCCGAGCGGCGTGAGGATCGGCAGCTCACCGAGATAGACTTCCTTCTCGATGATGTTCTTGGGCCGCTTGGTCTTGACGGTCTCGCCCACCTCTTCCATGACCACCAGCTGCAGCGTCGCCTTCAGCGGCACCGAATAGGTCATGTCGCGCTCGATGCACTCCTCGACCGAGTACTTGGGCTCCCCGAGCCCGTACTTCACGAACTCGAGGGAGTAGTTCCCGTTCACGTCCTGGATCGGGAACACGTCCTTGAACACCCGCTCCAGCCCGACGTCGGTGCGCTCGGCGCCCTTCCCGTCCGGCTGCAGCAGCGACTGGAACGCGCGCGTCTGGATGTCCAGGAGGTGCGGCATCGGCATCCCCTGGTCGAGCTTCGCGAACGACAATACCGGCAGCGTCTTCGTCATGTCGTAACCTCAGGCAAATGCAAACGGCCCCGCTCCCCCCGGCCGGGACGCCGGTCGGGGGTGAATCGAGGGGCTCGTACCAGCGAGCAGGAGTGTGGCAAATCCGCGCATGTCGTCGACCAAAGGAGACCCGAGTCGCGTCGACAGGCCCCTATGGCCCGCCGCGTCAATCTCGGCGTCTACTTCAGTTCGACGGCCGCGCCCTGCGCTTCGAGCTTCTTTTTGATCTCTTCGGCTTCCTGCTTGGACACGCCTTCCTTCACCGTGCCGGGCGCGCCTTCCACCAGGTCCTTGGCCTCCTTGAGGCCCAGGTTGGTGATCGCTCGGATCTCCTTGATGACCTGGATCTTCTTCTCTCCACCACTCTTCAGGACGACCGTGAACTCGGTCTTCTCCTCGGCCGCCGGCGCCCCCGCTCCGGCCGCCGCAGCGCCGCCGCCCGCCCCCGTGGGGGCCGCCGCGGGCGCCGCGATGGTCACGCCGAACTTCTCCTTGAACTTCTCGATCAGCTCGGCGAGCTCGACCACCGACAGATTGCCGATGGCTTCGATGATGTCGTCGTTGCTCAACGTCTGTGTCGCCATGGTCCCGGTCTCCTACTGGATTAAGAAGCGCCGCCCGCGGCGCGCTGGTTCCGGAGCGCCTCGAGGGCACCCACTACATTCATCAGTATGCCGTTCAACGCGCCGACGACGCCCGCCAGCGGCGCCTGGAGCGCCCCGCCCAGCTGGGCGAGCAGCTCGTGCTTCGTCGGCAGACTGGCCAGCCGCTTCACCAGCTCCGGCGTCACCGTCTTGCCGTCCATCAGCCCGACCTTGATGGCCGGCTTCTCGAACTCCTTCGCGAAGTCGGCGAGCACCTTCGCCGCCGCGATGGGGTCCGCCCCGGCGAGCACCAGGCCGGTCGGCCCCGCGAGGTGCTCCTCGAGCCCGCGCACCTGCGCGTCTCCCAGGGCGCGCCGCGCGAGCGTGTTCTTCACCACCACGAAGTCGGTGCCGCCCCCCGCCTGCCGCAGCCGGCGCCGCAGTTGGGTGATCTTCGCGACGTCGAGCCCGGTGAAGTCCGTGACGTAGATCGTCGAGGAGCGGCGCAGCCGCGTCGCCAGCGCCGTGACCATCTCCTGTTTCTGCGCCTTGGTCCGGATCACGCGAACACCGCCGGATCCACCGGGACGCCCGGCCCCATCGTGCTCGAGACGGTGATCGACCGGATGTAGTGGCCCTTCGCCGCCGCCGGCTTGGCCCGCACGATCGCCTCCAGAAAGGCCCGCAGGTTCTCCTCCAGCTGCTCGACGGTGAACGACTTCTTGCCGGCAGCCGCGTGCACGATGCCGCTCTTGTCCACGCGGAACTCGATCTTGCCCGCCTTCAATTCCTTGACCGCCCGAGCCACGTCCATCGTCACCGTCCCGGCCTTCGGGTTGGGCATGAGGCCCCGCGGCCCCAGCACCTTGCCCAGGGGTCCCAGCTGGCCCATCACGTCCGGGGTCGCCACGATGACGTCGGTATCGAGCCAGCCGTCCTTGATCTTCTGCACGTACTCGACGCCGACGAAGTCGGCGCCCGCGGCCTCGGCCTCTTTCGCCTTGTCGCCCTGAGCGATCACCAGCACGCGGATCTTCTTCCCGGTGCCGTGCGGGAGGCTCACCGTGCCGCGGACGATCTGATCCGCGTGCTTGGGGTCGACGCCGAGGCGGACCGCGACGTCCAGCGACTCGTCGAACTTGGCGTACGCCGTCGCCTTCACCTTTTCCACCGCCTCACGCAGGCTGTAGAGCTTGCGGGGCTCGAGCGTCGCGACGGCGGCGCGGTAGTGCTTGCCGTGCACGTGCATCAGTCCACCACCTCCAGGCCCATCGAGCGGGCCGTGCCCGCCACCATCTTGACCGCGGCGTCGAGGTCGTTCGCGTTGAGATCGGGCATCTTGATCTCCGCGATCTTCTTGAGCTGCGCGCGGGTGACCTTCCCCACCTTCTGCCGGTTGGAGGTCGGCGACCCCTTCTCGATGCCGGCTTCCTTCTTGAGCAGCACGGCGGCGGGGGGCGTCTTGGTGATGAAGGTGAACGTCCGGTCCTTATAGATCGTCACCTCGACCGGCGTGATCATCCCCTGCGCCTGGGCCGTCTTGGCGTTGAACTGCTTGACGAACTCCGTGATGTTCACGCCATGGGGCCCCAGCGCCGTGCCCACCGGCGGGGCGGGCGTCGCCTGCCCGGCGGGCACCTGGAGCTTCACCATCGCAGCAATGGGCTTGGCCATTTTCTCCCTGTGCGTCTATGCGTCTGTGCGTCTAGCCGTTCAATGCGCTTTCAGCTGCAAGTAGTCCAGTTCGACCGACGTGGGTCGGCCGAACAGCGACACGGCCACCCGCACCTTCCCCTTGTCGGGGATCACCTCTTCCACCGTGCCCGAGAAGTCCGAGAACGGACCTTCGGTGATCTCCACCACCTGGCCGATCAGGAACGGGATGGTTTCCTGCGGCTCCTCTTCCTTCGCCGCTTCCTCGATGCCGAGGAGGCGGTTCACCTCTTCGGGACGGAGCGGCATCGGCAGCCGCCCGGTGCCCACGAACTTGATCACGCCCTGGATGCCGTTGATGACGTGGATCGTCTCCTGGTTCAAGACCATGTTCACGAGCACGTAGCCCGGATAGATCTTGCGCTCCGCCGTCACCTTCTTGCCGTTCTTGATCTCCACCACTTCCTGCGTGGGGACCAGCGCTTGCCGGATCGGCTTCTCTTCCTCCGACCGCGGGTCGTCCCGGATACGGCGCTCGATCAGCGAACGGACCTTGTTCTCGTGTCCCGCCGTCGTTTGAATCGCGTACCAGCGATGCTCCGACATCAGAACAGCTTCGCGACCAGGGTCACGAACACGAGCTGCAGGAACGAGTCGAGCAGCCCGATGAAGACGCCCAGGGCCACGACGAAGACGATGATGACGATCGTCGCCTTCTTCAGCTCGTCCCGCGTCGGCCAGGTGATCTTGCGGAGCTCCGAGCGCACGTCGCGCAGGAAGCCCACCACCCGGGCCGGCCAGCTCTGCTTCGGGCTGGCGAGCGCGTCCGTCGTCACTACTTCGATTCCTTGTGCGGCTGGTGCTTATTGCACC
>Ga0209474_10004623_pt1 | contig 11844 bp, 9 predicted proteins | sample GraSoiAngelo_145_FD_185902 | JGI IMG/M metagenome (GOLD analysis project Ga0209474, IMG submission 185902) | Grasslands soil microbial communities from the Angelo Coastal Reserve, California, USA - 14_1009_05_20cm (SPAdes) (version 2) | ecosystem: Environmental > Terrestrial > Soil > Grasslands ...
TCCGTCCACGTTCGGCGGGCCGGTCGTTACACCGACGTTCGACAAACTCGCGGCGCAGGGACTTAGGTACAATCGATTTCACGTAACGGCGCTTTGTTCGCCCACGCGCGCAGCGTTGCTGTCGGGACGGAACCATCACGCCGTAGGCTTCGGCTCGATCTCCGAATTGATCGGCGGCTGGCCAGGCTACAGCACGAACTGGCCGACCAGCGCTGCTTCCATTGCGCAAATTCTTCAGGCCAACGGTTACAACACTGCTGCTATCGGCAAGTGGCACCTCACACCCGACGCGCAACAGGGGCCGGCGGGCCCTTTTGATCGCTGGCCGAACGCGCTGGGCTTCGATTATTTCTGGGGATTTCTCGGCGGTGAAACGAGCCAGTTCGATCCGGTGCTAGTCGAGAACAACAAGATCGTCGGCGTGCCGAAGGAGAAGAACTTTTATCTCAATGACGCCATGGCCGAACACTCGATTAGCTGGGTTCGTGATCAGAAAGCGCAGGCACCGGACAAACCTTTCTTTCTGTATTTCTCAACTGGGGCAAGCCACGCACCACACCAGGTGCCGAAGCAATGGAGCGACAAATACAAGGGCAAGTTCGATCAAGGTTGGGACAAGTTGCGCGAGGAGACGTTTGCGCGGCAGAAGCAACTCGGCGTGATTCCAGCTAATGCCAAACTGACACCTCGCGATCCGGCGTTCCCCGCTTGGGACAGCGTGCCGCCGGAAGAAAAGAAAGTGTATGCGCGTCAGATGGAGGTCTATGCGGGTTACCAGGAAAACACCGACCACGCTGTGGGACGTGTCGTACAAGCGATTCAGGAGATGCGTCTCGCCGACAATACGCTCGTCATTTACATCTTCGGCGACAACGGCGCGAGCATGGAAGGAACAGAGAACGGAACGTTCAACGAAATCATAACCTTGAACGGCATCCCACTCACGACTGAGCAGCAATTAAAAGCGATCAAAGCTTATGGCGGCCTCGAAAAATGGGGCGGCCCGGACATGGATCCGCACTATGCGGCAGCGTGGGCGTGGGCTGGGAACACGCCATTTCAATGGGGAAAGCAGGTGGCCTCGCATCTCGGCGGCATTCGTAACCCCATGGTCATTAGCTGGCCAAAACGCATCAAGGTCAAAGGCGGCTTGCGCAGCCAATTCACACACTGCACCGACATCGCTCCAACAATCCTGGAAGCTGCTGGCCTGCCAGAGCCGAAAGAAGTCAACGGCGTCGCACAAATGCCGATGCACGGCGTGAGTTTTCTATCCACGTTCGATGATGCCAAAGCACCGTCGCGACATACGCAACAGTACTTCGAGATTTTGGGTAGTCGCGCCATTTACAAGGACGGCTGGATTGCATGCTGGCGGCCCGATCGGATTCCTTGGAAACTTGATCCTCCAACGCTCGGCCGATTTGCACCCGACAAATGGAACCCGGACAACGACAAGTGCGAGTTGTATAATCTTGACGAAGATTTCTCGCAGGCTGACGATGTCGCGGACAAATATCCGGACAAAGTGCGCGAACTTACGGCGCTCTTTTGGGCCGAGGCCGAGAAATACCAGGCGACGCCGCTGTTTGGCGAGATTGCCTTTTTGTGGGGATTTCCCAAATACTCGACGGACCAGACGAAATTCACCTATTACAGCGGAACGGAAAACATCTCGTCCGGTATGATTCCCCCGATTTACAATCGTTCGTATAGCATTAGCGCAGATTTGGATAATCTGGGCCGATCAGGCCTGGGGTTGCGTCCCGGAATCGCGGGCGTGATCGTGGCGGAGGGTAATTTTCTTGGCGGCTTCTCACTTTATGTCGAAGACGGCCGACTAAAGCACACCTACAGTTTCCTTGGTTTGAAACTCGACACCATCACGTCGCGTGATGAGTTGCCGAAAGGCAAAGTCAACGTCCGCTATGAGTTCACTGCCGATAAGCCCGGCGAGTTCGCTACCAGCGGCACAAGCCGGCTCTTCATCAACGGCAAACAGCAAGCCGAAGGCAAGATCGAGCATACCGTGCCGCTTCGCTTTACTGCTTACGCCGGCATGGACATCGGCACCGACAACGGTCTCCCAGTCGTTCCAAAACTTGGTTACGCCAAACTACTGCCGAAGTACTTTCAAGGTACGATCGAAAAGGTAGAGTTCGACCTCGGACCGACCAAGATTAGTGCCGAGGATCTACAGCGGATGTATCTGGAGCGCTTTGCCAGCGCAGTGCGCAACTAATCGATCAGCGACCGCGTCGCTTCTCCATGGCCTCCCGAACGGCCTGTTGACGAATCGCCTGTAACTTTTGGTACTGGTCAGGTGAAAGAATCGCCTTCATCTGAGGATCGGTCTGCTGATGAATCGCCCTGATCTGCTGCATTTTTTGCATACCTGAAAGCGAGCTGTTGTTCTTAATGGCTTCTACCTTTGGCGCTTCGTCGGCCAGGATAGGCAGAATCTTGGCTTTCTGTTGAGGCGTGAGATTAAGCTGTTGCGATATCGCCTGAAGCTTCGCGCCTTTATTTTGAGCGTAGGATGCCGGTGCTAGGAGCACAAACGTGCCAAGGCATACAGCTGCTGCGATTAGTCGAATATAGTTTTTCATGTTGTTTCTCATTAACTTGTTCGGCGGCATCGTGGGCAAAGGCCCCCTGGCGAGTCAAGCCGAATCGGGCGAGGGTAGTTAACAAGCGGTTGTGTGATAGCATCGTTTTGCGACCGCTCGGTGTGTACGCGAGAAAAGAAATGGCGCTAGAACTGAAAAGAATCTGCGAACAATGCGAAGCCACTCTTACACCAAGCGGAGCAGCTTACATTTGCAGTTAGGAATGTACGTTTTGCGCGAGTTGCGCCGAGCAACTGAATTTCGTTTGCCCAAACTGTGAAGGTGAACTTGTGCGACGGCCGCGTCGCGAAAAGTCGTCTAGTTCCGCCGCCGCTGGTGCTTGATTCGATACGTGAGAAAACACTCGTCGCCGCTCGTGCGCATATCGATCAACGAACAATGGACGCTGGCGGGCAAGAATTCCGTGCTCAGACCTGTCAGCGGTGGTGCCTTGGCTCCGCCGAACATGTAGGGAGCGATCGTGAGGTTGAGCTGATCGATCAAGTCGAGTTCCAGCAAGGCTCTAAACAGCGTCGGCCCGCCTTCGCACGCGATCTTTCGAACGTTGTATTTAGTGCGCAAAGTTTCCAACATAGCCGCAAGGTCGATCTCGTCGGATTCAGTTAGGTGCAGTGTGGCTTTTGCTTTGAGAGCAGCTTGAGTCTTCTTTGGCATTCGCGTCGTAGAAAAAATGAGGATCGGCGAAATGGTGGATTGGAAAATTTTCAATCGGTGATCGATCCTGCCTTTGTTTGAGACGATGACGCGCCACGGGGCAGGGGTTTGCTTTCGCTTGGTTCTGGCTTGCTGCAAATCAACCGGCAGGCCCAGCCGGACGTTGTCGCGCTTCAAACTGGTGTGCCCAATCAAAACCGCATCGGCCAGAGCGCGCTGGCGAAACAGATGCAGCTTGTCTTCGCGTGAAGTGAAATCAACTGGCCCGAAGTTTTTCGTGGTCACTTTGCCGTCCACGGTCATGGCGAACGTTGCGGTAACGAACGGCCGCCGCAAAATGTAAGAGCGGCCTTCGCGCCGCGACCGTCGGGACACTAAGGTCTCTCCCACATCTCTATTCCGCTTCACCGAGTTCGTGTTCAAGCGTTACCACTTCTTCTTCCATCTCGCGCAAGCTCACAGGGGGAGCTGGCCGGCTTGGCTTGTAAAACAGATAGACCAGAGCGCCTGGAAGACAGCAAACCAGAATAATGAGAAAACTCAGCGAGCCGATCAGAATGGCTTTTGCTTCCGGCACGCCGCAGAGACCGTTCAACATGATCTGCAAAACTTTTTCGCGAAGGCCAATTCCCGCGAAACTAATCGGTAACGCCGAGATCGTGCGTTCGACCGGCATCACCGCAAAGAAATTCACCAGGGGCACGGGCGCGCCCAACGCGTAGGCTGCACACAGAAAAGTCGCGAACGTGGCAAGGTGCGCCACCAGCGATGCGCCAAACGCGACGAGTGTCGCCCGCCAATGATGCGCATAGAGATGATACGCCGCCGAGATCTCGATTAATCTGTCGCGGCCTGGGAACTTCGCGGGCAACGAATGCAACAGTTTGAATCCACTGACGACGAAAGTGGCAATTAAAAAGGCAACTGACGTGCCAAGAAGGAACAGCAGGAGCCAAAGCAAATTTCGCGTCTCGGGCTTCTGCGAAAGGAAATCATAACGCAAACCGATGAGCGTCGCAGTGATGGCTACCAACGCGACAAGGCCAATAAACCGATCGAACACCACCGCCAGCAGTGCGCCGGCCTTCTTGTCGGGAGTTTCCTTCAGCAGGTAATAGCTTTTCATGATGTCGCCGCCGGTGCCGCCGGGGAGAAACTGGTTGTAAAACATGCCGATAAAAAACAAGCCGGTGAGACGCGGCAGAGTGAGATGAATCTTTTGGACCTTCAGCAAAACATGCCAGCGAAAGGCAGCGGCGATTTCCACCACTGCATATGCCAGAATGCCAAGGCCAACCCAGCGATACTCGGCGTTGCGGATGGCCTCAGCCATTTGCGCGCGCCTGTTGGGATCGTGATAGACCCAGTAAAGAACCCCGATGGTGACGCTAAGCTGGAAAAGTGTGACCAGGATCTTTTTCATTCGCCAAAGCGTTCCTTCCAAATGTCGACCGAATGGCGAATCGCATCGGCGGGTTTGTTCGGACTCATTTCCCAGACAAATAAGCAGTTTGTGGGGAAGAGCGGAACAAGTTTCTCAAAATTCACATCGCCCGTAAACGGCGTTTCGTGATCTTTCGCAGGCCAAACGCAGTCCTGCACATGGCAGCCAAACGCGCGCGGACCGATCGAGCGCAGCCATTCGGCGTGATCAATGAAGCCCAGGTTCTCTTTGATTTGTGAGTGACCGAAATCGTGCCAGTACCCAAGGTGCGGTGAAGTCAGTTCGTCCAGGAGCGCCGGCAACTCGCGCTCGGTCGGAATTTCTTCGTAACCGCGCCGGCTTTCCAAAGCGAGCCTGACATTTTTCGAAGCGGCATGCTCAATGACGCGGCGCAGGCAATCTTTCACGCGCTGCAAATAGGCGGGTGCAATTTTTTCCCGTTTTTGCACTGCCCCTACCTTTAATCTCACATATTTGCGCGACAGGTATGCCCCGTTTGTCGCCAGCTTGATCAAGTGATCGGTGACAGGTGCCATATTCACTTCCCCCAAATGCAGCACGACAAACGGCGCGTCTAATCGCGCTGCGAAATCAATTGTCTGAAGCGTTTGCTTCACGGCGCGCTCCCGTTCCTCGGAGGAAACGGCGGAAAATTGGTAGCAGTCCGGCGAAGCCATCATCACTTCGACGGGCAACGGACAAAAATTATGCAAACTGCTGAAGCGAACTTGTCCGGCATCAAACGTTTTTTGTATTCCCGGCATCAGCGACAGCCGAATACCATGCCCCAGCTCGATCAAATCAAATCCAAGTTCGGTTTTAATTTCGAGCAGCATCGCCTCTCCGGCGGTATGACGTCCGGAGTTCCAGCAGGTGGAAAACGCAATCACGCTAAACAGCAGCGGCGACCGGCGGCGGTGCTTCGACCTTGGGCGTTTCTGCAACGGCAGGTTGAGCGCACTGCCGTCGCACGCGTCCGAGCACAATCAACGCTATCAAAGCGTAGCAACCGGCTGCGATTGCCAGCGCCGTGCGCATACCGATGAAATCCGACAGACCGGTAATTCCCAACCCCGCGACCGGCATGAGACCAACAAAGCTCAACATGAACACAGCCGAGACACGCCCACGCAGGTAATCGGGCGCACGTTCCTGCACAATCGTGTTCGCCAACCCGAAGTTCATCGCCAACCCAAGCGAATTGAAAATGAGCAGGGCCGTCGCAATGTAAAAACTCGGCGCGCGTGACAGACCGAAAATCGCGCACGCGACGATGCAAACGTTCAGCATCATCATCGGCACACGTTTGCCGCGCGGAATGCTGATCAAGAAAATTGCGCCGACCACGGAGCCGACTGCTGAAGCGCCCATCAAGAAACCCAGTCGATCTGCGCCGAGGCCGAGCACCAGTCGCACATATAACGGCATCATCACGGTAATGATCGGGAAAATGAAAACGGTCGTCGCAGCTATAAGGCCGATCATCGCAAGACTTGGCTTGTCCTTCGCGACATAGCGAAAACCATCCTTAATTCCACTGGCGCGTTTGTGTTCTTCCTCGGCGGTGCCGCGCTGGCGCGGCGGGATCATGAACAGGGCGATGATCAGCGCCACGAACGAAATTGCGTTACAAAAAAAAGCCGAAGCTGCGCCCCAGGCACTGATGAAAATTCCCGCGAGCGATGGACCCACAACGCGCGACCCGTGAAATACCGCGCGGTCAATTGCAATCGCGCTTTGAATTTCATCGCGCGTCACCAGTTCGGGCACGAGCGCGTTGAGTGTCGGCATTTCAAACGAGTTCGAAATGCCGAGCACGGCGGCAAACGCCAGGATGTGCCAGATCTGGAGTTTGCCACTCATGATTAAGAACCCGATGGAAATTGCGAGCGCGATCTGGACGTACTGAGTCGTGAGAAGAATTTTTCGTTTATCGAAACGATCGGCTGCCGAACCGCCGACCATCGTTAAAAGCAGCATCGGCAGACCGGCGGCGAGATTCGCCATTCCGAGCAGGAGCGCTTTGTTCGTAAGCGTGCTCATCACGTAACCCTGCGCCATCACCTGCATCCACGTTCCTGTGTCGGAGATCGAACTGCCGATGATATAACGGCGGAACGGACCCGGTCGCAGGACGCGCAATGCATGCCGAGTGCCCAATTTTACCTCCGTGCTCATCGCAAACACTCATCGTTGTAGAGGCGTTTGTGTCAAACGCCCGGGTGCGAATTCGCCGGTGGGAATTGCCTCTGTCACTCGCGTTCATATGTTGAAGCATGCGCATCGACAAATACACGCAGAAGATGCAGGAGGCGCTGCAGGGCGCGCAGGATCTGGCTTCGCAAGCCAATCATCCGGAAATCACAAACGAGCATTTTCTCTCTGCGCTTCTGGACCAGGGCGAAGGCATAACGCGGCCGCTCCTTGAGAAGATTGGGGCAAACGTAGATCAGCTGCGTGCACAGCTACGCTCAGAGCTGGAGCGTCGTCCGAAAATCCATGGTGGCGCCGCCGATCGTCGCTTGTCGAACGAGCTTCGCAGCGTGCTGGACAACGCAGAGAAAGAGATGTCGAAGCTGAAGGATGAGTTTACCAGCGCTGAGCATTACTTGCTGGCATTGGCCGGGGCGAACGTTCCTGCGGCAAAATTATTGAAGGATTTCGGTGTCACGCGCGACAAGCTTATGCAAGGGCTTCAACAGGTGCGCGGTTCCCAGCGGGTGACCGATCAAAATCCCGAAGGTAAGTATCAAGCGCTGGAGAAATATGGCCGCGACCTCACCGAGCTGGCGCGACGCGGCAAGATCGATCCGGTGATCGGACGGGACAATGAAATCCGGCGGATCATGCAGGTGTTGTCGCGCCGGACGAAAAATAATCCGGTACTCATCGGCGATCCTGGTGTCGGTAAGACAGCGATCGTGGAAGGCTTGGCACGGCGAATCATCAGCGGCGACGTCCCGGATTCATTAAAGCAAAAACGAATCATCGCCATGGATATTGGTGCAATGATTGCAGGCGCAAAGTTTCGCGGCGAATTTGAAGATCGACTCAAAGCGTTCTTGAAAGAGCTGACCGATACGCAGGGTCAGATCATCCTGTTCATCGATGAGCTGCACACCATCGTCGGCGCAGGCGCAGCAGAAGGTTCCATGGACGCTTCGAACATGCTCAAGCCAATGCTGGCGCGCGGCGAATTGCGCACGGTCGGCGCAACTACGATCGATGAATATCGCAAGTACATCGAGAAAGACGCCGCTCTTGAGCGGCGCTTCCAGCCGGTATTAGTAAATGAACCGACCGTGGAAGACACGATCGCAATTCTGCGCGGATTAAAGGAACGCTACGAAGTGCACCACGGCGTGCGCATCACCGACAGCGCGCTCGTAGCAGCGGCGATGCTGTCGCATCGGTACATCACCGACAGATTTTTGCCGGATAAAGCGATCGACCTGGTCGATGAAGCGGCGTCGCGTTTGAAGATCGAGCTCGATTCGATGCCAACGGAGATCGATGTGATCGAGCGCGAGATCATGCAGCATGAGATGGAACGGCAAGCGCTCAAGAAGGAGAAAGATCCCGCAAGCAAGGAACGCTTGAAGAAGCTGGAAAGAGAATTAGCAGAGCTAAAGGAAAAGTCGGGTGCGCTCAAAGCCGAGTGGCAGAAGGAGAAAGCGGTTCTTGAAGAGCAACGAAAATGGAAGGAGGAACTTGATCGACTTCGGACTGAGCTCGAGCGCGCGCAGCGCCGCGGTGAGCTGGCCAGGGCAAGCGAGATTCAGTACGGAAGCATTCCCGAGCTCGAAAAGAAATTGGCCGACGCCACCGCAAAAAGTGCCAAGAGCAAAAAGTCTCTGCTCCGTGAAGAAGTAACTGAGGAAGACATCGCCGAAGTTGTTTCCAGTTGGACGCACATTCCGGTTTCGCGATTGCAGGAGGGCGAGCGGGAAAAGCTGGTGAAACTGGAGGAGCATTTGCACCTGCGCGTCGTCGGACAGGACGAGGCGATCAAGGCCGTTGCCAACGCTGTACGCCGCGCCCGCGCAGGACTCCAGGACCCGAATCGCCCACTTGGCTCATTCATTTTTCTCGGACCCACTGGCGTCGGCAAAACGGAATTAGCACGAGCGCTCGCCGAGTTTTTGTTCGATGACGAGAACGCCATGATCCGTATCGACATGAGCGAATACATGGAGAAACACACGGTCGCGCGCTTGATCGGTGCGCCGCCGGGGTACGTCGGCTACGAAGAAGGCGGCCAGCTTTCCGAAGCCGTTCGGCGCAGGCCGTACTCGGTCGTGCTCTTCGACGAAATCGAGAAAGCGCATCCGGACGTCTTCAACGTGCTGCTGCAAGTGCTCGATGACGGCCGCATCACGGACGGGCAGGGGAGAACGGTCGATTTTAAAAACACCGTCGTGATCATGACCTCGAACATCGGTTCGCAATACATCACCGAGGAAGAATCGCGTGAAGCGCGCCGCCGACTCGTCACAGATGCGTTGCGCGCTCATTTTCGCCCCGAGTTTCTCAACCGCGTCGATGAGATCATCATTTTCGACCGACTGATGAAAGACGATTTAAAGAAGATTGTCGAAATTCAGCTCAAGCGCTTGTCGAAACGCCTCGAACAACAAAAGATCACGCTCAAGCTCTCCGATTCAGCCAAGGAACTACTCGCGCGCGAAGGGTACGATCCAGTTTATGGCGCGCGCCCACTGCGGCGCACCATTCAGAAAGAAATTCTCGACCCCCTCAGCATCGACATCCTCGAAGGAAAAGTTCGCGAAGGCCAGATTATCTACGTCAATGCTAAAGACGGCGCGCTGGAATTCGCATCCAAGTGATGAGCTCCAGAAGTCGATCAAGGGTCGAAAAGCACGGGGAAATTCCAGCGGACTGGCTGGAGGACTTCGAAGCAGCCGCGCGTCGTCCGCTGGAGACGCGAATGCGCTATTCGTTTATCAAAACATACAAGCCGATTTTAGACGACGCGCCGTACCGGTCTTTCAATAGCACAGCGGAATATCGTCGCTGGTGCGAACAGAATCTTCCGGACTGGCTGGGATATGGCCGCGTTTGATTACCGTCAGGCGCAGGAGATTCGTGATATCTTCGCGCAACATGGCGTGCGCTATCTTTTTATCGGCAAATCCGGAGCGATCCTGCTTGGTTTCCCAGACACGACGCAAGACGCCGATCTATTTCCAGAACGTACCGCGGAAAATGGCCGGCGCCTGGTTTCAGCTTTGCGCCAACTCGGATTTGCTCTCACAGAATCGCAAGCTGCTGAGGTGGAGCGGGGCAAAGATTTTATTCAGTTGAAAAAGGGTCCCTTCGATCTTGACTTAGTGTTCGCGCCTGATGGAATCGAACGTTTCGCTGATGCTTGGGAAAGACGCGTCGACATTGAAGGCTTTCAGGTCTGTCATATTGACGACATCATCGCCAGCAAAGCAGCGAGCAATCGCGCTCGGGATCGCGAAGTGCTTCCCCGGTTGCGTTCCTTTCGGGCATATTGGATGAGCAAAAAATGACAGCAATCTCGAAGGCAAAGTCCGCGAAGGTCAAACTGTTCGCGTGGACTCAAAAGACGGCACGCTGGAATTTCGCGAAAAATATTTGTCAAAAGCGCGGGATTCGGGCATTGATTCCGTCTTTTAGTAAGCGCGAGACTCAAAACCATGATCCAGTTCAACGGTCGGGAGTACGCCAGCACTGATGATATGCCCATCAGCGTCAGGGCTGCATATGATCGCGCCATGGCCGAGAGGCCCGAGCTCCATTCCGGTGCGCGACTGGCAGCAAAACTGAATGCGAAGATCATCATGAACGACGCCGAGTTCAGTCATGCTGGGGAAATGTCGGTGGACGATCGACACTTGTATCACGAAGCGCTCGCGGCCGTGTTCCCGCCAAACATTACGGTATCCGTAAGTGGGCCGCCGAAAGTCAGGCAAAAGAAAGCGCTACTGCTTGTTGTCGGCGTGAGCGTTTTCGCCGGAGCTCTTTATTTCTGGCTGCACGGCTTGTTCGGCTAAAGCGGTCAGCTTAAAAGAGGAATTCTCCTCGGCCCGCGCCGCCACAACGCTTCTACGCGTTACGCCATCACTTCCTTAAACGCGCCCAGAAAGGATTCCATTTCGGATTTCTTCCCCATGGTGAGGCGCATGTAGTTTGGAAGCGCTGGGAATAATCGGCCGACCTGTACGTTGCGTTGCTTCAACGCCTGGATCAGCGGCACGACTGGTCGTTTGCAGTCGAACATGATGAAGTTGGCCTGACAAGGAATTGTTTTGTAGCCCAGCTTAGCAAGCTCGCCGATGGTGAACGTTTTAGCCTCGTTATTCAAACGCTGGCCGTTTGGAACTTGATCGGGATCGTCGAGACTTGCGCTGGCCGCGGCCAACGCCATGATGTTGACGCTATCCCACATTTGATGCGCGTGCAGTTGGTCGAGCGTCTCTTTTTGCGCGACACAGTATCCGCAGCGCAGTCCGGCCATGCCGTAAACCTTTGAAAACGTGCGCGACACGATCAGGTTCGGATGATCCCTTACCAGAGAAATCACACTCTCGTAGTCGGGGCTGTCGGCGTAATGGAAGTACGCTTCATCCACGAGAATCATCGTTTCGCCTGGCGTTTTTCCGATGAATTCACTGAGTTCATTCTTGGGCGTAATGCTAGCAGTGGGGTTGTTCGGGTTACAAACATAGATCAAACCTCGCTTCGCGGAGGCAAGCATCTTTGGCAGATCATGCGCAAAGCTGGCGGTTAGCGGCACCTTTACGACTTCGGCGCCGTTGATTGCCGCCTGTTGCGAGATCGGTTCAAAAGTGGGATCAGCGGCAACGAGCGTCCCGCGCGTTTTCCCGGTAAATGTCTCCGCACCGAGCTTCAGAATCTCGCTAGAGCCATCGCCGAGCAGGATCTGATCGTGACCGACGTTGTTCAGTTTCGCCAGCTTATCAATTAGTACATTGTTGTGTTCATCGGGATATCGGCAGGCGAGGCTGAAAGAATCCGTCATCGCCTTCAAAGCCATCGGCGAAGGTCCGTAAGGATTTTCGTTCGCGCTCAATCGGACGATCCCGTTGCCTGACTGTAGAAACGTTG
>Ga0209474_10004624_pt1 | contig 11844 bp, 7 predicted proteins | sample GraSoiAngelo_145_FD_185902 | JGI IMG/M metagenome (GOLD analysis project Ga0209474, IMG submission 185902) | Grasslands soil microbial communities from the Angelo Coastal Reserve, California, USA - 14_1009_05_20cm (SPAdes) (version 2) | ecosystem: Environmental > Terrestrial > Soil > Grasslands ...
CGTTGCGCCGCGACGTTTGCGAATAATGGTTCCGGAGTGCGCGGTGATATGAAGGCGATCATCACGGAGATCCTTCTCGACCCCGAAGCCCGCGGCGATGTGAAGACTGATCCGAATTACGGCCGGCTGCGCGAGCCGGTGCAACTGATGACGAACCTGCTGCGATGGTTCAACGCAACGAGCGATTTCGTGCTGGTGACTAATGTCACTGGCGCAGGCAGCTTCTCGACGCCGCTCGGTCAGGACGTATTCAATCCCCCGACCGTGTTCAGCTATTTTCCAGCGGATTATGGATTACCGGGAACCAGTCTGGTCGCTCCGGAATTCGGCATACTCGACACTTCAAGCAGTTATCAACGCGCTAACTTGGTCAATACGCTTTTCCTGGCCAACAGTGGCAACGGTATAGCGTTAAGCTCACCGAATCGTCCCAGCGGGACGCAGACAAACTATTCCGCTTACCAGGCCCAGGCGGGAGATCCGAATGCGCTAGTTGGGATGCTGAACACGAACTTAATGCACGGCACGATGTCGTCGTCTATGCGCACGAGCATTATTAATGCTGTGAATGGCATCGCGTCGAGTGATGCAGCCGGACGCACGCGCACAGCAATTTATCTAGTCGCGACTTCGTCGCAGTTCCAGGTGGAGAGGTAAATCAATGAAACGATCACGACGAAATTTCCTCCGAGATACGGCGTGCGGCCTGACTGCGGCAGCGGTGGTGAACAGCCTCGATCGGTTGTCATTAGTAAATGCGATGGTGCAGCAGCAAAATTCAGTCGATATTGCGTCGGACTACAAAGCTTTGGTTTGTGTGTTTCTGAGCGGCGGATCGGATTGCAACAACATGGTGGTGGACATAAATCAGTTCAGTTCTTACTCGACAGTCCGCGGCAACGATTCCACCGCGCCCAACCTGGGACTAACGCAATCGGTGCTCTTACCAATTAGCCCAGTCGGTGGTTCGTACGGTTTGCACCCGAACCTTTCTCCCGAGGCAAACAACGCTGGCGCGACGCCGGGCTTGCTCAAGCCTTGGAACGACGGGAAGCTCGCGCTGTTGTTTAATTACGGCTCGTTACTTCAGCCGACTACAAAGGTTCAGTATCAGAGCAACGTGAACGGAGCGTTTCGGCCCTACCAGTTGTTCTCGCATTCGGATCAAGTGGCGCAACAGATGACTTCGATTAGCAATCGCACCGGTCAGACAGGCTGGGGCGGTCGAGTTGCGGACAACACAGGCAGCTTGAACGGCGTAACCGTGTTGCCGATGAATGTCTCGGTCGCGGGGACGAATTTATTTGAAACTGGAGTGACCAGTCGCCAGTTGGCGATCGGCACCGGCACATTACAAACGGTTTTGAACCTGAATTGGAGCGGTCCAGCGTCTGCCACGCCATTCAATAATGGAAGCGCTTATCGGCAGTTGCTCGGTTTTGACACGAACACTGCCCTGGTTAAGGGCGCCAGCGACACGATGAATCAAGCGCTGACTGCGGACACGACACTGAATCAGCCCGATCCCACGTTCTTGGCATTTCCGTCAACGGGCGTTTTGAACACGAGCATCTCGAACCAATTACGACAAGTCGCGAAGCTGATCATTCTCAGAAATTCACTGGGCATGCATCGACAGATATTCTTCTGTTCCGTCGGTGGGTTCGATACGCATACCAACGAAACTTCAGCGAACCCGATAGTCCCGAATGGGGCAGGCGGGCAGGGGAATTTGCTTACACAGTTCAGCCAGGCCACGCGCGCTTTTTATGACGAGATGGTGGCGCAGGGAATCAGCGATAGCGTGACTCTGTTCACCTTGTCAGATTTCGGGCGAACCTTCCAAGCGTCCGGATCAGGTGCTGGCACCGTAGGATCAGATCATGCTTGGGGTAGCCACGGTTTCATCATGGGTGGTGCTGTTCAAGGCGGAAGGGTCTACGGAACGTACCCGACGTTGGCACTGAACGGCCCCGATGATGACGGAGGCAATCGCGGTCGTTGGATTCCGACGACGTCGATCGATCAGTACGGAGCTACTTTGGCGCGTTGGTATGGACTGGATCCAAACCTGTTAACAACGGTGTTTCCAAACTTGAGCAAGTTCCCGACGCAGAACATTGGTTTCCTGGGGTAATGCGTCGAGCATTAGCGGCGAAGCGTCAGACAGCAGATCGCGAAGCCTCGCAAAGCTCTAACAAAGGATCGAGAAGTGGTTCGACGAAAAGTGCAGCCACACTCGATCCTTTTTGTCTATAATCTGATTGCCCGCAGTTCGATTACGTAATCAAATGAAGCGCACGCGCAGACGCAACGCCTTCTTCCTCACAATCGTGACGTCGATAATTTTCGTCGTCTCCATTTCCAATTGGCGCGCGAGTGGAGCGCGGACATCCTTGTCCGCATTCGGTCGCGATTCCGAGAGTTCTGAGCGTTCTGCGCGCGCTTTGCGGTCAGGGATGCCCGCGTTCCGGCCCGCGCCCGCACTCCCGCCGACGCTCCAACAGTTCGCGAACTTCCCCTTAGCATTTGAGGCGAACCTTGGACAGGCTGATCAACGAATAAGATTCCTGGGTCGCGAAGCAGGCGGCGAACTGCAATTAAGTGACAACTCAGTCACGCTGCGATCCAAGCGCTTCGCTCTATCGTTTCATTTCAAGGGCGCGAACGGCACGCCCAGGGTGGTCGGTGAAGAGCCGTTAGCCGAGAGACGGAACTTCCTGCTTGGGAATGATCGATCGAAGTGGCACACAGATGTTCCAACGTTTCGCCGAGTCGCGTATGAACAGTTGTACTCGGGAATTGATCTAACTTTCTACGGCAATCAAAAACAGATTGAATACGACTTTGAAGTTGGGCCCGGCGCCGATCCGCGCGCGATTCGCTTGTCGTTCGATCGCAACGTCCGGGCGCAAGTGTCCGACTGCGGCGACCTGGTTCTGAAATCAAAAGACGTCGAGCTGATCCAGCGCAAGCCGATCTTCTATCAAACAATCGCCGGCAAGCGACGCGTGATCGATGGGAAGTATTATCTTCTGTCCAATCGTGAAGTCGGGTTCGAAGTTGGCGATTACGATCACGCAAAGCCGCTCGTAATCGATCCGACGCTCATCTACTCAACCTTTCTCGGAGGCGGTGGCGATGACTCGGGCAGCAGCATAGCCGTCGACACGAGCGGCAATGTCTACGTTGCCGGAACCACAGCGTCGACGAATTTCCCGACGCGCACACCCGCGTTCGCCGCTAATAAAGGCCTCAGCGATATCTTCGTCACAAAAATCGATCCGGCGGGGGCAAACATTATCTACTCGACTTACATCGGCGGCAGTGGACTCGATCGCGCCGCGGCCATCGCTATCGATTCGAGCGGTAACGCGTACGTTGTCGGCCGTGTCGGTGATACTTCACCTGACTTTCCCACGACTGCCGGATCGTTGGCGCCGACTTATCGGGGCGGAGATTTTGACGGCGTGCTATTCAAGCTGAACGCATCCGGCAACGCGCTCGTCTATTCAACTTTCATTGGCGCTGAAGACAACGATTCGGTTGAAGGCGTCGCCGTAGATTCCAGCGGCAACGCCTGCATCACCGGCGGAACGAAGTCGAGCGGTTTCCCCACGACTGCGTCGGGCTACCAGTCCTTCCGCGCAGGTGACACTGATGCGTTTCTGATGAAGCTGAATGCGCCCGGCAGCACCGTACTTTACTCAACCATGCTCGGGGGCAGCGCCACCGATCGCGGTAGCGGCGTTGTGGTTGATTCGGCCGGCGTGGCGTACGTTGCCGGCTACAGCGCCTCGTCCGACTTCCCGACGCAGAATGCATTTCAAGTTTTCTCGGGCGGGGGCTTCGACGCGTTCGTCGCGAAGATCGATCCGAGCGCCAGCGGCGCAGCGTCTTTGCTATTTTCGACCTATATTGGCGGAATCGCAGATGATAGAGGATTCGGCATTGCGATCGATGCGGCGCAAGCGAACGTCTATGTCGTGGGCCAAACGTCTTCGAATAATTTTCCCGTCTTGAATCCCGTGCAGCCGTCTTCGGGCGGGCTATTCGATGCTTTCATCGCGAAATTATCGACGAGCGGCACGAAAGTCTTCGCCACATACTTTGGCGGAAGCGGCGACGATCGCGGCACCGGCGTCGCGGTGAATTCAAGTGGCGTCTACGTCACTGGTTACACTTCGTCGACGAATCTGCCGACAGTGACGCCGTTACAACTGAACAACGGCGGCGGCTTTGACGCGTTTGTCGCCAAGCTCAACCTGACTGGCAGCTCAATCTTGTATTCGACCTATCTGGGAGGAACCGCGAACGAGAATTTCGTAGCGGCTGTCACGGGCACAAATCCAATCGCCGTTGATTCGTCAAACGCTTATGTCACCGGGTACACGTCGTCGACGAATTTTCCGACGGCTTCACCTCTGCAATCGGCGAATGCCGGGAGTCAGGATGTCTTCATTGCAAAGATTGCCGACGCGACTCCCGCTGCTGATTTCTCTCTGTCAGTTTCACCATCGTCACGAACTATCAATCCCGGAGATGCAACAACATATACAGTTACAGCGACGCCGGCCGGCGGATTCACCGGAAACATTTCGCTGAGCGTCAGCGGAGCATCGAGCGATACAACGACAGGTTTTAGTCCCACATCGATTGCGATCACCGACGCGTCCGCGAAGTCGTCAACGCTCACCGTTACTACCACTGCATCGACGCCGCCGGGAACTTACACACTCAACATCACCGCGACGAGCGGCAACCTGCAGCACTCAACTTCAGTTCAATTGATTGTTTCAGGACCGACGAGCGCGAACCTGTCGGTGACAAAGACCGCATCGCCGAATCCGGGCGTGACGCTGGCGAACCTTACTTATAGATTGACTATTACGAACAACGGTCCGTCGCCAGCGACGAACGTCATTGTCACTGATAATTTGCCGACGGGAATCAACTTCACTTCGGCAACCCCAACGCAGGGGATGTGTAGCGGAACGACGACGATTACATGCAACCTTGGTTCGCTCGCGCGAAACGCGTTTGCGGTTATCAACATCATCGTGGCGCCGCAAGCCGCCGGCACTTTGACGAACAATGCGAGCGTCGCCGCGACCGAAACCGATCCAGACACAAGTGACAACTCAGTCAGTCTTCAAACGACGATCAACTCACCCGCGAGCGGACCTTCTCTTACTGATCCGAATCTGTCGGTGCGCACCGTGGTCGCTGGTCTGTCGCAACCTACCAGCATGGCCTTCATCGGCAACAACGACTTCTTCATCTTTGAAAAGAACACCGGCAAGGTGCAGCGAGTCATCAGCGGAGTAGTGCAAAGTCCGCCACCGCTCGATCTCGCTATCAACAGCGCTTCTGAACGCGGCGGTTTGGGTATCGCATTGCATCCGAATTTCGCCTTCAACGGTTACGTGTATCTTTATTGGACTGAGAGCAGCACCGGCGTTGACACGACCAACGTTGCGGAAGTGCCGACGCTCGGCAATCGAGTCGATCGATACATCTGGAATGGATCGACGCTGACGTTCGATCGAAATCTGATCAAGCTGCGCGCCTTTCAGGCCGATCCGAATCAGCAGTTGCGCGGCAATCACAACGGTGGCGTGCTGAGATTTGGACCGGACGGCAAGCTCTATATTTTGATGGGCGATAATGGACGTCGCGGCTTCCTCCAAAATCTTCCGTGCGGTCCAACGCCGACTTGCCCAGGTCCGACCGTAGCCGACGATCAATTCGGTGGACCTGAGCCGGATAACAACCACCTGACTGGTTTCATTCTGCGGTTGAACGATGATGGATCGGCGCCGACTGACAATCCGTTCTTCAACGTATCGACTCCGCTCACGGGCGAGGCGGCTGCGAATATCAAAAAATTGTTTGCATATGGCGTGCGCAACGGGTTTGGTCTCGGCTTCGATCCTTATTCCGGCAACTTATGGGATCAGGAAAATGGTGACGATGCTTTTGACGAGATGAATCGCGTCGCCGCGGGTTCGAACAACGGCTGGGTCCAAACGATGGGGCCGATGAGTCGTGTCGCGCAATTCAAACAGATCGAATCAACGTACGGCTCGGGCGATCTCCAGCAGCTTCGCTGGTCGCCGACGAATATTCAGAGCACGCCGGCTGCGGCGCTGGCCAGTCTCTACATGCTGCCCGGCGCGCATTACAACGATCCCGAGTTCAGTTGGAAGTATGCAATTCCCGCGTCGCCGCTGGGGTTTGTGCAGGGTCGCGGGATAGGCCCGCAGTTCGAGGGAGACATGTTCGTTGGTGCGGCGCGAACATTTCTCGTTGGCGGTTTTCTTTTCAGGTTCAAGCTGACGCCGGATCGACAACACTTCTCGTTTACGGATTCGCGTCTGAACGATCTCGTCGCCGATAACGACGACAAGTTCGACATCAAGGAAAGCGAGTCGTTGCTGATTGGTCGTGACTTTGGCATCACTGCTGATATTGAAACCGCGCCGAACGGCAGTCTGTTTGTCGTGTCCAACTCTAACAGCGCGGTTTACGAAATCTCCGGCAAGCAGCCCGCGCTCTATGTCGCAAGCCTCACCGGCGCACAAGAGACACCGTCGAACAATTCTGCTGGAACGGGAACCGCAACACTGCTGTTGAGTCCTGACGAAACCAGCGCGCGCGTCGCCCTTAACTTCAGCGGGCTGACGAGCGCCGAAACCGATGCGCACATTCACGGGCCCGGCGCCGCCGGCGTTGTCGCGCCGATTCTTTTTCCGTTGCCAAGCGGCAATATCAGCGATTTTCAAATTTTGTTAACGCCGACGGATGTTTCGAATCTGAAGAATGGATTGCTTTACGTCAATGTTCACAGCGCGAACTTTCCGAGCGGCGAAATTCGCGGACAGTTTGGCAGCTCTTCGTCTTCGAGCAGCGTTCAATTCAGCGCGGCAAACTATCGCGTAAGCGAATCCAGCGGACGAGCGACAGCGACCGTGACACGACTCGGCGATACTTCCGCAGCCGCAACAGTTAATTACACTACGAGCGACACGGCCGGCGCCGCGACCTGCAACACGATCAATGGCAGAGCGTCTGCGCGCTGCGACTATTCGACGACGATCGGTAGATTGAGCTTCGCGCCGGGCGAGACCTTCAAGACGATCAATGTCGCGGTTACAGACGACAACTATACGGAAGGCGACGAGAACTTTTCGGTTGCATTAACGTCAGTAAGTGGAGCGGCGCTGGGCTCGCCCAACATCGCCACCGTCACGATCACCGACAATGAGTCGGCAGGCACTGCTTCGAATCCGATCGACGCAACTGATTTCTTTGTTTACCAGCACTACGTCGATTTCCTGAATCGCTATCCCGATCCGAGCGGCTTCGCTTTCTGGACGAACACCATCACCTCTTGCGGCGCGGACGCGGCATGTACCGAGGTCAAACGCATCAACGCCTCGGCGGCTTTCTTCCTCTCGATCGAATTCAACGAGACCGGGTTTCTCGCTTATCTGACAAACCACGTTGCGTTTGGAAATATGACCACGCCCAATCCGCCGGTGCCGCTTACTTACAATCAATTCATAAACGACGCGCAGGCGTTGCAGAAGAACTACGTGTTTGGAGCGCCCGGCGCGGACGCGCAGCTTGAAGCAAACAAGCAAGCTTACTTCGACGAATTTGTCAGTCGACCCGCGTTTGTCGCGAAGTATGGAGCGCTGTCGAATCGAGATTACGTTGACACGTTGTTCGCTACGGGCGGTGTAAACACGACTACGGCGGAGCTTTACATTTCGAAGCTGACCGGCGCGCAAGTTGTTCCGCCCACAAACTCGACTGCCACGGGCTTAATGATTTTCCGGCAAGCTCTTGACGGCCATTCAGCAGCCGTGTCGCTCTCATTGAATGATTTGAGTAGCACCGAAACTGCCGCGCACGTCCACTCGCCCGCGACTGCCGCGGGGACCGCGCCGTCGATCGCGACGTTGCCGAATGGTCAATTTACGAATTTCCAGATTCCGTTGACGCCTGCGCAGGCAAACGATTTAGGCGGCGGTCTGTTTTACGCAGATGTTCACACCAACAACTTTCCGACCGGGGAGATTCGCGGGCAATTTCCCAAGAATCTCTTTGTGCGAGACATGATCCTCAACGCGCTCAATGATGGAACAATCACGCGCGCACGAGCGCTGCGTTTGATTGCCGAATCAGAAGGCCTGCGTCAGAAAGAATTCAATCGCGCGTTTGTGTTGATGGAATACTTCGGTTATCTCCGCCGCGACCCTGACGCCGCGGGCTACGATTTCTGGCTCACCAAACTGAACACCTTCAACGGCGATTTTGTGAAGGCTGAGATGGTGAAGGCGTTCCTCTCATCGAGTGAATATCGGCAGCGTTTTGGACTGTGATCGGTGTCAGTACCCAGAGCGGTAGCGACGGGATCATCACATCAGCTTCGTATTGACGCAGTCGCTCCGTCATCGTGCTGACACTGGGCCCACTCGCGCCGTGATAGAATGCGCGCGACCTCAATGCCTGAGAACACTCTCTATTTCGGCGACAACCTGAAAATCCTCCGCGATAACCTGAGCGACGAGACGGTCGATCTCATCTATCTCGATCCGCCGTGGGGCAGTAGCCCGACCGTCAGGGAGGGCTCAGATGAAGAAAACTAATTCCAAAGCCGATTACAACGTGCTCTTTCGTTCGCCGAAAGGCCACGAGTCGCACGCGCAAATTACCGCCTTCGAAGACACTTGGCATTGGGGCGAGCAAGCCGCGGCCGAATTCAACGAGCTAATCCATCAGCCGAATACGGACGTGGCGGGGTACCCGTGGCGGAATTCAATTGACGTACGCGGCAGTAAACTAGAATCTCCGCACTATGCCACTACCACTTATTCCAATTGCAATTGGCGCGCTCCTGGGTAGAGCCGCCAAGAAGGAAAAAGGCAAAGAACAGTTCCAAGCAGTCAAAGGAAGAAAGCTAAAATCCGGTGGAACCGGAAAGGCTTACATCCGAAAGAAGCCGAAATCGAAGTAGCCGGAATTGACTGTTGATTGCCGCAATGCAGCCGCTCTTTCGCCTTACGGGCGATCCGAACGTTGACTGGATCGTTTTTGTCGTCGGATTCTTCATGTGCCCGTACTGGCTCCGGGCACTTGGGCTTGCTCGTGAAGGAGTAAGATTATTCCTCAGAAATCTGGCGACCGCTGGCTTGATTTTCATAGTTAGTCAATTGCTATTAGCCGGGGCTCACATTCAGGGCAACAGTGCACTTTTACCGCTCTAAGCTGCCGGCCGCATAGTGAAAAACTCGCCGCGGAGCGCATTCCAGAAGGTAGCCAGACGTGGAACGTCTGGATCGAAGTTCGACCACCAGCCGCGCATTGAAGATGCGCCACGAGTCATGCCGTCGGCGCATATTAGTTTGCATTCGCCTCTAGTCTTCTCAACAAAAGATCGTCTGCCTTCGATCTCTGCTGACTGGCGCGACAGAGTGCATACTTATCTCGGCGGAATTGTAAAAGGACTTGAAGCTGTGCCGTTGGTCACCGGCGGCACTGCTGATCATGTTCACCTGCTTGTCGGGTTCAAATCATCGCATCGGCTTGATTACTTTGTGCGCGATTTGAAAGCCGATTCGTCTGAGTGGATACACAAGGAAATCGGCAGGCCAGGCTTTGCCTGCAGAAAGGTTATGCCGCGTTCTCCGTCAGTCCATCGGGTTTACTGCGAGTCCAAAGCTACATTGAAAACCAGGAAAGGCATCATCGGCGGGTTACTTTTCAAGACGAGTACTTGAGTTTGCTGAAAAGTAGCGGAATCGAATATGACGAACGATACGTTTGGTGATCTGCGCGCATCTGCAATGCGCGAAATTCTTTGTGGTCGGTGATCCAGACGTTTCACGTCTGGCTAACATCTTCAATGCCGCTTCGCGGCAGGTCGGCGTTCGCAAAAATATTGACACCGTCAACCATCTCTGATATTTACCGCCCGTCATAAGAATGGTTTTTGGGCCTCCCGATCCCACGATCCCGATTCCCGAAACCGAATAATCCAGAGATCAGAAGTTCGAAGTCAGAATAAGGCTTTGGCCGTGACGTTTGAGCCGCGAGGCGGCAAGCCGATGGTAGCCAGACGTGAACCGTCTGGTGATCAGGCGCCGGAAGTCGGCGCTTCGAAGATGCGCGAAGAAGTTGGGGTTGGCGCGTCTGCCGACGCGCTTTCAATCATTTCTGACGGTTCCCAGATGTTTCACATCTGGCTACCTTCTCAACGCCGCTTCGCGGCAAATGAATGGTCGAACGGGCTTCGCAGACGTTTAATGTCAGCTATCTTCGGAGGCTCGGTTGTGCGGCTTTTCATTCGATTTAGTCGGAATAGAGGGTTATTCCGGCTAATCATTCATTCGCTTGGGTTAGTGAACGCTTCGCGTCGATTAATGAAGCAATCTCGCCAGGAAACAATCGCGTGCGCCTTTAGCGGCGGCGATTCACGGCCAAGCGGCCGATTCTGCCGCTCAAGCGAAAGCAAGCGACGGAAAGACGAAAATCATTCGCGCCAAGGCCACGGCGATCCACTTCCCAGCGGGATTAATAGACAGACTGTTGGATTTCACTGACTCCAGAGCGGCGTTGATTCATTTTGCCTTAAAAGTATTCTTCTTCGTCCACGAAGCGGACTGAATGACAATAGCCCAGCGCTTCAGCGCTGGGGGAGCCGATAGATCCTTTTGGAGTCCGTGAAGCGGACGACTGAACAAATACATGAACCTACAACCTTTAGTCTCAGCCGTCCGTTTCACGGACTACGTCTTTGGATACGTCCCAACCCACCGATGAATCGGTGGGCTATTGTCATTCGTCGGCTTTGCCGACTTTTGAGGCAGAGCGGCGTTGATTCATTTTTACGCGCCGCCAGTTCATTCGGCATCATCTGAAGGATGTTTGTGAGGCCTAAGCTTCACGCTCTACAAAATGCTGGGCCTCTTCACCGCAACAAAGGAGAAAACACAATGCCTGATTTTATTCCAGCATCAGATGCAGATTTTGATGGGTGGCTACAAAACTTTGTCGCTTACGTGGTCGCGAATGCGGCGGCGCTCGGCGCGAGCCCGGCGGATATAGCGGCGCTGCGAGGCGTACAAACTGATTGGGGCACGAAGTATCCGGCGAGCAACACGGCGTTCGCGGCGTCACTGGCAGCGACACAAGCGAAAACCGATTCGCGCATCGCCAGTGAGTCGTTCATTCGTCCGTTCGTCGGACGACTTCAATCGAGTCCCGCAGTGACTGACCCGCAGAGGCAGTCGCTGGGAATTACGGTTCGGTCAACGACCCGTACGCCAGTGGGGCCACCGACTTCAAAACCCCTCGGCACGATAGACCCAAGCCAACGACTCAGACACACGATTGCTTTTGTCGATGAATCCAGCCCGACGAGCCGCGCAAAGCCGGACGGTGTGCAGGGATGCGAGATATGGGTGAAAGTTGGCGATCCCGCGCCTGGTGGTCCAAATGACGTTCATTATCTCGCGCTCGACACGCGGACGCCTTACGTTGCTAAGTTCGAAGCCGCAGATGCCGGCAAGATGGCCCACTACATGCTGCGTTGGATTAGCACGCGTGGCGAGCCGGGTCCGTGGAGTCAGACGGTGAGCGGAACGATTACAAATTAACGGCTGAGTTCCTCACGCGGGGTTGTTGAGTTCCCCGGGATTACCACTCAGCTTTAGGCGGCGAGACGTGCGGGAGCGGCTCGCCGCTAATCATTTCTCGACCTTCTTTAGAACGAAATGCCCGCCTGCACCTGAAACGTTCGGGGCGTCACAAAGTGTGTCCCACTAAACGTCGACA
>Ga0209474_10004627_pt1 | contig 11842 bp, 8 predicted proteins | sample GraSoiAngelo_145_FD_185902 | JGI IMG/M metagenome (GOLD analysis project Ga0209474, IMG submission 185902) | Grasslands soil microbial communities from the Angelo Coastal Reserve, California, USA - 14_1009_05_20cm (SPAdes) (version 2) | ecosystem: Environmental > Terrestrial > Soil > Grasslands ...
TGCATGTCTCGCTGGCGCCGATCTGGTTCGATCCGGCCGAGACCCAGGCGCTGGTAACGCCCTTCATGGTGCTGTACGCGCTGCACGACGGAATGGTGAAGTCGATGCCCGGCAGCGTGCAGGCGCCAAGCCTGGCCGAGTCGTGGTCCATGGCCGAAGACGGCCTGAGCTGGGAATTTACCATCCGCAACGGGGCCAAATTCCACAATGGCGAGCCGGTCACCGCCGAGGACGTCAAATTTTCGTTCGAGCGCTATCGCGGCGCCAACCAGGCCGAGATCAAGGGGCAGGTGGCGGCGATCGAAACGCCGGATTCCCGGCATGTGCGCTTCAAGCTGAAGGAGCCCTGGCCCGACTTCCTGACCTTCTATTCGAGCGCCAGCGGCGCCGGCTGGATCGTCCCGAAGAAATATGTCGAAAAGGTCGGCGAGGAAGGTTTCCGCAGGGCGCCGATCGGCGCCGGCCCGTACAAATTCGTCTCGTTCACCCCGGGGATCGAATTGGTCCTCGAGGCCTTCGAGGGCTACTGGCGCAAGGTACCGGCCGTCAAACGCGTGGTCATGAAGTCGATCCCGGACGAGGCGACCCGGCTCGCGGCATTGAAACGCGGCGAGATCGACATCGCCTATTCGATCCGCGGCGAACTCGCCCAGGAGATCAAAGAGACACCGGGGCTCTCGCTGACCTCGACGGTGCTGCAGGCGACGAACTGGATCTATTTCCCCGAGCAATGGGACCCGAAATCGCCGTGGCACGACTTGCGCGTACGGCAGGCGGCAAACCTGCTCCTCGACCGCCAGGCGATGAACGAGGCGCTGTTTCTCGGCGGCTGCAACATCAACAACAGCATCATCCCGCACAGCTTTGAGCATTATTGGCAGCCGCCTGCTGCGGTTTACGATATGGCCAAGGCGAAGAAGCTGCTCGCCGAGGCCGGTTATCCAAATGGGTTCGATGCCGGGCCGTTCTGGGTCGACAGCTCGTATTCGAACATGGGCGAGGCGGCGATAGATTATTTCCAGCAAGCCGGGATCCGCATGAAGCTGCAGCCGGTCGAGCGCGCCGGCTTTCTCGCGGCGTTCGGTGCCAAGAAATACAACAAGGGAATCCTGCGGGCGGCGAGCGGCGCGTTCGGCAACACCGCGACGCGGCTTGCCTCGTTTGTTGTCAAGGGCGGGCCCTATGTGTACGGCAGCTATCCGGACATCGACGAGCTGTATCCGCTGCAGGCCAAGGAACTCGACCCGAAGAAACGGGCGGCGATCCTCGAACAGATGCAACGGCTGGTCCACGAGAAGGCGCTCGGCGCGCCAGTCTGGGAGCTCGCCTTCCTGAACGGAGTCGGCCCGCGGGTCGGCGAAGCATCGATCGGAAAAATACCGGGCTTCCCGTACACGGCGCCGTTCGAGGACATGACCATCAAGGGCTCGTAGAGGAGCGCAGTTCGACGCTGTATCGGCGTTTTGCGTCCTTCGAGACGCGCTACCGGCGTTTCGCCGGTCGCGCTCCTCAGGATGACGTGTCTTGTGATGATCTTGAGAAAAGAACGTCATCCTGAGCGCGAGCGCGGCGAGCAGTCGAAGGACGCACGACGCTCATCCAACTTGGATTGGCTACACCAATGAGCGCGGATACATTCGCGCGAGGCTTGCTTTAAAGTTGTGAAAACGGTCCGCGACCGAACCGGGCCGCTGGTTATGGAGGCGCCGATGAATTCGTCTCTCTTCGCGATCACCCGCCGCGACGTGCTGGCGCTCGGTGCGCTGGGTCTTGCGGCAGGGGTCCCCGGGCTGGCCCGCGCTGCCGCGCCGGCCGGCCAGCTGACCTACGGCGTTCACATCTCGCTGGCGCCGGTGTGGTTTGATCCGGCGGAGAATTCCGGGATCATCACGCCGTTCATGCTGCTTTACGCGTTGCACGACGCGGTCGTCAAACCGATGCCGGGCAACCCGCTCGCGCCAAGTCTCGCCGAATCCTGGTCGGCCTCCGAGGATGGGCTCAGCGTCGAGTTTGTGCTGCGGCAAGGCGCGATGTTCCACAATGGCGATCCGGTGACCGCCGACGACGTCAAGTTTACCTTCGAGCGCTATCGCGGCACCGCGCGGGATCTGATGAAGCAGCGCATCGCCGGGATCGACATCGCCGACCCGCGGCATATCCGCTTCACGCTCAAAAAACCCTGGCCGGATTTCCTGACCTACTACGCTACGGCCAGCGGCGCCGGCTGGATCGTGCCGAAGAAGTACGCCGAAAAGGTCGGAGATGAGGGCTTCAAGAAAGCGCCTGTGGGGGCCGGCCCGTACAAATTCGTATCGTTCAACCCGGGGGTCGAGCTCGTGCTCGAAGCCTTCGAGGGCTACTGGCGCAAATCGCCCGCCGTCAAACGTCTGGTGCTGAAGGTCATCCCGGACGAGGCGACCCGGCTCGCGGCGCTGAAGCGCGGCGAGATCGACATCGCCTACTCGATCCGCGGCGAACTGGGCGAGGAGCTGCGGCAGACGCCGGGGCTCGCCTTGAAGCCGGCGGTCGTACAGGGCGTCTTCTGCCTGTATTTCGCCGACCAGTGGGACCCCAAATCGCCGTGGCATGACGAGCGTGTGCGGCGTGCCGCCACTCTCGCCATTGACCGCGACGGCACCAACCAGGCGCTGACCCTCGGGTACTCGCTGGTGACCGGCAATCCGCTGGTGCCGAAGAATTTCGATTTCTTCTGGCAACCACCGACGCCGCAGCAGGATCCGGCCAAGGCGCGGCAGCTGCTTGCCGAGGCCGGCCATCCTAACGGCTTCGACGGCGGCGAGTATTTTTGCGACTCGTCCTATGCCAATCTCGGCGAGGCCGTGCTCGACAATCTGCAGGCCATCGGCATCCGGATGAAACTGCGGCCGATCGAACGGGCAGCTTTCATCAAGGGCTATTCCGAGAAGACCTACCGCAATGTGATTCAGGCCGGCCCGGCGCCGTTCGGCAACGCCGCGACCCGGTTCGAGACTTATGTCGTAAAGGGCGGACCGTTCGTTTACGGCAGCTACCCCGACATCGACGAGCTGTACGAGAAACAGGCGGCCGAGTTGAACCGCGACAAGCGCGCGGCGCTCCTCAACCAGATGCAGCAACTCGTGTACGAGCGCACGATCTTCGCGCCGATCTGGCAGCTCGCCTTTCTCAACGGCGTCGGTCCGCGGGTCGGGGAGTCTGCCTTCGGTCTGATCCCCGGCTTCCCCTACACCGCGCCCTATGAGGACATCGCGATAAAGGGCTGACGATGGGCGGGTGGACGCCGGCGAAAGCCGGCAATAACCCGCCATGCCGCCGAGAAAGAATGGCGGGTTGCGCTGCGCTTCACCCGCGCTACGGCTTACCTCGACACGGCGTCAGACACTGAGACATCGGCGGGCGATTGTTTTAATCTCTCGAAAAGGCCCGCGACGAAAACGGGCCGCCGACCGGAGGCGCCGATGAATTCACCCTCTCGCTCAGCAGCGCGGACTGCGCCCGCTCGCCTTTCGTCCGGCATGAGCCGGCGCGAATTGCTGGCGCTCGGCGCGTTCGGCATCGCGGCCGGCGTGCCCCGATGGGCATTTGCCGCGCCGCAGGGGCAGCTGACCTGGGGCGCGCATATTTCGCTGGCGCCGACCTGGTTCGACCCCGCCGAGACCTCGGGGATCATCACCCCGTACATGGTGCTGTACGCGCTGCACGATGCGCTGGTGAAACCGATGCCCGGCCAGCCGCTGGCGCCGAGCCTTGCTGAGTCCTGGTCGGCGTCGGAGGACGGGCTCGGCTACGACTTCGTGCTGCGCCAAGGCGTGAAGTTCCACAACGGCGATCCCGTCACGGCCGAGGACGTCAAGTACTCTTTCGAGCGCTACCGCGGCGCCAACGGCACAACGATGAAGGCGCGGGTCGCCGCAATCGAGACACCCGATCCGCAGCATGTGCGCTTCAAATTGAAGGAGCCGTGGCCCGACTTCCTGACCTTCTATGGCAGCGCCACCGGCGCCGGCTGGGTCGTGCCGAAGAAATACCTCGAGAAGGTCGGCGATGACGGGTTCAAGAAGGCGCCGATCGGCGCCGGGCCCTATAAATTCGTCGCGTTCAAGCCGGGCATAGAGCTGACGATGGAGGCATTTGACGGCTACTGGCGCAAGACGCCGAGCATCCAGCGCATCGTGCTGAAGAGCATCCCAGACGAGTCGACGCGTCTGGCAGCCCTCAAAACCGGCGAGGTCGACGGCATCTATTGGATCACCGGCCAGCTCGCCGAGGAGCTGCAGCGCACTCCAGGATTGAAGCTCGCGGTGAGCCATACGGCCACGCAATGGCTTTATTTTCCCGATCAGTGGGACCCGAAATCGCCATGGCACGATCTGCGGGTGCGGCAGGCGGCCAATCTCGGGCTCGACCGGCACAACATCAATCAGGCAATCCAGCTGGGACATGCGCTGCTGCACGACAACGCCTTCGTGCCGGCGCATTTCGAATTCTATCAGAAGGCGCCGCCGCCGCCCTTCGACCCTACCAAGGCGAAGCAGCTGCTTGCGGAAGCGGGGCATCCCGGCGGGATCGACGCCGGGCCCCTCTATTGCGACGCGGCATTCGCGAATATCGGCGAGGCAATGGCGAACAGCCTGCGCGAGGTCGGCATCCGGGCCAATCCGCAGCCGATTGAGCGGGCGGCGTTCTACAAGAGCTTTTCCGAGAAGAAGTATAACGGCCTGATTATGGGCGGCAGCGCCGCCTTCGGCAACGCCGCCACCCGGCTTGAGGCCTTTGCCGTCAAGGGCGGCGCCTATGCCTACGGCAATTACCCCGATATCGACGCGCTGTTCCAGCAACAGGCGGTCGAGCTCGATCATGCCAAGCGCGAGACGCTGCTGTTCAAGATGCAGCAGCTGGTCCGCGACAAGGTCATCGCCGCGCCGCTCTGGCAGTTGGCGGCGCTCAGCGGCGTCGGGCCGCGGGTCGGGGAGTCGACCCTCGGGTCAATGGGCGGGTATCCGTGGACCTCGCCCTATGAGGACGTCACCTTGAAAGCGGGCTGAAGCCCTTGCTGAGCAGCGCCCCGTTGTCTAACCCTTTGGTGCAGGCGCAGCGGCTAGAATCGCCGAGACACGGAAGCGGCGGCTAAGATATAGAGTGGCCGTAAGCCCTTGCCACAAAGGGTTCTTGGGATGGAGACGCTATGAGTTCCTCGGCGCAGCACCGGACAGAGGCCGATCTCGCTGGCAATGCGGCCGGCGTGACCCGCCGCGATTTGTTGGCTCTCGCCGCCATGGGCGTCGTCGCCGGCGCGTCACGTCAGGTGACGGCGGCGACGGAAGGCCAACTGACCTACGGCGTGCATGTGTCGCTGGCGCCGAGCTGGTTCGATCCGGCCGAGACGCAGGGCATTATCACCCCCTACATGGTGTTGTACGCGCTGCACGACTCGATGGTGAAGGCGATGCCGGGCAACGCCTATGCGCCCAGTCTTGCCGAGTCGTGGAAGGCGTCGCCGGATGGGCTGACCTACGACTTCACGATCCGCAAGGACGCTAAATTCCATAGCGGCGAGCCGGTCACCGCCGAGGACGTCAAATTCTCCTATGAACGCTATCGCGGTACCTCGCACGAGCTGATGAAGGAGGGGATGGCCTCGATCGAGACGCCGGACCCGTCGCATGTGCGATTCAAGCTGAAGAAGCCCTGGCCGGATTTCCTGAGCTTTTACACGAGTGCCAGTGGCGCCGGCTGGATCGTGCCGAAGAAATATGTCGAGCAGGTTGGCGAGGACGGGTTCAAGAAGGCGCCGATCGGCGCCGGCCCCTACAAATTCGTCTCGTTCAATCCCGGGCTAGAGCTGGTGCTCGAAGCCTTCGACGGCTACTGGCGCAAGAAGCCCGCGGTCAAGCGGCTGGTCATGAAAGTGATCCCGGACGAGGCGACCCGGGCCGCGGCGCTGAAACGCGGCGAAGTCGACATCGCCTATTCGATCCGCGGCGAACTCGCCGACGATCTGCGCCATACCCAGGGCATCACGCTGAAGCCGGTGGTGCTGCAGGCGCCGAACTGGCTCTATTTTCCCGAGCAATGGGACCCGAAATCGCCCTGGCACGATCTACGGGTGCGGCAGGCCGCCAATCTGGCGATCGACCGGCAGGGGATGAGCGAGGCGCTGTTCCTCGGTTATTGCAAGATCACCAACAGCATCGTCCCCTACACCTTCGACTATTATTGGCAGCCGCCCACTGCCGCCTACGACGCGGCGAAGGCACGGAAGCTGCTGGCCGAGGCCGGTCGCGCCGGCGGCTTCGATGCCGGGACGATGTATTGCGACAGCTCATACGCCAACATGGCCGAGGTTTCGGTCAACAACCTCGCCGAGATCGGTATCCGGGTCAGGCTCGAACCGGTCGAGCGCGCCGCCTTTTTTACAAACTACGCCAATAAGAAATACCAGCGCGGGATCATCCAGGCGGCGAGCGGCGCCTTCGGCAACGCCGCGACCCGGCTGGCCGCCTTTGTCGTCAAGGGCGGCGCCTTCGCCTATGGCAGCTATCCCGATATCGACGAACTCTATCCAAAGCAGGCTGACGAGCTCGACCATGAAAAGCGGGCGGCGATCCTGACCAAGATGCAGCAGCTGGTACATGAGAAAGCGATCTACGCGCCGATCTGGCAATTGGGATTCATCAATGCGGTCGGGCCGCGGGTCGGCGAATCCGCGTTCGACTTGATCCCGGGATTTGCCTACACCGCGCCTTTCGAAGATTTGACGATCAAGGCCTAACGGCGCACCGCGAACCGAGGACAGCATGAAGCAATACATCGCTCGGCGGCTTGGCTATTCGCTGCTGTCGCTGTTTTTGTTGTCGCTGACGATCTTCTTCTTCGTGCGGGTGACCGGGGACCCGGCGGCCCTCCTGGTCGAACCCGGCGCCAGTCAGGACGACATCGCCGCGATCCACCACCAGTTCGGCCTCGACCGGCCGTTGTGGATCCAATACGGCCTGTTCATGGTAAGCCTGCTCCAGGGCGATTTCGGCCAGTCCTTCTATTACCGGGTTCCGGTCTTCGAGCTGTACCTGTCGCGCTTGCCGAACTCGCTGGAGCTCGCGGTCGTCGCGATGTTCCTGTCGCTGGTGATCGGCATCCCGAGCGGCGTCTTGGCCTCGGTTCAGGTGGGCGGCTTCTGGGACAGCTTCGGCAAGATGTTCTCGCTGCTTGGGCTGTCGCTTCCGTCCTTCTGGGTCGGGCTGGTGCTGATACTGTTTTTCTCGGTCTATCTCGGTTGGCTGCCGTCCTCGGGCTCCGGGACGCCGCTGCACCTGATCATGCCGGCCTTCGCGCTCGGCTGGTACTTCGCGGCGGCGCATATGCGGCTGACCCGGTCGTCGATGCTGGAAGTCCTTGGCTCGGAATATGTCAAGCTCGCCCGGCTCAAGGGCCTGCCGCAAAAGCTCGTTATCGCCAAGCACGCGTTTAAGAACGCGCTGATCCCGGTGCTGACCTTGGCCGGGATCAATCTCGTGATCATGGTCAATGTGGCAATCGTGGTGGAGACCGTGTTCGCGTGGCCCGGCATCGGCCGGCTCTTGTATGAGGGGATCAGCTTCCGCGATTTTCCGGTGGTGCAGGGCGTCGTGATCATGGGCGGCGCCATGATCATCGTTGTCAATTTCGTGATCGATATTCTCTACGCCGTGATCGACCCGCGTATCCGATTGGAGAAGTGAGTCATGACTCTGCAAACGGAGACGGTCAGCCTACCCGTCCGTGCACCCTCCCGTTTTGCCTGGCGCCTCGCCGCGCTTCGCTCACGCGGTTTTCCGCTGATTCCGGTGCTGATCCTGGCCAGCGTCGGCTTCGTCGCGCTCTTCGCCAATGTGCTGGCGCCACATAATCCCGAGGTCGGCAGCCTGGCCGCGCGGTTCAAGCCGCCATTCTGGCAAACCGGCGGCAGCACCAAATACCTGCTCGGCACCGACCAGCTCGGCCGCGACGTGCTCTCGCGGCTGATCTTCGGCGCGCGGGTGTCGGTCGTGGTCGGGTTCACCGCGGTCATTATCGCCGGCTTCGTCGGCACCGCGCTCGGCATCATCTCGGGCTATCTCGGCGGCTGGGTCGACCAGGTCATCATGCGGATCACCGACACCTGGCTGGCATTGCCAGCCCTGACCTTCGCGATCTTCCTCGCCGCGATCACCGGCCCCAGCATGTGGAACATCGTGATCATCCTCGCGATCACCTATTGGACCCGCTATGCGCGCGTCATTCGCGGCGAGGTGTTGTCACTGAAGGAACGGGAGTTCGTGCGGTTGGCCATCGTCGCCGGTTGCTCGAAATGGACGATCATGCGCCGGCACATTCTGCCGAACGTGCTCAATTCCGCCGTCGTGCTGGGGACGCTGATGCTCGGGGTCGTGATCATCACCGAGGCGACGCTGTCTTTCCTCGGGGTCGGGGTGCCGCCGCCGCAGCCGGCCTGGGGGTTGATGCTGTCGGATGGAAAGCAGGGCCTGATGGTCGGCTATTGGTGGCTGACCGTGTTCCCGGGCGTCTGCATCATGCTGATGGTGCTGTCGGCCAACCTGATCGGGGACTGGTTGCGAGTAAAATTCGATCCGCAGCTCCGCCAGCTTTGAGGATGCAAGACAACGGTATGCCAGGTATAGGAAAGACGGGCGCTCCGCTGCTCGATATTCAGAATCTCTCGACGCATTACGTCTCCTCGCAGGGCACCCGGGTGGTGCGCGCGGTCGATGACGTGTCGCTGCGCATCCACGCCGGCGAGACGCTCGGCATCGTCGGCGAATCCGGCTCGGGCAAGAGCACGCTGGCGCTGACGATCATGCGCGTGCTGCCGCCGGCGGCACGCATCGTCAGCGGCCGGATGCTGTTCGAGGGCGAGGATCTGGTGCAGAAATCCGACGCCGAGATGCAGCATGTGCGCGGCAAGCGGATCGCGATGATCCTGCAGGATCCGATGGCGTCCTTGAACCCGCTGTTCACGATCGGCAATCAGGTCGGCGAGCCGCTACGGGTGCATGAGGGAGCCTCGCGCGCCAGCGCCTGGGATCGCGCGCGTCAACTATTGAAGTCAGTGCGCATCCCCTCTCCTGAGACGCGCGTGACCCAATATCCGCATGAGATGTCGGGCGGCATGCGCCAGCGGATCGTCGGCGCGATCGGCATCTCCTGCGAGCCGCGGCTGTTGATCGCCGACGAGCCGACCACCAGCCTCGACCTGACCATCCAGGCGCAATATTTGAACCTACTGCGCGACTTGCAGCGGGCACATGGCCTGGCGCTGATCTTCATCACCCATAATCTCGGCATCGTCGCCAAGATGTGCGACCAGCTGGCGGTGATGTATGCCGGGCGAGTTGTCGAATCCGGTCCGGTCTCGCGCATCTTCAACGCGCCGAGCCATCCCTACACCGAGGCATTGCTGAACGCGATCCCGCGGATGAGCGACAGCGACCAGCGGCTGACCGCCATCGACGGCCAGCCGCCGGACCTCGCGGCGATGCCGCCGGGCTGCGCCTTTGCGCCGCGCTGCGTACGCGCCGTTGCCGAATGCCTGGAAGCGCCACCGCCCGAATTCTTCCCGGAAGAGGGACGCACGACCCGGTGCTGGCTGTCCGAGCCGGTCGGCATGAGCGGCGCCACCGCGCCAGCCGAGCGGCGCGTCGCAACCGGAGCGGCGTGATGCCGCTGCTCGAGGCGACGGCGCTCAGCAAGTATTTCCAGGCGCGCCGCGGCATCTTCGGCGGCGAGCGAGGCACCGTGCGGGCGGTGGACGGCATTTCATTCGTGATCGAGCCGGGCCAGACGCTCGGGGTCGTTGGCGAATCGGGGTGCGGCAAGACGACTACTGCGAAGCTGGTGCTCGGCCTCGAAGAGCCGACCGGCGGCACCATCCGTTTCGACGGCCGCGATTTGCGCCGGCTCGACGCGGCGGGCCGGCGGAACTACCGCAAATCGGTCCAAGCGGTGTTCCAGGATCCCTATGCTTCGCTGAACCCGCGCATGCGGATCAGCGCCATCATCGCCGAGCCGCTGATCACGCATGAAAAGCTTTCCGCCGCCGCTGTCAGAGAACGCGTTCTCGAATTGCTCGATCTGGTCGGCCTGCCGGCGCGCGCCGCCGATCTGTTCCCGCACGAGTTTTCGGGCGGGCAGCGGCAGCGGATCGCCATCGCCCGCGCGCTCGCCTTGTCGCCGAAGCTGATCGTGCTGGACGAGCCGGTATCGGCGCTGGACGTGTCTATCCGAGCACAAATCCTGAACCTGCTGCGCGACTTGCAGGCGCGGCTTGGGGTGTCCTACCTGTTCATCGCTCACGATCTGGCGGCAGTGGCGCATATGAGCCATCAGATCGTCGTCATGTATCTCGGCAAGATCGTCGAGAGCGGCGAGGCGAAGCAGCTCGCGCGCGCGCCGAAGCACCCCTACACCGAGGCGCTGTTCTCGGCGGCGTTGCCGAGCCACCCCGACGAGCGGCGCGACGAAATCATTCTGTCGGGCGAGGTGCCGAGCCCGCTCAACCCGCCATCGGGCTGCCGCTTTCATCCGCGCTGCCCGCAGGCGATGCCACGTTGCGGGGATGAGGAGCCGACCCTCGCCGCGGTCGAGGAACGCGTCGTCGCCTGCCACCTGTTTGATGCGGCAGCCGCGACCCTTACTGCGGCGCGCCTGGAACCGGTGGCGCAGCCCGGGTAGAGCATTCGATCCGAGCGGGCGAAGCCGCTCGGATCACGGCAGTCGTTACTAACTAGCGATACCCGTAGGGCTGCGGCGCGTAGCCATAAGGCTGCGGCGCATAACCGCCGGCCGGATAGCCTTGCGGGGCGCTGTATTGCGGCGGCGCCGGCGTCCGGGTTTGCATGCAGCTGTAGTAATAGGCGTTGTATTGCTGCTGGATGTAACCGGAGTCGGCCTGCGCGTTTGCCACGCCGGCCCCGGTGCCGACGATAGCGCCCGAAGCCGCGCCAATGCCGGCGCCGCGGCCGCCTCCAACCGCCGCGCCGAGGGCGGCGCCGAGCCCGGCGCCGAGCAGCGCGCTGCCGACCTGGTTGTTACTCGACTGGGCCTGCAACGGAGCCACGGCCTGCTGGGCATACTGCCGGCAGGCGAGGTCGTCGTAATAGGGTGATTGCGCGACTGCGGCGGTGCTGGCACCCAGCGCCGCCAACAAGCTCGCAACGAAGCGTGTTCTGACCGGTGTCATAGAGGGCTCCTTCAGCGCATTACCGATCGACCTAAGATAGACCATCTCGGTCCTGACCGCCGCCGTAATTGATTTGAACTCGACGCGTCGAATTGACCGGCGCCGCACAAGGCAGGCGATGGCTGGGCATTTAGGATCGATTGCTCCAGTCACCGAGCACCGCGGTATGCGTGATCAGCCCGTCGTCTTGCCAGAGATGCAGCTGGTAGCCCGGCGGCTCGAAGGTAAAGCTGATCCGTGCATCCGGGATCAGATTGAGCCGGACCTGGTGCGCCGTACTCGGCGCGGTGCCGGCGACCGTGCCGGCGAAGCGGCGGTCGATCGCGCGGTGAAGATGCCCGCACAAGATGCGCTCGATCTGCGGATGGCGCGTGACGATTTCGGCCAAGCCCGCCGCATTATCGAGCCCGTGATTGTCCATGTAGGTGATGCCGGTCTGGAATGGCGGGTGGTGCATCAGGACGACAGTCGGCCGGCTGGGCTGCGCGGCGAGCGTGCGATCGAGCCAGCTCAAGCGCTCATGGCAAAGCTCGCCGCCGCCCTTTCCTTCGACCAGCGTGTCGAGCGCGACCAGCCGCAAGGGATATTCCTCGATCGCGTATTCCAGAAAACCTGCGGTTGGGAAGT
>Ga0209474_10004630_pt1 | contig 11834 bp, 8 predicted proteins | sample GraSoiAngelo_145_FD_185902 | JGI IMG/M metagenome (GOLD analysis project Ga0209474, IMG submission 185902) | Grasslands soil microbial communities from the Angelo Coastal Reserve, California, USA - 14_1009_05_20cm (SPAdes) (version 2) | ecosystem: Environmental > Terrestrial > Soil > Grasslands ...
ATCGGCAAATTTTTACTCACGTATCCATTCGCGCCGGCACGCATTGCCGCTCGCACTTGCACCTCATCACAACCGTTCTCGGTGAAAACCACGATCGGTAGTCTGGAATCGATAGCCCGGAGAGATGCGATCAAAGATGTTCCGTTAGCGTCCGGCAAATTGAGATCTACGACTACTACTTCGCATCGCTTTTCGCTGAGCCAGTCGAGAGCTTTCTCTGCTTCCATGGTAGCATCAGAGGGATGTCCTCGCCTGGACAGATAGGTGGCGAGGAATTCCGAAATGCTCGGATCATCATCAACGAGGAGGAATTCAGCGTCTGGCTGGGTGTTGTGCATTTTCTATAAATTCAATAATTACACTAGCAGCAACCTTGCCAGCCTTTCTCGAGCGCAATTGCAGCACAAGAGTCTACCGTTCAGGCTCTTGCTCCCCAACGTCGGCGGCTCGGCAGTGCCTGAGCCTCAAGGGCGCAATCGTGCAGCTTCCCAATGCTCCCTGCTACCAGCTTCTCGCTTAGTCCTTTAGCTTCGCTTCTATTTTTCTCACTCGCTCGAAAAACTCTCCTAACCGCCGCAGCCAGGCCAACTGCACTTTCGCTTCTTTCAGCGGCACGGATGGGGTCGCCCACCAAACTCCTCCGTTGAGATTCTTCGAAACCCCGGTCTGCGCACCGATCATCGTGCCGTCAGCAATTTCGATGTGCCCAATGATTCCGGCTTGCCCCCCGATCATTACTCTCTTGCCGATGCGCACGCTCCCGGCGATCCCCGTTTGCGCGGCAATCACCGTGTCTTTTCCGATCACGACGTTGTGTGCCACCTGCACCAGATTATCAATCTTCGCGCCAGCCTGAATCCAAGTGCGGCCAAAACGCGCGCGATCGATCGTCGTGTTCGCGCCGATCTCCACATCATCGTCGATTTGAACAATCCCAATCTGTGGCACTTTTTGCTGACCCTCCGCCGTCATTTCGAAACCGAATCCGTCTGCGCCAATCACGGCGCCGCTGTGCAAAATCACTCGCGCCCCGAGACGGCAGCGCTCCCGAATTGTTACTCTCGGATAAATCATGCAGCTGTCACCGATGACGACATCGTGCCCGATGTAACTCCCGGCGCCGATGACCGTACGTGATCCAATTCGCGCGCCGGCTTCGATTACCACCAACGGTTGAATGGAGATGTGATCGCCCAATTTCGCCCGCGGGTGAATGACTGCGCTGGGATGAATTCCCGGCGCGAATTTTATCGGGGGCGGCGCGAACTTGGTGACGACCTGCTCGAATGCTTTTGCTGGGTCTGACGTTCGAATGACTGCTACTCCGATTTGTTCGGCAAAATCACACGGCACAATCACGGCTGCGGCGCGCGTTTTGCGCAGTTGCGCGAGGTAACGTGGATTATTGAAAAACGAGATCTCGTGGACGGTCGCCTCTGCCAAAGAAGCTGCGCCCGTGATTTTCGTTTCTGGATCGCCTTCGAGTTCTCCGTCGGATAATTTCGCGATCTGTTCCAGAGTAAGCGTCACGTTCTCTTTCTAGATTGCGGAGGCGCTTGTGCCAAGCGCCTACTGAAAGCCAGGCACGTTGCCGAAGAAAGGTGGCGCCCCCGCAATCGCTTTTTTCATTCCGAGCACAGTCGAGGAATCTCGAAATAGATCCTTATAAAGCTAGAGATGTCTCCACTTCGCTCGACATGACAAAAAGCCTATTTCGTCACATTTGAGCGCAATTACAGGCTGGAGGTCCGTATCACGCAAGGTCCAAGAATTGAAGGGCGATGAGGGTTAAGTAACTTGTCCGCGTCACCACCTGCGGATAAACCCCGCTTAGCTATTCGATGCGTCGAAAATGCACTGAATGGATTTATCGAGCATAGCATTGAACTCAGCGTCAGATTGCTGAGCCGTCAGCCCTTCAACGAGCGCGCGGGAAAAGCTGGCGACCACGCCATGATTTTTGCGCAGCCGATTGCTTGCTTCTTCCCGTGAATAGCCGCCGGAGAGCGCAACCACCCTCAGAACCCTGGGATGTTTGACAAACTCGGCGTAGAAGTCGTCCTGCTCCGGCAGCGTAAGCTTGAGCATGACGAACTGACCATCTGGCAATTCGTTGACTTTCTCGAGGATGGCCGCTTTGAGTAATTGCTCCGCCTTTCCTTTTTCTGGGCAGTGAATATCAATCTCCGGCTCGATGATCGGTACGAGGTTCGCGGAAATAATCTGCTGAGCGATTTCGAACTGCTGGATCACGATGTTCTTGATACCTGCTTCGTCGGCTCGTTTGATAACTGAGCGCATTTTGGTTCCGAAAATCCGCTTGGCCCTGGCTTTGTCGAGGAGCGCGGCCAGCATCGGCATGGGCTTCATCAACTGGACCCCGTCCTTCTCGGCGACAAGGCCTTGGTCCACTTTCAGAAACGGCACGACCCGTTTCACGTTCCAAAGATAGTCCGCGGTGGGCTGCCCATCGATTTCCCTGTCCATTGTGTTCTCGAACAGGATGGCGCCGATAATCCGCTCCCCGTTGAAGGCGGGACTAGTGATGATGCGGGTCCGCATCTGATGGACGATGGCGAACATCTCCTCCTCGCTGGACCACGTATTCTCTTGAACTCCGTAAAGACGGAGGGCTTTCGGCGTGCTGCCGCCGCTTTGATCCAGCGCTGCAATGAAACCGGGACCGGTCTTAATTTTTTGCAATTGTTCTGCGTTAACGGCGATAGATTTCATGATGTCCCCTTAATTCTCGGTGGTAGTTAGTTTAACCAAGTTATTGGTTGCACTGCGCCCACGACGAACTTGCCGTCGGCGACCTTGTAAAGCTGAGCCGTCGTCACAATCATGCCCCGAAACTAAAACGGGAAAGCAAAAGCGAAAAGCAATTCTTCGCTGTCGACGTCACCGCAATTGACTCACCTATAATTATGTGGAAGGCAAGCTCCCGCGAGCCCGACGTAGCACAGCCATCCTGGCTGTGGGGCCAACGGGCATCTTGCCCGTTGTTTCTTCCATCCAAGTTAACCGTTACCAAATAACAGCGAACGAAGCCGAAGCCGAATTACGTCAGATCCTTTTCCAGAAAGTAAAGGTAAAGAATCGCCATCGCATCCGTTTCGACCTTCAAAGGGTTATCGTACTCTGCCGAAAGCTCGTAGCGATGATCGCGTTGAATCGGAATCCCTTCGATCGACTTGAACTCTTCGACGTACGCAACGCCAACCCGGTCCGGCCAGTCCTGCGAATTCAACCGAAAGATGGTGGCCCCCGTTGTCAGATCACGCAATTCCATTCCTCTCGCGAATGGATGAACGTGCATCGTTGCATAATGAATCGTCGTGTCGAAAGGGAGATTCAACTGTGGCGTAATCTCCGTCGTGTAGATGTGGTGACCTGGAGGGACGATCCAATGGTTCATCAGGCCATCGCTGGGTTTCTCCGCACTCACTTCCCCTGACATGTTCACTTTCGACAATTCCGCGCATCCAGCTCCCATGTGTATTCCTGCTTTCGCCATACATCCTGGTCCCATCTTTGCCGAAACACCGTGAGGCTGCAGAACGTAGAGGGCCCGTCGAAAAAGCCCTTTCGTCGGTGCGCCCGGCTGATCGGCCGCGATCGTGTGCACCTTTGTCCGCATGCGAACGTTCACTACCTGATCTCTTTCGTTCAGATTTAAAGACATCGTCACGTAATCCAGTGCGGCGTCGGAAGGAATCGGCACACCAAAGCCGGGCGGAAGCTCGATCGCGGACCGGCCCGGTACCAGGGTGAAGAGGCGCCAGTCGAGGTGGGTCTTTCCGCCCAATTGTTGATTGTATTGAAGAGGGGTTCGGCCATGCTCGGCGAAAGTGAGATTGGAATGGCAGAAAAACTCCTGAGAAATCGGCTTTTGAGCCGTGGCATCGACAACTTCCGTCTCCAACCCGGTAACCCATAGCACGCCAGATTTCGCCCCCGCCGCGAGATGGATCCCACTCTGAATCGACCATGGACCTTCCATTGACCGATAAATCTTATCCAGCCGATAGGGATCAGACACGAGCGTCTGCAAGCCGTCAGCCTTTGCTTTCGCTTCTGGATCAGGCCGGGTCACTGAATAAACCGCAGGCACGACAAGGGCGCCCGCGATGGCGAGAAGAACGAAGGGCCGGCTCATTACTCCTGCATTCCGAAGCACAGCATGTGCCGATTCTCTTGGGTCAGGTTGCGGCACAGCCATCTTGGCTGTGGGGCCAACGGGCATCTCGCCCGTTGATCCTAGCGACGCAATTTTCAACCGCCGAATAGCGCGGACAAAATTCCAACTGCCTTCGAGTATTGCTGGAACCTCAAGGACACAGATACGGAATAAAGTTTCGTCTTCGCGTCCGACTATCCAAAGTAAGTCGAATGCGAGTTTTCATCCTCACTTTGCTCGCGATGATAGCGTTCGCGGGTAATTCCCTCCTTTGCCGGCAGGCGCTGAAGCGAACTACGATTGACGCGGCTAGTTTTACTTTCATCCGCATTTTGTCTGGCGCTGTCGCACTTTGGCTTGTCGTGATGCTGCGCAAAGGAACCCGGCCCAAGGCAGGGAACTGGGCGTCGGCGCTGGCGTTGTTTGCTTATGCCGCTGCTTTTTCATTTGCCTACATCTCTCTTTCCGCCGGCACCGGCGCGCTGCTTCTGTTCGGCGCGGTCCAGGCCACCATGATCATATGGGGACTGGGCCAGGGAGAGCGGTTGCGGACGCGACAATGGGTGGGTCTTGCGCTAGCCGTCGCTGGACTCGTCGCGTTGCTATTCCCCGGCCTCTCGGCTCCGCCAATCAACGGCGCGCTATTAATGTTATGCGCTGGAATCGCATGGGGATTCTATTCGCTGCGGGGCAAAGGTGCAGGTGATCCTGTGACCACGACGGCTGGTAATTTCTGGCGAGCGGTGGTGTTCGCTACAGTGCTGAGCATCGCCCTGTTGCCGTGGGCCAGGCTCGACCGCGCCGGCGTCGGCTATGCGGTGCTCTCGGGGGCAATTGCTTCCGGCGTTGGCTATGTAATATGGTACAGCGCTTTGCCAGGACTAAAAGCTGCCAGTGCCGCTACGGTCCAACTGAGTGTGCCGGTTCTCGCCGCGGGCGGTGGTATCTTATTTCTTGGCGAGTCGATTACCTTACGTTTTCTGCTCGCATCTATCGCCGTCCTCGGGGGAATTGCGCTCGTTGTTACAGAGAAAACGCAGATCCTTCCGCCTGACTAATTTGACGCAACTAACCAGAAGTAGACAAAGCAGCTCCTCAACACGCCACCGACGTCATTGCCCGCATTCGACGACGTGAACCTGAACCGGCCGATCAAAACCTTTGAGCGCGACTTCGCCCAGAGGACGAAATGTTAAGCCCTTTCCGATGCATAGTTCCGCTACCGCGGTCGATACCAGGATTTGGTCAGGTTGGGCGTGAGAACAAAGCCGCGCCGCCAGTTGCACAGTCGTTCCAAAGATATCGTTGTTTTGTTCGACCGGTTCCCCGGCCGCGCCACCGATGCGAACTTTGATGTGATGATCGCGTTCCTCTCGCTCACGCCGAGCCAGCTCACGCTGGATTTGCACCGCACAACGCACCGCACCTGCGGCTGAAACAAAAGAGGCCATAATGCCATCGCCAGTGTGCTTAACTTCACGGCCCTTCGCAGCCGCCAAGGCGTCCCGCACGATGCGGTCGTGGACACGCAGAAATTCCATCGCCATCTCGTCGCCCAATTTCTGCGTCAGCGAGGTCGAGTCGACGATGTCAGTAAACAGAACTGTCCGAATTCCGGGGTCGCGCGCCTCGGCTGCGCCACCGGGTAGAAGGACTGCGCCCTCCCCATTTACTTCGCTGCCGCCAAGGAACAAATCGGCAACCTCTGGCTCAACTTGGATAATTTTTTCCGCGACCTGGCCGTGCGCTTCGCGATGGACCTGCATGGCAGCTTCAGCAGTTGGGGCCTCGCAAAGGCAAAAGATTTTGCCGGCGCTCTCATTCACCCAGTACTTATGATAATGAACGCCGTATTTTCCCTCGACCGCGACATCATGGGCGTGCGCCTTGGCCACATCGTCGGCGGTGACTCCTCCCGGAATCTCGTGAATGTCCACGTATGTTGGCATAGGATAGCTCGGAGCGGCGGCAACCTATCCCGACGCGAGCCGATACTCAACGTCGATCTTGGCCGGACGACTCAAAGTCTGGTAAACGACACAGTATCGTTCGGTCAGGCGAAGCAGGGTCGCCAATTGCTCTTCGCTCGCATCGGTGTCGAGATCGAATTGCAATCGTATTTGCTGGAAACCGACCGGCACATCCTTGGATACTCCCAGCGTGCCGCGAAAGTCCAGGTCACCTTCGGCACGCACTGTTGCATCGCGTAACCGAATCCCAAGCGCGGTGGCAACCGCGTTCAAAGTAACACCGGCGCATCCGACCAATGCTTCGAGCAACATATCGCCCGAGCATGCGCTGCGACCGTCGCCACCGGTAACAGGATGAAGCCCGGCTTCGACCGGCGCTTTTCCGGTTTCTATCTTGCAGGTAACACCTTCACCAAGCCGTCCTTCGGCGCGGAGTGTGATTAGCGCAGTCCCAGGTTGCTGCCGGTATTGCTCTTTCATCGGCGCTTGCAAGGACCTTAGTTCCTCCGCATTCATGTGTTCTTTTTAATGTGAGACCGCCTCTATTTCCTAACCACAATAAGACATCCTTTATCACAGGTTTTCCCTCATCCCAACCCTCTCCCTAAGGGAGAGGTAGTTCCTTCTCCCCAGGGGAGAAGGTTAGGATGAGGGCGCTTCTCCAACAAGATGCTTCTGCGGCACGGCGACAGAGCGCCGTGGCGACAGCGCGAAAGATCAGTTACGAAACAGGTTTTAGGCAGAAACAACAGAGCGTCCCTTGCTCGGTTTAATGTTTTGGTTCACCCGAAAAAGATTATCGGGATCATATTTATTCTTAATCTCAACTAATCGCTGATAGTTATCTCCATAGGTCGCTTTCACCCGTTCTTCTCCTTCATCCATCATAAAGTTCACGTAAGCTCCGCCCGCAGAGTATGGATGGAGCGCGTCCCAATAGCTTTTGGTCCAGGAAATAGTCTTGTCGTTGTTGGCCGGATCGGGATCAACCCCGACCATGACTTGGGTCCAGGTTGCATCGCGGTAATTCCAGGCCGTTTCGTTCTTGCCGACGCGCCCGGCCGCCCCATTGATTGGATAAAGATGCATGGTGGAATGCATTGATGGTAGCGCGTTGGCAAATTTAATGTGTTCGGCAATCGCTTCGTCGCTCAGTTTCCTGACAAAGTCCGCGCGCCAGTACCACTGCAAACCCGGCGGGTAAATTGCGTCGAACATGCTTTGCAACGCAGGCTGCGGCAGCGGCCCGACAAAATCGAGTGCGGCCTTCTTAAAAGCCCGAATCGGCTTAAATGTTTCTTCGCCCTGCGGTAAACCTCCTGTCCATGTCCAGATAACGCCGCACATCTTTTTCAGATGAAGATGCTCCGGGAAGGGAGCTGCCGGCGGCACCGTCAGAAAAGCGAACCAACCATTGAGATCGTCGGGCGCCCTCGTAATTAGATCGCGATACCATTTCATCACTTCAGCTGTTTCGCTTAGCTCGTACAGCATCGGCCCGCCGTAAACGGTATCGATTGGATGCAACTTGAAAGTAAACGAAGTTATTATCCCGAAGTTTCCGCCGCCGCCGCGAATGGCCCAGAACAAATCAGAGTTCTCATCCGCATTCGCTTTGACAAAACTTCCATCAGCCAGGACCAAATCAGCTGAGATCAAGTTGTCGATGGTGAGTCCGCATTTGCGGGTCAGATGTCCAATTCCTCCACCGAGAGTTAAGCCACCGACACCGGTTGTCGAAATAATTCCGCTGGGAGTGGCGAGGCCAAACGCATGCGTCGCATGATCAACATCGCCCCAGATGCATCCGCCGCCGACAATTACGGTACGCGCCGCCGGATCGACCCGGGTATATTTGATCAGCCCGAGATCGATCACTAACCCATCATCGCAAATTCCCAGTCCACCGCCGTTATGTCCTCCGCTACGGACGGCAAGAAGCAGCCCATGTTTTCTAGCAAAGTTTACCGAGCTGATCACATCCGCCACGTCGGCGCAGCGCGCGATTAAGCGCGGCTTCTTGTCGATCATCGCATTATAGACTTTGCGGATATCATCGTAATCCGGGTCGCCCAGCTCGATCACGGGGCCTCTCAACTTTGCCTTCAGTTCTGCGATGGAATCTTCCTCAAGTGCTTTCTTCATGGAAGGATCAATAAAGAGTTGGGCGAGCGCTATTCAAGCGAACATAATGGCAGAGCCTTGAGAAGGGGAGAACGAAAGTCAGACAAGTAATCGAGGGATACGCGCCGTCGTGTCCCAATATTGAGCGCGGACGGCGCGACACCCTCTGCTGCTAGCCGCCGTTCGCGGTCGCGGGTAGCGCAATGCTAACGGCAGTTCCACTCGCGCTGGTATCGATGTCAACGCGACCGTTGTGATCGAACACGGTTCGTTTGACGATCGGCAGACCCAATCCCATGCCGCGCGCCTTTGTTGTACAGAAAGGAGAGAAAACCTTCCCGCGCATTTCCGGCGCAATCCCATGTCCGTTGTCCTGCACCGTCACGAGCACCGCATTGGCGCGGCCACCTTCGTGAATCGGCTTGGCCGAAAGTGTAATCTTCGGTTTTTTCTGTTCGGTGACTGCTTCGGCCGCATTCGCGACCAAATGTGCCACCGCTTCGGCCAGCGCCCCTTCGTCGCCAAGAATCTTTGGTAGATTGGCGGGCAATTCTGTCTCCACCGCCACGTCGCCGTTGACCCGAAATTTGCTGCGCGCAAGCTCAAGCCCACGCTTTACCGGCGTGCGAATATCCAGCGGCCTCATCTTCAATTCCGCCGGATGAGCAAACGCGTTGATCTGGGTGATAATCTTGTCGAGGCGATCGATTTCCTGAACAACGATCTGATTGAAATTTTTCCGGAACTCGGGATCATCGAATCGCTCAGGCAAAAGTTGCGCGAAAGTCTTAATCGCGACGAGCGGGTTGCGAATTTCGTGCGACATGCTCGCGGCTAAGTCGGTCCAAAAAGCGGCGCGATCGACCAGGTCTTGCTTTTGCCGCAAATTTTCTTCCGCGGTCAAATCGTGAATGACTGCGACGGCACCGAGGGGGGTGTGATGGTCGAGCAGTCGTCGGGATTCGACCGAGAGGGAGCGGTTGGTGTTCGGTTCGATCCACTGTCGCGGCGGAAGGTTCGCCTTTGCCTCTAGAGTTTCCCGCAACATGGCGGCCAGCTTTCGGCCGACGGCTTCAACGGGACGGTTGAGAACTTCAGTAGCTTTGAGCCCGAGGATTGGTTCGGCGGGGGGATTAAACCAGCGAACGATACCGTCCTCGTCGATGGCGACGATGCCCGGCGGGATTGATTTCAGGAGCGTTTCCGCCAGGGTTTTTTGCAGCGTGACCTCTTCGTAGAGAAGCGCGTTCTCGAGAACGGTGGAAACATGCTCGGCCAGGATCATCAGGCCTTCGAGATCGCCGTAATCAAATGGTAACCCGGTGATACGGTGGCCGAAAAACAGCCAGCCGATGATTTCCCCGCGCGCGTAAAGAGGGACCATCACTTCGGCGCCAAAACTATCGAGGGCCCGACGCAAAAGTGGCCGCTGATTTTGCGCGGCAATATGCGCGAGGTTGGCCCGAGAAACGAGGTGCCCATGTAATTCAAACCAGCGGACCAGTGGATCGCGCTCGTGGTACTCGATCTCGTTAGTTTCCGGCAGACAACGCAGACCCGCACGCAGGCGATAGCGATCCCCCTGACGAATACGCGAAAAAATGCCAACGCGGGTCACGCCAGCAGCGTCCGCCACTCCTTCAACGATGCTGGCGAGCAATCCTTCGACATTATCGAGGCGCCGAAAGACACGAGGAAAACGCAGCAGCGGCAGCGACGGCGCGTGCATACGCTCCAGCACCGGTTCGCTCCGGCGGGGTTGTTCCGCGGGAGGACCATAATGGGATTGTTCGCGCAGATCGCGGTTCTCTTGCATGATTTCTAAGTGATCGAAGGCGCGTCCAACGAGAGTTTGAAAACGGTGACGGTCGAGTTGCAAATCCTCCGCCGCATAAATGCCGGATTGCTCGGCCTCGCGCAGCGGCTCGGAGCGAAGGGCACCCAGAGCAATGACGAGGGATTCCGACCAATCCTGTTCTAGCTGCTCGAGCAAGTCGCGGCATTCTTTTGCTCGCAGATCCATTAAAATCACCGCCGGCGAATTCTGTTGCAGCGCGGCTTCCATCCGGTTGGGATCAGTAACGCGGCGGACCAGTGCCATGGTTCGAAGAAAAGCTTTGACCCGCCGTGCTAGGTCACCGTCCTGCGTGTAAAGAATGCAAATGGAAGCCATCCTCATGCGGCCACCACTTCCTGATCAAAACGCACCAGTGGCAAAAAAATGTGAAAGGCAGTTCCCTTCGCTACCTCGCTTTCAACTTCGATCTGTCCGCCGTGTTCCTCAATTATTCCGTGGACCACGGAAAGGCCGAGACCGGTTCCGAAATCCTTCGTCGTGAAAAACGGATCGAACACCCGGGCAATATCCTCCTTTTTTATCCCCTCACCGGTATCGCGAATGGAAATACATAGCGCTTCGTGCCGCTTCTCGGCCTCCGGCAAAAGATGTGTCACGAGAGAATCACCGGTCCGGATTTCGGTCTCCACCGTGAGCTCGCCGCCACGTTTCATCGCATCCATGGCATTAAGGAAAAAATTCAGAAAGACCTGCTCCATTTGATCTGAGTCAGCCCGGATGGTATCGAGGCTTGCCTCCAACGTCCGGTTGAGTTTGATCTCCTTTTGATACAACCGATGTTGAACGAGTTGGAGCGTTTTCTCCAGTACTTCGTGCACGTGCATTGGCCGGAGCAATGGTTTTGCCGGGCGTGCGAACCGAAGCAACTGATTGACCAGCGAGTCGATCCGGTCAATCTCGTGCACGATCAGGCTGGAAAAGGTTTCGCGGAAATCAGACTCGTGGTAGCGCTCCGGAAGGAGCTGAGCGAAAGTCTTGATCGAAACCAGCGGGTTCTTAATCTCGTGTGCCATTCCGGCTGAGAGCGTCCCGAGGCTGGCGAGGCGATCGCTGCGACGAATTTGCAGCTCGAGCCGTTTCACTGCGGTGATATCGGTCACCACCATTAGCGCACCCAGGAGTTCGCCCCCCTGACCACGAAAGGTTGCGCTGCTGGCGCGAGCAAATGTGCTTCCGGTCGCAGCGCGCAATTCAACTTCACGGTCTTCCTGGCGCTCACCCGAAGTCAAAGTAGTCCGAATGATATCGCGCAATGGTGCCGGCAGATCGTCAACCGTTCGTTCCCCTCCGTTGCTATTTAAGCCGGCTATCTGCGCCGCTTCCTGGTTGAATACCGTAATACGGCCATCGGCATCGGCCGCTACTACTCCAGTAGTTAAATTTTGAAGTAATATTTCATTGTAGATGCGGGCGTTCTGGACTTCGGTGAACAGCACGGCGTTTTCAATTGCGACAGCAAGTTGACCGCACAACACCTGAAGCGCGCTCTGCTCGGTACTTCCATAAATGCGGCCGGAGAGCCTTGGTCCGAGAAGCATGATGCCAATGAGTTGTTCCCGTGAGAGAACCCCAACTGCGGCCGCAGCGCCGGCTGCTTCCAGCTGGCGGCGAATGGCAAAGGTGGTCACGGTGGCACGGACCCGATGAAGCTCTTCGAGGATGAGCGGTTCGTGATGAGTGGCCAACCATTGCACCAACGGCT
>Ga0209474_10004631_pt1 | contig 11829 bp, 8 predicted proteins | sample GraSoiAngelo_145_FD_185902 | JGI IMG/M metagenome (GOLD analysis project Ga0209474, IMG submission 185902) | Grasslands soil microbial communities from the Angelo Coastal Reserve, California, USA - 14_1009_05_20cm (SPAdes) (version 2) | ecosystem: Environmental > Terrestrial > Soil > Grasslands ...
CGCTCCTCGTCCGCGAGGCGACGGGGCTCGACGTCAACATGCATTTCACCTGCCGCGACCGGAACCTCATGGGGATCCAGGCCGACCTCCTCGGCGCCTACGCGCTCGACGTCCGGAATATCCTCGCGATGACCGGCGACCCGCCGCGCGCGGGCGACTACGCGGACGCGACGGCGGTCTTCGACGTGGACGGGATCGGCCTCATCGAGATCATCCGGCGGATGAACGAGGGGCTCGACGCGACGGGCGCGTCGATCGGCGAGCCCACGTCGTTCTTCGTCGGCGCGGCGCTGAACCCGGCCGCCGCCGAGGTGGGGCGCGAGGTCGAGCGGTTCCACCGGAAGCTCGAGGCGGGGGCGCGCTGGGTCCAGACGCAGCCCGTGTACGACCTGGCCGCGCTCGACGCATTCCTCGCGCGCGCCGGTGGCTCGCCGGTGCCCGTGCTGGTGGGCGTCCTCCCGCTCCACAGCTTCCGTCACGCCGAGTTCCTCCACAACGAGGTGCCCGGCATCTCGATCCCCGAGCCCGTGCGCCGCCGGCTGAAGGACGCGGGGGACGGCGCGCTTCGCGTGGGCATCGAGATGGCGCAGGAGCTCGTCCGCGAGGTGCGCGGGCGCTACGCCGGCGCGTACCTCATGCCCTCGTTCGGCCGCTTCGAGGTCGTCGCCGAGGTCCTCGATGCCATGCATTAAACGGAGCGTGAGGCCGGCTCAGACCGTGGGTGGCCTGAGAGAGGAGCGTGTGGCTCCCACACGCCCGGTCAGCCCGGGGCGCCAGGTGCTCAAGGGGGTGCGCCGTGGCGCCGTTTGAACTGGGGGCGCGTGAGGCAGCGGAACGGATCCGCGCCGGGACGCTGAGCCCGGTCGAGCTGGTGGAGTCCTGCCTCGAGCGGATCGGCGCGGTCGACGGGCGGCTCCAGGCGTGGGTGCACGTCGACGCCCCGGGGGCGCTCACCGCGGCGCGGCAGCTCGAGAGCGAGGCGAAGGGCGCGCGCCTGCGCGGCCCGCTCCACGGCGTGCCGATCGGGGTGAAGGACATCTTCCACGTCGCCGGCATGCCGACGCGGGCGGGCGCCGGGACGTTCGCGCACAGCCTTCCGACGCGGGACGCCGCGTGCATCGAGCTCGCGCGCGCCGCGGGGGCCATCGTCCTCGGCAAGACCCACACGACCCAGTTCGCGTATCGCGATCCGGCGCCGACGAAGAACCCGTGGAAGGCCGGCCACACGCCGGGCGGGTCCTCGGCGGGCTCGGCGGCCGCCGTCGCCGCGCGCATGGTCCCGCTGGCGCTCGGCTCGCAGACCGTCGGCTCGGTGCTGCGGCCCGCCGCGTACTGCGGGGTGGTCGGCGTGAAGCCCACGCACGGGCTCATCTCCGTCACGGACGTGATCCCGCTCGCGTGGTCGCTCGACCACGTCGGCGTCTTCGGCCGGTCGGTCGCCGACGCGGAGCTCGTCCTCGGCGTGCTGGCGCGCCGCAACCTGGCGCCCGGGCCGGCGCGCGCGCCGCGCCTCGCGCTGGCGGCCGAGCTGCTGAGCCCCGCCACGCCCGAGGTCGCCGAGCACGTGCAGACGGTCGCGCGCGCCTTCGCGCGCGCCGGCGCGAGCGTCACGGAGGTGAAGCTGCCCGCCGCCTTCGGCGAGCTCCACGCGGCGGGTCACGTCGTGCTCGAGGCGGAGGCCGCGGCCTACCACGCGCGCGACTTCGGCGCGCACGCGGGCGAGTACGGCCCAGAGATCCGCAAGGGGATCGAGGCGGGGCTGATGCTCAGCGCGACGGCGTACCTCGCCGCCAACCGCCTTCGGCTCGCGTTCCGCGACGCGGTGATGCCGCTCCTCCACGCCCACGACGCGCTCCTCTCGCCCACCGCGCCGGCGCCCGCGCCCGACCTGTCGACGACGGGCGACGCCTGGCACTGTGCGCCGTGGAGCTACGCGGGCGTGCCCTCGGTGTCGCTGCCGAGCGGGCTCGCCTCCTCCGGGCTGCCCCTCGCGATCCAGCTCGTCCAGGCCGCCGGCGCCGAGGCGCGGCTGCTCGCGGTCGCGGCCTGGTGCGAGCGCGAGCTCGCGTTCACCCACGCCCCCCAGGCCTGACGTGCTCGACCTCAAGATCGAGGGCGCCACCGTCATCGACGGTACCGGCGTGACCGGCGGCCGTGCGGACGTCGGGATCCGCGGTGACGCGATCGCCGCGGTCGGCGACCTCTCTCGCGAGTCGGCCGCCTCGACCCTCCGCGCGGCGGGCCGCGTGGTCGCCCCGGGCTTCATCGACATGCACTCGCACTCCGACTGGCGGCTCTGGGAGAACAGGCGCGCCGAGTCGAAGATCCGCCAGGGCGTGACGACGGAAGTCGTCGGCAACTGCGGCTTCTCGCCCGCGCCCGTCTCCGACAAGTTCCTGGACGACCTGCGAGGCTTCGCGCTGTACCTGCCGAAAGGGATGGACTTCGCCTGGCGCTCGGTGGGCGATTACCTGCGCGCCTTCGACCAGGAGGGCACCGCGCTCAACGTCGTCCAGCTCGTCGGCCACGGCACCCTGCGCATCGCCGCCATGGGCTTCGCGCGGCGCGCGCCCGAGGCGGCGGAGCTCACGCGGATGCAGCGGCTGCTCGCCGACGCGATGGAAGACGGCGCCTGGGGGCTCTCGACGGGGCTCATCTATGCGCCGGGCTCCTACGCGACCACGGAGGAGATCGTCGAGCTCGCGCGCGTGGCCGGCCGCCACCGCGGCTTCTACGCGAGCCACATCCGCGGCGAGGGGGCGACCCTGCTCGACGCGGTGCGGGAGGCGATCCACGTCGGGCGGGAGGCGGACCTGCCGGTGCAGGTGAGCCACGTCAAGGCCGCCGGCCGGCCCAACTGGGGCAGGGTCGCCGACGCTCTGGCGCTCATCGACGCGGCGCGGGGTGAGGGCCTCGACGTCATGGCCGACGTCTACCCGTACACGGCCTCGAGCACGACCGTGCGCACGCTCCTGCCCGACTGGGCGCTCGAGGGCGGCATCGAGGCCATGCAGCAGCGCCTCGGTGACCCGGAGGCACGCGCGCGGATCCGCGCCGAGCTCATGGCGCCCGTCACGGGCCAGGGTGTCCTCGACCGCATCGGCTGGGAGAACATCATGATCGCCTTCTGCGCTCGACGGAAGGACGCCGAGGGCCGGCGCCTGTCGGAAATCGGCGCCGCGCGCGGCATGAACCCGCTCGACGCGGCGCTCGAGCTGATCGCAGACGAGGCGGGCAAGGCCTACATGATCCTCTTCCAGCTCGACGAGAAGGACCTGCGCCGCGCGCTCGCCCACCCGGCGGTGATGGTCGGCTCCGACGGCTCGTCGCTAGCGCCGTACGGCCCGCTCGCCGCCGGCAAGCCGCACCCGCGGAGCTACGGCACCTTCCCGCGCGTGCTCGGCGAGTACACGCGCGAGCAGCGGGTCCTCGGTCTCCCCGAGGCGATCCACAAGATGACCGGGCTCCCGGCACGGCGTCTGGGTCTGCGCGACCGCGGCATCGTCCGGCCGGGCGCCAAGGCCGACCTCGTCGTGTTCGATCCCAAGCGCATCGCCGACCGGGCGACCTACGAGGAGCCGCACCGCTACCCGGTCGGGATCGAGCACGTCGTCGTCAACGGCCGCTTCGTCGTCAAAGACGGCCAGCACACCGGCAGCCTCCCAGGCAAGCTCCTGACGCCGCCATGAAGATCGGGCGGGTCTTTCCCGATCTCCTGACGCCGCTCGCGACCGCGGACTCGGTCGCGGAGGCGCTGGCCCAGACGCTCGCGCGCCTGGTGCGCCTGGCGGGTGCGGACGCCGGTGCTCTCGCCTTCAGCCCGGCGCGCGGCGCGCCGGTCGTCGTCGTCGAGGGCGGGCGGCGGCTTCCCGCCGAGCTCCGCCAGTGGCTCGTCGCCGCGGCCGCCTCGCGTCGGCGCGGGGTGAGGCTCGCGCGCGTCCGGCCACCGGGCTCTGCGCGCGGCCGCGCCGCGGCGCTCCTGTCGGCCCCGCTCGGCGCCCCGGGCCGTCCGGCGGGGACGCTCCTCCTGCTCGGCCGGCTCGGGCGGCTCACGCCCAAGGCACTCCCCGCGGGCTTCCCGAAGGAGCTCGGCACCGCGATCGATCTCGTCTGGCACATTCACCGGCGGGCGCTCCGCACGTCGGTCCTCAACGAGCTCACGCAGCTGCTCGCCTCGGGCGACTCGCTCGACGAGGTCTTCCGCGCGTTCACCGAGGGCACGTCCCGGCTCATCCCGTTCGACTCGATCGCCGTCGCCTTGCTCGACGCCGAGCGGGGCGAGCTCGAGATCGTGGACGTGGCGGCGCGCGGCCTGCCGCTCGCCCTCCGGCGCGACGGGAGGATGGCGCTGGCGGGGACGCTCGTCGCCGAGGTCGTCCGGACCGCGGGCCCCGTGAGGGTGGACGATGTCGAGCGCGACCCGGTGCCCGACGCGAGCCGGCGCGTGCTCGCGCCCCGCGGGTACCGGGCAGCGTTGCTGGCGCCGCTGGCGGCGGGGCATGGCGTCTTCGGTGCGGTGACGCTCGCCGCGGCTCGCCCCGGCGCCTTCGACCCGGCCGACACCGAAATCTTGGCCGAGCTGGCGCGCCCACTCGCCTCGGCGATCGAGCAGCGCCGGCTGAACGAGGAAGGGCGCCGGCGGACGGACGAGCTGGCGGCGCTCTACTCGACGAGCCAGCTCATCACCTCCCGCCTCGACCTGGCGTCGGTGCTCGACCGCATCAGCCGCTCGGTCACCGCGCTCATCGGGAGCACGGGCTGCGGGATCGGCCTCCTCGACCGCGAGCGCGCGCGTCTCACCCATGTCGCCGCCCACGGCTTCGAGAGCGAGGAGTGGCGCGCCCTCTCGATGCCGGTCGGCGAGGGGATCATGGGGCGCGCGGCCGAGAGTGGTCTGGCGATCCGGGTGGACGACGTCCGGGCCGACCCGCGCTCGGCCCGTCGCGACGTGGACGAGCGCGAGGGGATCCGCTCGATGCTCTGCGTGCCGCTCAAGGTCGGCGGCGGGGTCATCGGGGTGATCTCCGCCTTCTCCACGCGACCCGGCGTCTTCACGTCCCACCACCAGCGCGTCCTCGAGGCCTTCGGCGAGCAGGCGGGCATCGCGATCCAGAACGCCCAGCTCTTCGAGGAGAGCGTGCGCCGCGCCCGGGAGACCCGCGCGCTGCTGGAGGCCGGGCGCGCCGTCAGCGCGAGCCTCGACGTGGACCGGACGATCCGCGTGATCCTCGACGCGGCGCGCGGGGTGGTCGGCGCGGACTCGTGCGGCCTCGCGACGCTCGACCCGTCGACGGGCGACTTCGTCACGGTGGCGAGCCTCGACCTGCCGTCGGCGATGGTGAAGGAGATCCGGATCAAGGTGGGCGAGGGCATCGGAGGCCTCGCCGTGAGCGAGCGGCGGCCCATCCAGAGCCGCGACCTCTACACGGATCCGCGCGCCCGCTACCCGCAGCTCGCGCGCGCGACCGGCTTCCGCTCGATGCTGGCGGCACCGCTCCGCGTGGGCGAGCGCGTCGTCGGTGTGATCAGCGTCTTCCGGACGGACGTGCACGAGTTCTCGGGCGCGGAGGAGGAGCTCCTCCTGGCGCTCGCCGATCAGGCGGCGATCGCCCTCGAGCACGCCCGGCTCTACGCCGAGCTCGAGGTGCGCGTCGCCGAGCGCACGCGCGAGCTCGACACGCAGAAGCGGTTCGTCGAGGTCGTCCTGGAGACGCTGCCGCTGGGCGTCTTCGTCCTCGACGCCGGGCTTCGCGTCGTCCGTGCCAACCGCGAGGGCGCGCGCGCGCTCGGCGCGCCGCCGGACGCGCGCGCGCCCTTCGCGCCCCTGCTCGGCGCCGAGCGCGCGGACGCCGTCGAGGCGTTCCTGCGCCAGGCGTTCGCGACCCGGCGGGGCAGCGCGCTGGAGCAGGAGACGACGGTCGCGGGCGAGGTGAAGATCTTCCGGCTGACGACCGCGCCGTTCGAGTCGTCCGACGAGGAGGTGCGACACACGGTCGTCCTCGTCGAGGACGTCACGCGCGCGAAGCGGCTCGAGCGCCAGATGCTCCTCACCGAGCGGCTCACGACGGCGGGCCGGCTCGCGGCGGGCGTCGCCCACGAGCTCAACAACCCGCTGGCGACGATCGCGGGCTGCGCCGAGTCGCTTCAGAGCCGGCTGACCGAGGGCGAGCTCGCCCGCTCGGCGGAGCTCGCCGACTTCCCGCACTACCTGCGCCTGATCGAGGAGGAGGCGTTCCGCTGCAAGGAGATCACGGGCAGCCTGCTGCAGTTCGTGCGCGACCCGGGGAGCCGCCGCGCGCCGACCGACCTCAACGCCCTCGTCCAGAAGGCGCTCGAACTCCTCTCCCACCAGTCCCGCTTCGCCGAGGCCCGCTTCGTGACGGAGCTCGATCCCGCGCTCCCGCTGGTCGCCGTCAACGAGGGCCAGCTGCGCCAGGTCTTCATCGGTCTCGCGGCGAACGCCCTCGAGGCGATGGAGGGGCGTGGGACCCTGACCCTGCGCTCGCGGGTCCGCCGCGGCGAGGTCGAGATGGAGTTCGAGGACGAGGGGCCGGGGATCCCCGACGAGATCCTGGGGCGCGTCTTCGACCCGTTCTTCACGACCAAGCCGCCGGGACAGGGGACGGGGCTCGGGCTCGCGATCGCCCAGGGGATCGTCGCCGACCACGCGGGCCGGCTCGAGGTCACCTCGCGGGTCGCCAAGGGCAGCCTCTTCCGGGTCGTGGTGCCGCTGTGAGCCGCCGGATCCGCGTCCTGGTCGCCGACGACGAGCGGAACCTCCGCGAGCTGATGGTCCGGGAGCTCGGGCGCAAGGGACACGAGGTCGACGACGTCGGCGACGGCGAGGCGGCGCTCGCGCGGCTCCAGGAAGCATCGTACGACGTCGTGGTCCTCGACATGAAGATGCCGAAGCGCGAGGGCATCGAGGTGTTGCGCGAGCTCCAGGTGCTCGCCGAGCCGCCCCAGGTGATCGTGATGACGGGCTTCCAGGAGGTGTCGACGGCCGTCGAGGCCATGAAGCTCGGCGCCTACGACTACCTCACCAAGCCCACGAAGATCGAAGAGCTCGACATCGTCATCCGCAAGGCCGCGGAAAAGGGGCAGCTCGTCCGCGACAACGAGGCGCTGCGCGCCCACGCGCCGGGCGGGGAGCCCGCCTCCGGCATCCTGACGAAGAGCGCGGCGATGCAGGCGGCGCTGCGGATCATCGACCGCGTGGCGCCGACGGACTCGGCGGTGCTGATCCTGGGCGACAGCGGCACCGGCAAGGAGCTGGTGGCCCGCGCGATCCACGAGCTCTCCCACCGGGCCCAGCGGCCGTTCGTCCCGATCCACTGCGGCGCGCTCCCGCGCGAGGTGTTCGAGTCCGAGCTGTTCGGCCACGAGAAGGGGGCCTTCACGGGCGCGGTGGGCACCAAGCCGGGGCTCGTCGAGCTGGCCGACGGCGGCACACTCTTCCTGGACGAGATCGGCGAGATGGAGCCGGACAGCCAGGTCAAGGTCCTCAGAGCGCTCGAGACCGGGACCTTCTTCCGGGTGGGCGGCACGCGCCCGCGGCGCGTGGACGTGCGGCTCGTCGCGGCGACCAACCGCGATCTCGCGGAGGCGATGAAGACGGGGGCGTTCCGCCAGGACCTCTACTTCCGGATCAACACGATCGCCGTCAAGCTGCCGCCGCTCCGCGAGCGGCGCGAGGACATCGCGCTGCTCGCCACGCACTTCGTCGGGACGACCGCCGCCTATGGTGTGAAGCGGCTCTCCCCGCGCGTCCTCGCCGCGCTCGAGGCGTACGACTGGCCGGGCAACGTGCGCGAGCTCCTCCACGCGATCGAGCGCGCCGTGATCCTCTCGAAGGGCGAAGAGATCCAGCCCGAGGACCTGCCGCCCGAGGTCCTCGGCGCGCCGGCAGCGGCGTCGTCGCCCGGCGGGAGCCTCGAGCAGATGGAGCGCCAGCACATCGTCGCGACGCTCCGACAGGTGAGCGGCCATCGCGGCAAGGCGGCGGCGCTGCTCGCGATCGATCCGAAGACGCTCTACCGGAAGATCATCGCCTACGGCATCGCGCACGACGAGTGGGCGTAGGGGATACTCCGGCCCGCTCGGCCTGGATACACCGGATTCCTCGTCGGTAGTGCTGTGATACACGTCAACGCATGTCGGCTCGGCTCTTGAGGCTGGCCGTGTGCCCGACCGCGCTGGCGTTGAGCTTGGTGATTCCGGCGTGGGCGCAGCTCCCGGTTCCCGCGCCGCGGGCTCCGGTTCCCGTGCCGACCCCACCTCCCTTGCCGCTGGCGCCGGACCCGCTGCCAGCCGCGCCCGCTCTAGAGCCCGCGCCTCAGCCCCCGCCCCTGCCAATTCCTACGCTTCCTACGCTACAGGTTCAGCTGCCCGTGCCGGTTCCGGCGCCCCTGCCTCGGCCCGCCCCGCTGCCAGCGCCAGCGCCTGCGCCGAGCCTAGCTCCGGCGCCCGTCCCACGGCCAGCTCCGCTGCCCGCGCCACTGCCGGCTCCGGCGCCGCGAGCTCCGCTGCCTGCGCCAGCACCGCCGCCCGCCCAAGTGCAACTTCCGCCGCTGCCCGCGCCACTGCCGGCTCCGGCGCCGCGAGCTCCGCTGCCTGCGCCAGCACCGCCGCCCGCCCAAGCGCAGCTTCCACCGCTGCCGGCGCCGGTGCCGGCTCCGCCGCCCGTCCCACGGCCAGCTCCGCTGCCCGCGCCACTGCCGGCTCCACTGCCCGCGCCACTGCCGGCGCCGCTGCCCGCGCCGCTGCCGGCTCCGGCGCCCGCCCCATTGCCAGCTCCGGCACCGGCGCCAGCCCCACTGCCGGCTCCGTTGCCAGCTCCGTTGCCGGCGCCACTGCCCGCTCCGGCGCCAGCACCGGCTCCGCTGCCCGTGCCGCTGCCAGTTCCCGCGCCCGTGCCGGCCCCGGCTCCGGGGCCCGGCCCCGTGCCGGTTCCCCTGCCAGTTCCGGCGCCCGGCCCGGCGCCGGCTCCAGGTCCAGGGCCTGCGCCGGCCCCGGGGGCGACTCCCGCGCCGGGTGCTGAGGCCCAGCAGGCGCCGGCCCCGGGGATCAGTACCGAGCCGGTGATGCCGGTGCCCCCCGCGACTCCCGTGTTGGGTCCGCAGGAGCTCCTGCCAGGGCGACCGGTGCGCCTGACGTTCACGCCGACCATCACCGTGTTCGAGGAGTACAACGACAACGTCCTCCTCGATAACCGTCGCCGGGTCTCGGACTGGATCACCGGGTTCGCGCCGGGCTTCGCGTTCGACTGGCGGGGTACTACTCACAGACTGGCGCTTGCCTACGACTTCGTGGCCGAGACGTTCTCGCGTCGGTCGAGCTTCGGAGACGCATTCAGCCGCCAGAACGCGAACGTGGACGCCATGTATCGGCCCGCACCGCAGGTGACCCTCACCCTGACGGACAACCTCATCAGCAGCTTGGACACGATCGACATTTCGACGACCGGCGTCGCGACCGGTCGCAGCCGGTCGACGAGTAACACGCTCACACCGGGCGTCGCCTGGGAGATCAACCCGCTGTGGACGGCGCGCGTCTCGGGGACGCACACGGCGCTGCGGTACGAGGGACGCGGCCTCATCGACTCGGACATCTATCGGCTGACTCCCAGCGTCGAGCGCAGGATCACCGAGAGCCTCACGGGTGTGGCGGCCTACGAGTTCGGCGACTTCGACGTCCAGCAGGAGGCGAACGTCACGACGAATACCCCGCGGGTCGGTGGGCGCTACCGGTTCAACCCGACGCTGAGCGGTTCCGTGAGCATCGGGCCCACGTTCGAGACGAGCGCAGACGGCAAGGACCGCACCGAGGTGGCCATCACGGCCTGGCTCCGGCAGGCGTTTCAGCTGGGCTACATCGGCCTCGACTACGATCGCGGGGTCGGGACGGCGGGCGGGCTCGGTGGAACCACCGAGAACGACCTGATCTTGGGACGGTTCGGGCTCACGGGGCTCGTGAGGGGGCTGAGCGCCGACCTCACCATCGCCTACGGGCACATCCGATCCTCGATCGTCCGGTCGTCCGACCGGCGCATCGATCTGGAGACGTTGAGCTCCGGGGTGCGTTTCGTCTACCAACCCAAGACGTGGATGTCTCTCTATTTCGGCTACTTGTTCTACGAGCAGCTGCCCAACACGGCCGTGGGCGCCAGAGCCGATCAGAACCGCGTCTCGTTCGGCGTGCTGTTCGGCTATCCGATGAAGCGCGAATGACCATTCGCCATCTCCGCGGCTTCGGATTGGACTGACGCTCGATCGGGCGTTCTGTCCGGTTTCCGCGGCTCGCGTTCGCAGCAGCGGCGGCGTTCGAGCCGAGGAATCGCAGAGTTAGTCTCCTTGCCCTGCATGGCATCAGCCTTGCTGGCCTTACTGATGAGACGGTTTGCGAAATTCCCAGTGAGAAGGAGAACCCAATGGTCCGCGTGCTCGTGATCGATAAAGACCGCGTCGCAACGCAGCGGCTGGGCCTCGGCTGCCTGGCCGCGGGCGTCGGCGTCGCGATAGCCGAGAACGTCAGTGAGGGCGTCCGCGTCCTGCTCTCGACGCCGGTATCCCTCATCGCGGTGGAGGGCGCGCTGCTCAACCTCACGCCCGGCGAGCACGCCGCACTCTTCGAGCGCGTCGCCCCGGGCGTCCCCGTGGTGGTCACCGTCCGTCCGGACGCGCCACTCGACGCGCGGGCGGCCTTCGAGCTCGCCGGCTTCCGGGTGCTGACGCGCCCGGTGGACGCGCAGGACCTCGTCGAGAAGACGCCCGCGCTGCCCTGAGCGCGTCCTTCGCTTGCGCACGCTGACCGGGCGTGTACACTGTCAGGAGTCGGCCGGATTGCCCGGACCTCGCCCCCGACGCAACGTTTCTTCCGGTTCGCGGGGCGTAGACGACAGCGGAAGACCAGTCCCAGGGGGTTCACATGGCGTCCAAACTGTACATCGGCGGTCTCGCCTACTCGACCACGAGCGACGGACTTCGAGAGTTCTTCACCCAGTGCGGCAACGTGCTTTCCGCGACGGTCATCACCGATCGGTTCTCGGGCCAGTCGCGGGGCTTCGGCTTCGTCGAAATGGCCACCTCGGAGGAGGCGCAGGCCGCGATCTCCCAGCTCAACGGGCGTGAGCTCGACGGCCGGCGGATCACGGTCGAGATCTCGAACCCGCAGGCGCCCCGCTCGGGCAGCGGTCCGCGGCCCGGCGGCGGCAGGCCGGGGGGTGGCGGGCGCGGTCCTGGAGGCGGCGGCGGCCGCGACAGCGGCTATGCCCACCGTCCCTCGAAACCCGTGAAATGGTAGTGCGAGCCGCAGGGCGTCGCGGGGCTGGGGTCCCGCCGCCCGAGGCGAGCGGTGAAATTGTGCGCGCCGTGCGAGAGCTGCGAGCCGCGTGATCCGATCCGAGAGGTGAGACGCGACGTCGAAGGGGCCAGCCGGTACCGGCTGGCCCCTTCGTGTGTTCGGGCGCCGAGCTACGCGCCGTCGAAGATGCGATCGGAGCGGCCGTACTCGTGGGCCGCGTCCATGAACCAGCGCACCGCCTCGGGGTCCGAGCGAGGCGGAATCTCGCACGAGGTCGAGAGGATGAAGCCGGAGTGCCGCGCGGCCGCGTCCACGCAGCGCTTCACCTCCGCGTACATCGCCTCCTTCGTCGTCTTCTCGAACGTCGTGGCGTCCACGTTCCCGATCGCCACCGCCCGGCCCCGCGAGACCTCCACGAAGCGCTGAAGCTGGTCCACGTGGAGCTTCGGGTCCGCCTGCTGGTCGAGGTCGAACGAGAACGTCGTGAAGCCGCACTGGATCACGTCCTCGAAGATCGGGTAGGTCGTC
>Ga0209474_10004635_pt1 | contig 11825 bp, 10 predicted proteins | sample GraSoiAngelo_145_FD_185902 | JGI IMG/M metagenome (GOLD analysis project Ga0209474, IMG submission 185902) | Grasslands soil microbial communities from the Angelo Coastal Reserve, California, USA - 14_1009_05_20cm (SPAdes) (version 2) | ecosystem: Environmental > Terrestrial > Soil > Grasslands...
GCTCCCCACGCTTTCGCGTCTCAGCGTCAGTACCGTCCCAGAGAGCCGCCTTCGCCACGGGTGTTCTTCCCGATATCTGCGCATTTCACCGCTACACCGGGAATTCCACTCTCCTCTTCCGGACTCTAGCCAAGCGGTTTCCACCGACCTCTCGAGGTTGAGCCTCGAGTTTTCACAGCGGACCTGCCTGGCCGCCTACACGCTCTTTACGCCCAATAAATCCGGACAACGCTTGCCCCCTACGTATTACCGCGGCTGCTGGCACGTAGTTAGCCGGGGCTTCTTCTGGAGGTACCGTCACCCTCTGGGCTATTAACCCGAGTGGCTTCGTCCCTCCTGAAAGAGGTTTACAACCCGAAGGCCTTCTTCCCTCACGCGGCGTCGCTGCGTCAGGCTTTCGCCCATTGCGCAAGATTCCCTACTGCTGCCTCCCGTAGGAGTCTGGGCCGTGTCTCAGTCCCAGTGTGGCTGATCGTCCTCTCAGACCAGCTACGGATCGTCGCCTTGGTGAGCCTTTACCTCACCAACAAGCTAATCCGCCGCGGGCTCGTCCCCGACCGGAGGCCGAAGCTACCCTTTTCCGGCCGGCTCGTAAGCCAGACGGAGCATCCGGTATTAATCCGAGTTTCCCCGGGCTATCCCGGTGTCGGGGGTTGATTACCCACGTGTTACTCACCCGTTCGCCGCTGTCCCCAGGGCCGAAGCCCTGGTTCTCGCTCGACTTGCATGTATTAAGCGCGCCGCCAGCGTTCGTCCTGAGCCAGGATCAAACTCTCCGTGAAGAAGTTCGTCCCGAAGGACGATCTTTTGTCCCCCGCCGGCCGAAGGCCGGCGAGTTCAACACAGTGAGCTTGTGCTCAAAGTGTCCGCCCCCGAAGGGACGAGACAGGGTTGATTCGCCGCTCCGACCGAAGCCGGACCGGCGTCTCGACGTAAACGCACGCTGTTGAGTTTTCAAGGACCGAGCCTTCGGGACGGCATGAAAAAGGCCCCGACTCGCGCCAGAGGCCTCAGGACCTGCGGGTTTCCTCTTGCGGGGAATCCTCCTAAGGCGCTCCGTTTTCGTCGTTTGCAGGGACTTTTCCGTGCCGCCCTCTCGGGCAGCCGGGGAAGTGTAGCAGGGTCGAAGCGCCAGTCAAGCGGCTTATCAAGCGGCTCCGTTGAGCCGAACGAAGCGCCGTTTCCCGGCCTGGAGGACGGCTCCGGCGAGCCGGGCGCGAGGCAGGTCGAGCTCGGTCACCGGGCCGCCGTCGAGCTTCACGCCGCCCTGCGCGATCAGCCGGCGGGCCTCGCTCGTCGAGAGGCCGAAGGCGTTGGCGAGGAGGGCGGGCAGATGGACTGGATCGCCGGTCGGCAAAGCGTGCTCAGGAACCTCTTCCGGCGCCTCGCCGTGGCGCACGACCCGCGTGAAGTGCTCCTCCGCCTCCCGCGCCGCCTCCTCCCCGTGCGATCGCGCGACGATGAAGCGCGCGAGCTCGAGCTTGGCCTCCAGCGGGTCGCCCTCCGGCACCGGCCGCTCGGCGACGAGCGTCCACCACTCCTCGAGCTGCGTGTCGGGGTTCCGCATCGTCTTCCCGAACATGTCCTCGGGCGGCGCCGTGAGCGGGACGTTGTTGCCGACCGACGAGCTCATCTTCTCGCCGTCCCACGAGAGCAGGAGCGGCGTCGTCAGCACGACCTGCGGCTCGAGCCCGTACGCCTCCATCACCTCGCGCCCCGCGAGCAGGTTGTACAGCTGGTCGGTGCCGCCGAGCTCGACGTCCGCCTCGATCGCCACCGAGTCGTACGCCTGCATGAGCGGATAGAGGAGCTCGGAGATCGAGATCGGCTCGCCGGCGCGGTAGCGCTTCTCGAAGTCGTCGCGCTCGAGCATTCGCGCGACGGTGACGATGCGGCCGAGCCGCACGACGTCGGCGTACGTGAGCTGCGAGAGCCACTCGCCGTTGTAGCGCACCTCTAGCAGCTCGGGGTCGTCACGCAGGATCACCTTCGCCTGCTCGAGATAGTGCTGCGCGTTCGCGTCGATCTCCTCGTCGGAGAGGATCGGGCGCTCGCTCGAGCGGCCCGACGGGTCGCCGATGCGCGTCGTGTAGTCGCCGATGATCAGGACGCCCTTGTGGCCCTCGTCCTGGAAGGCGCGCATCCGCTGCAGCGGAATGCCTCGGCCGATGTGGATGTCGGGCGACGTGACGTCGATCCCGAACTTGACGCGCAGGGGCCGCCCGAGCTTCAGCTTCGCCTCGAGGCCGCCCTCGGGCAGGACGCTCACGGCGTTGCGCGTCAGCTCCGCGATGCCCACGGCGAAGACTCTAGAGGTGTGCGATCTCGAGCGGCTCGAGCTCGTCTGCGGGCTCGAAGCCGAACACGCGGCCAACGAAGTCCAGCGTCGCCGCGATCGAGCGGCTCACGTTCTCCCGCTTGCGGAAGCCGTGCCCCTCCCCCTCGAATGCAATGTACGCGTGCGGAATGCCCTTGCGATCGAGCGCGTCGGCCATCATCTCCGCCTGGTTCGGGAGCACGACCTTGTCCTCGAGCCCCTGCAGAAGGAGCAGCGGTCGCTCGATCCTGTCGGCGAAGTGCACCGGGGAACGCGCCCGGTAGAGCTCGACCTCCCCCGGGTAGGGCCCGACCAGCGAGTCGAGATAGCGCGACTCGAACTTGTGGGTCTCGACCGCGAGCGCCTCGACGTCGGCGACGCCGAAGTAGCTCACACCGGCCGCGAACGCCGTGGGATCGAAGGTGAGCGCGCAAAGCACGACGTAGCCGCCGGCGCTACCGCCCTCTACCCAGGTCCGCTCCGGGTCGGCCTGACCTTGCTCGGCGAGGTAGCGCGCGGCTGCGACGCAGTCCTGCCAGTCGATCTCGCCCCAGCGCCCGTCGAGCAGGCGCCGATAGCCGCGGCCGAACCCGGAGCTGCCGCGGTAGTTGACGTCCACGACCCCGACGCCGCGCTGTGTCCAGAACAAGAACTCCGGCGTGAGAGAGGGGCCTCGGTGGCTGGTCGGGCCGCCGTGGCAGACGACCCGCAGGGGCGGGCGCTCGCCCGCCGGCCCCTCGGACCCTTCGTTCGTGGGCGGGTAGTAGAACGCGTGCGCTTTCGCACCGTCGCCCGCCTCGAACTCGATCGCCCGCGGAACCGGAATCGAGCCGAATTCGAGGTCCACCACCCGGTGGATGACGGTCTCCTCCCCGGTCGAGGAGTCCCAAGCGACCACCGTCACCGGCTCGGTCGGCGAGGCGGCGGCGAAGACGACCCGGCTCTTCTCTGCGGCGAGCATCGTCGGGCCGTAGGCCGTCCACGCAAGGCCGGCCGACTCGAGCGCGCCCGTCTCCGGATCGAGCAGCTCGAGCGAATCGACTGCTGCGCGCGTGACGACACACGCGATGCGGCCGTCGCCGAGAAAGGCAAAGCGCCGAGTCCCGAAGACGAAGGCGGGAACGCCGATCTCGCCGTCCTCGAGCCTTGTGAGGGCGCGGTCGTCGCGGTGCAGATTCCACCAGCCGTTGCGGTCGCTGACGAAGTGCAGACGCCCCTCCGGCGACCAGGCCGGCTCGACCACGGACTCCTCGCGGCCGCCGGCGACGAACTGCTCGCCGGAAAGCGTCGTCCCATCACCGGCCAGCTCGGCGATCCACAGCTCGGTCCCGTCCCACGGCATGCGCGGGTGGTCCCAGCAAATCCACGCGAGCCGGCGGCCATCGGGTGAGAGCCGGGGCGCGGCGTAGAAGTCGTGGCCAGAGGCAATGACTCGAGGGTCCGCCGAGCCGTCGGCGGGCAGCGTGACGAGCTCGTTGTGCACCGCGCCGATCTCGTGCCGCTCGCGCACGCAGACGAGAAGCCGTCCGCCGGGCGCCACCTCGCCGTCGGCGTAGCGGAGTGAGTTCGCCTCGCGCGGCTCGGGCGTCACGGGCGTTGCCTTGCCCTCCTCGACCCGGTAGAGGCGGCTGTCGGAGAACTCCGAGCAGTAGGCCGTCTCGCCGTGGAACCAGCACGCGCCGCCGCCGTACTCGTGCACGCGCGTGCGGACATTGAACCCGCCCGGCGTGAGCTCGCGGATCCGCCCATCTCGCCACTCGACGAGCGCTGCGCGACCTCCCTCCGCGGGCCGCGACTCCAGCCAGCGCACGCTTGGCCACGCGACCGAAACCCCATCGAACGCGCGGGCGGGAATGCGCGCGATCGCGTCCGCGTCCAGTCGCGAGGGCCATGTCCCGTACGGACGAACGGTCACGAGGGCGATCCTGGCAGAGATCGAATGGGTCGGCTGAGGAACGGCGAGCCGGCGAGGCCGTAGCGCCACGGCTGCTCGACCGCGCGCGTGATCCCGATCCTCATCCCGACGGCAAGCGGCGGCTCCGACTCGCGCGCGAGGAGCTCGAACGGCGGCTCGTCCAGGGCCAGCCCGTCCTGGGCGCGGGTGATGCCGAGCGCCTGGCAGAGCTTGCCCGGGCCGGAGCACAGGGCGCGTGCCGCCTCGACACCGCGCCGCTCCCGCATTGCCTCGAGACCACGCACAGGCTCGAGCGCCCGCACGAGCGCAGCCTCGGCCCGGCCGGCCGGAGCGCACACAAGGTTGAGGCACCAGTGGACGCCGTAGGAGCGGTAGACGTAGGCGTAGCCCGGCGGCCCGAACATCGACGCCGTCCTTGCGGTGCGGCCGCGGAACCCGTGGCTCGCCGGGTCGTCCTGGTCGTAGGCCTCGACCTCCACGATCGTCCCGCCCACGCCGTCCACGAGCAGTGTCGCGCCGATCAGCTCGGGCGCGACCTCGTGCACAGGGCGCGCGAAGAACTGGCGCTTCAGCTGCTCCCCCGCCACCCCGAGGGTTAGAAGAGCTGCTCGGGCTCGGCCGGCTTGGCGGTCTTCTCGAGCACGCGCCGGGCGCGACGGCCGAGGTCGCGGAGGTCGAGCGGTCCCTCGTCGACCGCCTTCGCGACGCGCTCCGCGAGGTCGAGCGCGTCGTCCAGGACGACGGTCGCGGCCGCCGAGTCCTGTCCCATGTCGTGGAGGATCGTGCGCTCGGTGCGGCCGGCGAGGACGGGATCCGCGATGCCTTCGATCCAGACACGGGTGCGGCGGCCGCCGCCGCGCTCGTCTCCCGTGATCGGCTCGAGCGCGTAGATCCGGTCGGCGCGAGCCCACTTGCCGAAGCCGAGAAAGACCATCCGTGCCGAGCCGTCGCTCATTTCCCGCTCCGGCGCCGCGCCTGTCGGCGCCTCCGCTCCTTGATGAGCTCCGTCGAGCCTACGCTCATTTCCCGCTCCGGCGCCCCGCATGTCGGCGCCTCCGCTCCTTGATGAGCTCCGTCGAGCCTACGCTCATTTCCCGCTCCGGCGCCGCGCCTGTCGGCGCCTCCGCTCCTTGATGAGCTCCGTCGAGCCTACGCTCATTTCCCGCTCCGGCGCCGCGCATGTCGGCGCCTCCGCTCCTTGATGAGCTCCGTCGAGCCTACGCTCATAGGCGGATCATCTCACTACAAGGCGGACGCGAGAACCTCGGCCACGCGCTCCTGGGCCGCTGCCTCGATCCCCGTGAAGAACGGCAGGGCGAGCGAGCGCGAGCTGACGTCCTCGGCGACCGGGCACAGCCCCTCACTGAAGCCGAAGCGCTCGCGCATGTACGGCTGCAAGTGGATCGAGGGGAGGTAGCGGTTGTAGCCGATCCCCTCTCGCTCGAAGGCCGCGATCACACGCTCTCGGGCAGCAGAGTCCGGGAAGAGGACGACGTAGACGAACCACGATCTCGTGTGCGCCTCGTCGTCGGCACACGGGAGCTCGACCCCAGCAACCCCTCCGAGCATGTCTGCATAGCGCTTCGCGGCCTGTCCGCGCAGCGCCAGGATCTCGTCGAGCCGCTCGAGCTGGCCGATCCCGAGCGCGGACGCGATGTCGCTCAGCCGGTAGTTGAAGCCGAGCCGCACGTGCTCGAGCCAGCCGCCCGGCTCCGGCCGGCCCTGGTTGCGAAGCGAACGGATCAGGTGCCACTCCTCCTCCGAGTGCGTGGTCACCATGCCGCCCTCGCCCGTCGTGATCTGCTTGTTCGGATAGAAGGCGAAGACGCACGAGGTGCCGCTGGAGCCGACAGGCGCGCCGCGGTACTCCGCGCCGAGCGCCTCGCAGGCGTCGTCGATCAGCGCCAATCCGTGCCGGTCTGCGATCGCGCGCAGCTCGTCGAGCTCGCAGGGGTAGCCGTAGATGTCAACGGCGACGATCGCCTTCGTCCGTTCGGTGACCGCGGCCTCAACCGCGGCCGGAACGAGGTTGAGCGTCCGCGGGTCGATGTCCGCGAAGACGGGGATCCCGCCCTCGTAGAGGCAGCAATTGGCGCTCGCGGCGAACGAGTAAGGCGACGTGATCACCTCGTCGCCCGGCCCAATGCCGGCTGCGACGCACAGCAGATGGAGTCCAGTCGTGCCGGAGGAGACGGCCGCCGCGTACGGAGCGCCGACGCGTTCCGCGACGAGCTCCTCGAACCGGTCGACTGCCGGCCCGAGCGAGAGCCGCCCCGAGCGGAGCACCTCGAGGACGAGTTCCTCCTCCCGCTCGCCGAGGTACGGCCCCGAGAGCGGGACCGACTCCACCTCCTGTCTCACGCCGGCTTGGCGGCGGGGTTGGCGGCAGGCGCGAACTCGAGCCACTGGCTCCACCGGTCGCTGCGCCCGTGCACGGTGTCGAGGTACGCCTTCTGGATCTCCTGCGTGACAGGGCCGGGCGGCCCGATCAGGTGGTCGTCGATCTCGCGGATCGGTGTCACCTCGGCGGCCGTCCCGACCATGAACACCTCGTCGGCGAGATAGAGATCGGTGCGGATGATCGGCTTCTCGACGACGCGGTGGCCGAGATCCTGCGCGATCTGGATCACGGAGTCGCGTGTGATGCCTACGAGGATCGAGGCGGCCAGGTCGGGGGTGTAGATGACGCTGTCGCGGACGAGGAAGATGCTCTCGCCCGAGCCGTCGGCGACGTATCCCTCGGCGGTCAGGAGGATCGCCTCGTCGTAGCCGGCGCGATTGGCCTCCCCCACGGCGAGCATCGAGTTGAGGTAGACGCCGGTCGCCTTCGCGACGTGTGGGATGACGTTCGGCCCGACGCGCTGCCAGCTGGAGACCTTCGCGCGGATCCCGTTCTGCTGGCCCTCTTCCCCGAGGTACGCGCCCCACGGCCACGACATGATCGCGACGTCGATCGGGTTTCCCACCGCCGACACGCCGAGCTCGCCGTAGCCGACGAAGGCGATCGGCCGGAGGTAACACGACGGCAGCTCGTTGGCGCCGACCAGGTCCCACGTCGCCGTTCGCAGCTCCTCGACCGAGTACGGAAGCTCCATGTAGAGGAGCTGCGCCGAATGGTGCAGCCGCTCGAGGTGGTCAGTTAGGCGGAAGACGGAGCTGCCGCCGTCGGTCTCGTAGGCGCGGATCCCCTCGAAGACGCCCGAGCCGTAATGGAGCCCGTGCGTGCCGATGTGGACCGTCGCGTCCCCCCAATCGACCAGCTCGCCGTTCATCCAGATCTTCTTCGTCTCGAGCATCTGCGGCTCATCCCTTCGGTCGGGGTGCGCTGGCGCCGGGAATCGTACCCGTGCGGCCTAACACTTCCCTAAGTCAGATCGGCCGTGCGGGCCTGCGTGAGCCGTGCGAGGTCGAGCGGCGAGAGGCCCGCCATGTGACGCTCCGAACCGGCGCCGATCCAAACGCGGTCGTGGACGAGAAGCTCTTCGGCCATCAGCACCTGAGAGACGCCGCGAGCAGGGAACGGCGCGACGCCACCAGGCTCGAAACCCGTGGCTGCGAGGACCTCGTCGGGCCGCGCCACCCTCGCGGCCTTGGCACCGGCCGCAGCAGCCACTTTCCTCTCGTCCGCCCGCCGGTCGCCGGGGACGAGCGCGAGCGTGGGACGGCCGTCACAGACGAAGAGCAGCGACTTCACGATCTGCGCCCGGGAGCTGCCGACGGCCTTCGCCGCCGCGCCTGCGGTGGGCGTGCCCTCGGGGAACTCCTCGACCCGCGCGTCGACGCCCGAGCGGCGAAGAACCTCTGCGACTCGCGCGACGGGCTCCGGCCAGCGCTCCACGGCGGCACGGTAACGCTGCGAAACCCAGCTGCGCCGCCGCGCGTTCTTCCCCCGGTGAGAGGGACACAGTCGAAGGGAGACGGCGTGAACGAGCACGAGCGGCGGGCGACCACGGAAGCACTTTTCCGGGACGTGAACGAGCGAATCGCCGAGAGCGCCGAGGGTTTCGACGGAGACCGCACCGAGTTCGTCTGCGAGTGCGCGGATCCGAATTGCACCCACCGCGTCCCGGCGAGCCTTACGGAATACGAGGAAGTCCGCGCCGAGCCGACGACGTTCCTCCTCGCCCCAGGGCACCAGCAGGGCGACATCGAGCTCGTCGTCGCGGACCGGGGGCGCTTCTGGATCGTGGACAAGGTGCAGGCGGCCGTGCGGCGCACCGTCGTCCGGCTCAACCCGCGCCGTCGGCCGCCCAGGCCGAGCGAGTCGTAGCCGCTAGTCGCCGACGGGCCCGAGCTCGAGCACGCGGGCGTCGTCGAAGCCCTCGCCCCGCAGCAGCTCGACGAGCTCGACCGAGGGCGCGGAGTCGACGGTGAGGGCCATGAGCGCCTTGCCGCCCCGACGGCTCCGCGAGACGGTCATGCCGCCGATGTTGATGCCGGCTTGACCGAACAGCGTCCCGACCCGGCCGATCACGCCGGGCACGTCGTCGTAGCGGCAGAGGACGAAGAGCGGCGCGAGCTCGAGCTCGATCTCGAAACCGAGGATGTTGACGATCCAGGGCCGGTGGTCTCTGCCGATCGTCGTGCCCGCCACCCGGAAGCGAGACTCGCCGCTCCGCACCTCGACGCGGACGAGGTTCGTGTAGTCGCGGGCCGACCGCGAACGCTCCTCCCGCACCTCGATGCCGCGTTCCGCCGCGATGAGCGGCGCGTTGACGTAGTTCACGGGGCGGTCGGCGCGGCCCTGGAAGGCGCCGTTGAGCGCCGCCACGGTGAGCAGACGCGAGTCGTAGTCGGAGAGGCCGCCGTAGACCGTGATCGCGATCTCCTCGGCCGCGCCGTCCGCGAGCTCCATCGCGATGCGCCCGAGCCGAGCGGCGAGCGGGACGTACGGCCCGAGCACCTCGAGGTCGTCGGCGCCGATTGCGGGGATGTTGACGGCGTTGGTGACGAGTCCGCCCTCGAGCGCGGCGGCGACCTGCTCGGCGACGATGACGCCGGCCCGGTCCTGCGCCTCCCCCGTCGAGGCCGCGAGGTGCGGCGTGACGACGACGCTGTCGAGCTCGAGTAGCGGGCCGGAGTACGGCTCGCTTTCGAACACGTCGAGCGCCGCGCCGCCCACCTGTCCCGAGCGGAGCGCCGTGAGCAGCGCCTCCTCGTCGACGAGCGGCCCGCGAGCGGCATTGACGATCCGGACGCCGGGACGCATCGCGGCGAAGGCGGACTGGCCGATCGAGCCACGCGTCTCCGCCGTGAGGGGCAGGTGCAGCGTGAGGAAGTCCGCGACGGCGTAGACGTCCGCGGTCGTCTCGACGCGCTCGGCGCCGAGCTCGCGGAAGCGGTCGGCCGCCACGTAGGGGTCGTAGGCGGCGACGCGCATGCCGAGCCCGAGCGCGCGTCGCGCCACCTGCTGCCCGATCCGGCCGAAGCCGAGCACGCCGAGCGTCTTGCCGGCGAGCTCGACCCCGCCGTACGCGCCCCGCTCCCAGCGGCCCTGCTTCAGCGCAGCGTGCGCCTGCGGGATGTTGCGGGCGAGCGCCACGAGCAGGCCGATCGTGTGCTCGGCAGCCGAGACGACGGTGGACTCCGGCGCGTTGGCGACGATGATCCCGCGGCGCGTCGCCGCCTCGACATCGACGTTGTCTACGCCGACGCCGGCGCGTCCGATCACCTTCAGCCGCTTGGCGCGGTCGATCAGGTCGGCGGTCAGCTTGGTGGCTGAGCGGACGACGATCGCGTCGTAGCCGCCGATGATCTCCTCGAGCGCACTCTCCGCGTCGACGTCCACTTCGAATCGGGTGCGGAGGAAGTCGACGCCCGCCTCGGCGATCTCCTCGCGGACGAGGACGCGAGGGGTCACGTGCGGGAAAGCTCGGAGCTGAACGCCTCGAGCGCTGCCGTCACCGCCACGCCGCGCTCGACGTCGGCGCCGAGATCCGCGAGGACGAGCTCGACCGCTGCGACCTGCGTCGTGATGTCGAACACGTCGAACCAGCCGATGTGGCCGAGGCGGAAGATCTTCCCCTTCAGCTCTCCCTGTCCGTTCGCGATCGTGATTCCGAAGCGGTCGCGGACGCCCCGGATGACGTCGCCGGAATCGACGCCCGCCGGAGCGCGGGCGGCGGTCACGACGGCGCTGCGATCCTCGTCCGGGGAGAAGAGCTCGAGCCCCAGCGACTTGACGCCGGCACGCGCGGCGCGGCCGAGACGGACATGGCGCTCGAAAGCGGCTTCCAGTCCCTCGTCGAACAACAGCTCGAGGGCCACGTCGAGGCCCGCGACGAGGGACACGGGAAGCGTGACCGGCGCGTCGAGCGTCTCCTGCGCCTTCCGCGTGCGCTCCCAGTCGAAGTAGAAGCGCGGCGAGGAGCCGGTCGCGCCCAGGGCGGCTTCGGACACGGCGGCGAGGCCGAGCCCAGGCGGGGACATGAGCGCCTTCTGCGAGCCGGAGACGACAACGTCGAGCTCCCAGGCATCCGTCTCGCAGGGGACTGCGCCGAGGCTCGAGACCGCGTCGACGACGACGAGCGCCCCTGCCTCCTTCGCCGCCGCCGCGAGGGCGCGCACGTCGGAGACGACTCCGGTGGAGGTCTCGGACTGAACGAACCAGACCGCCTTCGCCTCGCGCTCGCGCAGGCGGGCGCGGAGGTCGTCCGCGTCGGGCGTCTCTCCCCAGGCGTACCGGAGCACGTCGACGTCCGCGCCATACGCCGTGGTCATCGCGACCCAGCGCTCGCCGAAGCTCCCGGCCGAGACGACGAGATGCGGCTCACCCGGCGAGACGAGGTTCGCGACGGCCGATTCGAAGGCGCCGGTGCCCGAGGCCCCGAAGAGGAGCACGTCGTTTTCCGTCCGGCACACCTCGCGCAGGCGGGTGAGAACGCGCTCGTAGACCGGGAGGAAGTCGGGGCTGCGGTGGTGGACCACGGGCGCGCCGACGGCGGCCAGCACCTCCGGCGGCACCGGCGTCGGCCCCGGCGTGAACAGGTAGCGCTTCACCGGCCTCAACCGTAGCGTTCTAGTCTGCTGGCGTGGACGCGCTCCTCGCCTTCGCCGCCGCGCTCCTTGCGCTCCGGTTGGCGGGCCTGCTGGCGGGGCGGTACAGGAGCAGCGGGCGGCCGGAGCTGCTCGCGTGGGCGGGCGGGCTGGCGGCCTACTCCGTCGCCGCGGCTGCGATCGCGTGGGGCGAGGCCGCGGGCTGGGACGGTCGCGCCTTCCGCGTCTACTACGCCGCGGGAGCTCTGCTCACCGCACCGCTGCTGGGCGCAGGCTCGCTGCTCCTTGCCGGCCGGCGCCGCGGCGCGCCGGCGACTCTCGTCTACGTCGGCCTCGCCGTCGGAATCTCGCTCGCGGTGCCGGTGCACGGCGCCTTCGCCGCGCACGGAATCCCGGCCGCGCAGGACCACCTCGCCTTCCTCCCGGCCCGGCTGCTCGCGATCCTCGCGAATGCGCTCGGGACGCTGGCCGTCGTCGTCGTGGCGCTGCGCTCCTTCCGGCGCCATCGGGTCGGAAACGGGCTGATCGTCGCCGGCATCGCGGCGGCGGCGACAGGGAGCGGCCTTGCCGGTCTAGGGGCCGCGGGCAGCGCGCTCG